>Ga0302307_10000076_pt1 | contig 100548 bp, 83 predicted proteins | sample III_Palsa_E3_2_FD_200530 | JGI IMG/M metagenome (GOLD analysis project Ga0302307, IMG submission 200530) | Peat permafrost microbial communities from Stordalen Mire near Abisko, Sweden - III_Palsa_E3_2 | ecosystem: Environmental > Terrestrial > Soil > Palsa > Peat permafrost | place: Sweden... | reverse complement strand
GAATCAAAATTCCGCATTCTTGCTACATTCTACAGGGAGTAAGCCGGCGGGTACGGAAATAGATGCTGCTATAATCTACGCTGATTATTATTACCTGGAAGCATTGCTGAGGTTAAAAAAAATGGAGGCTGGCGTAAATGGTAGAGATATGTTAAAAAATTATGACGTTAAATCAGCTAAATAAATGAATATGAAGAGAAATTTGAGATTAGTGGTCATACTGTTTCTTTCATTTAAAACAATAGATGGTTCTGCGCAATACATCGGCCAACATACGAGATTGCTAACTGTACCAGCAGCAATTCCGGTCAAAGCAAGTAGTTTTGACCTGGATGAGGTGAGATTGCTGGCGGGCAGGTTTAAAGATAACATGACACGGGAAGGTAGCTGGATGCTGTCATTACCTGTGAACCGTATGCTGCATAGCTTTCGTGTAAATGCTGGAATGCTTACGGATGATAACCGAAGTAAAACTAAAATGCCCATCCCCCTTGGTGGCTGGGAAGAGTTGGATATGGAGCTGCGGGGGCATAGTGTAGGACATTTGTTGTCGGGACTGTCACTTCAATACGCTGCTACAGGTGATTCTGCTTTCATAAAGAAAATTGATAGCCTGGTTACGGGGCTCGCGGAAGTGCAAAATACCCTGAACCAGGGCGGTTATTTAAGTGCTTTTCCGCAAAACTATATCGATAGGGATATTGCCGGTAAAAAGGTTTGGGCGCCCTGGTACACTATACACAAAATTGTAGCCGGGCTGATTGACGCGTATTGGTATGCGGGTAATAAGCAGGCACTCGTCATCGCCAACAAGATGGCGTCATGGGCGTATGCAAAAACATTTTCCTTGAACGCGGCACAGCTAAACACGATGCTGAAAAATGAATTTGGCGGTATGAATGAGGCCTGGTATAATTTATATGCTATTACCGGGAATTCTGAACAGAAAAAACTGGGAGACCTTTTTTATAATAAGGAGGTTTTGGACCCGTTGGCAAGACAAGAAGATCATTTGGCCGGGATGCACGCCAATACCATGATACCTAAAGTTATTGGCGAAGCCAGAGCTTATGAATTAACCGGCGATGAGAAATACCAAACAATCGCCTTTTACTTCTGGGATAACGTAATAAAAAATCAAACCTATGTTACAGGCAGCAACAGCAATAAAGAACACTTTATAAAGCCGGGGAAAATTTCAGAATATATAACCGGCTATACCGGGGAAACCTGCAATACATACAATATGCTTAAGCTTACCCGTCACCTGTTCACCTGGACAGCTGATGAAAAATATGCCGAGTATTACGAGCGGGCACTATACAATCATATTTTAGGGCAACAGGATCCGAAAACCGGTATGGTTTGCTATTTTACCCCCTTAGCTGCCGGTACTTTCCGGGTATACAGCACCAGGGACAGTTCTTTTTGGTGTTGCGTAGGAACAGGGTTTGAAAGTCAGTCAAAGTTTGCCGAGGCAATTTATTACCATGATGAAAAGGGCGTATTCGTTAATCTTTTTATCCCCTCCGTTTTAAACTGGGAAAAAAAGGGATTCAAAATAAGACAAGAAACGGCTTTCCCTCAGGAACCCAAGACTAAAATAATCATCGAAAATACGCCTCCCGGTAATATGGCCTTGTATATCCGTTACCCCATGTGGGCACGGTCAGGCGTCGCACTTAGCGTGAACGGGAAGTATGTGCAGGTTGACCAGCAGCCCGGCACATACATCACCATCAATCGAAAATGGCATAGGGGAGATGTGATTGAAGTAACCTATCCCATGTCACTAAGGCTCGAAGCTACACCCGACAATGCTAATGTGGCCGCTGTGTTGTATGGACCGATCGTATTGGCCGGAGAAATGGGTACCGAAGGAATGAAAAAACCTGCTCCATACCATGATCCATCCGATCCTTATCAGTACTATAATTATGACTATCATATCCCGGCGGATATTAGCCATAGCCTGGCACTTAAGGGTAAATCTATGTCAGAGAAGTTCACCACGGTAAAGGGGCAGCCTTTAACTTTTGAAACTGCCGGCGAAGACGGCAATAAAATAGTAATAGGTCCCTATTATGAACTTCACCGGCAACGCTATGTGGTATACTGGGATTTAAAATGATTTACTATGCATTGAGATATGAATAAATGAGAAAGTGTGAAGCCCATCCTATATTGGGGGCCGTTGATATTCGCTTTTGATTTACGGCAAATATCAGGGCTTCACGGTGCTAATCAGCAGTTCCATAATCCGGAGGATTGCCTCAAATAATTATATCTAAAACGATTTCTTTTAATAATTAACAGCTTTAAATTGTTTGAATATCCTTATAGGAATACATTTAAAAGAGGCCTTGCCGCCATTTATAAACCATATAATATTATAATTATGAAAATAGCTATTCTTTTTGGGACTGTAATTTTGATGTTCAGCACCTCCCTGCAGGCACAGACGGTAACACTTGATTATTACTTCAATCACGAAGTTCATAAGGACAGTTCGGGTAAAGTGGTTCGTTTTCATTATATGTGGGAAGATCACGCCAATACAGGATTCTCGATTTTCGGTGATGTTTTCAGAAAAAACGGGGCGGTATTAAAATCACTGGACGCTGCACCTACAATGTCCAATTTAAAAGGTTCGGCAATTTATATCATAGTTGATCCTGATACAAAAAAAGAAAGTTCTGATCCTAAATATATCGAAGAGGAACATATAGCGCAAATTGTAAAATGGGTGAGAGCGGGCGGCGTACTTTTAATGATGGCAAACGATAGCGCGAATGTAGAGTTGCCTCACTTTAATCACCTGGCTGCCCGGTTTGGTATGCATTTTAACGATGATCTACAGAATCACGTAATCGATGATAACCACTTTGAGGATGGGGCCGTGGACCCGAAAAACAATCCGGCCTTTAAAACCTCCGCAAAGATATTTATGAAGGATGTGTGTTCTGTACGCACAACAAATAAGGCCAGGCCATTCTTGAAAAATAAAAACGGAGCTACTATAATCGCTGTTGCGAAATTTGGAAAAGGCACAGTGCTGGCTGTCGGTGACCCCTGGCTTTATAATGAATATGTGAACGGACGTTTGCCTGTCGGTTACGAAAATGACAAAGCGGCTGATGATTTGGTAAAATGGTTGATTGCTCAGGTGCCTTTAAACAAATGATAAATTGATCGTTAACAGTTGAAATTACTTAATGAAAAAGCTCATCACATATTGTCTTTTGGTCAGTGCCGCGACCGTTAATTTGTTCTTTGTGTCTGCTGCTTATTGTCAGATAAAACCATCAACGCCGTATAAATCAAATGTATGGGTTGCAGATAATGGCGATGGTACATACAAAAATCCTGTTCTCTATGCTGATTATTCGGACCCTGATGTTATACGCGTTGGTGACAACTATTACCTTACTGCATCCAGCTTTAACTGCATGCCGGGACTACCTATTTTGCGTTCCAAAGATCTGATTAACTGGATATTGATTAATTATGCTTTGAGAAACCAAGCTCCGGATAGTGTCTATGCTAAACCCCAACATGGGAAAGGGGTGTGGGCCCCGGCCATTCGTTACCATAACGGCTTTTATTACATCTATTACCCCGATCCTGATTATGGAGTTTATATGATCAAAACAAGGAACATTGCCGGGGACTGGGAGAAACCCGTGCTTGTTCTAAAAGCGAAAGGCGTTATTGACCCATGCCCCTTATGGGATGATAACGGTAAAGCTTATTTGATTTCAGCCTGGGCCGCGAGCCGCGCGGGTGTGAATAGCTTGCTGACCATATACCCGTTAAATTCCGAAGGTACATCAGTTACAGGGGAAGGAAAGCATGTTTTTGACGGCCACGATAATCAAAAAACGGTTGAAGGGCCAAAGCTTTACAAACGGAACGGTTACTATTACATATTTGCCCCGGCAGGTGGCGTGCAATTAGGCTGGCAACTGGTATTAAGATCAAAGGACATTTACGGGCCCTATGAGCAACGAATAGTGATGGATCAGGGTAGCACCGCGATTAATGGACCGCATCAGGGTGCCTGGGTTGAAACCCCGGCAGGGGAATCGTGGTTCCTTCATTTCCAGGATAAGGGTGCCTATGGCAGGATATTACACCTGGAACCTGTTAAATGGGTCAGTGACTGGCCGGTGATCGGCATAGTTAAGAACGGCAACGGTAAAGGAGAACCGGTAAGTACTTACAAGAAGCCGGACGTTGGCAGGACATACCCTATTAATACCCCGGTTGAAAGCGATGAATTCAACACCGACACGCTGGGCCTGCAGTGGCAATGGCAGGCCAATTATAAAATAAACTGGTACGCCCTGATGAGAGGCTCATGTTATCTGCGATTATTTGCTTATCCGCAGCCCAAGGGGGCTATAAATCTTTGGGAAATCCCGAACCTGTTGTTGCAAAAATTCCCCGCTCCGGATTTTACCGCAACTACCAAAGTGAAATATACGGTTGAGGCAAATACGTGGCAGCAAAAAAAAGCAGGTCTGATCATAAGCGGAAACGATTATGCATATCTCTCGATAAGTAAAAATGATAAAAGCTTTATTATTCAGCAAGTGATCTGCAAGGATGCCGCTGCGCAAAGCCCGGAAGAGGTCGTAGAGGAGAAAAGCCTGTCTGGTTCCCTGGTATATTTAAAAGTCAGCATAAGCGCACCTGGTGCGGTCTGCAATTTCAGCTACAGCGAAAATGGTATAGACTTCATCCCGATAGGGAAACCATTTATAGCAAAACAGGATTTATGGACCGGTTCAAAAGTAGGAATATTCTGTACAGCGCCACCGACCGGTATAACCGGTGGTTATGCGGATTTTGACTGGTTCCGGATTGATAATAAATAATAGAGCGATTAGCCAGGGAGTGGATAAATTGAATGCATAAGAAATAGATGATGGATATTTAGAAGAGGATTTATTTTAACCGTCAGGTTAGTGGGAAGGCTTGGTCCCGGTTGAAGCCTCCGGTTTCGACCTGCAGTATGTCAAGCTAGCGTTAGTGAAAACCTGGGCTTCTGATAGAACGAAAAGGGTTGAATACGACCGGAAAAACAGAAACACTACTAAACCAAATACAAAAAACCAATTCAAACCAATTCAAAACAATTATGAAAAAAATGATGATTCCACTGGTGATCGCCATCAGTATGCTATCGGCCATCTCTTGTAAAAAAAACACTGATCCGGGTCTTGCAACTAACGGTACTCCTAAAACCTCGGTCAACAATGGCCTGACGTTACCACGCCACTTAGCTGTTGTATCTGTTCCACTGGGAGGAAATATACAGGCCGCGATAGACAGCGTTGCAGCCGCAGGGGGCGGTACGGTTAATCTGGCAACCGGGACTTATACGATCACGTCAACTATTCTCCTTAAATCCAATGTTACTTTAAACGGTGCTGGCAATCCGAATACGACGATCAAGACCAACACTACGATAAATGTCATAAGTACTTATGCGGAAGGCCTTACTAATCTTACAATTCAAAACCTGAAAATTATCGGCGTCACTGATACGCTTTGTAATGGGATTTGGATCGCTGCATTAAGTAATCATTTCAGACATGTAACAATCTCTAACGTACAAGTGACCGGCTGCGGCGGTATGGGCGTACACCTTAAACGTGTGGATACGGCCACTGTCTCGAACTGCAACCTGCACAGCAATGGCAATTCGGTATATTGTCACAATATTTACGTGCGACAATCTACTTATATAACGATCAGCGGCAATACCTTAGCAAATTCACCGAATGGTACTGGTTTGCATGTGGCCGGTTCTCCTTCCACTAATCTTACCATAACCGGTAATACGGTAACCGGCAACGGTATCGCGGGCATGAATATCCAGGATTCACCTAATATTATACTAATTCAAAACAATACCGTCAGTAACAATGGAGTTAATCACATCAGCGCCCACGGTGACGGCATTTCATTTACCGGTACAAACGCCACTATTGATAGTAATACAGCCAATAATAATTTTGACGATGGCATCCATACGTGGAACGGTTCGGGCAGCGTAACCAACAATCACGCGTCCGGGAATGGTGTAAATTATGTTATTAATGGCACTTATACGCAAAGCAATAACTTATAAATTATAAAAAATTGGTAGTGTTAGGACAGGATGTTTGTACAAACATCCTGTCTTTTCTGAATTAAATTACTGAAAATTGATGAGAGATGAGGAGTAACCCAACTTGTAAATGATAGTATTCGACAAATATGTGCTGATGGCACATGGTGTAATGATTACGATAAAAGCGAAATGGTTTTTGCTGGCTGTAATGTTGCAATAGCACATCCGGTAACGAATTTTCGCCAGCAGATGCAGCAAATGATTAAAATGAGTTACCGAATTATTAATATAATAGAATTATGAAAAAAAAAATATTGGGCTGGTTGAGCTATTTGCCGGCATTCTTTTTGATATTTCCAGCCACATTGTATGCGCAAACAGTAACGTGGGTAACAAGCACAGAAAACAAACCCTGGGTGCAGGTCAAAGCGAAATCATCTGTGAAAGGCATAGCGGAGCCAGGCGGGATCAAGCTTTTTCCGGATGAAAAATTACAGGAAATCGATGGTTTTGGAGGCTGCTTTAACGAAATTGGCTGGGAAGCTTTGCTGGCAATTTCTCCCGAAGCCAGGCGTAAGATATTGCAGGACCTTTTTTCGGTGCAAGGTGCAAATTTTTCTATATGCCGTGTTCCGATTGGCGCGAGTGATTATGCATTAAGCTGGTATTCCTACGATGATGTCCCGGATGACTTTTCCATGCGGAATTTTAATATTGATAGAGACCGTTATATTCTGATACCCTATATCAAAGCAGCACAGCTGATTCGCCCTGATCTGAAGTTCTGGGGTTCTCCCTGGAGTCCTCCCATCTGGATGAAAGTAAACAATCATTACGCATTAACCAGCGGAGGTTCCAACGGTAATCCGCAGGGTGACAACAGAATGGCTTCAGGCGATAATATCGAGAACAATGCGACGGCGTTCCGGATGGAAAAGGGATACCTGGAAGCTTACGCGTTATATTTTTCCAAATACGTTAAGGCCTATCAAAAAGAAAGTATAGCACTTTCTGCTATTGATGTACAGAATGAGATAGCCTATGCTCCCCAATGGCCGAGTTGTACCTGGCACCCCGAGGATTTGGCATGGTTCATAAAAAAATACCTTGGACCCCAATTCAAAAAAGACAGTTTGAAAACGCAAATATGGCTTGGGACGATAAATTATGGAAATCCTGATTATGTCAGAAAGATTTTAAATGATACAGCCGCTGCAAGATATATTGCAGGCGTAGGATTTCAGTGGACTGGCAAATCTGCGATAAAGGCGATTAGTAAAGAATATCCCGGTTTCCGGCTGATGCAGACAGAGTCCGAATGCGGAAATGGCGAAAACAACTGGAAGGCGGCTGAACATACCTGGGGGTTGATGACTACCTATCTCAATAGCGGAGCCAATTCATACATGTACTGGAATATGGTACTTGATCAAAGTGGCAAAAGCTCCTGGGGATGGGCGCAGAATAGCCTGGTTAGCGTAAACAATGAAACAAAGGAAGTGCATTATACCCCGGAGTATTACCTGATGAAACATTTAAGCCATTTTGTTTTACCAGGTGCGCATATGATCAGGTCTTCAGACGGAAACGATCATCTGTCATTTATTAATCCAGACGGTAGCATTGTCTTATTGCTTGCCAATCTAGGTACAAGCGAAGAAAATGTAACTGTAGAGGTTAATCAAAAAACATTCACGCTTTCATTAAAGGCTAAATCATTTAATACTATCACTTGGAAGCCCTGAAGACGCAAATATCTTAACCTATACCTTGTCTATGAAGAGCAAAGAAAACACAAAAAGGAAATTGATATGGGCTATTGGAGAAATCATCAGGATCGATGGTTTCGACTCCCTTAGCGCCAGCAAAGTTGCAAGAAAAGCAGAAGTAGACAGGAAATTAATCAACCGCTATTTCGGTGGATTGACACAACTGATAGAAGCCCATATTGTAGAGAACGATTACTGGATGTTATTCGCAGACCATATAGCTTTAATATCGTTGATAATTTGTCTTAGGTGCTTCATGGTGATAAGTGATATAAACAATTCTTAAAGTTAAAAACTTGGATGGATTTTTATTGTTGATTTTACGTACAACAATAGAATGTTCCGATTTTTATATTCAGAGGGAACCAAAGCAATTATTGCCCGTTAAGAAAGATAAGAAGAATAATAACCGAAGCCATGCCCAATAAGTATTTTAAACCACACGAGCGTTTTGATCGGAACCCACACAAATATGATATTGGTATTTTTGTTGGGTTAAAGAAAGGCTATGAAGATAACCTTTTCATAAAGAAACTATTTACCCTGCCTGAACAGGAATATGTCGATTATTACCAATATCACTTATCCTATTTTTTAGGAAGGGAGCCGCATGGCGAGCAGGAATTTTTTTCTTTTGTTTGGCAGATCGTTTTAAGACGTATTAAATATCTTGAGATCAAAGACCCTTTTAATTCGAGCCATGCGCTTGATATGGAAATCCTTGAAAAGTTGATGCAATTTCAAAAATATCTGCGCTCAATAGACCAGTGGAATACTCAAAAAACGCTGCCTGAAATTATTGCAGACCAAGAGGAAGAAATCCGAAAACAGCAAGTAGAAATTGCAGGATTAAAGGAAGATTTAAAAACGGCAAAGAAACTCGAAACTCAAGAGTTTATCAATATAGCGGATGGTTATCTGTTAAGCTTTGTAGATATATGCCTGCAAGCACAGGAAGCCCTATTGCCGGACACTGGCAAAGAACTCGTTTTCTCGCAAACGCAGATCGTATGGAGTAAAATGATCGCCAAGTATTTTAGAGAGGGCAATAATGAGATCAGTTTGGAAACTTTACGCCGCTATTTTCCCGGAAATAAGAAAGATCCAGGCATTAAATACGCCAAAGTCCCACCGGAATTAAAGTTATTTAAACTCACACCCGCCCGAAAACGGAGTTGAAACTTGCATTACTTAATCTTACTAATCCCATCTTTCGTTAAATCATAACTGCTTATATTTCAAATCGATACGAGCTTGTTATAATTTGCTAAAAACACCCTCAATTTAACCACGCAAATCTGCGTGGTCACGTCTGCGCTGCTTTTTTATTTTCATTTGCGGCATGGATTTAATCAATCACGAAGCCCTAAGCCGGTGTATCAGGGATGCAGTCAGGGCAGAATTACAGGAACATTTTAAAACGGGCGGAAGCCCGCCGCAGGATGAACGGCTATTATCTAAACAAGAACTGTCCGAAGAATTAGGCGTGTCGTTAGTAACGCTCACGGATTGGATGAAAAAAGGGTTGCCCTTTTTGCGCCTGCACAAATGGGTGTATTTCAAAATGAGCGAGGTGCTCAAAATCATGCAACAAAAAATTAAAGATTAACAAGGAGGAAAAGATGAACATCGAATTTATCACCAAAGATGATTTACGGCGGATAGAAAATTTGTTAGGCGAGATCAAGGGTCTTATAAAACCCGGTCAGGGACAAAGTAAAAAATGGCTGAAAAGCTACGAAGTAAGGAAACTGCTAAACATTTCGCCTGGCACCTTACAGAATTTAAGGGTTAATGGGACGCTCCGTTATACCAAGATCGGCGGCCTGCTTTATTACAAGTTGGAAGACATTGAAAAGTTATTGGAGGGCGACAGCAAGTAAAGGCCAGCGGCGTAAATCCAAAGCAAAGCTTTGGGTTGGGCAGAGCGAAAAGCATACCGCTTTGCGGTATAGGTGTATATCGGTATATACGGCCAAAGGCCGTTTACCTATCCATCTGCTAAGAAGAAGCAAGTTTGTGTTTTTGGTACCCAAAAACTCCGTTACAGCCTACGGCTGAACGGCAAACTTGCTTTTTGCGCCCGTTGGTTGCAAAAAGATAAAACGAAAAAATGATGGGATTAAGACAGAGTAAAGTGTATGGAAACAAACAATAAATTACTGGCCAGTGCCGATAAACCAAAACACAAAGGGGGCAGGCCAAAGGTCAGGGTCAGGCGTGAAACGCATGTAAAAGTCAGGCTAACGGCTACCGAACGTTTTATGATTGCGGCGAGAGCCAAAGATGCAGGTATGCGTATCAGCGACTGGATAAGAGCAGCGGCAAAAGCCGCAAACGTAGTGGCACGTTTAAAGCCAGAGGATTTACAGATCATGCGGATGCTTGCAGGCTTAGCCAATAACCTGAACCAGTTAACCAAACTGGCTCACCGGGATGGCATCTTAACGATTGCCATTAAGTGCGGTAATCTCCTGATAGAAATAGACCAGGCATTAAAATATTTTAACAGCGATGATCGGCAAGATACCCAAACCCGGTAAAAGCTTTGGCGGCGTTATCGAGTATAACATCCTGAAAAAAGATGCGGGCATTCTTTATGCGGATGGTGTGCGCATCGACAAAATTGCGCACACCATTGCTGACTTTAATATGCAGCGTAAAATGAACCCTGACTTAGGTCAGGCAGTTGGCCATATTTCGTTAAGCTGGAGTCCCGAGGATAAGGAACGACTAAACGATGAAAAAATGGTCAGTATTGCCAAAGAGTATTTGCAACGAATGAAAATACAGGACACGCAGTTACTGATCGTTAAGCACAAAGACCGGGCGCATCCGCATATCCATATCGTTTATAATAGGGTCAATAATGAGGGTAAAACCATTCCTGATAGTTTCCAGCATCTGAAAAATATTAAGATCAGTAAAGAGCTAACCCTAAAACATGGTATGCACATCGGGCAGGGTAAGGAGAAAGTTAACCGACCGCAATTAAAAGGCATTGATAAGCTGAAATATGAATTATACGACACCATTAAGGCGGTAAGCCGAAAGGTTACCAGTATGGCAGAGCTTAAACAGGAATTGTTAAAACAAGGTATCGGCATGCAGTTCAAATACAAAAGCGGCACATTGGAAAAACAAGGTATCAGTTTTAATAAGGGCGACTATAAGTTTAAAGGATCGGAGATTGACCGTAGTTTAAGCTATGGCAGGTTAAGCAAACAGATAGAGCAACAGGCACAGCAGAAACAGGCCGAAGAACAAAGGCCAACCTTGGCGCAGCAACTTAGGGAAGTAATAAACAAAGAGCCAGTTAAAGAGCAATCCAGCCACCAGTCCCTAATTGATTTGTTTAGCGCCATTCCAACAATCACACCTGAACCTGAACCCTATCGCAGGAAAAAAAGAAAGGGTCAGGATAACGATCAAGACCAAAGCCAGGGCATTAGCAGGTAGTAACTAAAAGATTAATGAATAACAAAAATTATTAAAGACATGGAAACACACGAAGAAAATAACATGCAGCAAGAAATCATAGATAGCATGGCTAAAAAGGTTACAGACCTTGAAAAAAGACAGTCTAAAATTGAGGAACTCGGCTTAAACACTTTACCATCAAAGGTTAAGGAACTGGAAACTAAGGTTGCAGAAACCGCCGAAATGAAAACGCTGGAAAACACCCAGCAATTAGAGCGTTTTGATAAACAACTTAAGGGGTTTGATGAAAAGATAAATGCTATACCTAAAGAGATACCTGTTAAGTATAATGTACAGTTTGATGCCAAAGCAAAATTTGTCATCAGGACAATTTTAGGATTAGGGCTCGCCACTGCCATTATGCTTGCTATCTCAATAAGCTTGTGGATTGAGAACAGTCGCAGAGCTGATGAAACAAACAAATTTCTTATTCTGCGAGGCTTTTATCCTGATGTGGCAAAATATATTGATACCGCCTATATGACTAATGCGGACTTCCTGATTAAAAAGGCAAAAGCTGATATCGATGAGCAGCAAACCATGTCAGAAGCGGCATTTGAAGCAAAACAAGCCGCCGAGGAAAGTAAGTTAGCAGATAAAAAGCTAAAAGAATTAAAAGGAAAAGCCCAAACAACAGGTAAACAGAAGCGCAAAAAACAATAGCAGAAACAAACATTTAAAGAGCCGTTTATATTGGGGCTTGTGCAAGCCAGGCCGGGACAACCCAATTCCGGCAACTAACTTTGGTCGGTGCACCCGGCCAGTCGCCTGATTGATGTTAAAGCCGCACAGTCCGGCACACGGCCGAAGCTTTAACATCAATCAGGCGATCAGTTTTTTACGTTCATTATCTTGATTTCACAGGTAGGACACCTGGTAATGAAATACAATAAATAGAAAATCACTAAGTTTGAACGCCAGTAATAAATAATCACTTCAGCATTTCAATAGGATGAATTTAGAGCGTTACCCTTATCTTGCTAATAATAACTTCAATAACTATGAGTTTTATAGTGATGGGCCAAAAGGGCGAATTAAAAAGGGTGTGCGTTTTTCCCTGATGAACAATGAACCTATTATATACAATTTGGCTTTTGGTGATATTCCTGACGGTACAGATATGATTGATGATGCTGTAGTGAGTAACAATAATGACAGGGATATGGTACTTGTTACTGTAGCCAACACGATCTTTGATTTTACTAATAATTATGGCAATCATTATATATTTGCTACAGGTAGCACACCAGCAAGAACCAGGCTTTATCAAATGGGTATTACAAGCTTATGGAATGAAATTAGCATAGATTTTGTTGTATTAGGTTTCAAAAATAGTTCATGGCAGGCGTTTCAAAGCAATGTCAATTATGAAGCGTTTTTGGTAAAAAGAAAATAAATGAGTAATTTTGAGTTAAAGAAAGGAGTGATTATGCCAGCAGTTAAAAAAGCAACCGTTAATGAAAAAGGTTATTATGGCAACGCTATAGTTAGCGATAAAGTTAAGGATCATGGAAATGATCCATTTGTTGTAAAGAAATTAGAAGAGGCCAAAGCGTTTTTACGAAAAAACGGCTTAAATGGGTTGCCGGATTTAAAGAAATAAGCTAATTGGCTTTTGACAAAGAATAAACATATAAGCCGTCCTACAGAAATGTGAGACGGCTTTTTTTAACGCTACAATTTTTTCAAGATGAAGCCCCGTCATCCTAAATATTAAGCTTTTTTAATTGCAAAACATTCATTATATTTGTATAACAAGTTCATTGACTATCTGTTACAAGTGCTTTAATGACACAAATGCGATCAAATGACGTCTAATAAAATGAGACCAATTCGGTTACCATTTTCATATTGAAGCTTGATAACTATATTATAATCAACCCTTTAATGGGGTGGGATAATCGTCCTGCCATCCCGACTGAGAGATTTCTCAAAGTCGTCAAAAACCTGTAAATCAATGATTTACAGGTTTTTTTTATGTTTTCTAAATCAAAAAAAATCAATAAATATCAGGTAGTTCGTGTCATATTCGTGGTCATGTTTTTAGTTGCTATTTTCGTCCAAAATGTCAATTAATAAATTGATTGTCAAATAGTTAAGAATGATGCTTTTTGAAATGATTTGACGCACAATCCCCCAACCTCGTGTCATAATTTTGGGGTTGAGATTTGCGATAAAAAGTCGCTTTTCATTAAGCTATTGAATATCAAATTCTTAACAAAAAATGATAGCGATATGAATAACACAAAAAACACATTCGGACTGCTTTTTTACACCAAAAAAGCAGGCAAAAAAACGGACTGCCCGATATACGCCCGTATTACCGTTAATGGTAGAAGCGTTGACCTATCCACCAAAAGCAAGGTCAATAAGGCCCACTGGAACGCCGTCAAAGGCATGGCGAAGGCCGTCAACAAGGAAACCAAAGACTTAAACGACCACCTGGAGCAATTCCGTTCCGGGATTGTGGCCGCCTACCAGGACGCGGTAATACAGCGGAAACCCTTAACGCCGGAAAGCATCCGCAATATTTTCTTAGGCAGCGACAGCGACCAGCACAGCTTCCAGGATATATTTGATTACCACAACACGCACGAAAAACAGGTACTGGCGGCAGGCACTATGAAGAATTATTACACCACTCAAAATTACGTGCTGTTATTTATCAAAAAGCAGTACCGGATAAGCGAAATGGATATTAGCCAACTATCCTACAAATTCATCGCGGACTTTGAATTGTTCCTGCGCACTTTCAAACCGGCAGACGACCCACAGCCCTTAAATAATAATGGGGTAATGAAGCATTTGGAGCGCTTCAAAAAGATGATAAATATGGCGGTTACCATCGAATGGCTGGACAAAGATCCTTTTATTAAGCATAAGCTCAAATTCACTTCCAAAGAACGCGGTTATTTGACCGAAGAAGAATTGGCTGTTGTAGAAACTACGGAACTGGAAACGGACAAGTTAAATTATGTACGCGACCTGTTCCTGTTCGGCTGCTATACCGGGCTATCCTATATCGATGCGATCAACCTGGCCCCGCACAATATTTCTATCGGCATTGACAAAGAACAATGGATCATTACCCAACGGCAGAAATCAGCCAAACCGGTCAAATTGCCGTTATTGCCAATGGCTGCACAACTGATCGCCAAGCACCGGGATGACCCGCGCGCCGTCAACAACGGTACTTTATTCAGGCCCATCTCCAATCAAAAGCTAAACGATTATTTAAAAGATCTGGCCAAAGATTGCGGTATTGATAAAAACTTCAGTTTCCATTTAGCCCGGCACACTTTTGCTACTACCGTAACATTGGCTAACGGTGTACCCATAGAAACTGTTAGTAAAATGTTAGGGCATACCAAAATATCTACCACGCAGATATATGCGAAAGTTGTTGAACGTAAAGTAAGCGATGATATGAAAACATTACGCGAAAAACTTAACGGAAAAAATCAATCCGCTTCCGCACCAATTAAAGAATATCACTTAAATAATTAAAATAGATCACGAAACTTTATGACAGCGGAACCTTATTGATCCCCGTTTAATTATATTTTATCATGATATAGAATATTATTTTGCTTTATATGAAATAAATAAAATTATTTGGTGGTAAATAAAATTATTACAAAATTTACACATACTTAATCCTTATCCTTATGAGCAAAAAAACAATTACTTTTCAGGCGAATTTCAAGGCGGGCGCAGGTGAGATCATTTTTACTGGCATCGATGGCCTGCCTGCTGGCGCAACATTAATTTGTGATGCAGCCGCACCCGTAACTCCCCAATCTTTTACGGCAAACCAATCAACCGGCCCGCAAGGTATTATTGTCGGTGGGGCCGCTGCACCAGGGGCTACCATCACGTTAAATGTGTTGGACGGTACAAAACAGCTGGCAACAAAAGATTTTAAAGGTCCTTTCGCAGGGGTAAATATCAGCTATGTAGTGGCGCCGTAATTCTATTTCTTTAATTCTGCAACCTAAAACTTTGTTATATGAAACGATTTTTATTTTTATCAATTATAATTTTAATTTCCTGTACACACTTACTAGCACAAGTCCAACTAACGCGGGCACAAGAAGATACTGCTGCCAAGGCTATTGCTGCAACGCCAGTAAAATCAGCCCTTAGCTATAGTGCCTTATCACAGTTTATTCAAACGAACGTCACTACCGGTGCTAACGGCGGCTTTAACTTTAAATCCACGCTTTTTGGATTGCATGACCTTTTCTCGGGTGGCGGAAAGGATAGCCTAGCAAATTATTACCTGACAAGAACGGCATTTATGCAACGTAATACCCAACTGTCTTTCGGTATTAATAAAGCGAGCACGACGGGCGATCAATTATCACGTATTACTGCCGGCCTGACCATAGCGGTAGTTAACCACAGGGACAAATCCATTGTGAATTTTGTAACCGAAGCGGGTTTATTAGGTTATATCAAAAAGGAAAACGGTTCTATTTTAACAGCTAATATTATTTATACCACACAGTATATCATTGTCCCCATATTTAATAACAATATTCAGGATAAAGTCACTTTAAATGCTGCGCTAATTGCCGCCACACAGGAACAGGCACAGAAGCTGAGCCTGAATGCAAATTGGACGGAAGACGATATCGATGCAATCCTAAACAAATTAAACATATCTCCGACAGTAATTAGTAAAGTGCATACAGCCTTTGAAGCAGATTTTAGTATGATTGCCACTAACGCAGCGGCTTATCAGGATACTACTCACAAAACCAAACCGGATGCTAACTATCAAAAAATCGCCGACTCTGTGTTTAAAACCACAGGAGCATCTGCTGATGCGATTTTAACGGCGATTACTAACAACTATAATAACCTGGGCAAAAAAATTGACATGGGTGCATTATTTACCATCAGTCTAAATCCGGGTTACAATGTAAAAACAGGTCTTCCCGATACTACCAGCCTGTCGTTGCGTTACGTTGTCGGTCTGGGCAATAACATTGACAAACCCTGGAGTATCGATTTGCAAGCCACAGGTGTATCTTTACGGGATTCGACAGCGGCCCGCAAGGTGTTTGGTCACAATGCGCTCAAATGCAGCCTGGGGTTTGATAAAGTATTTATGCGTGACAGCCAGGACAATCCCTTGCTGGAAGCGGAGTTCCAGGGCGAATATGACAACGTCCTGTCCGGAAAGTTCGCTCATGAAGCACAACAGACAGTTACCGCTAACCTAGTGACCAGCATACGCGTTTCAAAAGAGTTTACCTTGCCGCTTACACTCAAATATGATCCGAAGAATGCTCAGTTCTTAGGCTTCTTATCAGTACAATGGAACTTAGAAAACAGTAACAGTACAAGCAAATAGTTTTATATAGCGAGTTTATCAAAACCATTCAATCCTCAAACTGGAGTTATGTTTAACTTACCTTTTCCAACGGACAGTCTGTACAAATTTTCATTTATGTTTGGACTGGTCATGATTGTCTTTTCCTTTTATTACCGGGACAAGCAATTAAACAGATTCGATGACAAGCAATCTTATCACATTATTGATTCACTAAATGAAAGATATGTATCATTATGTGGTATAAAAACTATAGACAGCAATGAAATTGTCAGTGCGCAGAAGTTTATTGGTTCACAGATTAATATTCGAAAGCCACACGCCGTCATTTTCACGGTTGGCGGCTGGAATAAAGATGAAAATGTCGATAAAAGTAATCCTGTTATCAGAAACGAGATACAATCTGTTTTAAAAGATTCGGTTAAGCTTTATAAGGATAGCGCAATGATGGTTTTTAATACACTAACCAAGAACATCCGAAATAAAGATGTTAATAACCTTACACATATCCGGCAAAAAATTGAATCTTATCAGAAAAAAATTGCGGAAGACAATTTTTATTTCATTTCGCTAATAACTGTTGGATTAATTCTTTTTGTACTGGGCACCATTTTTTGGTACATAAAAATTCAACGGCCTCAAGATAAATTGTTGCTTATGCAAATAGAACAGATCAAAAAAGAAAACATACAGAATGACATTAAATACTTGGAGTGGAAAAAGAGCAACAGTTCATCGGCTGACAAATAAATCACACCAAAATTTAGTGCGCCTTTTATAATACCCCTATTTAACCCAACCACCTTTGCCGTCATAAAACATCAAAATTATGACAGCAGTACACCAACACATCGACAGTAAACAATCTATCCGACGTGATCAGTTAATCACAGTTGGCGATTTAGAAACCTTCAAAACCGACCTGCTTACCGAAATAGCGGGCATTGTAAAACATACCGGCGGGCAAACCCCTAAACGTTGGCTTAAAGCCACCGAGGTGCGCAGGTTACTCGGCTTGTCGCCGAACACCTTAAAAAACCTGCGGCTCAACGGTACGCTGCCCTACACACAACTCGGCGGCGTATTTTATTTCGATTATAACGACCTGCAAAAAGTTTTTGAGGAATTAAAAACTGCATGTCATGGCCGCTAAAAAATCACAAGGTTTTGGAAAGGCGGTGCCTCCGGTAGCGGCTCATGTCCATATTTATTTCGACCAGCAAGGCATGACGGGCCAGGAAGCCGATCAGTTCTTTCAGCACTACGAAGCCAACAACTGGACTTACGCCGGTGGCCAAACGATCCGCGACTGGAAAGAAGAAGCCAATAAATGGATATGGGAAATACTATCCTCGCAGAACTGGCGACGGATCAAGCCAACAAACTTTAACAGAACATAGTCCCAAAACGGACAGACGGAATGCAGCAATTTATAGGATTTATACAGATTTCTTATAAAAATTACACGCCTCACCGCGTGAGCGAGGAGTATTTTTGTCCACAAAAATTCCTCGCCCTCCCTTCCGAAGTCAGTCCGGGTAATACCAGCAGATCAGTATAATGCCGAGGAAAAAAGCAGCCGATCAGGAAGAACTGTTTATCGTGCCGGTCAGGACGCGCGTAACCAAAGCCGCCGCCGAACGACTGGAAAAATTGCGGGCGGACAGTGATTGCCGGTCTGTTGGCGAACTGGCGCGCCGAATTTTGTCGGGCGGCACCATTACGATATTTCATAAGGATGCCAGCATGGACAGCACGATGGAACAGTTGGTATTGATCCGCAGGGAACTGAAAGCCATCGGCATTAATATGAACCAGGTCACCAGGAGTTATCACCAAAGCCGGGATGAAAGTACCAAAGCATTTTATTCCCTCAAGCTGGCGGCACAGTACCAGGAAGCAGCAGCCCGCATCAACCTGCTTTTATCGCTCATCTCCCAATTATCAAAAAAATGGTTGGCAAAATAAGCATTGGTAAAAGTTTGATCGGTGTACTCAATTATAATGAGAATAAGGTCAAGGAAGGACAAGCGGTTTGTTTGGATGCGGTCGGCTATGGCCGGGAGGCAAACGAATTATCCTTTTATGAGAAGCTGAACCGGATGCAGCGTTTAACCGCATTAAATCCCAAAGCAAAAACCAATGCGCTGCATGTCTCGCTCAACTTCGATCCGTCTGAAAAACCATCCGATGAATTGTTGCGAACGATAGCCGCCAGCTACATGGAGAAGATCGGTTTTGGTGAACAGCCATATTTGGTTTACCGGCACACGGATGCGGGTCACGATCATGTTCACATCATGACGACCAATATTCAAAAAGACGGCAGCCGGATCGACCTGCACAACATCGGCATGAACCGTTCAGGTCCTGCTACCCGTGAACTCGAAATAGAATTTGATTTAGTTAAAGCGGAAGGACAAAAGCAGTCGGCCCTATACGTTTTAAAACCCTTGGAAAAAGTCGATTATGGCAAATCTGAAACGAAGCGGGCAATCGGCAACGTAGTGAACAATGTTATTAAGGACTATGCTTTTACCAGCCAGCCGGAATTTAACGCCGTATTGCGGCAATTCAATATGGTAGCAGACGCAGGAGAAAAAGGCAGCAGGATGCAGGAAAATAAGGGACTGCTTTATTATGTCACCGATGACAAGGGCAACAAAAAAAGCGTCGGTATCAAAGCCAGCAGCATTTACGGTAAGCCAACAATAACAGAACTGGAAAAATGCTTTGTAAAGAACGCGGAAAACCGGAAGCAATATCAGCAGGCTGTTAAAGATAAACTTGACCAGGCGTTAAGCAACCCTGCTATTATCACCAAAGCAGACCTGATCAAAGCCTTGCACCAGCAGCACGTTTATGCTCTTTTCCGCACTAACGAACAAGGCATTACCTATGGTGTAACCTTTATTGATAACGCGCATAAGGTCGTTTTTAACGGCAGTGATTTGAGCAAAGCTTACAGCGCCAAAGGATTAACTGAACGGTTAAAGCCGGAAACTGCATCGCAGGCACAGCTACTGTGGGTAAAAGCCAAAACCGACCGGCAGCGAAACAGCCAGTCAAAGGGCAGAAAGCAAAAGATTAAACTCGACAAAGACTGGAAAGAACAGCTATCAAAACCAAAGCTAATTTACCCTACACCGGCAATAGGGCCAGCACACGGTAATTTATGGAAAACATTATTGGAATCAACGCCGGATAACCATCCGGGATTACTCCGGCCGCGAAAAAAACGGAGAAAGAAACGCATCAGACTTTAACGAAACAACTTATGAATACAGGAGAAGATATACACGGATTGCGCAGGATCATCGACTTTACAAGGTTCGGCAGTATGGTCATACTGGCCATTTATTTTTACAGTACCTGTTACCAGGCATTTGCAGGCTGGCATTTAACGTGGCCGCTAATTGATCGCATCCTATCCAACCTGCTCAAGTTTGGAATATTTAAAACGGCTTTTGCAGCCAAAGGCTCCAGCCTTTTGTTACTGGCAGTTTCGCTATTCGGCGTGAAGGGAAGAAAGGATGATAAAATATCGGTAAAGGCGCTGATAGCCTACCTAATTTTAGGGTTGGTTTTATTCGCAGAGGCCGAATTGTTGCTATACACCCATTTAACGGTTCAGGCAATGACCCTAAGCTATATATCGGTAACGATTATAGGATACCTTTTCATATTAAGCGGCGGAGCGCAATTGTCAAGATTAATCCGCTTAAATCTCGTTAAGGATATATTTAACAAGGAAAATGAAACTTTCCCCCAGGAAGAGCGAAAGCTGGAAAATGAATATTCCGTTAATTTACCCGCACGTTACCAACTGAAAGATAAAGTAAGGGATAGCTGGATCAACATCATCAACCCGTTCAGGGGCTTGCTGATCGCTGGTAGCCCCGGTGCCGGGAAAAGCTATTTCGTTATCCGACATATCATCGACCAGCATATCCGCAAAGGGTTCTCGATGTTATTGTATGATTTTAAATATGACGACCTGACCCGCATCGTTTATAATAAGTTGTTAAAGTATCATGCTAACTATAAGGTCAAGCCACGTTTTTATGTGATCGACTTTGACCACATCATGCACCGCTGCAACCCGCTTGACCCAGCCAGTATGGAAGATATTACCGATGCTACCGAAGCATCACGCACCATTATGTTAGGGCTGAACCGGGAATGGATACGTAAGCAGGGCGATTTCTTTGTCGAGTCGCCTATCAATTTTGTAACGGCGGTGATCTGGTTCTTACGAAAATACCAGGATGGTAAATATTGCACACTACCTCACGTCATTGAACTGATGCAGGCGGAATACCCGGTTTTATTCCCACTACTGAAAACGGTGCCGGAAGTGGAAGTATTGATCAACCCTTTTGTTTCGGCATTTGAAAATGAGGCGATGGAACAATTAGAAGGGCAAATCGCCAGCGCCAAGATCAGCATGGCGCGTTTGGTGTCAGCCAAATTGTATTATGTGCTATCCGGCAATGATTTGACCTTAGACTTAAACAACCCGGAAGAACCCAAGATCATCTGCCTGGGCAACAACCCGCAAAAGGTACAAGTCTATGGCGCCGTATTATCCTTATATATATCCCGCGCTGTAAAGCTGGTTAACCAGAAAGGTAAATTAAAGTCGAGCCTGATCTTTGATGAATTTCCCACCATTTATTTTAATGGTATGGATAACCTGATGGCCACCGCCCGTTCCAACAAGGTGGCGACGGCATTGGCCGTACAGGACTTTAGCCAGTTAAGAAAAGATTATGGCCGGGAACAGGCGGAAGTAATTGTCAATATTGCGGGGAATGTGATCGCTGGGCAGGTCATGGGCGATACCGCCAAAACCTTATCGGATCGTTTTGGCAAAATTATGCAGCAGCGGGAAAGTGTATCCATGAACAGCGCCGATACTTCCGTGAGCAGGTCAACGCAACTGGAGCCATCCATACCGGCATCAGCCATAGCTGCGCTTTCATCTGGTGAGTTCGTGGGCATGGTGGCGGATGATCCCGGCCAGCAGATCAGCCTAAAGACTTTCCATGCCGAGATTATCAATGACCACGAGGCCATTGCCAAAGAGGAAGCGGCTTACCAGCCGTTACCCGAAGTGCAGAAAGTGAATGCAGCAATGATCCGCGAAAATTATGAACGTATCCGGCTGGAGGTGCAGGGTATTATTGAAGATTATCTGCAAACCGTGCAGGAAACAGTTAAAGCAGCGATGGTGGATTTTGTGCAACTGATACCGGCTGCGGCAGATGCGGAGGTAAAAAAGCGGTTGTTCGTTTTATTGTATAAGATAAAAGAAACGGGTGGTTTAACCTTGAAGGAAGTTTTACTGGCTTTTAAAATCGATAAGGAACCGGCGATGAAAGACCTAAAGCTGTTGAAAGATGCAGGGTTGTTAAAGTTTACGGGGCCGAACAAAACAGGCAAATATAAATTGACGGATTTAGGCAAGGCTTATATAGCGGAAAATTCACAGCATTAGCTGTAATTTGGAGATTATGATGAATGAGACCACACCATTTCGGCGCAAGCTTATGAGGACTTTTTATCACAAAATTCTTTAGACAGGCCTTCAGAGCTAATTGCACAGTTGAATCGATTTGACAAACAGAAGATCATCTACTATCTACGGTTTATTTGCATAGAGATCAATATGGACACTTCTGTGGCTTTTGAGGGTGCGAATGATGTTTCCAACGAAAGGTTACAAGTATGCAAACAGCTTTGCGATTTAGACCCTGAAAATTATGAAATTTATCAACAGGAAATAAAGGAAATCATAAGGCGCCAAGTCATAAGCAGTAGAATTCAAGAAGTTGACCAAAGCAGGATTTTTATTGACGTCCCAGGAATTAAGGAATGGGCAAACAAAGAACTTAGGGAAAGTTATTTACGATATATTTCTTATTTAAAGCATGGGATTGCCTCAGAAGTTTCGAATGAAAGGCGGGAAGTTTTAGGAACTGGAGGACGTTCTGCTATGAGCGTACCAACTAATGAAGTAATTGCTTTATTAAAACACATAGTCCTTGAGTTAAGAGATAGCTATGTTTCTGCTGATTATGGTTTGGATAGATTTTTAAGTACCAGAATAAGACACGGACTATTAGAAAATCAACTACGCCGTCCGATAGAAGCTCACTTTCTTATTACCAAAAAGGAAACTCAAAAAGGTCCCTATTTACCCAATCAATATTGGTTAGACGAATTTGACACCACACAGGCTAACATCAACGAACTTAGTAAGATCTTTTCTAATTTTTCTGAGTCGTATGATAATCTGATTGCAAAATTGAATAATGAGTGGATACAAATAAAAAGTGACAAAAAAGCTAACGGATTATTTGATTTTACTATGGGTGAAGAATTTATAACATTTATGGCATCCTCAATTACCGAAACAACCAGCTTTAATGACATGTTAAATTTAGTATTGGGTAAGCTTGATACTAATCTTCAACTAAATTTGGTGTACGTTAGGGAAGAGTTTAATAGCAAGGCTAAAAAAGAAGCCAGAGAACTTTTAAATAAATTGCAAGTAAATATTAGTAAGTTTTCAGGAGACATAAACTTGAGTAACGTGTCTGCTGCGATCAGCCAGGCAAGAACCGATTTGCAGGCTACATTTGATAGGGTCATTGAGTGGTTTATCCCATCTCGTTCTGGAAGTTCAACGCCGTATACAGTTGAAGATGTTGTTAGTGTTGCGGAAGCTATTATTAAAGATGGCACACCTGGTTTTGAAACAAGGTTGAAATCTGATGAGGTTAGCGAAGACTTTCTAATGCAGGGAAGTTTGCCAATATTTGTTGATATACTAGCAAACATTTTTGACAACGTGGTAAAACGATCTGGATTAGATGTACCAATTGCAGATGTTATTCAGTGGGAAGATGTTTCGATCGCAGACTTACACATTATTAATATAAAAGTCACAAACGACTTAGGTCCAGGGATCGATATTATTGAACTTGAAAAAGAGTTGGCCAGGAAAAGGACTATATTAGACACTGGTGACTATAGTCAACATTTGGCAAAGGATCAAAAGTCTGGATTGTTTAAGATAAGAAGAAGCATAAATGACCTTCATGCCATCGGCTTCGACATAAAATCAAAGATGGATTTTGGGGTTGTAGGACGCACATATTTTATAAGCATCAGTATCCCATATCGAGTGTTCAAACTCGAAACAGAAGATTCTGAAATATTAATGGACATAGAAGCGGAGTAATTATGAGAATATTGTTAGTTGAAGATGATGAAGATAAACGTGAGCAGCTAAGAATTTTTCTATCAAATACTGATAGAAATGAGGTTATAGAAGCCAAATCATATCAAAGTGGTCTAAAAAAAATCATAGCTGAAACATTTGATTTAATAGTTTTAGATATGACAATGCCAACTTTTGATGTTACTCCTACAGAGGGGGGGGGGCGTCCTCAACCCTTTGGTGGAAAGGAATTGCTTCAACAAATGTTTCGAAGAGATATAGATACTAAAACAATAGTGGTTACCCAATTTGACCAATTTGGACAAGGCGATGAAACAACTACCTTAAATGAATTAGATAAACTCCTATTCCAGACTTTTCCTGGAAATTATTTGGGAATTGTGCCATATAGTGTTACTTACTCCGGGTGGAAAGATAATTTTAACCGGAAAATGAGTTCGAATAATTTGTCTATTTAATTGTAAGATATGTTTAATATACTAGTAGTAGAAGATGAAGCTGACAAATTGAAACACATTTTTCAATTGTTGAGCAAAATAGAGGGCATTGATATAGACAAAGTTGATCACGAAATGGACGTTAAAAGTGCGAAAAAACAACTTTTAGTCAAATCATATGATTTATTGATTTTAGATATCTTGTTGCCTTTATCAAAAGATCAAGACATAGATGAGGAAGGTGGAATAAAACTTCTTGATGAAATTACTACCAGACCAATTTATAAAGTTCCAACACATATTATAGGGTTAACTGCGAAAGAAGAAATTTTTCAAGCAACAAGTAAGAGATTTGAACAAAATATATTGACGTTGATTAGATATAGCCAATCTGATATTGAATGGGAAAGCCAATTAATAGCCGGAATCAAACAAAGAATGTTGGCTAAAACAGCAAGCTTATTGGCAGTTCCAGATTATGATTGGGATATAGCTATAATATGTGCGTTACGGTCAGAACTGGAAGCAAATTTACAGAATGGATGGGACTGGAAAATTAAGCCGATTCAGCATGATGATACGATCTATCACGAAACAACCATTGAACTGGCTAATGGAAGGCAAATTAAAGTCATAGCCGCCTGTGCAATCCGTATGGGAATGCCAGCCACTGGAACGCTAGCAATGAAAATAATTACTACATTTCGACCAAAGTTCATTGTAATGACAGGCATAATGGCAGGCGTTACAGATAGAGTTGAGTTGGGCGACCTTGTTGTAATTGATCCGAGTTGGGACTGGGGGAGTGGAAAATGGATATCGAAAGAGGATGAAGAAAAGGAACAAAAGAACGAAAAAGCTAAGTCATTATTTTTAATCGATCCATACCAGTTTACTTTAGACACTATGATCAAAAAAGAGGTAAATTTGTTGGCTGATGATCAAAGTTACCTTTTTGCTCTTCGCAAAAGCTATGGAACGTCGGCACCCACAAGAGATTTAAAGATTCATATTGGTGCCGTTGCATCCGGTGCTTCGGTTTTATCTGACAAGGCCACGTTTAATAAAATTAAAGATCAACATCGAAAGCTCTTAGGTGTGGAAATGGAGGCTTATGCACTATTTACGGCTGCTGAATGTGCTTCAAGGCCAAAGCCCACAGCATTTTGTATAAAGTCAGTTGTTGATTTCGGCGATAGTGATAAAGTTGACGATTATCAAGACTATGGTGTTTTTATAAGTTCACGCTTTACCAAAGATGTTATTCTGCGTCTTTTTCAATAATCACTTTATATTGGTAATTGAATATATTTAACTCTATTATCTCATGCCAATAGAAAAAATACCTACCGTTGCCACCAAAAGTTTAGACGAAAGTTTTGACGAACATATCCGAGATGGTTTTAACGAACGTATTTTGTTTTCAGCTCCGTTTGGCGCCGGGAAGTCAACCTTTTTGAAACACTATTTTGATCGTCATGGCGACTTTATTGTATTAAAGTTATTTCCTGTAAATTACTCTATCGCGCAGAATCAGGACGTTTTTGAATTAATTAAGTATGATTTACTATACGAGTTATTAAGCAAATACCCCGATGATGTTCAGCTTGAGCAAGAGCAATATTCCTGGCTGCTTATCAGTCAGATGTTTTTATTGCATCGGATGAAAATAGACCTGCCGCTTAAGCTTATGCTGAAAGCTGCGGGTGCTGTTACTGGCGCACCCATCCCGGAAAAAGAAACCATTGACGGAATTACGGCTGCTATTGGAGAGTTTTCCGATTTTAAAGGTAAAATGAACACGACCGAATGGGATCAGCTCAACAAGTATATCCGGTCATTCAAAAATAAAACCGGTCATGTCCACGAGTCTGATAATATTACCGAGCTTATCATTAATATGCTGGAACGTGTAAAATCAGCTAAAAATGGGGACGACAGCGAAAGAAAAATTACCACTGTCTTGCTGATCGACGATCTGGACAGGTTAGATCCTGAACACGTATTCAGGCTATTTAATGTATTCTCTGCGCATTACGATGATGTTTCAGAAACCAATAAATTCGGCTTCGATAAGATCGTTTTTGTTTGCGATGTAAATAATGTCCAGCAGATGTTTAGCCACCGCTATGGTATTAGCGTCGAATTCAATGGTTATATTGATAAATTTTATTCTTCGGAGATATTTAAATTCGATATCACCCAATATCTGAAAGAATCGTTAAAGCCGCTCATTATGTCGAGGTATGATTTGCGCCGCTTTTTTCCGGAAGAAAATAGCCTGGACAAATCCTTTGTTGATCTTTACCGGCTTGACAAACATGATGGTTTTTACGGATTGGTAGCTTACGTCATTAATGGTCTAATCGACTTACATCAAATCCGTATCCGGAATTTTCAGCGTTTTAAATTCTTCGCCATTCCGAGCAGCACGTTCAAATATACAAATAGTCAGTGGTACGCAGTTTTTTACCCATTGTTGGTGTTAGTAAACAACTTAGAACGGTTTTTTGCAAGACCATCGGATTTAGAAATAGCATTTGAAATGTTATATCAACAGTATCCGAGCGACTACCGCATTATAACTGATGTCAAACGGGGACGGGGCGACTACGATGATATGGCAGATGTCCTTATGCGTTATGCATTACCGTTTGTATTAAGTCCAAAACAAATTTTAGAGGGTGATCACGAGCGCGACATGCAATATACTTTTCCGTTTAAAAACGAACACGGCCAGGAACTGTTTATTGTCTATACCATTGGAGAAAATTTTCATCGCAATTACACTTGGGTCAATTTCGCACGTTGCACGTTGTCAGGTGATTTAACGGACGATAAAAACGAAAATCCTGCGGTAGTGAGGCCTAATCCGTTTTGGTTTTTGTATCACGCATACAAGAACATTAAGGCAAATAAGTTTATCTGATTAGCGTGTTGAAAAGTTGAAAACTATAGCCTCAAATTACTCTTAGGTAACAATATATCGCTAAAAAATCAGTATATTTGAATAACAGAAAAGGGAAAGAAATGGGTACTATTGAAGAATTAAAAGCGATCAGCGGTACGGTTGTCAGGCGTTTAAGAAGGCAAAAGCTGGATAATGGCAAGCCATTTTTGATATGGTCGAACAAGCTGCCTAAAAATCAAAGTTATCTGGAATACCCTGATCATTCCATTAAGATCGTTACCGTTGCGCCGAACTTAAAGTCGTTCACGATAGTTGAAGAACTGACTAATGGACAGGCACAGGTGATCCGCCGTGAGCTAAACCTGTTTTAATATGCCCAGCCTGTACATTATTACGGGTTCAAACGGGGCCGGAAAATCCACAGTCGGACCTGACTATCTTCCGGAAGAAATTTTGCAACATTATACAGTTTTCGACGGTGACCTCCTTTATACAACAAAACTCAATGAACTGTTCCCTGCTATCACCAGGTCAGCAAAATATGCTCGAAAGGATGCATTGGAATATGTCGTAGGCTTGTTCGAAGAACAGACCAATCAGGCATTGGTCAACAACGACCACTATGTTTATGAGGGTCATTTTACCAATGATGCCACTTGGGAAAAACCGAAGGTCTTTAAAGACGCCGGCTATCGGCTGCATCTTATTTTTTTCGGATTGGAAAACCCTGAACTATCCCAATTTCGTGTTACGGAAAGGGTGACAGAAGGTGGCCACTATGTTGATCCGCAGACCCTGAATAATAATTTTTACGGAAATCTCGAAAAGTTGAACATCCACTATCCGCTGATTGATGACCTTACCATCGTGGATACCTCGGAGATTAACCACCGGATCTTATTTAAGACCGTCCTGCAACAAATTGAGTTTCATGTTGAACGAGAGGAGTTACCTACCTGGTTTACTGACTACCTGCCAGCCATTGTGCAGTTATTGCCATAACTATTTTAGCCGAAAAAGAACATCTAAAAATTTGTAAAATGCCTTATTTTGCCTATATTTGAGTATAACGTTCTTAACTATTTATCAGCAATCAAAACGAGTGAAAATATCTCAAATTAAGGCTATGTCTTATTCGTGGTCATGATACCGATAGTAACACATAACTGATTGATAATCAATTGATATAGAGGGTAGGTTTAAATCCTGCCATCCCGACGATACCAAGAGAACCGCCTTTAAAGAGATTTAGAGGCGGTTTTTGTTTTTTTAATCATTTTTCCAAATTTTAACCTGCTGTAAATCAATGTTATATTGGTTCGTAGTCCTGCCTGGATATTTCGGAGTCATTGGCTACCCCTTCCGGAATATTAAAAATATCACTTTGATCATTTTAATACACTTACACGCAGGATCAATTTAATGATACATCTCATACAAATACATGAACTTGGAGCCCGGAATCACATGGTCAAGCCTACCGGAATATCTACATAAAGCAGCTGACGCTGTTATTAATATTATCGTCCGAAAAATCGTAAAGAATTATTTTCTTTTTCAATGCAATATGTTTTGGGTTCTACGGATAGCTTCGTCAGTCTTGGTTGGTAGTGTTTTTTACCTAATTGAACATTTTGTACTCTATTTATTGACTTTTGTACCCGTTCGTCTATTTTTCTCTTCTCTAATTTTACCCCGGATCAATAAACCTGATACGGCTTTAATAACATTGGTGACTAAAATTTCGCTGCCTGTCGGGCGGCTATAGTTATCTGCTTTATAGCCAGCGCTTAATTATCCTTTCGCTTTGCGAACAATAAAATTTAAACTATTAATCAAACTAACCGATTTAAACCTATTTTATTCATGTTGAACACAAAATCAATGTTAAAGTATGTGTTGTCCAAAATGGCAATTACCTTATTATTACTCTTTATAATTAACATAACTCCCGCAAAGGCATCCATTATATCTTACAAAAAAGAGGCAAATGGAGTGGTATTTAAATTAGATAAAGGCCTGATGAAGGTTACTATTTGCAAAGAAGATGTCATTGAGGTAAAATACACCGTTTTCGATAACTTTATTACAAAGCCCTCACTTATAATAAATGCAAAATGGAATTTTCCGCCTTTTAAGCTTTCGGATGATAAGAACCAAATTACGATTATCACCACAAGGCTTCGGGTATTAATAAATAAAACCACCAACAACATAACTTATGAGGACCTTAGCGGTAATGAAATTACCTCTGAAGATGATAAAAGCATTACAGCAGCTACCATTGCTGGGATAAAAACCTATAGCATAAGCACACAATTCAATTCACCGGCAAACGAGGCGCTTTACGGCTTGGGCTGCCATCCGGTGGATTCGCTTTCTATTAATTATAAGGGCCGCAACCAGGACATGGCCATTAAATATATGACGGGCGCTATACCTGTCCTGTTATCAACCAAGGGCTACGGTTTAATGTGGGATAATTATTCGGCATCAAATTTTTATGGAGCTGAAGCAGGTAATACTAAATTTAAGTACGTATCTGAAAGCGGCAAGCAGGTTGATTATTATTTCTTCTATGGGCCTGATTTTGACCATCTCATTAACTTGTATCGTACAGCCACCGGTAAGGCGCCTATGTTTCCTAAATGGGCGTTTGGCCTGTTCCAGTCACAGGACAGATATATGAGCCAGGACGAAGTGCTTTCAGTAAAGGATAATTATCGCAATAACCATATTCCGGTTGATGTTATCGTTCAGGATTGGTACTACTGGGATCCATTTCCTATTGGCGTACATGTGATGAACCCTGACCGCTACCCGGATCCTAAAAAAATGGTTGACGAACTGCATAAGGCCAATATTCACGGGATGATTTCTATCTGGCCGGTGTTTGGTAAAGGCACTAAGAATTTTAACGCTTTGCAAAAGATGAGAGGACTTACCGATATTACATGGGATAATGTTGTAACACATACTTTTGATAGTTATTACGATGCACATAATCCTAAAGCCCGTGAGCTGTATTGGGATCAGGCTCGCGATAGCCTGATAAAACGATATGGCTGGGATGCATGGTGGGTTGATCAGTGTGAGCCCGATAATGGTATTTTGCTTGACGAACGCCGTAAAAGTAATTTTTGGATAGGGAAGGGGATTGATTATTTTAATACTTATTCACTTGAACATTCGGAAGGTATTTACCAAGGCTGGCGCAGGGATATTCCTGGCAAACGGGCTTTCTTTCTAATTAGGCAATCGTTCGCTGGCGAACAACGTAATGCGGCTACGCTATGGTCGTCTGATATCAGTTGTACGTTTGCCGCGTTTAAAAGCCAGGTGCCTCAGGGAATTAATGCCTGTGCATCAGGTATTCCTTATTGGACATCGGATATCGGTGGCTATCATTTAAACTGGGCAGCCCCTGATTGGTCGAAACCGGAAAATCGTGAGTTGTTTACACGCTGGTTCCAGTTTGGTGCATTTTGCCCCATATTCCGTATCCATGGCAAAGGGGAGCGTGCTTTATTCTCTAAAAACTGGGACGATAAAACCAAAGCCACGCTTTTAAAATATGATAAGTTGCGTTACCGTCTTTTGCCTTATATCTATTCATTGGCAGGTAAAACCACTACCGATAACTACACGATGATGCGTGCCCTCACCTTTGATTTTAGGAATGATGCCAATGTTTATAGCATACCTGATCAGTATATGTTTGGCCCGGCATTTTTAGTTAACCCTGTAACGGAGCAACTATATACCACCCCAAACGTCACTCCAGGAGAGAAGACAAGAAAAGTGTACCTGCCAAAGTCAACTACCTGGTATGATTTCTGGACAGGGCAAGTACTCAACGGTGGTCAAACTATTGATGCTCCTTCGCCAATGAACATTATGCCTTTGTATGTACGGGCGGGGTCAATTATTCCAATGGGGCCCGAAGTGGAATACGCTACCCAAAAAAACAACAAAGTTATCGAGCTGCGTATTTATCCGGGTGCTGATGGCAGATTTACCTTTTATGAAGATGAAAATGATAATTACAATTATGAGAAAGGGCAGTATGCAACTTTTACTTTAATTTGGAATAACAAACAAAAAAGATTAAACATATCAGATACCAAAGGAGGTTTTCCTGGTATACTAAAGGATCGCACTTTCAATATTGTTGTGGTTAATGGCGAACATGGTTCAGGCTCTTTAGTAACTACTGGTTTCGACAAAACGGTTAAATATGAAGGCAAGGCTATTGTGGTTAAATTATAGATAAAACGAACACAAAAGTTTACGATAAATTAAATATCGAGTTAAAAACAGGTTAATGCGTCCCGGTGAAGATACGGGACGCTTTTTTATTCAATGCTGAGGGCTTTGATTATCAAGCAGTCAATAGTATTTTTCGTTAAATGAGAATTACTGTTTATGTAACATTTATATTATCTTAGTGTAACGATTTCCTAAAAGGTTAAAAGGTCAAGCCATTGATTTGAACGTTCTCAATTATGTCCTAATGCGTGTAAAATTCTATATTCTCCTTACTATAATACTTTTTGTGTGTATTAACACTTTTGCGCAAAGCAGCCAATATCAGTTTTCGCAACTCGATATAAGTAATGGACTGTCGCACAACCATGTTAACTGCATATATAAAGATTCTGAGGGCTTTATGTGGTTTGGTACGGCATCGGGCCTTAATCGTTTCGATGGTTATACTTTTAAGGTATTTAAGCATGATGCCGATAATAAAAATTCCCTTCTTGACGATTTTATAATCGATATTTTCGAGCTACCCAACAAAAAATTGTATATATCAACGCGTACCGGGTATTGTTTTTATGATCCTGAAAAAGAGCAGTTTAATAGCGATATATCGCCATTGCTCAGGTCTCTAGACCTTCCAGTTTACCCCGCTCCCTCAAAAATAATACGGAACGACCACGGAGATTTTTGGTTTGTGTGTCCCGATTCGGGCTTATATAGGTATAATGTAATAAACAGGCAGACGACACGCTACTATCATCATGATAAAGCTAAGCTGTCTTTGTACTCAAATTTTGTGTCCGATATTGTCGAAGATACTAAAGACAATATATGGCTGGTTTATGAAGGAGGCGTGGTTGAAAAGCTTGATACCCGGCGCAATGAAATTTCCTACAGAACCGATGTTTTTAGTAAAGCGGTCAATAATAAAACAAGGAATTACGCTATCACTGTCGACAATGATAATGATTTGTGGCTTTACACACCCAATGTAAATACCGGTTTATATTATTATAGTCCTTCAACAGGAGTGTTCCGGTATATGGATAAAGAATCAACGGGGACAAAGTTAAAATCAAATATCATTAGCAATGTTATTCAGGCCGATGACGGATTAATTTGGATAGCTACTGATCAGGGCGGTATAAACCTACTTGATAAAAAGAACTTCAAAATCACTTATTTACTAAATCGGGAAGACGATGCAAAATCGCTAAGGCAAAACACTGTGATGCTTTATAAGGATAATACCGGCATTATGTGGGCCGGTACTTTTAAAGAAGGGATAAGTTATTATCACAAAAATATTATCAGGTTTGCACTCTACAGACATTTTGCCTCAGATCCCGGCAGCCTGAATTTTGACGACGTTGATAAATTTGTTGAAGACAAACAGGGTAATTTATGGATTGGAACAAACGGCGGTGGTTTAATTTATTTTAACCGTAAAACAAGCAAGTTTACGCAATACAGATACGATGCGGCAAATCCGAATAGCTTAAGCAATGATATTATTGTTAGCTTATGTATTGATCATGACCAAAAACTATGGATAGGTACATATTTTGGAGGGTTGGATTGTTTTGATGGGAAAACTTTCACCCATTACAAGCACAATGATAAGGTAGCCACCAGCATTGCCGATGACAGGATATGGAGTATTTTGGAAGATTCGTCACAACGGTTATGGATAGGGACATTTGAAGGCGGCCTTGAAATTTTTGACCGCGCAAAAAAAGCATTCTATCATCCCTTTAAGCAAACCGATATCAGATGTCCGTTCGTGTCTTCAATTATTGAGGATAAAAACGGGAATATTTGGGTAGGAGGCTATCTAGGTATTGATGTTATTTTGAAGAAAACTAATCGGGTGATTCACTATATCCGAAATGCAAACAACGCAAACAGTTTGATAAACGATAATGTGAATAGTATTAGCGAGGATAGCCGAGGCCTTTTCTGGATAGCAACAAGTGCCGGATTGAGCATTCTGAATCCAAAAACAAATCGTTTTACCTCCCTGACAAAAAGAAACGGGCTCCCGGATAATTCTATATTAGATATACTGGAGGACGATAAAGGCAAAATGTGGTTAAGCACCTCGAACGGATTGAGCCATATAACGTTGACTCCAGGCCCTGGTAAGGGTACTTATACTTTTCAGTTTGAAAATTTTGATGAAGCTGATGGTCTTCAGGGCCGGGAATTTAATATGTACGCAGCGTTAAAAACAAGTAAGGGCGAAATGATATTCGGCGGTGGTCACGGTTTCAATATTTTCGACCCGTTAAGCATACGCCCTAATATCAATAAGCCTAAATTGATTTTTACCGACTTCCAGCTTTTTAATAAAAGCATAGCAGCCAATGAGTCTTTTAATGGACATTTGGTGCTCACAAAAGCTATTTCGGCAACCCGCGAGATTACCCTTACCCACAGCGAAAATGTTTTTACTATTGAGTTTGCGGCAGTTAACTTTTTTAATCCGAACAAAGTAAAATATCAATATATGATGGAGGGCTTTGACAGAGCTTGGCTTAATGCTGATAATGCTATCCGAAAGGCGACTTATACAAATCTTGACGCGGGTGATTATGTCTTCAAAGTTCGCGCCTTCAATTCAGAAGGTTTATGGAACCCGGATTATATCACTTTAAAAATAAAAGTACTTCCGCCATTTTGGAAATCCACCCCCGCCTATATTATTTACCTGATGTTGTTTATCGGAACCCTTCTTTTTATTCGCCGGCGGGGCATACAGAAGATAAGAAGGGAATTTGCAGTCGAAAAAGAAAAGGAAGAAGAGAAGTTATTGATTGAACAGGAACGGCAGGAGGTAAAACGGATGCATGAACTGGACCAGCTGAAAATTAAATTTTTGACGAATGTAAGTCACGAGTTCAGAACTCCGTTGTCATTGATTATAGCCCCGGTGGATAAAATGTTTAGTCATGCTGATTCTGAGCAGAAGCAGCAATTAAACGTGATAAAGAGAAATGCCAGAAGATTATTAAACCTGGTTAATCAGTTACTTGATTTTCGTAAAATGGAAGTTCACGAATTGAAACTGCATTGCAAACCAGGAGATATAGTCAGGTTTATTAAAGAGATTTCCTTATCGTTTACAGACATTGCTACTGAAAAAGGTATTGGTTTCGCTTTTGACAGCGAGGCGGAAACGTTGATTTCAAGTTTCGACCATGACAAAATAGAAAGAATATTATTTAATCTGCTTTCCAATGCTTTTAAATTTACTCCAAGGGGTGGCCATGTAAGCGTATTATTGAACATTTTGGATGAAGAATCATCTGCTGAATTGCGTTTGTTTGAAATTAAGGTGATCGACACCGGTATTGGCATCCCCTCCGAAAAACATAATAAGGTATTTGAAAGGTTTTTTCAGCATGACATTCCTGAATCATTAATTAACCAGGGCAGTGGTATCGGTTTATCGATTACCCGCGAATTTGTGAGAATGCACGGGGGAGAAATAACAGTTGAAAGCGAGCCTGATCATGGTGCTTGTTTTATTATCCGGCTGCCAATGCCTGTTGAGAGTAACCTGGAAATTACTTTCATTGACAATGAAAATGAACCCGAAGAGCTCAATCCACTGCAGATTGCGGAAGATAACGAAAAGCTCAAACATCAATATGCCAATAAAAAACCCATGGTATTGCTGGTTGAGGATAATGACGATTTTCGTTTTTACTTAAAGGATAACCTGAGAGATGCGTTTTTTATTATTGAAGCCTCAAATGGCAAGGAGGGGTGGCAGAAAGCTTTATCGCAACATCCGGATATTATGGTTAGTGACATCAGTATGCCAGAAATGGATGGCATAGCTCTTTGTAGAAAAATGAAAAGTGACCAACGCACGTCACATATTCCGATTATTTTGTTAACTGCTTTAACCGGCGAGGAGGAGCAATTGAAGGGCCTTAAAATTGGTGCTAATGACTACATGACCAAGCCCTTCAATTTTGAAATATTGCTTTCAAAAATTAAAAATTTATTGATTCTTCAGGATTCCTTTAAACGTACTTACAAAAAACAAATGAACGTACATATGCAGGAAGACGATATACAATCTGAGGATGAGAAACTTTTAAGGAAGATAGTTGAATATATTGAGCAGAATATTTCAAATGACAATCTTTCCGTTGAAGAATTGAGCCGTCATATGAACATGAGCCGGGGGTCACTCTATTCAAAAGTCTTGCTGATTACCGGTAAATCGCCTGTTGAATTTATCCGTTCAATAAGGCTGAAAAAAGCGGTATATCTGCTGGAAAACAGCCAGTTGACTATAAGTCAGATTTCCTACGAAGTCGGCTTTAATACACCTAAGTATTTTGCAAAACTGTTTAAGGGTGAATACAATATTTTACCGTCTGCATACGTCAATTCATTGCGCCAGAAGAATTCGACAAAAGATGAAAGCAAAGACTAGCAAATTAAACTTATCCTAATTTATTTTTGCTTCTTTTCGCAATGCTGCTACCGGCTGTTTTAAATAACCTGTTTGTTATTATTTCAGTTAAATTTCATGAAAATAGATACATAAAACGGATAGTTATATAATAAAATTATTTAACTATCTGTTTTACAGTAGATTAAATGTATTTGAACATTTGGTCTATATTCATGCACAAGTCTGTCCTATCCTGTTTTGAAACAATCATAGTTTTACTTCCGAATATGTTTTCAATGCAGCAATTTTAAAATTGCTGCATACTTTATTGACCCAATTATTACTAACACTTTAAACCGGTGTAATTCATTTTCTTGTATGATAAAAGCATTACTAATAAACTGTGATATGTTTTATGTATCCAGTTTCCGTAATAAATTATGGAGCAAAATATTCTATAAATGCAATGCGTTGTTCAACGCGTTTACCCATCACTAAATATTCACCATAACAATTAAATAAAGTACAATTATGAACAAAAAGTAAAACTAACCAACACCTAAAAATTATGAACCAATTATTTACCGTTTTTAAAATTTCTGTATAAGATGGAAAAAAATTTACTAAGAAAATTAAGTTATACTGTCATACTGTTCGCGATTATCATATTACCATGCTTTTCGGGCTATGCGCAAAGCCGATACGTTACGGGCAAAGTTGCTGGCGCTGATGATAACAAGCCGATGATGAGCGTTACCGTAAAAGTTAAGGGCTTGCAAGTTGCCGCATCGACCGATATAAACGGCAATTTTTCTATCGAGGCCAAAACCGGCGATGTGCTGGTGTTCTCGTACATAGGCTATCAAAACAAAGAAGTTACCGTAGGGAGCGCCCGCGTAATTAACGTAGTTTTAACCGTAACAAACTCCAACCTTAACGAAGTGGTTGTTATTGGCTACGGTAAACTACGGCGTAAAGATGTTACCGGCTCTATATCCTCGATTTCTGCAAAAGATATTGTTGAGGCCCAACCCACAACTTTTGATCAGGCCTTGCAAGGCAAGGTTGCAGGTGTTATAGTGCAGCAGGTATCGGGGCAGCCGGGTGGCGATGTTAATATTCAGATACGTGGCATAGGTGGTTTTAACGAAAGCCCGCCCTTGTATGTGATAGATGGTGTTCAGATACCACCTTATGGAGAGTCTCCCAGTACGTCGGGCGCAGGAAGCAATTCCACTAACCCCAACGAAGGCAGTAACCCGCTGTCTTCTATCGATCCGTCGCAAATAGCAAGTATCGATATATTAAAAGATGCTTCGGCTACGGCTATTTATGGCTCCCAGGCATCCAACGGGGTGGTTATCATTACCACAAAAAGAGGCGCAGCGGGCACGCCAACCATTAGTTACGATGGTTATAATGGCTGGCAGTCATTACCCAAGTATTACGATGTAATGAACTTGCCCGAGTACGCTACTTTCATGAACGAAAAATCGGCTATTATTGGTTATGATCTGCGCCCGGAATTCGCTAACCCGCAATACCTGGGCCAGGGTACTAACTGGCAAAAAGCGTTGTTCCGCACGGCCCCTATGCAAAATCATAATGTGGCCATCACCGGCGGCGATGCCCGCACCAAGTATTATATATCGGCTACTTATTTTTCGCAGGAAGGTATTGCTTTAGGTTCTGATTTTAGCAGGACCTCTATCAAAGCAAATATTGATAATCAAACAACCGACTGGCTTAAAGTGGGTATTAGTTTGAGCCTGGCTCATGTGTCAGAAGATGTAACCACCAGTAATCAAGGCGTAATTTTAGAGGCATTGAACCAAACACCCGATGTGGCGGTTAAAAACCCTGACGGTACCTGGGGCGGTAATGACCCGAATATTTATGGTGCTTATGGTGCAAATCCGTTCGCAATAGCAACTATCGTAACCGATCATAAAAGTAGGTACCAGGGCATAGGCAACGCTTATGCAGAAATTCAGTTTACCAAAGATCTGAATTTCCGTAACGAGGTGTCGGGCAATTTTGATTTCGCTACCGAAGATTATTTCGACCCTACCTTTGTGATGGGCTCATACACAAATACCACCAATAGGGGAACCTCTACCAGTGCTCAAAATATTTATAATGCGATAACCAGCCTGTTAAATTACTCGCACACTTTTGCCTCCAAATATTTTGTGAGCGCTACTTTGGGGCACGAGGCACAGTTATTCAATAACTCGGCAGTTTCTGCAAGCCGTACTAATTTTCCAGGTAATGATGTAACTACAATAAACACGGGCGACGCAACCACGGCAACCAACAGCGGTTCAAAATCGGATGCAGCAACTGAAGCCTATTTTGCCCGTGCAAACTTTACATATAATGATAAATATTTATTAACTGGTACCATACGTCACGATGGTACTTCTAAAATCGGCCCGCTCGAGAGGTGGAATACCTCATATTCAGGTGCATTTGCATGGAAGATCATGAACGAGGATTTTATGAAAGGCGTAAAAGGCATTAATGACCTGAAATTGAGATTAGGTTATGGTTTAGTTAATAATCAAAATATTAGTAATTATGCATATGGTTCAACTTTAACTACAGTAGCCACTGGTCTATCGGGTATTTCGCAGTTAACATCATCTTTGGGTAACCCTACTGTACAATGGGAAACATCAAAATCATATAACCTGGGGCTGGATGTGAGCGTATTGAACAGCAGGATACAGCTTACTGCCGATGCTTATTACAGAAAAACAAACAACCTGTTACTGTCCCTTAACCTACCGTATTATTCAGGTACGTATGCTAACGGCGGCTACTCGCCCGGTGCAATTCAAGCGCCTTATGTGAACATCGGCGCGGTAAGTAATAAGGGCTTTGAATTCTCATTGTCAACCTACAACGTAAAATCAAAAGATTTTAACTGGAAAAGTACCTTTGTATTCTCGCGTAATATCAACAAGATACTTGCTTTAAACCCGGGCACACCGGCCATTTACGGTACGTACACCAAATCGGTTGTAGGCGGTTCTATCGGCGAGTTTTATGGTTATCAAACACTAGGCATTTATAAAAATGCCGCCGACTTTGCCAAATATCCGGCGGTATGGCAAAATGGTAGCGGCCCTATACCTATTACACCAGGATCTGGCGGGGTTTGGGTTGGTGATGTTATTTTTAAGGATAATAACCATGATGGTAAAATAGATGCAAATGATGAAGCTCCTTTAGGCTCACCTTTGCCTAATTTCCAATATGGCATTAATAATACCTTTAACTATAAACAATTTGACCTAACCGTATTTATGAGCGGCGAGTACGGTAACAAGATATTTAACCAGGTAATAGTAAATGGCGATGACCCTAACCAAAATTTCGGTTATTTACAGGCTGTTTCTAATTACGCGCGTATCGGCCTGATCACGCCTGTCGCTGCGGGTGGTTCCGCATCCGATATCAACAATGTGTACATTACTAACCCAAGCACCAATATTACAAGGATAAGCCAGAGCAGTGGCGATCAGAATACAATCTTTTCTGATAGATATATTCAAAACGGATCGTTCCTGAAATGTAAGAGCATTGCTTTAGGCTACAATTTTAATAGGGATCTGATCTCCAAATTGCATATAGCTTCATTAAGGGTGTATGCCAATGTTAGCAACGTATTTACCATCACCAAATATCAAGGGTACGATCCGGAAATCGGCTCGTGGAACCCGTTAGCGGCTGGTATTGATAACGGTTATTACGCGCAGCCACGTGTTATTTCAATTGGTGCCGATATATCTCTAAAATAAATAAAATTTATTATCATGAAACTTATTAAGATAAATATCCTCCTGTTGCTTATCGCCATTGCGGTGGGCAGCTGTAAAAAATCTTTCCTGAACAGACCCCCACTGACCGGGCTCACAACTGATAACTTTTATAAAAGCACCGCCGACCTGCGCCTGGCTACAGCTGCCATTTATGCGCAGCCATGGTTTGGCTGGAATAATTTTCCGATACTCGGCATAGGTGATATTATGAGCGGGAACATGTTGCAGCCTTATAATTCAGATTTGGTACAGTTTACCACCTTTTCTATCACCAGTAATAATTCCTATGTAACGCAATCGTGGCAAAGTTTTTACGATATTGTAGCGCATTGTAACATCAATATAAAGGCTATCAATACCAACCTGCCCGATTCGGTATCGGTGAAAGGTAAGAACGGTGCACTTGGCGAATTACGGTTTTTGCGTGCCACAGCTTATTTTTACCTGGTGCAGCTATGGGGCGCGGTACCTATTATTGAAGATAACGACAAACTGATAGCCAATCCTTTGGTGCCTCGTAATAAAACTACCGATGTTTATAAATTCATTATAAACGATTTGCGGTTCGCGGCTACCAATTTGCCAACTTCCGATCAGCCGGGGCGTGTTACAACATGGTCGGCACAGGGTTTGCTGGCAAAGGTGTATTTGACAAGGGCGGGTTTGGGCCAAAGCATGACCCGAAACCAAACCGACCTGGATAGTGCGGCTTACTTTGCAGGCAATGTTTGTAATACCAGCGGCTTAACATTATTGCCAAGCTATTATAACCTGTTCAGAACACAGTATAATGATAATCCCGAATCACTTTTTGCATTTCAGTGGGCCCCGGGCGTAGGTTATGGCAACGGTAACGCTCTTGAAGCACAGTTTGCACCAAGCGGGGCTTTGGTTACTGGTGGCGGCGGTTGGGGCGGCTCTATAGGCCCGACCATAGATTTGGCTAGTTTATATGTCCCTGCAGATTCGGTACGCCGTAAAGCCACTTTTATGCTTACCGGCGATTATTATCCCGAGCTGGACGCAGCGAATGGTGGCTATACTGCAACCGGTTGTAATGTTAAAAAACACATAGTAGGCACCGCTGCCGACAATAATTCACCTACGATGGACCTTTGGTCGTCTATTGAGCATAATACGGTTTTAAGGCTGGCCGATGTATATTTGGTATATGTCGAAGCGCTGATGGGCAACAGTAGTTCAACCAGCAATGCTGTGGCTTTGCAATATTTTAATGATGTAAGAGTTAGGGCAGGTCTCCCCAAGGCAACAATTATTACAACAGCATCATTAATGACGGAACGCCGCATAGAGCTGGCGTTCGAGGGTCAGTACTGGTTCGATCTGGTTCGCCTGTCATACTATAATCCGCAGGCTGCTATTGCATCTCTTAACGGGCAAGTAAGGGATCAATTTACCTACGATCCGATCACGGGTGTGAAAACTGTTACACCAAGTGGCCTGATCATTACCCCGGCAACTGTTGCAACATTTACACTGCCTATACCGGCTAATGATCAAACTGCTGATCCTAAATTGCTGCAAGCACCTGTGGCTTATTATTAATAAAAATATATTGGAATTAAAATTATCCTTAAAAAATCATGAAAAAGCTACTTAAACATGTTAATAGCTGTTTGCTGCTGATGTTGATCGCGGCAGGCATCCTGATACAACAAAGTTGTAAAAAGGACACCTCATCATCCACAGGTACGCCTGTTATTACCGGCATACGTAATTACGTTGCTCATCCCGGCGATTCCGCTTTAACAAAAGTGGGTACAGGCCTGTGGGTAGTTATCTCGGGCCGCAATTTAAAGGGCGCGCTACAGATCAATTTTGATGGCGTTGCAGGCTCGTTCAATGATGTCTGGTTCACTGATACCAGCGCCATTGTGCTGATACCTGCCGTTATTGCCTTCCCATCGGTACCGGCAAAACAACTCAATACCATACAATACATCACTACACATGGCCAAACCACGTTTAGTTTTCCTATTTCTCCGCCTGCGCCCAAGATAGCGAGCATTTCTGATGAGGATGCCCTTCCCGGTGACTCTGTCAAAATCTATGGGTTTAACTTCTTCTTTATCAAAAGTGTAACTTTTGGTGGCAAAGCAATCACCAGTTTTACCTCGTCAAACGATGGTACGACAATTGCGCTGGTGGTACCATCGGGTATACCACAAACAGGTGGTCTTGTATCGGTTACCACAAATTCGGGCTCAGCCACTACAATTTATAACGTTGAGGACTTTGTAGATGGTGTATTTCAAAACTGGGATGCTATCAATACGTATCCCTGGGGTTCAAATACATCGAACAGCTCAACAAATTATCCCGGTAATACTGGTTGGTATGAAGTAATTGGTGCAACCAACCTGCCGGCCGGTGGCACCGATTGGTATGATAGCCCGCATTCAATCAATATGGGCGCTTCGCAATGGGTGCCAGTTTCAGCTGTAAATGATACTTTAGCTAATTATGCAGTAAAATTTGAAATATCCGTGTCTGCAAGCACTCCATGGACAAATGGCACTCTTTATATTTTAGCTAACGGTAACACCACCAATATGGCTGCCTATAATCCCTGGGAAACAGCCACTGGTGCAACGGTACCGTTTAGTACGAAAGGCTGGTTAACAGTAACTATTCCGCTTTCAACCTTTGCTGTAAATAATGGTGCAGGCGGTTTACCTCCATCTTCGATCGGTGCACTGGTAGGGCCGACAGGCAATACCAGTATGGCATTCTGGTTCATGAATTATACTTCAAGCCCGGTTGCGTCTTTCGCTGCTGCAATAGATAATATCCGAGTAGTGAAAATTAATTAATTGGTTAATTGATAAGTACCCGTGACTGCAAGTTCAGGAGCGGGTATTTTTTTGTTTCAACCTCAAAAAATGTGAATATGACAGTTCCGGCAAATTATAAATATGGTTTACTTTGTTTATTAACTTTATTATCCTGTTCAAAAGGCAAAAGTGATAAACCAGTAACATCTGGCGGCGATACTACTACCATAACACCCCAAAAAGATCCCGTAACAGCAGCATCTGTCGGTTTCTTTCTGGATGATTGGACGCCTAAAACTTTTGTGGCCCCACTTTATTCAACGGTTGCCGCACCTTCGGGCGATGCCACCGTAACCATAAATATTGATTACAGCACGGTAATAACTAAGGTGCCCAAATACCTGTTTGGTAATAACGCCACCGCGTATACCGCGCAACTGGCTTCTGCGTCGGGTTTAGTAAGCAGCATAAAAAATTTATCACCCAATGTGCTGAGGTTTCCCGGTGGCAGTCTTTCAGATGGTTATTTCTGGGACGGTGTAATGCCTACCGACGTACCCGATAGTATAATTACTTCAGGCGCCCTGGCTCCAGCTGTTTATTGGTTTGGAACCAACGTGCCGGGTTGGCAGTTTTCGTTGGCTAGCTATTATACATTATTGCAGCAAACAAATAGCACTGGTATAATAACCGTTAATTATGCTTATGCCCGATACGGTACAAGTGCCCATCCCGATCAGGTAGCGGCGCATTTGGCAGCAAATTGGGTAAGATATGATAAGGGGCGTACCAAGTATTGGGAGATCGGCAACGAAGACTACGGATCGTGGGAGGCCGGCTATAAAATAGACATTACCAAGAACAAAGACGGCCAGCCGCAGATCATATCAGGGGCGTTATACGGAACACACTTTAAAGTATTTGCCGACTCCATGCGCGCAGCGGCGGCAGAGGTGGGTTCAAAGATAGAAATAGGTGCCCAGGTTATAGGTACAAGCTCCTTAAGCTCGCCAGGCCAAACATGGAACAGTGGTTTATTTGCCTCGGCTGGTGACTCACCCGATTTTTATGTCATACACGATTACTTTACCGGTGAGGACAATGAAACGGCGGCCGTTATACTAAATACTGCTGCTACCGAAACAAATGCTATAATGACCTGGATGAATACCAGCACTGCGGCAGGCTCAGTTTCCTTGAAACCTATTGCGCTAACCGAGTGGAATATTACTGCAATGGGTAGCCGGCAGATGGTTTCAAATATTGCAGGCTTGCACGCCGATTTGGCTTTAGGCGCAATGCTTAAAAATCGGTTTGGTATGGCCAGCCGCTGGAACCTGGTGAGTGGATGGGGTACAACCGGAAATGACCAGGGAATGTTTAGTACGGGCGAGCCTGGTGTTGTCGACAATACACCGCACCCGGCCTTTTACCACATGTATTACTTCCAGAAGTATTTTGGCGACCGGATGGTGAGTTCTACTGTTCAAAACAGCAGCGCGGTATTGGCTCAAAATGTTGGTGACATAGTAGCTTATGCTTCTTCGTTTACGTCAGGCGAAGCTGGTGTGGTTATCATAAATAAAGGTACTGCCAGTCAAATTGTAAGTGTTAAAATAACCAATTTTATTCCAGGCACACGGTATTATTATTATACCATGGTTAGTGGAACCGATAATGGAGAATTTTCCGAAAAGGTTTATATCAACGGAAACGGGCCTGATATTAGCACAATAGGGGGGCCTTCGGGTTACCAAACTCTTGCGGCGGTTTCATCAAGTTTAACCGGGGGCATAAAAGTTTCGGCCCCGCCCCGGTCTGTTATTTTCCTGGTGGCTGACGGTAAAAAATAGATGATACTTTAACTGCAATTCCAATCCAATATTTTTCAAATTAAAATTTCCATTCAAAAAATAAATATATGAAATTACTAACCTCTATTAAATGCTGCTCCATCTGTTTGCTTGCCTTGGCAGCCTGCAGTAAGAAAGGCAACCCCGGTGTCACATCAGTTAACGGAGATACAACGGTTACGGTTATCGCGCAAAAAGACCCAACAATTGCTAATTCTGAAGGTTTTTTCCTCAATGATTGGGCACCTAAAACTTTTGTAGCTCCCGCTTATTCAACGGTTGCTGCACCTTCGGGCAATGCCACTGTAACCATAAATGTTGATTATAGCACGGTAATTACAAAGGTACCCAAATACCTGTTTGGTAATAACGCCGGCGCGTTTGTGCCGCAACTGACTACGTCAACGAGTTTGATAAACAGCATAAAAAATTTATCGCCCAATATACTCCGGTTCCCGGGGGGCAGTATTTCGGATGTTTATTTTTGGGATGGCGTTGTCCCGACCGACGTGCCCGATAGTTTATTTGACTCGAGCGGCAACCCTGCTCCGGTAAGCTATTGGTATGGAAGCAATACACCCGCTTGGGAGCTTTCGTTGGCTAACTACTATACTGCTTTACAACAAACAGGCAGCACTGGTATAATAACCATTAATTATGGTTATGCCCGGTATGGTACAAGTGCCCACCCCGATCAGGTAGCGGCGCATTTGGCAGCAAATTGGGTACGGCACGATAACGGCCGTACTAAATACTGGGAGATCGGCAACGAAGACTACGGTGCGTGGGAGGATGGCTACAAAATAAATATCAGCAAGAACAAAGATGGTCAGCCGGCGATTATCACAGGTGCATTATATGGACAGCACTTTAAGATATTTGCAGATTCGATGCGTGCTGCTGCCAGTGAGGTTGGCGCCCAAATTAAAATTGGGGCGCTGTTAAACGGTACTGCCCCCGCTTCCTGGAATACCGTGGGCCTTACCTGGGAGCAAGGATATTTTGCTTCTGCCGGTAACTCTGCCGACTTCTACATAGTACACGATTATTTTACAGGAACAGATAACGAAACGGCCGCTGTTATTCTTAACACAGCTGCTACCGAATCGGCGGCTGTTATGAGTTATATGAATGCCACAACCACAAAAAATGGCGTTTCTTTAAAACCCATCGCGCTTACCGAATGGAATATTTTTGCAACAGGCAGCCGCCAAATGGTATCGAATGTTGCCGGTATGCATGCCGATTTGGTGTTAGGCGAATTGCTTAAGAATCAGTTTGGTATGGCCAGTCGTTGGGACCTGATAAACGGATGGGGCACAACCGGGGATGACCTGGGCATGTTTAGTTCGGGTGAACCAAGTGTAACGGACAATACACCGCAACCTGTGTTTTACCACATGTATTATTTCCAGAAGTATTTTGGTGACCGGATGATTAAATCTACCGTTCAAAACAGCAGCGCGGTATTGACTCAAAATATTGGCGACATAGTAGCCTATGCTTCTTCGTTTACTTCGGGCGAAGCCGGTGTAGTTATTGTAAATAAAGGCACCGCCAGCCAAACTGTAAGTGTTAATATAACAAATTTTGTACCCGGTACCCGGTATTATTATTACACCCTGGTTGGTGGTACCGATAATGGAGAATTTTCGCAAAAGGTTTATATCAACGGAAACGGACCGGATATTAGCACGGTAGGGGGGCCATCGGGTTACCAAACTCTTGCGGCGGTTTCATCCAGTTTAACCGGGGGCATAAAAGTTTCGGTCCCGCCGCGGTCTGTTATTTTCCTGGTGGCTGAGGGCAAAAAATAATGCAGGGTAGAGGTTCTAAAGTTATATTGTAGCATTACCGAAAAAGAACCGAATGGAAATTCAATATGAAGTTAAAGATGATAAAATATATAACAGCGTGCGTTGTAGCCTTTTTCCTGTTTGGCAATGTTTCAGCTCAAAATAAAAACGAGGCCGTCTTACAGGTTAAGATCAGCACTATAATTAAAAAGATGACGCTGGAAGAAAAGATAGCGATGCTTCATGGCAACGCCTTGTTCTCTTCAGCGGGGGTAAAACGTTTGGGGATACCCGAATTAACTTGCGATGATGGCCCCTTAGGTGTTCGGGAAGAGATAAAACGTTTCGACTGGAATTCCGCTAACTGGACAACCGACTCGGCAACGTTTTTTCCGAATGGTTCAGCCATCGCAGCTACCTGGAACCCTGCTATGGCTAATGAATATGGCGTTGTTATTGGGCAGGAAGCAAATGCCCGTAAAAAAGATGTGATGCTATCGCCCGCATTTAATATTTGCAGAACGCCACTTAATGGCCGTACTTATGAGTATTATTCCGAGGATCCATATTTGAACGGCCGGTTAGCGGTGCAGGCTGTAAAGGGTATTCAGAGCCAGGATGTGGCGGCATGTATCAAACATTTCGCGGCCAATAACCAGGAGGTTAACCGAAACACCATCAACGAGGAAATAGATGAACGGGCCCTGCGCGAAATTTACCTGCCGGCATTTAAAGCAGCCATACAAGAAGGTAACGCCTACACCATTATGTCAGCTTACAACAAAGTGAACGGCTACTGGTGTTCTGAGAATGACTTTTTACTCAATAAAATATTAAAGAAGGAATGGGGCTTTAAGGGGGCGGTAATATCAGATTGGGGCGGTGTTCACCACACTGTTGAAGCGGCCAACAATGGCCTGGATATTGAGATGGGATCGAGCGGACCGTACGACCAATGGTACTTCGCTAATCCGCTGCTGGCCGCTGTAAAAACAGGCCAGGTTTCAGAGAAAACTATTGATGATAAAGTGAGGCGGATATTATGGGTAATGTACCATACCTCCATGAGTGCAAATCATCCAAAAGGATCTATCTCAACACCTGCGCATGGCAAAGCTGCTTATGATATTGCGTCTGAGTCGATAGTACTATTAAAAAATGATGCACATCTGCTTCCTTTAAAAACAAACAACATAAAAAGCATAGCTGTTATCGGTGACAACGCTATCCGGACATTTGCATTAGGCGGTTATGGCGCCGGTGTGAAAGCGAAATATGAGGTTACGGCATTGGCGGGCATCCGGTCGAGGTTTGGGCAAACTGCCGATATTAAATTCGCGCAAGGCTATAAAGCCAATTATTTAGCCAGCCGCGCAGACGAACAAAATGCGGGTTACGATCAATCAAACGATACGCTGATAGCCGAAGCGGTAGCTATTGCGAAGAAAAGCGATATAGCCATTTTATGTATTGGTTCCAACCGCGAGTACGAAAGCGAAGGGCACGACCGAAAAACCCTTGCGCTACCCTTTGGTGAGCAGGCGCTGGTTAACGCGGTGACTGCCGTAAATCCCAATACCATTATTGTAATAATGGCAGGCGCGCCGTATGATCTTAATGAGATCAAAAAATCAAACCATACGATTGTCTGGTCATGGTTTAATGGCTCAGAGGCGGGTAATGCACTGGCCGATGTATTGAAAGGTGTTATTAATCCATCAGGCAAAATGCCGTTTACATTCCCGGTTTCATTGAACGATTCACCTGCATTTGCCTTGAATAGTTATCCCGGCAAAGATCTTAACACCACTTATAAAGAAGGGATATTGGTAGGCTATCGCTGGTACGATACCAAAAATATTGAGCCGCTATATTGCTTTGGTTACGGGCTTTCTTACACCAATTTTGGCTACACTGGTTTATCAACCGATAAAAAGAATTATCAGCTTAATGATAAGATAGCGGTAACGGTCAAGGTGAAAAACACGGGTAGTCTTGCGGGGAAAGAGGTTGTTCAGCTTTATATCAAAAAAGTAAATTCATCTATATTAAGAGCTGATAAAGAACTTAAAGCCTTTAAAAAAGTAGCGATAGTTCCGGGTAAAACCGCTGTTGTATCAATGAATGTTAAGGTAAATGACCTGGCTTATTTTGATGATAAGTTAAACAAATGGGTTGTTGAGCCGGGTGAATATAAAATTATGGCAGCTTCTTCGTCAAAAGATATCAGGAAGGTGACGTCTTTTTATATTCACTAATTGGTTAAATAAGTACTGATAAAGCCAAATTGTGTATGAAAAATAAATCAGGCATTCTCCCAATGCCTGATTTTAATTTAACTGACCTAAAGAACGAAGAAAGATTTTTTGCGCCCTCTGGACTTACCGGTGCTGAAGTGTCATTCAATTTAAGAAGCATCCTCGATCCGCTTAACTTGTTTTTCGTGTTTTGAAGCACCGGAACCGGAGCCGAAGCGATAGGAGAAGGTGAACGTAGCTCTGGAGCGTATTTCGTGTAGTTCAAAATTGAGCAACAGGTCATTGCTGCTTGTTAAAAATGCCACCTTCCGGCTGTTGAAAATGTCATTTGCATTAAAACTCAACGAAGCCCTGTCTCCGGCGAGGGTATACTTTGCAGCGGCGTCCATTCCAAAATCTGCGCGATTTCTATCCTGCAGAAGCATATCCGGTGCGCGATAATCTGCGCGGATTTGGAACGATAATCTTTGTATGGGTGTTATATTACTGGTGATGTTTGCATTCCAGCTGATCCCGTTGTTGGCCGTTATGCCATATTGTGGAGCTGCAGCATTATCCCGATCAAAGATATTTGCATTGGCCGTTAAGTCCCACCCTTTTAGCAGGTCAAAATGGCCAATCAACTCCAACCCGGTAGTAATTGAATATTTAAAATTTTCAGGTATCGTGGTTGTTTCATCATTAACCGGGTCGGTTTCAATATGTTGAATTACATTATGGATCGTGTTATTATAGATACCGGAAGTAAAGGATATATTCTGCCAGGTTTTATTGTAATCTAATTCCAGGTTGGTAACGCTTTCCGGTATTAAGCCCGGGTTACCTTTGTTGTAATTTGACGGGTCGGAAAAATCGATTGTGGAATTGACTTCCCTTACCGATGGTCTCGAAATCCGCTTGGTAAAGATGAACTGCAATTGACTGTTGTTTTCAAGCTTTTCGGTTAGCAGTACGCTTGGGTATATTCCTTTGACGGGGACTTTTACCGGAGTAGGAAATAACAAATTATTTGCATTATAACTCATAAAGGTAGCGTCAAGATGACTATCTTCTCCTCTTGCACCTGCCTGGTAGCTGAAATTACCGATCTGATCCTTGTAACTCAAATAGACGGCATTCACCTGGTTATTGCTGCTAAAAAAGTCGGTAAACGCATAAAGCGGAGTTTCGCCCGTATTTAAAACGTTATAGGCATATTGGTCATTATTTCCGAGGGTGATCTGGCTGCGGTAACCGGCCGAAAATTGTCCTGATTTGCCTACCGGTAAAACATAATCAGCTTGTATATTATAATTAGTGGCCTTATGCCTGGTATCATTTATTAACGGGGTGTCAATATTAGTTGATCGCACGCCATTAACAGGGTTATAACGGGTCGTATATTGCTCGTAATCCCTGAAACTGCCATATGCGTAGGCGAAGTTAAACGAAAGTTCCTCTTTAGGTTTCTTAAATCGCCTGTTGTAGTCGAGGTCAAATTCATAACTGTTGCCATTATTATTTACAGTGTTATAGCGGTTGTAGGACTCAAGAGGTGTATAATCGGCAGAATAGTTATTCACATTTATCGACCCATCCTGATGCATATTACGCGAATTAAAACTGGCGGATATACCCAATGTGCTCATGGGGGTAAGTGAATAATCAATGCCGGCTTTTACAAACTGTATTTTGTTTCGGGTAACGGATGGAAAGGTTTCATTGGAATGCACAACGGTGTCAGCCGGTTTTAAATAAGTAACCAGCTGTGTCCCGGTGCTGAAAGTATTTCCATTCTTTAGGCTATAATTACCGTAAATATTTACTTTCCCGCTTTGGTAACTCAGACTGGCATCGCCGTTATAATTATCGCGGGTACCGCCGCCAATATCTACGGAGGCGTTTAATCCTGGCCTGCTGTTCTTTTTTAGAATAATATTAATAACACCCTCGCCATTGGCGTCATAATTAGCCGGGGGATTTGGGATCACTTCTATGCTTTCGATTGCACTGGCCGGTATCGATTGAAGTATCTGGGTAATATCGCCATTTGCAATTATGGAAGGTTTTCCATCAACAAGGACTTTAACATTGGTAGATCCGCGGAGACTTACATTGCCAGTACCATCAACTTGCAGAGTTGGTACATTCCGCAGTAAATCCGCAGCATTACCACCTTTGCTTACCAGGCTTTGGTTAACCGAAAATATCTTTTTACCATCGACATTTTGTAGTGCCTCTTTTTTGGCAGTGATAGCAACCTCTTTTAGTAAGCTGTTTTTTGATACGCTCATGAGCAGCGTGCCTAAATTTGAATTTCCGGTTTCGGGATTGATCAGTATATTTTCTTTGAAGATATTATTGTAGCCAACATAACTTACCCGAAGGCTAAACTTGCCTGCAGATACATTTTCAAGCATGAAATGACCGCTTGTATCAGTTTGTATACCTTTAACAGGGGCTTTGGTTTGCTGATTTAATAAAACTACCGTGGCAAACGGGATAGGCTCATGCGTAAGCGAATCAGCTAGCGTTCCGGATATTTTAATACTTTGCTGGCTATATCCCCTAGCAGCAATCAGTATGAGTAAACCGATTGCCGCTATATTTAATTGAAGTAATTTCATGAACTGGTTTTTGATGGTTAAAGGTGTCTCAACAACTTGGAACCTTGTAATTGTTGATGATGATGCTTACCCAATTAGGGTATCCGGCTGAAAACAGATACGCGAAAACATTCGGCCGCCTTAACTAAAACAGCACTTCCGCGGGCGGAGTTATGCCTTTTAAACGCAGGTAAATGGTGGTTTGGCCCACTTGATGGGTTTGATGTTCAAATGCCTTACCGAATAATCCGCTTCTTGTAATGTCATGCTTGCCAAACTTTGTGGTTTCCTGCATTTGATCGGGGGGCATGTTTTGAAGTGTGCTTATTACCCAATCGTAACTATCCATTACTGCTTTTATGGTAGCTTCCTTCGTCGGTGACACTGTTTTTTCATTAAGATTATGAGTTGCAAGTGTTTCACCAATAGGGTTTGGTTTATCACTTGCGACAGTAGCAAAAACATAATTAGCATCCGCTAAATGAAGCATTTGCTGCGCAAAAGAGCGGATCTCCGGTGTTGGTTTAAAGCCGTAACCATCTTCGGGCATAGCATCCAGGTAGGTTTTGGTATACATTTTTGCCCGCTGCCATTCGGTTACCATTTGTGATTGCGTAAATTGAGCGAACGCTGAACTGCTGACAAAAATTAATGCCAGGACTGTAAACAATAGTGTTACTTTTTTCATGATTGGGTTATTTTAATTTTTGATGATCAAAAGTGTTTTTTACAAACCGGCTTCAATAATCTTTTCGACCTTGTTACTTTTATTTCCAACGGAGATTGCTATTTATTCGACGTATGGGTTTTTCAGGGGTTTTTAATCCACCGTCTTGATTTTCTATGCAATTGCAGAGAATAATGGCCCAACGGTATTAAATAGTGTATGAAAACGCAAAAGGTTAGTATTTTTGAATATGAAGATATGGAGGCAGGCACTCAGCATTACTCAGCTCCAGGTGCTGATATGGACCGCCGTGTTGTTATTGATATTTTTTTCGTTGCTACCGATGAACGGTTTACTTGAATCAGTCATCGTCACGGTAGTCAACGCAACATCTTATGCAATCATTATTTACGGGAATATTCTGTTCTTATATCCGGTATTATATCAAAAGAGAAGGTTCGTTTGGTACGGTATTTCAATAGTGTTCTTTTTAATTTTAACAGGAATGCTAAAGGGGTACGCTGGCTTTATTCTTCTGCAGCATTTTAGGTTGACAAAATCAACCCGGGTAGATGTGCTTACTTTACTGGCTTATGTGCCCGGTGGTATCCTGATCTATGTCCTCAGCTTGGTGTTTCGCATTGCCATCGCGTATTTCACTTTAAAACAACAAACGGAGGAAATCCTTTTGCAAAAAAGTCAGGCCGAGCTTAATTTATTAAAATCACAGGTTCAGCCACACTTTCTTTTTAACGCGCTGAATAATATTTATTACCGGGTTTATAAAATTGATCCACCGTCGGCCGGCCTGATTGAACGCCTGGCGGATATTATGCGTTATTTTGTTGATGAAAGCCCAAAGGATGAAGTGTCGGTATCCACAGAAGTAGCATTTATAGAAAACTATATAGCGCTTGAACGAATTCGTATCCGGCACGGCGCCGATATTAATTTTGAGAAAACTTATAACCCGGAACTCCGCATCCCGCCCATGCTGCTCATGACTTTTGTAGAAAACATTTTCAAACACGGCATAGACAAATCACGGAAACAAAACCGGGTAACGATTTCACTGGTCCAGCAAAATGATTTTCTGCTTTTTAAAACCAGCAATCATAAGGGCGATCCGGAGCCTGGCGATCAATCAGGCGGGTTTGGGATCGTTAACTTAACCAAAAGGCTTAGGATGTTGTACGGAGACAAATTTGAACTGACTATTGATGACGAAGGAGAATTATTTACTGCGTTTTTAAAAATTCCGCTTTAATGAATTTAAGTTGCATAATTATTGATGATGAGCCTGACGCCGTTGACCTGGTGGAACTGCTGATAAAGCAAAGTACAACCTGGACCCTGAAAGCGAAATGTTATGACGCGCTGGAAGCGCTGGCGTTTTTAAAAATGAACCAGGTTGATTTTATTTTCCTGGACATCAATATGCCAAAGCTTACAGGCATAGAGCTCGCAACCTTGTTGCCGTCCCGCACCAAAATTGTTTTCACCACAGCATATTCAGAATATGCTGTTGAAAGCTATTCTTTTCAGACCATCGACTATTTGCTTAAACCTATTACTTTAAAGCGTTTCCTGGCATCAGTCGAAAAAATAGAGCAACATTTTTTAAAACCCGGGCCGGAATATCTGCCAAATGCTGAACAGGGCCCGCAATTCTTTTTCGTGAAATCCGGAAAAACATTAAGAAAGATTTTATTAAAAGACATCCTGTATTTTGAAGGGGAGAAGGATTATGTAAGGCTGGTGACAGGCGGGGAACAGATGCTGATATACCGACGATTAAAGGATGTGGAAGAACAGCTGGCATCCCCGTTTATACGGGTACATAACTCTTATATCATCAATTATGAACAGTTGAGTAAAATTGAGGATAACCATATTTATATAGCTGATAAACAAATACCTGTTAGTGAAAAATTCAGAGGGCGATTTATGGAGGTCATTAATAAAAATAAGTTTTGATTCCCCCGGAAATTGCTTAATTAACATTTAAAATATGAGTGCTAGATAGTTACATTCTTAATTTCGAAGACAAATTACCTTCCTTGCAGTTTGCATAAAGAAAAAGGCTTAAAAACTGATTCCATTTTTCAAGCATTTAACATCAATTTCATCAGATAAATAATTCATATAATATGATTATTTGAATTGATGTTATTTTTATTTGGATTTATTCTAAATAAGGACTTACTTTGTGATATACTTACTTATATCGCATGAGCAATCCAACTGTTTCTAACCCGCCTTAAATAGTATACCGATAAAAAGCCCGGTGATTCGTCGCCAAACTTCACACCGGGCAAATGCTAATTCATTCTTCAATCAATTAATCATTTCAACTAAACTATGAATTCTTTATTACTATGCAGTAATACGTTTAAAAATTATTCTTCTAAAAAAAATGCCAATCCCTTTTCAGTTCTTAAATGGCTGGGTTGTGTGTTACTAATATCTTATTTTCAATTCGGATACGCGCAGGAACAAACTGGTTCTATCCACGGAAGAATAACTAATTCTGATGGCAAACCAGTCCAATATGTCAGTATTATCCTAAGCGATACTCATAAAGGGGCCGTGTCTGATGAACAGGGGAATTACACAATTTCCAAAATTATTCCGGGGCGTTATACACTAACGGTAAAACATACCGGGATGCTTAGTCAAAGCCAACAGGTAACAATAAAACCTGGTGAAGCTGAAAATACAGACTTTAAAATTTCGGAAGATAACAAATCACTTCAGGAGGTAACAGTTACCTCGGGCTATAACAAGTTTGCCAAAAAGGAAACGGATGATGTAGCTAAGATGCCGCTTAAAAACCTGGAAGATCCACAGGTATACAATGTAGTCCCGAAAGAGTTATTACAGGACGAAGATATTGTAAGCTATAATGATGTGCTAAAAAACGTGGCAGGTGTAAGTCAGGCACTGGTGAATGGATCTAACTCTTTCAATCTGCGTGGTTTTTTTACTACCAGCTACCTGCGCAATGGCTTGCAGGATTCCAAAGAAAATAGCATTGAAGTAGCCAATATTGAGAGTATAGAAGTACTAAAAGGCCCATCAGCTACCTTGTTTGGCAGCAGCCTAACTTCTTTTGGTGGGTTATTAAACAGGATCACTAAAAAGCCTCTTGATACATTTCAGGGAGAAATTTCTTATACCGATGGTGGTTTTGGGTTAAGCAGGGTTACTGCAGATTTTAATACGCCGCTAAATCCTGAAAAAGGCCTGTTTCTGCGTACCAATGTAGCCTATGATAGCGAAGGTAGTTTTCAGGATGCAGGTTTTACCAACCGGTTCTTTGTAGCGCCATCATTATTATATAAAGTAAACGACCGCTTTACTATATCATTAGATGCGGAGATATACAACCAAAAGTCCAACGATTTTAATCGTTTGTTCCCCGAAGCTTCCTTTACCAAGACCAATCCACGCGACCTGGGTATCGACTGGACAAAATCTTACAGCAACAATGATCTGTATGAAACCGACCCTTCGGTAAGTTTATATGGTACGGTTAATTATAAAATCTCTGATAAATGGAAATCGCAAACCGCGTTTTCTCAAACCAATTCAACTGTACAGGGCGACTGGAGTTATAATAGTATCGTAGGCGATACCGCTGTAAGCCGTAACCCTGGCTATGAGCATACTATTTATAATTATACAGAGCTACAGCAAAACTTTAACGGTGACTTTAATATAGGTAAAATGCGTAACCGTGTTGTTATCGGGCTTGATTATTTTACCAATACGGTGAATAGTACATCGGCCATGATCTACGGATTTGACGAGGTTAGCATAAAGGGTAATGATCCACGGTACAATGAGCTTACCGTTACCTCGCTCAATGCGGCACTGGCAAATGTTCCGTATAGTAAAAGCACTACTACCCAAAGTACTTATAGTGCCTATGCATCTGATGTGTTAAACATTACGGATAACCTGTTGGCCATGGCCAGTTTGCGCGTTGATCATTTTGTTAACGACGGCACACATGATATTAATGCGGATACAACAACCGGGAAATATAACCAAACAGCCTTATCGCCAAAACTGGGGCTGGTATATCAAATTGTTCCAAATACAGTTTCCCTGTTTGGTAATTACATGAATGGGTTTAGCAATAATGCCCCTGTTCGTCAGCCGGATGGAACCTTTTCATCGTTCAAACCGAGTATGGCCAACCAATGGGAAGGTGGTGTAAAGCTGGATCTGTTTGATGGTAAGTTGAGCAGCACATTAAGCTATTATCATATTAAGGTAAGTGATGTAATCCATAACAGTTTTGTGCCGGGAGAAACACAGTTCGAAGTGCAGGATGGCGGCCAGTTAAGCAAAGGCTTTGAAGCAGAAGTAATAGCTAACCCATTCCGGGGCTTTAACCTGATAGCCGGTTATGCTTATAATGATATTTATACCATTAACACCGATCCTGACGCAGACGGGCTGCACCAATGGACTGGGCCTGCCCAAATGGCTAACCTTTGGTTAAGTTATCACTTTCTAAACACTTCTTTAAAAGGCCTGGGTTTGGGTATTGGGGGTAACTATAATGGCATAGCCTATATTCAGCAATCCAGGGCAGATGGTGAATTTTATTTGCCTGCTTATACCGTACTCAATGCGGTAGTAAGCTATGATCAACCGGTTTACCGCGTGAGCCTTAAGATGGATAACTTAACTAATACTGTTTATTGGGGAAGCTATGTAAGCCAGATGATGCCGAGACGATTCAGCGCTACTGTGGCATTTAAATTTAAATAATGGATCAACAATTCAAAGCTGCTTTAAACACATCGGCACTTGAGTTAATACAATAAATCATGAAATCAAACCAACAATATTATATTTCAAAAGCAGCATTGCTTAGAACGTTATTTTTATTCATAACGATGTGCCTGCCTGCTTCGTTTACTTATGCCCAATCAGCTATTAACGGTTCTGTGAAAGGTACGGTTAAAACAGCCGATGGAAAGGCTGCTGAAGGGGTTACCGTTACTATAAAGGACTTAAAAAAGGGAACGATCGTAAATCGGGATGGAGAATTTACGCTGAACCATATCACGAAAGGGACATATACGCTTTCTGCCAGTTTTGTGGGGTTGAAATCTCAAAATCAGCAAGTTACGATTCTCTCAAATGAAACGGTGGTGGTTAACATAATATTAACCGCAAACAGCAAACAACTCAACGAAGTAGTGATCCGAAGCCATAAAGCTAACCGCTTTGCCACGGTTAAAAGCGATGATGTAGCTAAAATGCCACTAAATGATCTGGAAAATTCGCAGGTATATTCTACTGTCAGCAGTAGTCTGATGACCGACCAAGCGATTCACAGTCTGGATGCCGCGCTGAAAAATGTACCCGGCGCGTACCAGTTATGGGCGGCTACAGACCGGTCGGGTTTTGGTAATGGCAGTTCATTTGTGTTGCGCGGTTTTCAGCTTAATACGTATTTAAGGAATGGTATAGCATCCAATGTGAGTACCACCATTGACAATGCTAATGTCGAAAGTATCGAAGTGCTAAAAGGTCCGTCAGCTACGTTATTTGGTAGCGCCGTAACTTCTTATGGTGGCCTCATCAATCGAGTGACTAAAAAACCTTATGATCAGGCCGGTGGAGAGATCTCCTACAGCGGAGGGAGCTATGGCTTTAACCGCCTCACTGCCGATATAAATACACCGCTGGATTCGGCTAAGAAATTGCTGTTCCGTATCAATACGGCATTAAATACACAAAACTCCTGGCAGGATGCCGGTTTTCACCGTAATATATTCCTAGCGCCTAGTCTTGTCTATAAAGCTAATGATCGTTTATCATTTTCCTTTGATGCAGAACTTTATGAATCGGCCGGTACTACCCCGCAGATGTTCTTCTTTAACACAACTGTGGCGCAATTGGGAGTGAATAGTGCTAACAAATTGAACCTGGATTATAACAGGTCTTACATGAGTAACGATCTGGTGCTAAATTCATCTAACCTGAATTTTTCCGGTCAGATGAACTACAAACTATCGGACAATTGGGTATCGCAAACAAATATTTCGGTGGTGAACACCACCTCTAATGGCCCAATGCCCTACTTTTACCTAATGCCCGGTAATAATGAGATACAGCGAAATGTATGGACTATAGAGGGTGGCGATCAAACACTGGATATCCAACAAAACTTTATTGGCAAGTTTAATATTGGCTCCGTTAAAAATCGTGTAGTGGCAGGTATCGACTATTATAACTACAATGCCAATGTGCGTTATAATGAGTTTATGGGCACGGCTGGAGGACAAACAGCGGCTGACCTTTTTGACGTAATCAATACTACAGGCAATATCCCTAATTACCTGAATTTTAATAAGGCTAAAGTAGATTCGGCTTACGCCAATAGTCCGGCTGACCCTTATCCTTATATCATCTCCACTAAAGAATATATTACCAGTGCTTATGTATCAGATGTAATTAATATCACCGATCAGCTGATTGCTAATGCTGCTTTGCGTGTTGATCACTTTGATTTTGCCGGAAATTACAACCCCGTAAATGGTACTACTACAGGAGGTTACAACCAGACGGCTTTATCGCCAAAATTTGGCTTAGTTTACCAGTTAGTTAAAGATAAGGTATCCTTGTTCGGCAATTATCAGAATGGTTTTACCAACGAAACAGGAACGGATTTCCAGGGGCACAGCTTTAAGCCCGAAGAAGCTAATCAGTTAGAAGGTGGTGTTAAGCTGAACGTTTTTGGCGGTAAACTGAGCGGAACTTTTAGCTATTACGATATCCAGGTGAACAACACTCTGCGTACAGATCTGGACCACCCGCAGTTTTCCATACAGAACGGCACGCAGCTGAGTAAAGGTTTAGAAGCTGAACTGATTGCCAATCCATTTACAGGCTTCAATATAGTAGCGGGTTACGCTTATAACGACAGCCGATACACCAATGCTGATGCCGACGTAGATGGACTAAGGCCCAACACTTCGGGCCCTCAAAATATGGCCAACTTGTGGCTGAGTTACCGGTTTATGCAAGGCGTTGTGAAAGGTCTGGGTGCGGGATTTGGCGGTAACTATGCCGGAAAAAGCTTAGTGGAAAGCAGTAGGAGCGAGGGTCAGTTCTATGTACCGGCTTATACCGTATTAAACAGTACTGTATTTTATGAGACAGGAAAGTATCGCTTTGCGGTATCCGTAGATAACCTGGCCAATAAAGAGTATTGGATTGGCTGGTATACTGTTAACCCGCAACAACCGCGCAGTATTAACGGTACTGTAACCTTCAGATTCTAATTAATATCACCCTATGGCCCAATTGAAAAATATCAAAAGATGGTTTTGGTGGCATCGCTGGACGAGCCTAATATGCACCTTGTTCCTGCTGATGCTATGTGTTACCGGCTTGCCGCTGATCTTCGGAGATGAGATTGAAGGATGGCTCAACCCAACCCATTATGCCGACCTACCGAAGGATACGCCAATGGCCAATCTGGATGGTATGGTTAGTGTTGCACATGCGCGTTATCCCAGGCAACTGGTCACTTTCATTTTTGTGGATGATGATGAGCCACAAGTGCTGGTCAATATGGCCCCGGGCTGGAACCCGGATGATCCGCTGCGTCATTCCCTGCAATTTGACAGCCGAACGGGTAAACTGCTGAATGATGAGCCGCCATTCTCCCAGAAGCCGGCAAGTTTTATCGATACCATGCTCGATCTCCATCGTGGATTGTTTATTGACCTACCGGGTGAACTGTTTTTAGGGCTGATGGGGGTGCTGTTTGTGATCTCTATTATTTCCGGTGTCGTATTGTATGCACCCTTTATGAAAAAACTGGACTTTGGTACCATCAGGCAAGATAAATCCCGTCGACTCAAATGGCTCGACCTGCATAATCTACTGGGTATTGCAACTGCTATATGGCTGTTTGTAGTTGGTGCAACAGGTGTGATGAATGAACTTTCCACACCGCTATTCGGTTTATGGCAGATTACAGATGTAAAAGCTATGCTAAGTAAATATCATGGCAAGCCACTAATTGAGCAAAACGAATTGAGTTCTGTGCAGGCTGCCTATAACACTACCAAAAAAGCATTACCGGGGATGCAGGTAATGAGTATGGTGTATCCGGGCAATGCTTTTGGCAGTCCTTATCATTACCTGGTATGGACAAAAGGAAATACACCTTTGACTTCGCAGTTGTTCAGCCCTGTTCTGGTTGATGCCCAATCGGGTAAACTAGCGGCAGTGGTGAAGATGCCTGTATATCTGCGTGCATTGGAGCTTTCACGGCCATTGCATTTTGGTAACTACGGTGGCACACCGCTAAAAGTGATCTGGGTGTTGTTTGATCTAGTCGCTATCGTGGTACTGATCAGTGGCGTTTATTTATGGATCATGCGACGTAAATTTTATAAGGATTATTTTGAACAGATGGCCGGTTCAGAATTAACAGAAGCTTATCCTATAAATTCAACTCATGAAACAAAATTTTAAGAAAATTTGGCGGATTCCTTTGCTACTATCGGTATTGATATTATTTGGTTTGCTGGCCGCTTTGCTCGGTACAGGTGTATGGTATTGGTTATCATGGCTGGCAATGATTATTCCACTAATTGTTATCTGCCGGAAGATTTGGAAACCCAAGTCCCCGACTAAAATAAATACAATGAATTATTGAAAATATAAAGTCCTGCTTACCTGCGGTTGATTATCTATCTATGCAGGTAAGACAGGCACTAATTGTTAGCTCATGTGTAAAACCATCGTTTTAAGCCGTAAATGCGCCACCGTTATTAGCCAATGTATGGAGTGTAAGATAATGAATATCTGGCTTCGGAATCTGCTGTTGAATTTTACACCCGAACAGTTTAAAATGTTTAAGGATTTTACCTCAGGATTGGATGTGGAAGAAAGCATGTTTCCTTTCCCTGATGGTGAAGACAGGCTGGTGCTGCGCACACCGCATAGCGATATTTGTTTTACGTTTAGCCTAACAGAATGGGAGGACTTTCAGGTTGCTATGGAAGAAGCTGAGTATATGCAGGGCGTTTATTTACTAATATCACCCTGATAAGATTTGTTCTCAATAATGAGTTGTTCAGAAAAAAATCTACCGAATATCAAATCAAGCTAATGTTTTGCTATCAAAGGCAATACAATAAAGCGAACAATAAGGTGTGCTATGAGTGAAAGCGCAAAGGTAAAAACGATGATCATCCCCATTTTTATAGGCGTGTTGAAATAGTCGATAAAGCAGGAACGGCCTGAGCCTGCGTAAATTAAGACCAATGCGAAAACGATGAAGCCGGTGATCCATAAGGTTAGATGCGAATAGAAATATCTTTTACCAGCCAGTGTTGATTGTGGGAAAGCCGTTAGAAGCAACACTACGTGTGTGATGAAAAAGATAACAGCAATAATGATAAGGAAGTAAAACATAATTTAGGATTTGAATACTAAATTAAACAAAAGTATTAAGCAAAACTTAGAATATTTCGCCAACATTTATAAACATACCTCTTGAGCCCTCGCGGCCAAACCCATAATCGATTGCTATGTTGGTACGGGAAACTTTATTAAGTTTAATACGTAACCCTGGCCCGAATGCGGGCTGAATGGATTGCAGGTTTGTTCCTTGCGCAGCAGAAAAGGATTGCGCATTTACAAATACAACACCACCAAGCAAACCATTATTAGTCACTTTAAACCGGTATTCCGATTCCATATACACCATTTGCGCACCACGAAAACGACCTTGTATATATCCTCTTCCGGTTCCGCTGTAAGTATCCCATGCATTGGCAGGCAGATCAAGATATGGTGGGTTGCCCTTTAATACCAACCAATCATACGACCAAAGTGCTAATACATTATTTGAGTTTGAAGGGAATTTGAAATATTTGCGTATATCAATAACCATTGCCTGCCAGTTGTGCAAATTGCCAATAAAGCTTCCATTATCAAGGTATTGCAGTGATGCATAAAAGCCACGATAAGGATTAATAGAGTTATCTCTGCTATCAAACAAAGCATTTAAAGTGATACCGGAAGATATTGAGTGTGCCATCGTCCCATATTTTACATAATCCGATGGTGCACCATCCAATGGCCCTTTATGGGTAACATTCCAGTGCACATCGGCTATATATCCAACCCCTGCATAAAAATCTGTCCATATACGCCTTAACGCGATCTCACTAAACCTGAAGAAATCATAATCCATCGGATCTTCATTCCTGATATTGGAATTACTGCCTAGGCCGTAAGTGCTTTGTGGGTATTTAAGGTAGCGTATATCTCCAATAAAATCATAATCATTATTATTTGACCAGATGTTGGACTGGATGGGAATAATGATTTGTTTGGTTTGAGTATAGGCCGTATTAATGGTTATTGTTGATATTTTTGAATCCTTCGTTGTTCTAAAGGCAACATTTCCGGCCAGCGTTAAGGCTAACTTTGATTGCAAAGTATAACCCAATGCAGGTACTACTGAAAAAACCGGTTTCGTTGATATACTATCGTTCTTACTCTTCCTTTTGTTTCCAAATATTGAGCCGATAATATCGTATACATCTAGCTGTTGTAGAGAATCGGGTTGTTTTCTCGCAACGGTATCGGTTTTTGGGTACTTGGATAATGGGACAAATTTTTGATCCTGAGCATGCAGTATTACCGGGCTATAAATTAATGCAAATATCAAAAGGCACCTTAGCACAGATAGCATACAAAATGAATTGTTTTTAATGAAGGTATAGGCACATCTTGATTTAATTCTGAAGAACTAATGTACTAGTGGTGTAATGATATGCGCAAGAGCAGTTATGCGTTTCTTTTTGTGAATGGAATTTTTAATACCTTAATGAAATTGGAATTGACTTGTTTATCCATATGTGTATCAATCCCGAATGTGATTTCGCTTTTAGGCAGATCATTATAATAGGTTTTAAAAATCCTATCCCAAATACTTAATACATCGCCATAGTTACAATCGGTATAAGGTAACTCATAATGATGATGTACATGGTGTAAATTAGGGGTAATAAAAACCAGGCTTACAATATTATTAGCCCTGGGCGAAAGCTTGAATTGTGTATGTGATGTAATATTGGCAATGGTTTGTATTGTTTGGCGCAATAATAAAACTCCAAATGATGCTCCAAGCAAAAATACCCAGATAATTAAAAAACACATCCTGACAAAAGTTTCTACCGGATGCTCCCTTACGGTAGTCGATACATCCAGATCAAGATCGCTATGATGTATTAAATGAAAATTCCACAATGTTTTTACCTTATGCATAACCACGTGGTAGATGTACTCGCAAAAATCAAGGAGCACAAATCCTACTATGTACTTCACAAATATGCTGTTGGAATACGGTAATAAGAATAATAATCCCCAATGATGGCTAAGTGACCAAACGCATATCATCAGTACAAAAATTGTCATAAACAGTTGTACGGGTAGGGCCGTAAATATGAAAAACATATTGGTGAGTGTATGTTTCCATTTATCTTTCCATGAAGATGTTAACACAAAAGCTTCAATCAGCCATAAACCCACAATAATTCCGCCATACAAAAGTACTTGCGATGAAGATGGGTTATTAATGAAATAGGATTTAATCGATAGCATAAGTAGGGGCATTATAGTTGGCAAGTATAAAATAAAAATCTGTAGTTAATGTGAAGATGACATTAGAAAACGATTAAAATTAGTAGATGTTGTGTTTGAGATTTGATGAAACAAACAGTATTAGGTTAATTTTTTGAGGTAACACATGAAGCCTGCATTAAAATTAAATATTAAAATAGTGTATTTTTAAACGATGATTAGCGGTTGTGAACCAAGCTCTGTACAATTGTGCTAATATAGGAGCTAATAAATTGGTTTAGCTAAATTCATTAAACATCTACCTATGAAAAAACTCTTTCTGCTGTTATTTTGTGGTTTTAGCCTGAGTATAGCAAATGCGCAAACAAAAACCCCCGGGTTTCATGTAATTGCTCTTTATGAAAACGGCGGCCATCATATCGAATACTCAAAGGCTGCAAGAGTTTGGCTGGATAAGCTGGCTGTAGATAGCAACTTCAGTATTGATTACATCCAAAATACGGATAGTATTGATGATAAATTTCTATCCAAATATCAACTATTTATTCAGCTTGATTATGCGCCTTATGCCTGGAAAGATAAAGCGGTAGCAGCCTTTGAAAAGTATATTACTGAAGGCAGGGGAGGATGGATTGGGTTTCACCATGCTACGCTGATAGGCGAGTTTGATGGTTACCCGATGTGGGATTGGTTTCACCAGTTTATGGGCGATATTAGGTTTAAAAATTATATAGCCACGTTTGCGAAAGCTACCGTTGATGTGGAAGATAAGCAGCACCCGGTTATGAAAGGTGTATCACCGACTTTCACGGTTGAAAAAGAAGAATGGTATACGTATGATAAAGATCCAAGGCCAAATGTTCATGTATTGGCTACGGTTGATGAATCAACCTACGATCCAAACTCCGAAATAAAAATGGGAGGAGATCATCCTGTGGTTTGGACTAATCTTAATTACAAAGCTCGCAATGTATATATCTTTATGGGGCATTCGCCCATATTGTTCGAGAGTAAAGATTATCGGATTTTGTTTACCAACGCGATTTTTTGGGCAGCGGCTAAATAGCTTGTAATATTGCATTGCGTACAATTCAATATGCCTACCCCAATAAAATGTTTGAAGATGCTCTTTTATTTTTTACCAAAAATAAGGTTAATCAACTTTCTATTTATTGCGGATAAATTTAATTAATAACCATTTATTTAATTTAACATAAATTATCCTTTCAATAATATAGGCGAAGAGAACGCATATTAATGCATAGCAGCATATTCTTAATACAGGATTAGTGATCATGCTATTTAAATACGATGCATCAGTTATTAAAAACCAGTGTGAGATGTAAATTCCAAAGGATATGGGGGCGATATGTTCGAATAAGCCTAATGTGTAATTGAACCCCCGCCAATTTAATTTCTTCCATATAACTGCAGCTATAACTGTTATTAACGCAAAAACAAAGTGCCTTAACTCCAAAAATGGGTATACTCCTGTTAGTATATGATGGTTATGAACCATCACATTGATGATCAATATTAAAATTACGATACTAAGAGCCGTTAATGGAATAAATAATGCACGCAGATTAATGTCTTGTTTTTGTAGATAGAGCCTTGCCATATCTGCACCAACCCACCATATTACCAAATACATTAGTTCATTATTTATAAAATTAGGATAGATAACGTAGGTGATAGCAGATAGAATACCGATGATATAAACAAATATTGAGGGCCTGTTATGAATTTTAGTAATGATCACAAAAAATATCATGTAAAACCACCATTCGTAGGATAACGACCATAGTGGCGTATTGCCTAAAAAGGAATCTACAGTTACATAGGGTTTGAGAAAAAAAGATGAATTCTGCAACATTAATAAGTTGCCTGCAAGCGAATGCAAATCTATTGGTAGAAATGTACCGGATTGTAGAGCATTCAGTGAATAATTAGCAATAAACACACAAATCAAAGGGATGTATATACGCAAAAAACGTTTTGAAAAGAATGTTTTGAATGACTTGTCTGCCGAGAGTGTGAATGCATACTGGATTACAAAACCTGATAACAAAAAGAAAAGTATTACCGCTTCCTGGCCAAACCGGAACAGGATTGAAAAATCTCTCCCACCAATCATAAGCGGAACCGGAAGCGAATGGTTCAGTACGATATATACAGCTGCAAATCCCCTAACAGCTTCTAGTTTTTTAAGCTTTTTTTTTGCTGGTTTCGCACTTACCATTTAATTTTCAACAGCTTTAACAGGCAATTTAATAATTTTTGAAGGTAATATTTTGGGCCGTAATAAGAGGTACATAAAAAAATAACTTCTTTGATTTTTATATCAAAGAAGTTATCAACGGCAACAGCCGATTTAAATAAACTTAATTATTTACTTTTAGTAGCCACTGGTTTTGCGGGCTGAGGTTTTTTCTCAGCAACTTTTTTCTCAACCGGTTTTTTCTCAACAACCTTTTTCTCAGCAGGTTTTTTAGCGGTTTTGCTATCTGTTTCTTTTTTAGCAGGAGCTTCAGCAACTTTTACTTTTACAGGTTTTACTGCAGAAGAAGGGGCTTTAATTTCTTTAGGCTTCTTAGTTGTAGCAGGTTTTGCTATTTTTAATTCCTCAGATATTTTTTTAGCCAGTTTTTTTGATTTTTTCTGGAACTTTTCTGTCAGTTTCCCTTCATCCTGTCCAAATTTTAAAGCTATTGCTTTTACTGTTGCTATAAGGCGTTGTTGTATATCCAGTTTCGCGGTTTTACGTGCCGACTTAACGGGTGTTTTTTGTTTTTGTTGTTTCATAAAATTTTGTGTGCCAAATGTATAGCAAATTCATGTGAATTTAATATTATGTTTATGTTAAGTATATTAATTAGGCTTAACACAAGATAAGTATTAAATATTAAAAATACTATTTTGTTTTGACCCGATATTGTTTAAAAAACCAACTAAATTGATCTCACCCGAGTTGATCGATATTATTTGTATTTTTCAATTCCTTTAGTATCCCCGCTTACCGGTTTAATGCTGATAGCGGCACCGCCACCCGGCGCCAACTTTAATTTGAGTTTGGTATTTGCATCAACTAAATAAGTAGTGATTTTATATGATTCCGGGTTTTTATCCCAGTCGGCATCCAAGCCATCAGCATAAATAGTCGCGATGTACTTTTGTCCCTTGTTTAAGAAATCAAGAGGCGCAATTTCGTCACGGCTATCCTGGTTAGTTACCGCACCAACAAACCAATTTTCTGTTCCTTTTTCTTTACGGGCGGTAGTAATATATTCTCCCGGTTCAGCCTGAATGATCTTGGTATCATCCCAGTCAACGCCAACATCTTTAATAAATTGGAATGCGTCGGCATATTTCTCATAATTCTCGGGCAGATCCGCCGCCATTTGTATCGGGCTGTAAAGTACCACGTACAATGCTAATTGCTTTACCAATGTGGTATGCACCTGTTTGTTTGGTAAAACTGTATAATCTTTAACCTTTAGTATACCCGGGGTAAAGTCCATAGGGCCACCTATAAAGCGTGTAAATGGCATTATGGTTTCGTGCTCCGGTTTATCACCATGCCCAAATGCATTGTATTCGTTACCTCGTCCGGCTTCGCAAGCCATCCAGTTAGGGTAGGTGCGTTGTAGACCTGTTGGCCTAACTGGTTCATGTTCATCAATCATGATATGGTATTCAGCGGCTTTTTGCGCTGCGCGGACATAATGGTTCACCATCCATGCCCCGTCATGATGTTCTCCCCGCGGAATGATCTTGCCCACATAACCCGTTTTAACTGATGTGTAGCCATACTTATTCATAAAGCGGAAGGCAGTATCCATCTGGCGCTCATAATCAGTTGCAGAGCCCGATGTTTCGTTATGCATAATCATCACCACACCTTTATCTTTTGCATATTGTGCTATCGCTGCTACATCAAAATCAGGGTAGGGGGTAACAAAGCTAAATACGTTTTCTTTCCAGTTACCAAACCACTCTTCCCAGCCGTAGTTCCATCCTTCAACCAAAACACCCTTTATGCCATTTTTCGCCGCGAAATCAATATAGCGTTCCACATTGGCGGTATTGGCGCCGTGAGTATGATTTGGTATAAGCAAGCCATCGGCACCAACAATATCTGCATTGTTCGAATAGTTCCAGGTACTTTTACCGGTTTGCATTTCCCACCATACACCAACAAATTTCATGGGTTTTATCCATGATGTATTCTCAATTTTTGATGGCTCATTCAAATTCAAAATTATTTTTGAAGTAAGTATTTCCCCTGCTTTATTACTTACAATTATAGTACGCCATGGTGTATGGCAAGCAGCACGCATATAAGCCATGTTACCAATCGCATCGGGTACTAAACTTGCTTTAAGTTTAAAGGTTTTAGTATCCACATGTAATTGCATTGCGCTATAATTTACTAAAGCCGCTTCGTGAATATTGATGTATAAACCATCGGCGGTTTTCATCATTAACGGTGTTTGCACCGCATATCTATCGGGGCATACCTTAACGGCAATATCATCTGAGGCATTAACCATGCTGCGGTTATCAATTTCACTTATTTTGGTGGTGCTGTAAGGGTATTCGTTGGTATCGTAGTCGCCGGGTATCCAAAAAGTTTTATGGTCGCCGGTTAGAGCGAACTCTGTTATCTCATCCGATACAATAAAATATTTTAAGTTTGGTTGTATTGGAAATTCATATCTAAACCCTACACCGTCTTCAAACACTCTAAAAACAATATCCATTAACCTGCCCAGGTTATTTTTTTGCTTTAGATGGATGGTTACCTGCTCATAATGGTTACGTATGGTACTCACTTCGCCCCAAACAGGTTTCCATTGCTCATCAACAGATTTTCTTTCTGTATTTATCACCATGAAATTGCTGTCGAGCGAAATATCATTTGCAAGTTTTATTCCCATGCGCGATGTATTAATTAATGGTTTTTCGGCATAGTCAACCTTATATTCAGGTCGCCCACCTGCATCAAGTATAAAATCAAGCTTAACTTTATTCATACTTGCACTAATGGGTGTAGCCTGCTGCGCTGTAACATGGTTAAGCAATAACAGACTAATGATGCAGGTAAGTATTTTTTTCATTTTTGGATAATTTAATGGTGTAGACTTCATAGGTTGAAGCATTGATTTCGAATACGTTTTGGTGAAAAAATAGCATGAGTATTCACTCAAATAATTTTATTTGGGTAGCATTTGTATAAGATGATTTTTCCGGAGAGATTAAAAAAGCACGAAGCCTTTTTAGGGGCTCCGCGCTTAACCAACTATTAATGAGTATATCCGGGATTTTGAACGGCTTTACTGTTTGTATTTAATTCACTTAGCGGTATAGGCCAGGTATATGATTTGCTATCAACAAATGTGGTTGTTAGTGGCTGCGTTGTATTTAAAGCAGAACCATAGTAGGCGGCTTCGGAGTCACCAATTTTCCATCTGCATACATCAAACCACCAGCTGCCTTCATTAAATAATTCAGCCCAACGCTCATAGTAAAGCGGATTATGGCCCAATACAGGATCAGGATCAAGCGAATTATTGGCAGGGGTTGCACTTGTAGTTGATGCATAATCAATTGCCGAGGGTGTGTTGATAGGTAAGCCATAAGCCCTGCGTTTTACTTTATTCAGATATTCCAATCCAACGGCGGTATTGCCACCTTGAATATTAGCTTCAGCATATAATAAATATACATCAGCTAAACGTAACAGGTAGTAATCCCATTTATCTGAATTGATAGTATTTTCGTTATAATCAATAGGTGAGTATTTTCTTACACTAAAACCATAATGATTAGTTTGAAAAGCGTAAATGGCTGGCTTAGCTACTTTTGCGAAATTGATTCCATCAAATTGAACTGAATCAACCCATGGCTGCAATGCATTAACAAATAAGCGAGGATCGGCGGTTTGGTTGGTACGAACATTTAATGATGCCTGAGTATAAGCAGGGTCTTGTATCAGTTTTGGATTTTTATACGATGCTGTTTGTGATGCATTATATTTAGGATTTGCAACAAGGTTATATACTGAGCTTAACGGAAAACCGAAACGTATTACACTTTGATCGTGGAAAAACTCATTGCCGTACCCCATTGATAAGACACTACTTTCTGTTCCATCACCTCCGCCAAATGTATTTGGCGACCAGATAAGCCCGTTAATTGTAGATGAGTTTGCCGCACTGCTGTATATACCATAACCGCCCATTGAGTTTTGATCAACGTAGAGCTCCAGTAATGATTCGCTGTTGAATTTATTACTGCCATTAAAGGCATTGAGATAGGTTGAATAAGGCATTAATGATTTACCGCTGTTTTGGATAACATCCAACAAGGTAGTTTGTGCATCGGTCCAGTCTTCAGTATAAACATAGGCTTTGCCCAATAAACCTTTTGCTGACCACTCGGTAGCTCTTGCCAGATCAGCAGAACCCCATACCTGGCCTTTAAGCAAAGTTGCAGCTTGTTTTTCGTCACTTTCTATTAAAGCCCAAACATCTTTTACCGGAGACCGGGGTATTTGAGTTCCTGCTAAGCTGTTAGGTATACTAGTATAAATTGGTACGCCCATTTCTGTGCCGTTTACACCACCAGCTTTCATATAATCCTGACCGTAAAGGCATTCCAGCTGCATATAATACCATCCGCGCAGGCAGTAAGCCTGACCTAATATCAAGTTAATAGTTGGCTGATCAGCTGGATCAGTTTTCATTAACGCGGCGGCGGCAAAAATGGTAACATTACAGTTTTTAATACCCGTGAAACAAGCCGCCCATGTTTCTGATGCATACTCGTTACCCACTGTAAGGTTATTGGCTGCCATTTCATTCCATCCCGGATCGCCATTATATTCAGAGTTTACGGTATGCATTGAATTTGACAATGCTTTAGGTAAAAAGTGAAATCCGTATAAACCCTGGTCACGAAGGTTGGCATAGCACGATACCAGTACTGTTTGCAGGTCGTTTACGGTTTGTGGATAATCTGCAATGGCATATGCGTTTTTTTGCCCGACGTTGGTTGGGTCTTTTTTACATCCCGCTAAAATAATAAGTGCGAGTGCTGCTATATATTTTTTCTTAATCATCTTTGTAATTTTAAATGGTTACTATTGAAAACTAATGTCAACGCCGGCTGAATAGATTCTTGCCTGCGGATAGTTTGTTACAGCATCAATACCTTGTGTAGTAGTGCTAACTGTACCGCCTGTGGCAATCTCGCTGCCTAACTCAGGATCAAGTCCTTTGTAATGGGTAAATGTTAACAGGTTATTAGCCATTACAAATATTCTTAAACTTTTAACATCCAGTTGCTGTAAAACATTACCCGAGAAGGTATAACCTAATTGTATGTTTTTAAGCTTTAAATAAGCACCGCTTTCAACAAAATAACTGTTTACCGAAGAGTAATTCTGGTTTGGATCTAAAGTGAAACCACCTGTAGTAGGAATGCCTAACCTTGGTTGAGAAGTAAGCCCGTTTGAACCAAAGAATGAATCGTTGAAGATTTGTTTAGTAGAGTTACCATCCTGGAAAACAGTTTGCTCATAGGCTTTTACGCCGTTGTATAACTGTACGCCAGCAACGCCATTGAATAACATGGCTAAATCAAATCCCTGATAATTAAAGTGCAGATTAAAACCGTAAACCATTTTAGGATTAGGGTTACCAATTACCTGCCTGTCATTTTGGTCAATGGTAGCATCGCCATTTGCATCAGTGCTACCATCGGTATTTGCATAAATTAAGTCGCCAACGTTAGCATGCTGACCGTTAATAACTTGCTTTTGGGCTGCAGCTTGATTGCTAAATATACCAAGCACTTTGTAGCCATAGAATGAACCAAATGGTAAGCCTACTTTTGTAATGGTTAGTGTTTGGCTAGGCTGCGCGCTAAAAGCTACGTTACCAGGATCAGGTGTGTACCAATTGTAACCACCGTAAACAGCATCTGTAGCGGCACCGCTTAACTTAGTAACCTTGTTTGTATTAAAGCTGGCGTTTGCACTTATATCAAAACCAAGTTTCCCGAATTTATTATGATAGCCTACCATAAAATCAAAGCCGTGGTTATCAACATCACCAATATTAGTTATAAAGGGAGCTGTAAAACCACTGCTTTGTGATAAGGTAAGGTCATATATCATATCTGACGTTTTTTTGTTGTACCACTCTGCAGTGAAATAAAGTTTGCCATGCAAGGCTTCTCCGTCGATACCTATATTGGTTTCAGTAATAGTTTCCCAATGTAAATTAGGGTTTGGTATACCCGCTAAGGTATTCGCGATTTGGAATGGTGCACCTGGTGCAAAACCTTGTGCACCACCAGCAATACCGGTAGAAATGTTGTTTTGTTGATATGGCACGGTAAACGAGTACGGAGGTATTGCGCTGTTACCTAACTGACCATAACTTGCCCTGAATTTGAAGCTGTTTAATTCAGGTAGCACTTTATTAAAGAAGGGTTCTTCACTTATTGTCCATCCTGCAGATGCAGCCGGGAATACGCCTTTTTGTTTATTAGGGCCAAATACAGTGTAATTAGCATCCTGCCTGATTGATCCTGATAAAAAATATCGCTCATTAAAATTATAATTTACACGTGCAAATTGTGATTTTATTAAGCTTTGCGGATCATAAGTGCCTGACAGGCTTAACGCCGAGGCGGAAGTTTGAATAAACGAGTAACCCGGTTCACCTACCTGGCTTTCGCCTGCATCAATATTATTGGTTTTATCGGTAATTTGTTCATAACCAACTAATGCACTTACATTATGCTTGCCAAAGCTTTGGTTGTATGACAACACGTAGTTGGATAGCAATTGGCTGCTTTGATTGTATGATTTAGTAAGTGAATTGACATTAGAAGATACTGGCCCAAAATTATAAGTGTTTTGGAAGAGGTCTTCAGTTTCCAGGTAGTAACTATAGCCTAAGGTTGTTTTAAAATCTAAATGGAAAGGTAATTTCAAATCAGCATAAACATTGCCCTGGAAATTGTTTTTGGTATCCTGCGCACTTGCTGAGTTCACTGCTCCTAAAGGGTTAGGGCCTGAATATTGCGCGCCATAACCTGATGGTTCAGTACCGTAAGAGCCATTTGAATTATATATAGGGATGATTGGCTGTGTACGGAATGGTGCATTTGCCAGGAAAGCCTGAGCACCTACCAGTGGCGATGTAATGCGTTGAGATGCATTGATTTGCTCGCCAATAGTTAGATACTTGCTTAATTTATAGTCTGTATTAACGCGTACACCTCCAATATTTGAGTAATTCTTGATGAAAATACCTGTTTGCTGATTGTAAAAACCGGATATCAGGTAATTAATATTGTTTGAGGCGCCTGAAATTGACAGGTTATAATTTTGCTCGGTACCTGTACGGTAAAGTGCATTAACCCAATTGGTGTTTGCAAGTGTATCTAAACCTCCTTTGCCTGCAAATACAGTAGGGTTTAAAATATCCTCTACTTTTAAATAATCATCTTTGTCAAGCAATTGTACCAGTTTAGGTTTGGTTACGCCATATCTTGCACTAAAAGTAATTAATGGTGGCGCACCCGCATTTGCTCCCTTTTTAGTGGTGATGAGAATTACACCGCCAGCTGCCGCCGAACCATAAATAGCTGCTGAGGCCGCATCTTTAGCAATATCTATTGATGCTATATCCTGCGGATTAATGCTGTTTAAATCTGATTGCCTTACCCCATCAACAATGTATAATGGGTTGGGTTGATAGAATGAAGCAACACCGCGTATAATAATTTGCGGAACTGCATCCGGCGCAGCCGAAGCGGTAATTACGTTTACACCGGCAACACGGCCTTCTAAAGCCTCTATAGGGTTAGTAATGGGTTGGTCTTTAAATACATCGCCTTTGACGGAAGCTATTGATCCGGTAAGATCCTTTCTTTTCTGTGTGCCGTAGCCAACTACAACAACCTCGTTTAGCTGTTGGTTGTCTTCCTGCATACTAACATTGATGGTTTGGCGATTGTTTACCGGTATCTCTTGCCTGGCATAGCCCACACTTGTAAATACAAGTACATCTGAATTTTTAGCGTTTATGGTATAATTACCATTCGCATCTGTGTTTGTTCCGTTTGTTGTGCCCTTTATCAGGATGGTTACGCCCGGAAAGGGATTTCCTTTTTCATCTGTAACTTTACCTGAGACTGATACCTGCGCGAATGAGGACAGGGATATCAATAAAAGCAAAGGACAAAAAAGTAATAAGAGTAATTGTTTTTTATACATAATGATTTCATTTTAGGTTATTAATTGATAAGCTTTTTGATTGGTTACTTGTGTGTGGATCGGATAGTTTTATCCGGAAAGCAGGTGGGTATTAAGCTGTTTTTTTTGCATATGCGTTTTTGCACATACAAAAAAGCGATTCAATACCCGGTTAAGGTTTTGATACATTTTCATAATTCAATAAAAGTTTTTAAAAGAGGTTATAATCAGTAATTACAGCCTATGGTTTAGCTCGCCGTAATTCTCATATCAAAGAGAGGAGATTTAATTATCTGCAACAAGTTTCAAAATTAAAATATAAAAAAGTTGAAATATTTTTTGTATTTAATTATCTGAAAATCAATATATTAAATAGTTAATTGCAAAAGAAAAATATAAACCCTATATAAACAATATAAAGTTTAGGCTGGTATTTATATGGCTTTTATGGCCATAATAGCATGCTCAAATTCATCATTATGGATGATGGATTTACTTTTAATGCGGGCTTTATAGTTATAGATGGTATTTACAGAATATTCGAGGATATGGGCTATCTTTTCTGTGTCGCTAATTCCAAGCCTTATGAGGGCAAATATGCGCAGGTCAGTATTTAATAATTGGTTGGGTAATAGTTTAATCCGGTTCTCCTCACAAAACAATTCGTTATAGCCATGTACAAAATTGGGGAAGATCTTAAGGAAGGCTTTATCGAAATTAATAAACAATTCTTCGCGCTCTTTTGTAAGGTTGATGTTGTTAACCAGTATGCGTATATCCTCATATCGTTTTGTGGTGAGCTTGTTATCAACTGAGCGCTTAAATTTTTCGAGCTTGTTTATATATTCCGATATCAGGTTGAAATAATAACCTATGTATTCTTCCTTTATGGTATTGGCTTCGTTTAATTCGATAATACTTTTTTCCAGGTGATGGTTAGTGTCCAGTATTATTTTATCGGCAACCTTTAATTTTTGTAGCTGCTTATAAATAATCACCGAGAACACAATTACTATACTTACCAAAATAGTTAACAATGATGCGTAAAAGAAAAGCGCACGTTTCTGCTCTTCTTCATTATTTATCCTGTCGCTGGCAATAACGGGTAGTATGGCACTTACCTGTAGCTTCCTCTGCCTTGCGCCATAAAATATAGCATCATCCATGGCGTGTTTAATATATACATAGGCATTTTTTACATCCCCATTCTTGTATAATAGCTGGGCAAGGTTTGTCATAGCCGCGGCTTCTTTGGTTGATGAGCGTACATCAGCCATGGCAGCTCTAATTAGCAGTGAAATAGCACTGTCGGGCTCATTTTTGCGAATATAAATATCGCTTAATGTGGATGCAGTAACCGCGAATTGGTGGTCGGTAAGTTTGTATTTGTCAATCAGTTGCTTAAGCGCTGTAATGGCTTTATCGGTATTGCCTGTTTTAAGATACTTTAAGCCGGAATAATAAATGTATTCAAAAGAGTTACTGTTGCATAGTACAGTACCTGAGTCGGTATACAGGCTGGCGCGCTTAACATAAAGAGGAGTATAATAATTATCCTTGTCAAAGTCGGATAAGTCGTAATATGTGCGGGCGGTTAAAAAGTAGTATTCCTTTTTCGCGTCATTATCTAAAATCTTTACATTAACTGTTTTAAGCGAATCAAAGGTTTCCTTAAACATCCCCGATGAAAGCAATATAAAGCCAAGCTTAATTTTACTAACGGCAATTTTTGATGGGTCGTTTAATAAATGGGCTGTTTGCTGTAGCTTTTGAACATAGTCATAAGCTTTATCATAGTTAAATGATTTATACTCATTGTACAGGCTTAAATACAAGTTATACCTAAAATTCAGATCATTAATATGGTTGCTATTCAGGTAGGTCTCCAGCTTTTCAATTTTTATTGTTTTTTGCTGGTCGAATGTTTTTTTGTTGTCTAAAACATCGTTCAGCTTATTCAATAAGGTATCATAGTTCTGGTTTGAAAATGCCGGATGAAAAAATAATAAAAAAGGAATCAGGAGTACAATTCTTTTCATGAATGATTTAATAATCAAGCAGTTTTCAAAAAATGATGTATAAATTGGTAGATAATCAGTTGGCTATAAATTGGACTGGTTTATCTTTCTTAAAATTAGAAAAATTAATCAATTTACTCTTGTAAATATTAAAAAAACAGAGATCGTTAATTAACAAGTCTGCCTATTGTATGTAATAGGTTATCTTTGCGGCAAATGCATATCACACCCGGATGTTAGAGATTTTATATCGCGATGAGCACTTAATTGCTATAAATAAGCCACATGATCTGTTAGTCCATCGTTCATCCATAGCTGCGGATGTTGAAGAGTTTGCCTTGCAAATATTGCGCGACCAGGTAGGGCAGTGGGTAAATCCTGTTCATCGGCTGGATAGAAAAACAGCCGGAGTATTGCTGTTTGCTTTTAATAAAGATGCGGAAATAGCCATGCATCAGCAATTTGCCGATAACCTGGTGAAAAAGAAATATCATGCCATTGTTCGCGGGCATACCCCTGATAGCGAGGATATTGATTATCCCTTAAGAAAGGAAAACGGAACGCTACAAGAAGCTTTTACAAGTTATATCACCCTACAGCGTGCCGAAATTGATGTACCACTAGGCTCGCATCCAACATCCAGGTATTCATTGATAGAGGTTACACCGTCAACCGGGCGCATGCATCAAATCAGAAAGCATATGGCGCATATATCGCATCCTATCATAGCCGACCGTACCCATGGCTGTAATAAACAAAATAGGTTTTTTAAAGCAAACTGGGAGATGACTACCATGTTATTGCATGCATCAAGTTTGTCTTTTACTCACCCCATCAGCAAAAATATTATCAATATTGAGGCGCCTTTACAGCCTGAATTTAAAAGGGTTATGGCTTTGATGAATTGGTAATCAGGCAATCTGTTTGCCAACTTTAAACAAAAGAACACTAAATCGGTTATTACACTATGAATACTTCTTTACAACACGCTTTCAACTTAACAGATGGCAAACATGATATTACTATAACAGCTATTGATAGTGATATAGCTGTAGGTAGCCTATCAGAAAATGGAAATTACAGATTAACCGAGGGTGAACTAAACCTGGGGGATATACAGTTTGATGAAGAAATGGATTATTGGATATACAATGGCCAAAGTGAATTTACCCGTGATGAGCTTATAACAATAGCCGATTTTATCAAACATCAGCATAATAGGGCCGCGTAGTTAATAATAATTGGTATTTACTGTCGTGATAATTCGTACTATATTTGTTCTGTAATCCTAACATAATCACATGGACGAAATAGAAGATTTTTCAGAAAAGATTCATGAGCAAAGCGATGAGCATGCCCATGAGATATTACATCATAGCGAGAGCAAAGATAAATGGGTAATGTTTGTGGCGTTGTCTACAGCAGTTATTGCTGTGCTGGCTGCTATAACAGGTCTACTGGCTGGTAACCATGCAGATGATGCCATGTTAACCCAAATACATGCGTCGGATCAATGGGCTTTTTATCAGTCGAAAGGGATCAAAGCAGAATTGCTTGCCTCTACCGATCATGTACTGGTTGTAATGGGCAAACAATCGGATACAGTTGATGCTAAAAAGATAGCAACCTATAAGCATCAGCAACAGGACATTATGAAAAAGGCTACTGAGTATCAGAAAGAGTCTGATACGCATGTTGAGCGGCACGATGTACTTGCGCGGGGAGTAACCCTGTTTCAGGCTTCTATCGCAATTGGCGCAATATCCATTATCACCCGCCGGAGGCCATTGTGGTTTGTAAGCCTTGGCTTTGCGGCTGTGGGTTTGTTTTTCCTGATACAGGAACTTTTTTTCTGACAATACGTACTATTTAACCCCTTAATGCATTAAGTTAATTTTGCGGGGATTGGAATGGTTATCTTTGCACTTTCTAAGCAAAGCAAATGATAAAAAAAGTACTGGAGAATTTAAAGATAACCGCGTTAAACGAAATGCAAAATGCGGCGCTTAATGCCGATAAAAAAAGCGACATCATTTTGCTGGCGCCTACCGGTTCCGGTAAAACCCTTGCATTTTTATTGCCTTTGCTAAGTGTATTAGATGCCAACGTGCCGCAGGTACAGGCATTGATATTGGTACCCTCGCGTGAGCTTGCTTTGCAGATTGAACAGGTTTTTAAAGCCATGGGGAATGGTTTTAAAGTTAATTGCTGTTATGGTGGTCATTCTACCAAAATAGAAAGTAACAACCTATCGCAACCACCGGCTTTGTTAATTGGTACCCCCGGCCGCATAGCACATCACTTGCGCCGCGAAACCTTTAGGACAGATAAGATAGAGACATTAATACTGGACGAGTTTGACAAAGCGCTTGAATTTGGTTTCCAGGAGGATATGTCGTACATCATCAGGCAACTTCCTGCTGTAAAAAAGCGCATATTAACGTCGGCTACTCAAATGCAGGATATACCTTCATTTACAGGTGTGAAGAACCCGGTAGAGCTGAACTATCTGCGTAATAAATCAAACGTACCCGATCTGAAATTGAAAGCTGTTATAGCTGATGGCGAGGATAAGTTGGATGTGCTTTTTTCACTGGTATGCAAAATAGGAAATGAGGCTACGCTGATATTCTGTAATCACCGTGACGCTGTGGAACGCATTAGTGAGCTGTTATGGCACCAGGGATTGGTACATGATATATTTCATGGCGGGATGGAGCAGGAGGATAGGGAACGCGCATTGCTGAAATTCAGGAATGGTAGTCACCGTTTATTGATTACGACTGATTTGGCCTCACGAGGATTAGATATTCCTGAAATTGAGCATGTGATCCATTATCAGTTACCACATAACGAAGAAGCTTTCCTGCACCGTAATGGCCGTACGGCACGTATGCATGCCAAGGGAACATCTTATTTGATCCTTACTCCTGATGAATTGCCATCGTACTTAAAGGTAGTGCCTGAAATTGAGGAGTTGCCTGCACACAATACTTTGCCGAGGCCAACTCCATGGGAAACTTTGTACATCGCCGCAGGCAAAAAAGATAAAGTTAATAAGGTGGATATTGTAGGGTTATTACTTAAGAAAGGCGAGCTGGACAAAGAGGATTTGGGTTTGATTGAGGTTTTAGACCATACCTCATACGCCGCCGTAAAAAGCAATAAGATTGCAAAGGTTGTAAGTTTGATAAAAACTGAAAAAATCAAGAATAAAAAGGTTAAAATTGAAATCTCAAGATAAGAACAGATATGAGCAACAATGATATTATGAAAAAGCTTAGGGTTGCCCTAAAGTTTACCGATGATGACATTATTGAAGTGCTACAATTAGCAGATTTTAGAATAACTAAAACAGAGCTGGGAGCAATCTTCCGCAAGGAGGACCATCCAAATTTTAAGCCCTGCGGCGACCAGATACTACGTAATTTTTTAAATGGACTCATTATATACAAACGCGGGCCCAAAGCTAGTTAATGGCCCGATCCGCCGCTTGTTTGTATTAGTTTAAGTTTGCCGCTACGTAATTCGCTTTGTTGCTGCGGCGAGAATGATTCCCGGCCACCAAAGTCCTGCACCCAATAGCTGTGATTTTCGGCAACACCAACTTCCTTAAATTTGTGGTTCAATAAGTTTTTGCAATGGCCGGGGCTTTTAATCCAGCCGTCCATTACTTCATTAATGTTGGTTTGGCCGAAGGCTATGTTTTCACCTATCGCGAAACTCTTAAATCCATTAAAAATATATCCCGCGAAAACTATACGGTCTTCCATACTCCGACCATCTTTGCTGGTATGGCTGAAATAGTTATTGTTCGACATGTCCCAGGCATGGCCTGTAGCTGCTTTTTCCAAGTTATCATTCCAAACTATGGGTGGGGCAGGAGGCATGTAAGTAGTTCCACAAGTGCAACCCGTTGACCTAACATGGTTAATTTGTTTTAAAAACTCATGTTTAAATTCAGATGTGCCTGTTGCCTGGCTGTAGGCCTTAATGCCTGTTAAACATATTATAGTAAACAAACAGCTTACAATTAATCTTTTCATATCTGTTTTGTTAGACTATAGAAACCTGCAGTAGTTTAATTGTGGTGCCTGTGTTTACGACGGCGACGGCGTTTGTAGAAAAATATGGTAACGGTTATTAATACAATAACAACTATTAAAACTATAACAAGGCTATTCTCCTGGAAGAGTTGGTTTTGTAAAGCCGCTTGTTGCTGGTTAGATATACTTTTTTTTTGCGTTGAATGGAATCTGTAGCTACGGCTACTTTAACATCCTGACTATGTAGGATGCTATCGTTTATGGCATCATGTCTTTTTAAAGCTATATCAGCTTTAGTGTACAGTTTCATGTTGTTATAAAGCGTAACATAACCCATTTGTACATCGGCTTCTGTTTTAGGAAAGTGATTGGTAGATGATAGTGTTAAAGCTTCGTTTAAATCGCGCATGGCTAGTCTATAGTCTTTGATGTCGGTTTTGATCAATGCTAGCTCAAGCAAGGATGAGATAATATTAGGTACATCATTTTTAGCACGAGATAGGGTGTTTGATTGCAATATGAACCATTTGGCCTGGCTGAACTTCTTTTCTGACCGGTATACTTTAGCCAGATTGTCAAAGCTTAAACGTAATCCGGTGGTATCGTTATATCTTGAATAATAATGAATAGCCTGCAGCGTATAACCAATTGCATTTTCCTGGTATATATATCTTTTCCTTTTACTCGATATGGTATCATAGTTAAGGTAAGTGCCTGCAATTTGGGTATATAAAGGTGCTTTTAATGAGTCGCTGGTTACGGCAACTTGTTGCTTCAGGCTATCAGGATTAACCGTAGTTGCTGATAGTTTTGCGATGCCCAAAAGCATGAAAGCTGAAATTGTAAATAGTATCTTCATAAAAACTAGCCTTGAATACAATCACTATATTCAAATAGCGTGCCTGTTTAATGCATTATTAAACCAGTGGCATATAATGAGGCAATGATAAGTTAAATTGCTGTCAGACAGACGAAGATGTGGAAAACTATTTCAGTGTGAATAAACAGATCGATAGGTATTAACATGTGATAGTATACTAATTAGTACACTAAATGCTACGCTCATTAATTATTGAATAATGGCCTCGTATTTATCTATAAAGCGCCTTATAAAGCCAACACGTTTTACAAGGAGGTTAAAAAGGTTGATGCCAATAGTTGCTGTTAGTATGCCTGCAATAACATCCAATACATAATGATGACTTGCATATATTGCTGTAAACCATATGCCAAGCATCACAATGATAAAACAAGCGTTGGCCCATTTTAAACGGTTTTTAAAGCCATAATAAACCACTATAACAGGGTATGCCGAATGTAGCGATGGCATAGCCGCGAATACATTAGATCCCTTTGAGTAGATGGATTTAAATAGATTGATATGGAAATAGGCATCGAACTTAGATAAGCCGCCGGTACTGCCAAGTGTTAGTGGGTGGAAAGTAAAACCATAGGTTTGTATATACCAGGGTGGTGCCGCAGGGTATAAATAGTATATTACAAAGCCCAGCAGGTTAACCAGCAAAAATGTGAATGCGAAATACAAGAATTGCCTTCTGTTTTTGAAAAATAAATATGCTGCAAAGGATAGGGGAACGGGTATCCAACATAAATAAAACAGGCCGGTTACTACATTTAGAAATGTGGTTCCTTTAATTTTAAGGTACTCGTTAGGGGTAACTAGTTTACCATTTAGGTTGATACCGAAAATGTGTTTTTCCAGGTGATAAAGATCTGCAATGTGTACCGTGTTGTAATTATAATTAGGGATAGCCTTCATATAATCAAAAATCACCCAGTAAAAAATAAATATGCAGAAACCCAATATAAACTTGCGGGTAGGGGCCGACAAGTAGAACATGATATTGAATAAGAATACCAATGTTAGCTGATCAGATTTGTATCCGATCAAAAATGAAGATAGTAAAAGGTACGCAACTGATAGAAGCGAGACAATTACTACCGACTTGAAATTAATTTTTATGCTATTATTAATAGCCCCCATTACGCTATTTTTTTATAAAATCTGACCGGAATATTTTATCCCATAGGGGCGAGCTTACACCATAACCTTTACCGGGGTCCTGATAATGATGCAGCATATGGTGTTGTTTTATTTTTTTCCAGATTTTACCTTTAAAGTTAAAGTGATGTATTGCATAATGCGATATATCATAAAAAAGGTAACCTAAGATAAATCCAGGGAAAAAAGCAAAAATGCAATTAAGGGGTAATATCGCTTTAAATAAAAAGTAGAATCCTGTTGCCAGGGGAATGCTTACAGATGGTGGTAATACCAGCCTTTTAGCGTCGCTTGGGTAATCATGGTGTACGCCATGGAAAATAAAATGCAGGCGCATGGCCCACGGCTTATCAGGCGGCATATAATGGAATACAAAGCGGTGCATAATGTATTCAACCAAGGTCCAGATAAATAAGCCAAGTAAAAAGAATTCTGCAAAAGTGATGATGCCTAATGAAAGCTCAAAACATTTATAAATGCAAAAGCCAATAACAGGTATAAATATAAATAAGGGTACTGTAAAATGAACCTTGGATAAGTTTTCCAATAGGTCACTTTTAAACATCCTTACTGATTCCTCTGAGTTGGAGATATAGTTTTTTTTCATGGTACATCAGGGTTTAAAATGTTTTAAATTTCTCTGCCTGTTTTATGAAATTTATTAAATAAGTAATATAGACTGAAATTAGCCAGCTACAATTTTACTAAAGATTTTTTGAAGTATAAATGCTTCGTGTAATTATTGCTAAGATATGATATTTTGCAACGGTTGAGGTTATCAACATGAAAATGACCAAATCCAGGCAAGAAAATTAATCTTGTTTATTGTTTTTTTCCATTTCTTCAATGGATTTTTTTGATCCCATCAACCTGTTGTAGGCTGTAATGTTGGTCAATATCGCCATCATAGTTATTGGGATGGTAAATATCGACATGGTTTCGAAAACGTGAAATCTAATACCGGGTATGTATAACTTGTAGTCGCCGCCCATATATAATGATGCCACACCACATATAATAGCGAATACGCCTAATGTAACCACACGTTCAGGGCGTTGCATTAAGCCACCACTGCATTCAATCCCTAAGCCTTCGGCACGTGCGCGCACATAGCTAACCATCATTGAACCCATCAAGGCTATAAAAGCGAATATAGAGCTCAGGAAGTAGTGATGTGCAACCAGGTAATAACAAATACCCAGGAACATTATTTGTTCGCTGTAGCGATCAAGTACAGAGTCATACAAAGCGCCAAAGGTCGACTTCATATTACCGAGCCTTGCAACCTGCCCATCAAGCATATCAAATAAGCCGGCAAATAATATTAAAGCGCCTGCCCACCCAATGTAGGTAAGGTCGCCGCGGTTGCCTTTTTCTCCACCTATAATAAAAATGACCGCTACGCCAATGTTCAATACAAAACCAATAGTTGTTACCGCATTGGGAGTAAGGCCAAGTTTTATTAATACCTTAACAAAAGGATCAATAACTTTGTAAATGCCCAGTTGAAGATTTTTCCGTGCGGAGGTTTGCTGTTCCATCATTAATTATGCAATGTTAGCTTGTTTTAATTAAAAATCAAATTGAACTAATACACGTACGCCGTATTTAGCAACATCAGGGTTATCCAAATAAGTGAATCGCCTAACAAAGTCTACACGTACAAACTTAAAAATATTTTCAATACCAACACTGGCCTCTATATATGGTGTACTTCCTAATGCATAGGTAATTGGCCTTCCATCAGGATAAAGCGGGTATTGATATAAATTAGAGTGTAAAGCAGGATTATTCTCATCGCTCAAACCACCCCATATTCCCTTAAACGAAGCAACTTCGCGCCATTTTAATTTTTTTAATAAAGGGATCTTGTTAAAAAAGAAGCCCTGGAAATGCTGATCAATATTTATACTCTCATAATGATCACCAACAAACTCCAAAAAGTTCATTAAGTTATATGAGTATAGGTCATATGCATACGTTTGATTCGCCCGGAAAATATTTAATAATGGGTAAGGTACTTGCCCGAAGATGTGTCCTAATTCAACCCTTACATCAGCAAAGCCAAATTGTGAATTATAAAAGCGTTTGTCAATTTGTGCATGCAGTTTTTGATAGGAGTAACTACTATTAAACACATCTTTAAATCCTTGTGTATAATCAATTTCATATACCGGGAAAGCGTTAGGGATAGGGGTACGATATATTTTGCCCTGATAAAATTGCTCACCCGGTGCATAGCGGAATTGTAAATTAGCCTCAGAAGTAGTTAAATCCTGGATGTTAGTAGTATTACCATCCTGATTTGTTAAAAATGTTAATGAACCGGCAGGTGTTTGTGTACGGTTAGTAAACGTTAAGTTATATGAGAAGTGACTGTCAAATTCGTGTACATAGTTCAACCTGTAAAACTCGTTGTACAAATACTTATCGTTATTACCACGTTTGAATGATAACAAGAAGTTGTCTTCCTGCACGAATTGCAGATCTTCGCCCGGTATGGTTACATCCTTTTGATAACTTGCCCGGATATAATCTTGCGGGAATTTATAAATAGACTTATCGTTCAACGAGTAGGTCGCGCTTAAAAAATATTTCCATTTTTCATCCTTAAAACCATAAGCAGCATAAGTTTCGAAATAGTATCTGGTGCTTAGCTCGGGTGTAGTACGGCCACCTAATCGTAACCTTAAACCCTCAACCGGGTTAAAGCTATAAAAAGTATTTGCAGGTCCAACCTCAAACCATCCAAAGCCTTTATAGCCTGCTAATAACAAGGTGGCTATATCGGTAAGGCGTTTAAACGACGGCATGTTTCTTAAACTATCGGTATTTTTATAAACTTTTGATTCGGCGGTAGTTAAAGTATCCAAACGATTTTGGCTCCAGAACTGATCGCTACGGCTTGAAGAGTTATCAAGCTCTGTAACCTCATTACCCGCATAGGTACTGTCGGGTTGGGGGGTATTTATTTTATAATCACTAAATGTTATTGTTCGGGTTCCATACAAACCACCATCCTTATTTTTATTGAAACCAAAATCAGCAATCATACTGTTTTTGCTTAAGTGATAACGGCCGTCAGGATTTTTTTCAAATGTAAGATCAACATTCAAATCCTTTACAAAATTTAGATTGATGTTTTTATTAGCATATAGCTTGGCTTTTTGTACCGCGTAATTGCCATCAAGGGTAATATATATTTTACCCATAAATAATAAGTCCGTAGTGTTACGAGGTGTAAAACTTAACTCAACCACTTTTTTGCCATCAATAACTAAGGTGTCGGTAATAAAATATTTATAAAAAGTTGGTCCGCTGGCAGCAATAGGGCTCAGAAAGTTATTGGTCATTAAAAATATGCTGTTTTGATAGATATCAATATCGGCATACATGTGTTTAAAATATTGGCTAATACCATTCGCATCCAGGGCGGCGCCAAAGTCTACTTTCTTTTGAGCAAGTATATTTGTTTTTGTTTTAGATGGGTTTTTACGGTAATAAACCTGCGATAATTTTTCGTCGAGATAAACCGGTAGCAAAGATTTTCCCGGCACAGTTGTGCTGTCGCGATTATCAATAATGAATTTATATTTTTGGAAAAACTTTCTATCAGAAAATGTAGTGGAAACGTTGGCAAATGAGAATGCCATTTTATCATATTCTTTGTACTGCACGTAATCGTATGCAGTAGGACGGTTCTGTGGCTTATGATCAATAACCTCGCGGATCAATTCAACGGCAGGGTTTCCTTTATTACGATATTTTGGTTTTTTACCAGCTTTTATGGTTACCGTATTAAGCTGTTGTGCCTGTGGAAACAGCCTGACGTTTACAACCTGTGTTTGGCCCGCAACAATAGGTAAAGTGGCATCTTTATAGCCAACAAATGTTATTTTTATATGATCAAATGTTTGTGTAGTACTTATGCTGAATTTTCCATGGCTATCAGTATTAGCACCTATGGAACTACCTGCAAATAAAACAGTTACATATGATAGCGGTTTTTTAGTACTTGCATCGTTTACCGTACCACTCACAACAGTAGTTTGCGCCAACAAAGCGTTGGTAAGTAGTAGAGCAAATGCTAATAATGAGAACTTCTTTAGTAAATATTTATAATCCATGTATTTTATGCAAGTGAACAAACCAGTTTTTGTTTTACAAATGGTGTTATTAAATGATATAGTTAACAATCCATTACAATAAGCGTTTTTAATTTAATGCACTACTAAAGAGCATGTTTGAATTACGTTGTTACTTAACTCAAAGTTTTATATTATAGTATCAAATTAAATACTGATTGCTGTCGCTGCAAAGTTAATTAATCGTTTGATTAATTTTATATGTGAAAAGCAATAAGTTGTCAGTTAATGTAGTTTAAAGGTAAAAAAACGATGGTTACTATTTTTGAGTTTCGTTTTTTATTGTTATATGCTTGTAGATTAAGCAAATACGAATTTTTTTTGTAGCATGTAGTTATATCCTACACCAACAATAACAGCTACTATTATTTTTGATATAAAATAACTAATGCCGCAATAGTGTGTTACAATAAACACACCAACTGTGGTTAACATCATGTTGCCACCCCATATTATTAAATATTTAATAAGCTGGGCATGTACTTTTTTATCGCGGCCATCAAAAACCCATCGCCTGCCAAGTGCAAAATTTGTAACTCCGCCAACAAATGTGCCTGCAAAGCTGGCCGCTACGTACCAAACTCCAAAAACCTCTTTGCAAACTATGGTAGTAAGAAAGTCGAAAAATGTAGAAATAATTGAAGAGGCTTGCGCCTTGATAAAAGTGGTTGACATTAAAATAATTTAAATGCTACAACGGCTTGTAGCAATATGTTAGTATAAACACCTGCCAGCACGTCATCGGCCATTACGCCCCATCCTCCTTTGAAATGTTCCATTTCCTTTATGAAAAGGGGCTTTTTGATATCGAAGAACCGGAAAAGTATTAATGCACATAACACATATGTTACATTCACCGGTAAAAAAAGTAAACTGAAGCACATACCTGCAACCTCGTCAATTACCACTCGTTGGTGGTCTTTGCCCCAAAGAGGCTCAACTTTATTCCCTGCCCAAACACCTAAAATGGTGATAAGCAAAGTAATTATTACAGATAATATAGCGGGGGGATAACCACCAACCCAAGCGAAATACCAGCAAATACAACACGCAACAGCAGCTACTGTTCCGGCGCCTTTGCCAATATAGCCTATGCCCAGGCTGGTGGCACTCAGTTTAAAAAACAACATTTACTATTATAAAGTATCAACCAATTCCTGGTAATAATCTAAACCCAGGTGAGTGATCAAATCTTCGCCCATCATGTGGCGTAAAGTGTTTTGTAGTTTCATTAATTGCTTGAAAATATCATTTTCAGCAGGTAAGCCAGGTGCTGTTTGTGGCGATTTTAAGTAGAATGATAACCATTCCTGAATACCGCTCATCTCAGCTCTCTTAGCCAAATCAATAAATAAAGCAAGATCTAATGCAATTGGTGCTGCTAAAATTGAATCGCGGCAAAGGAAATTGATCTTGATCTGCATTTTGTAGCCTAACCAGCCAAAAATATCGATATTGTCCCAGCTTTCTTTGTTATCGCCATGTGGCGGATAGTAGTTGATACGTATTTTGTGATACAGATCGCCGTATAATTCAGGATTTCTTTCAGGTTGAAGAATGTCTTCTAATACACCTAATTTTGAAACTTCTTTTGTTTTGAAGTTATCTGGATCATCCAAAACTAAACCATCACGGTTACCTAAGATGTTGGTAGAGAACCAGCCCGAAACACCTAATGAGCGTGCAGCCAAACCTGGTGCAAGTATAGTTTTCATTAAAGTTTGGCCTGTTTTAAAGTCTTTACCTGCAATTGGGGTATTTGTTTGTTTAGCAAGTTCAACTAAAGCAGGGGTGTCAACAGTTAAGTTAGGAGCACCGTTTACGTAAGGTATGCCCATTTTTAACGCAGCATAAGCATATATCATACTTGGCGATATTAACTTATCATCATCTAGCAATGCTTGCTCAAAAGCTGCAACAGATTCATGTATAGCTGAAGTTTCGTAATAGATCTCAGTTGATCCGCACCAGATTAAAACAATACGATCACAATCATTTTTTGCTTTAAAGTCTTTAATGTCCTGCATTACCTGTTGAGCAAGCTCATGGCGGGTACCAGTTTTAACGTGGGTAGCAGTAAGGTTTTTAGCATAGTTTTGATCAAAAGCAGCCTTCATCGGCACAATTACTTCTAATCCATCTTTTACTTTATTTAGCAGGCTTTCTTCTAGTACCTTAGCATGCATAGCAGCTTCGTATACGTTATCTGAGTATACATCCCATCCACCAAAAACAATATCGTTAAGGTCGGCAATCGGCACAAACTCTTTAATCTTTGGGTTACGGTTTTCCGTTCTCTTACCTAAACGAATATTTCCCATTTGAGTTAGGGAACCTACTGGTTGTGATATTCCTTTTTTTACAGCTTCAACACCGGCAATCAGTGTAGTAGCTACCGCGCCTAATCCTGGTATTAATATTCCCAGTTTTCCTTTGGCAGGTTGAATGTTACTTTTCATTTACTTTGTTTTATGTTAACTTATTTGTAGCTAAAGCCATTTATTTGTTTTGTACCACTTAAGTGTTTCGGTTAAGCCGGCATCAAGGTTAAACAGGGGATAATAACCGAGGTCGTATTTAGCTTTGTCTATTTCACAAGACCAATTGACGGCCATTAATTCCAGCAATTTTTCGGAATTGAGTACAGCTGCTTTGCTGCTCAAAGAACCGACTTTTTCTGATATCAGAGCGATTAATTTCACAAAATTTACAGGGAGATGAAACTTTACGGTTTTCAAATTTAGCACATTTTTGGCAATTGTAGCTAATTCATAGCGGTTATAAAAGTTACCATCGCTCAAATTATAAGTATTCTGGTTGCTGATATAGAGCGCTTTAATAGCTACGGCGGCCAAATCCTTAACGTAAATAAAGCTTAACTTTTGTTCTGTATTGCCTATGTAAGGCTCGATCCCCGCTTTTAACTGTTTGAAAAAAATAAATATGTCTTTATCTCTGGGGCCATATATAGCAGTTGGCCTTAGAATAGTATAGTTTAGTGAAGTAATGCTTTTTAGCTTTTCTTCTGCCAGAAGTTTGCTTTTGCCATAAGCTGTTATGGGATTTGGAGGGGTCTCTTCCGTAATTATTCCTGATAGGGTATTAAGAGGGCCCACTGCTGCAAGGCTGCTTATTAATACGAAGGACTTTAAATTTATATCTGTTGACTTTGCCGCCGCTGCCAGGTTAAAGGTATACTCCGCATTAACGGTGTTGTATTCGTCGGCAGTTCTGGCGGTGGTAACACCGGCGGCATGTATAATATAATCGTATTGTTTTTCTTTTAATTCCTTTTTCAGGGCAATGAGGTTGCCTAAATCGGGGTAAGTATAAGTGATGTTGAAATGCTTGAGATGATCGATCTTGCTGGTTTTGCGTACCGCTACATATACATCCAGGTTACTATGCAGTGCTTCTTCAATTAGATGATAACCCACAAAACCACTTGCACCGGTTATTAAAACCCGTTTTTTCATATATCTTTTTCGTAGAGCCTGTATTTTTTATACGGATCGCCTTTTATGGCGATGATGGCATTATTTATAAGCACATTGTTTTCAAGCGTCCACCCAGCTTCGGCGCATTTAAAGCCGCGTTCCTTGTATCGTTTAATAATGGTGCCGTACAAGCAAGCTTCAATACCCATTTTGCGGTATCCATCAATTACGCCCAGGGCATAGATGCGAATGCGTGATATTTTCTTTTTGTTAAGCAATAGCTTGAAGATACCTGTTGGCAGCAAGCGGCCACGTTTAATGGTTTTAAATATCTGGTTATAATCAGGCAGCGCTAATCCGAAACCAACTATCTTGCCTTCTTGTTCGGCAATTAAGCAAAAATCAGGATCGAGTATTAATTTAAGATCTTTAGCCAGGTAATCAAACTCTTCATCGTTCATCGGTACGAAGCCAGTGTTTTGATCCCATGCTGTGTTATAAACCTCCCGCAATTTAATGGTTTCGTTCTTGAAATCTTTAAGGTTAACATTGCGGATAACAATATTGTTACGCTTTAAGCGCTCCTGTAGGGTATTTAATAACCTTACCGATTTATCGTCATAATTTTGGCCTTCCCAATTCCATGATATCAGATCGATCTGTTTTTGATAGCCTTGGTTTTCTACCAGGTTTATGTAATAAGGCGCGTTATAGGTATCCATTAAAACCGGGGAACTATCAAATCCCTCAACCAGCAAACCGCAGGGCTCATTAGTTGAAAAGTTTACAGGGCCAATAATTTTTTGGGTTACACCTTTTTCTTTAAGCCAGTTTTTAACGGTAGTAAAAAGCTCAGCTGCTATGGCATCATCATTAACACAATCAAAAAAACCAAAGAAACCATCGTTACGCTTATTAAACTCATTATGGGCATTGTTTAAAATAGCAGCAATACGGCCGGCTATTTTGCCATCTTTATAAGCTATAAAAGTTTGTAATGAGTTGTGTTTGTGGAAAGGGTGCTTGGTTAACAGGTCCCTTTGAGCGATGAATAATTCCGGAACGTAGTAAGGATCGTTTTTATATAGATCGTGGGGGAAATCTATAAAATCTGCCAGCTCTTTTTTTGAGCTGACAGGAATTATTTCAATCATATTTTTTCTTTAACAGCAGTTACGCCTACTTCTTTAAACGCTTTAATTATCTTTTCTATTGCTTCATCAATTTGCTCAAATGTATGAGTTGCCATTAATGAGAAACGCAGTAAAGATGAATCAGAAGGTACAGCAGGAGAAACAACCGGATTTACAAATATGCCTGCTTCCTGCAGGTGTTTTGTAACCAGGAAAGTTTTGTCGTTATCACGAACATAGATAGGCAATATCGGGCTTTCAGTAGGGCCAAGGTCAAAACCCTCTTCCACTAAAAGTTTCATTGCGTAGTTTGTGTTATCCCAAAGTTTTTGAATACGTTCCGGCTCTGATTCAATAATATCCAAAGCTGCAATAACGCTGGCTACAGAAGCCGGAGTCATACTTGCGCTAAACATTAATGAACGTGCACGATGTTTTAAATAATCAATAGTTACAGCATCAGCGGCAATAAAACCACCTAATGAAGCTAATGATTTACTGAATGTACCCATTATAAGGTCAACATCATCAGTAAGGCCAAAATGCGAGGCGGTACCCGCACCTTTATGCCCGATAACACCCAAACTATGGGCATCATCCACCATAATATTAGCACCGTATTTCTTAGATAATTCAACAATCTCAGGTAATTTAACAATATCACCTTCCATGCTGAATATACCGTCAACTACAATAAGTTTAACAGCTTCTTCGGGCAAAATGCTAAGCTTGCGCTCAAGATCTGCCATGTTGTTGTGCGCGTATTTTATTACTTTTGAAAATGAAAGGCGACTACCATCAATTAATGATGCGTGGTCATATTCGTCTAAAATAAGATAATCATTACGGCCTGTAATGCAAGATAATACACCAAGATTTACCTGGAAACCCGTACTAAAAAGTACTGCAGCTTCTTTTCCAACATAAGCGGCTAATCTGTTTTCTAATTCAATGTGAATATCAAGTGTGCCATTCAAAAATCTTGAACCTGCACAACCTGTACCATATTTATCAATTGCCTTTTTTGAAGCTTCTTTGATCTTCGGATGACTTGTTAAGCCTAAATATGAATTAGAGCCAAACATAAGCACCCTTTTATGATCGATCATCACCTCAGTGTCCTGTCCTGACTCAATTGGCCTGAAATAAGGATATAGCCCCTTTTCCCGGATTGCGTTCGCATCCTGAAACTGAGCAATTTTTTCCTGTAGCTTTTTAACCATGTATTAACCCTGCTTAAATTTTTTGTAAAAATACCATGAATAAGTTTATAACCTAAATTTAGTGTGTAATTTTTTTTAACACTAAGTTTTTGCACTATTATTCATACTCGGCAAATTAATTAATTTTTTTATAAAAATGGTATCACTATTTTTCATTTTGTTGTAAAAACATTATTGCACATTGTAAATAGTGCTGTTTTTATAATCAAACGGTAATTTTTTTTATGTCTGGTTTACGTATTGGATATAAAAATAAAATAATTAATCTAACTTTCGTATATTCCCCAATATCAAAACAAAACCTAAATTGATTTGGTAGAAATAGTTGTAAGCCAGTTCTAATATATGAAAAAAATCTATCTACTTGTCATAGTTAATTTAACATTATGTTTACCTAAAGTTGTTTTTGCCCAATCTGCTACCGATACGGTAGTTACGTTAAAACAGTGTATCGGGTTTGCATTAAGCAATCAGCCGGTGCTCCGCCAGGCCGAAATTGATGAGCAAATTAATGAAAGAAACATCCGAATATCACTTGCCGATTGGTTACCTCAGCTTAATTCATCAAATGAATATTTACATTATTTTAAAGGAAGCCCGGTTACAAGTGCTAATCCGGCAGTGGTTTCTCCTATTAATGAATATTCCAGCTTAGGCTTGCAAGCCAGCCAGGTTATATATAATAATGATGTTTTACTGGCTGCCAAATCAGCCAAATATTCGCGCTTGTACTATAAGCAGAATACAGTAAGCAGCCAGATAAATGTGGTATCGGATGTTAGTAAAGCCTTTTTTGATGTGCTGTTATCAGAAAAACAACTGGATATATTAAACGAAGATATAATAAGATTACAACGTAGTTTAAAAGATGCCTATAACCGTTACCTGGCTGGTGTTGTTGATAAAACAGATTATAAACAGGCAACTATAGCATTAAATAATTCAATTGCAACCCGGAAGCAAACGCAGGAGGCTATAAAAAGTAAATCAGCTTACCTGAAACAAATTATGGGTATAGGTGCCGATAAAAACTTATTGTTAAGTTACGATTCAACACATTATGTAAGTGAGGCTAGTATTGATACCAACCAGCAATTAAATTATAATAACCGTATTGAATACCAATTGTTGCAAACATCAAAAAGTCTGCAAAATTTAAATGCTCAGTATTACAAATGGAGTTTTTTACCTTCAATATCGGCAGTGGGCGCCTATGACCTGATTTATTTAAATACAAAGTTTTCAAACTTGTACAATAATAACTATCCAAGTTTATATGCCGGGCTTACCTTATCATTCCCAATTTTTACCGGAACTAAACGCTTGCAGAATTTAAGTAAAGCCAGGTTGCAGGTTGATCGTGCCGACCTGGATGTTGTAAACTCGGTGAATACTATTAACACAGAGTATGTGCAGGCCCTTGCAGATTATAAAAGCAACTACACCAACTGGCAGTTATTGAATCAGAATGTTAGCCTTGCTAAAGATGTATATAAGGTAGTAAGTCTGCAATATCGCGAGGGAATAAAAACATATCTGGATGTTATTGTGGCGCAATCTGATTTGCGTACTGCCGAATTAAATTATTATAACGCGCTATTTCAGGTGCTATCCAGCAAAATAGATCTCGAAAAAGCATTAGGTATACTTACTGTACAATAAATATGAATTATCACAATATGAAGCACAAATATATATTACTAATAAGTCCGTTAGCCGTGCTGTTCTTTTCGGCATGCCATCAAAGTGGTGCAAAAAGCACAGCATTGCCACCAACATCTGTTTACGTTGCTGAAGCAAAAACTGCCGACGCTGTTTATTACGACCCCTATCAGGGTTCGGTAGTAGCGCTAAATTCAGTAGAGCTGCGCAGCCAGGTAGCGGGTTTTATTACGGCTATTTATTTTAAGGAAGGCGACGTTGTGCAAAAAGGCGCACCATTATACGAAATAGACCGCCGAAAATATGTTGCTGCTTATGATCAGGCTGTGGCTAATTTGGCCAGCGCTAAAGCAAACCTGGTTAAGGATCAAAAAGATATTGACAGGTATACCATGCTCCTTAAAGATGATGCCGTAGCTCGTCAAACTGTTGATCAGGCCCAGGCAGCTTATGACTCGGGGAAAGCAAATGTTCAGGTAGCTAATGCCGCGGTGCTATCAGCCAAAACAGATCTTTCATATGCTACTATAACAGCACCTTTTACCGGTAGGATAGGCATATCTCAGGTTAGGTTAGGTTCTGAGGTTAGTATAGGCACTACATTGTTAAATACCATATCCAGCGAGCATCCTATTGGTGTTGATGTTGTGGTAAATGAACAAGACATCAGCCGGTTTTATGCCTACCAAAAACATGCTACCGATTCAACCTTTAAATTGCAATTGTCAGATGGAACCACATATAACAAACCCGGTAAAATTTTAACTATTGACAGGGGGGTAAATAATGGAACCGGTACCATAACAGTTCGTGTGCAGTTTAGCAATGATGATGATTTACTTAAGGATGGTATGAGCTGCGTGCTAATGGTACTTAATAGTGCATCAGGAGAACGTTTGCAAATCCCTTACAAAGCGGTAACTGAGCAGATGGGTGAGTATTTTGTTTTTGTATCGCAGGATACTATTGCCATACAACACAAGGTAAAATTAGGCCCGCGTATAGGTAACGATGTAGTTGTTTTATCAGGATTGGAACAAGGTGATGAGGTAATAACCGATGGCTTTCAGCGCCTGCGCGATAAAGGTAAAATAACATTGGGCAAACCGGGAGCTGCCGGTGCAAGCGGAAGTACAGGTGCAAGCGGAAGTACCGGAGCAGGAAAATAATCAGCTATAATAAATTAACAATACGGAACTAACCTCCCTAACAGCAAACGAATGATCGCAGATACTTTTATAAAAAGGCCGGTTACAGCAATAGTTATTTCAATAGTAATTGTTGTGGTTGGTATTTTATCTATAAGCACTTTATCGGTAGGGCAATACCCTGAGATTACACCACCGACAGTGCAGATTACGGCTAATTATCCGGGTGCAGATGCCGTAACATTAGAACAAACGGTAGCAACACCCATTGAAGTTCAGGTAAATGGTACACCGGGCATGACCTACCTGCAAAGTAATAGTACCAGCCAGGGCCAAATGAGTATGATAGCCAACTTTGAGGTAGGCACTAATATTGATATTGCCGCGCTTGATGTGCAAAACCGTGTAGGTATTGCAACACCAAGCTTGCCACAGGATGTGCAGCGTTTGGGCTTAACCGTGCGTAAAAAGAATCCAAGTATATTAATGCTGGTGGCTTTGTTTGCACCTAAAGGAACTCACGATGTTACCTTTATGGATAACTATACTAACGTATTTATAAAGGATGCTCTAACCAGTACTGCTGGTGTGGGTGACGTTGTAACCCGTGCAGATGATTTTAGCATGCGTATTTGGCTAAAGCCTGATAAACTGGCCGCACTTGGTATGACCGCGGCTGATGTTACCGCGGCGCTAAACGAGCAAAACGCGCAAGTTGCAGCCGGTATAGTTGGTGGTACCCCGCAGGAGAAACAACAACCTTTTGAATATACGGTATTAGTGCAAGGCCGCTTAACAGAACCTGAAGAGTTTGGGAATGTAATAGTAAAAACACAACCCAATCATGGTGCGGTTGTACATTTAAAAGATGTAGCACGTGTTGAACTGGGCAAATTTAACTACGCTAATAACTCATATGTTGATGGTAAAAGGGCTTCATACCTGTTAATATACCAGGCACCGGGCAGTAACGCGCTTGCAACTGCCGATGCGGTTTACGCGACGATGAATGAGTTGAAAAAATCTTTCCCTGCTGATATTGACTATGTGGTTCCGTTTGAATCAATAACTGTGGTTAAGGTATCGGTACACGAAGTTGTTGAAACACTGCTTATAGCACTGGTATTGGTAATTGTAGTAGTGTTCCTGTTTTTACAAAGCTGGCGTACCACATTAATTCCGGTATTGGCAATCCCGGTGTCTATCATCGGTACGTTCATCTTCTTTATACCATTAAACTTCACCATAAATACATTAACATTATTTGGTTTTGTATTGGCGATAGGTATTGTTGTGGATGATGCCATTGTTGTGGTAGAAGCAGTCCAGCATTATATGGATGAAAAAGGCATGTCGCCCAAAGAGGCTACCACACATGCAATGAATGATATTTCTGCCCCGGTAATAGCTATCGCGTTAATATTGGCAGCGGTGTTTGTACCGGTTGGGTTTATACCGGGCATAGTGGGGCGGCTTTACCAGCAATTTGCCATAACTATCGCTATATCTGTATTGATATCAGCTTTCGTAGCATTATCTCTAACCCCCGCATTGTGTACTTTGATCTTACGTCCGCATAAACTTGATGAAAAATCAGGTGGACTGGATAAGCTGTTCTTTAAATTTAACGCATGGTTTGACCGGGTTACAGGTAAGTATAAAAATGGGGTCGACAGGGCGATTAAGAATTCAAAATTTGTAATTATTATACTGGTATGTATAGTTATAGGAACCATCCTGCTGTTTAAAAAGAAACCAAGTGGTTTTATCCCATTGGAGGATGATGGCCGTTTATATATTACCTATGACCTCCCCGAAGCAGCATCAACCCAACGTACAGTTACTGTATTAAATCAAATGATGCATGTACTGGATAGCGTACCCGGTATATTGCATTATGCAGCCTTAGGTGGATTAAACGTGGTGAGTTTTGCGAGTAAATCAAGCAGTGCTACCATATTTGTGCAGCTTAAGCCATGGGATGAACGTACTGCCGATAGCCTGCAGATAGGGGCTATTACAGCCAATCTGCAAAAAAGACTATCGAGATTTAAAGAGGCTAATCTGGTGGTAATTCAACCGCCTGCTATACCGGGTTTGGGTAGTACGGGTGGTTTCTCTTTTATATTGGAGCAAAAAGCCGCGGGCGGTGATATTAAAGTTTTTGAACAGACGCTCAAAAATTTCACCATCGCTATTAATAAACGCAAAGAGATAGCCAAAGCATTCTCGTTTTTTACCGCGAGTACACCTGCTTACCAGTTAACCATTGATAGGGAAAAGGCTAAAAAGCTGGGCATCTCAATTGGTGATATAAATAATGCCCTGCAAACCTATATGGGTAGTTCATATATTAATGACTTTACCATTTATGGGCGTGATTTTCACGTAGTGGCACAGGCAGATACTAATTATAGAACGAGTATCCAAAATATCGGGCAGTATTTTGTGCGTAACCAGCAAGGTGGGATGGTGCCTTTAAGCACATTAACATCGTACAAATTGATACAAAACGCACCATTAATATCGCACTACAACCTATTCCGTTCTGCGGAAATAGACGGTGGTTCGGCCCCTGGATATAGTAGCGGTGATGCATTAACGGCATTGAAAGAAGTGGCAGACCAAACACTGCCGCAGGGCTTCGGCTATGAATTTTCAGGGTTAAGCCGTGAAGAATTGTTATCGGGTTCAAAAACTGTGTACATCTTCATGTTGTCTATTGGCTTTGTATTCTTATTCCTGGCTGCTTTGTATGAAAGCTGGTCGGTACCATTTTCGGTATTGCTGGCGGTGCCATTGGGCGCGTTTGGGGCCATACTCTTCCTGAACTTTAAGCCGGGCTTAACAAATAACGTTTATGCGCAGATTGGTTTAATTACACTGATAGGTTTAGCTGCTAAAAATGCTATCCTTATTGTAGAATTCGCTAAAGAGCGAGTCGACAGGGGGATACCGCTTGAAGAAGCGACCCTACATGCTGTAAGATTACGTTTAAGGCCAATTATCATGACTTCAATGGCATTTATATTGGGCGTATTGCCATTAGTATTTGCCTCGGGCGCAGGTGCGCAAGCAAGGCAAACCATTGGCTGGACAGTATTTGGTGGTATGCTTGCAGCAACTTCATTAGCTATATTTATAGTGCCTGTGTTATATTATACTATAACCAAGTTTGCTTATGGTAAAGAAAAGCTGGCCGAGTTAGAGAAAAACTATAAGCCGGATGATGAAGAGCTATAGTTGTAGTGAATAAGATTATAAATATTTAATAGCCTCTAATTAAAATTAGGGGCTATTTTTTTGGTGTAAATAATGATCATGCAATATTATATTTACTGTATGAAAAAGGAAAAATTAGATGCTTTTACCGATGCTGTAGTGGCAATAATAATTACACTGATGGTATTGGAGATAAAACTACCTAAAGTAACTGCCGAAAATTTACTCACAGTATTAGGTCATATCGGCATTTACGGCTTGAGCTTTATAGTGATAGGGATTACATGGCTAAATTATAACACACTTTTTAAGTATATCGAGAATATAACCGCCAAAATCATCTGGCTCAATTTGGCCTTTTTATTCGTGTTATCACTTGTGCCGTTGCCCACTCAGGCATTATGTGAAGATTTTCACACAAAGGAAAGCCATATGTTTTATGGAGTTGTATTAGCTTGCGTATCAATAATTTATACGTTAATGCAATATGCGGTCAATCCAAACATCATCCATTTATCAAAATCTGAGATAAAGCAATTGAATATGAAGAATTGGCTGGCAATAATATTATATGCAATTAGTATACCCTTAAGTATATTAAGTATTTATTTTTCTGCCGCGATATTTATATTAATGCCTATACTTTATTTCCTTCCTGAAAGAAAATTAATAAATACTTTACCCATCAAACACAATAAATAATTGTTGTGTCACATATCAAAATAAATACTGTGAGGGCTACTTTTGGCATGAAAAACAGATGAAATTGCTTTCATTTTTATCACCCCAACTTTTCTGATACCTTTAAAAAGGACACTAAAATAGACAGTTATTTTTTTTCAAAAGTTATTGAATCGGTCTTTTTAAACGTTTTTAAATGTTAAATGTGCTTATTTGAAAATTTGAAACAGATTTAGCTAAAAACGTTTGACTATCAATGGCTAAAATATCGTTAATGACTTGTAACTGCCTGAAGATTTATTTGAAAATTAGTCATTTGATTAACTTTAAGTTACAAGTTTGGCACATTGGCAGAGTATTTGTAAACTCCATGTTAAATAACTAACAGTTTATTTATACAACTTACAATTACACAACAATGAAAAAAGTAACAAATTTATTAGCCGCAGCAACAGTAGCAGTGGCTATATTTATTGGATCGAGTGCGAAAGCACAAACAATTACACCAGATAAATTCCGTTTTGGAATAGGTGTTGAAGGTGGTATAGCTACCGGAGCAGCGCATGATTATTCGAACCTTGAATTAGGTGGTACAGGAAGGGTACAATATGGTGTATCAAATAATTTAGCTATTACGCTTACATCTGGTTATTATAATTTCTTTGGTAAAACTGAACCAGGTACAGACAGTAAATATCAATCATTAGGTATGGTGCCAATTAAAGCAGGTATAAAAGCCTTCTTTACCCCAAACTTATATTTTGGTGCAGAAGTAGGTGCTGGTATTGAAACTAAAACTTTCTTACCACAAGGTGTAGATGAAAATTTTGCTGAAAAAGATACCAAATTGATTTTATCACCAGCTATAGGTTATGCCAGCAAACATTATGATGTTGGTGTGCGTTATGAAAATTACTCAGGCCAAAGCAATAATTATGGCTTAGTAGCTTTACGTGTAGCCTACGGATTTGGACTATAATTTAAAGAAATCTACATAAAAAGAAAACCCCGGCCAATTTTGGCCGGGGTTTTCTTTTTATGTAAGCTTTAGGTTATTTCAATTTAGCTAAAGCCGCTTTTATGCGTTTAACCGCTTCAGTTAATTTCTCTTCTGATGCAGCGTATGATAAACGTAATGATTTCGGGTCACCGAAAGAATCGCCACCTACCGTTGCTACGTGGGCCTCTTCCAGCAGGAATATAGCTAGCTCATCAGAATCATTAATGGTTTTGCCATTATAGCTTTTACCAAAGAACGAAGTTACATTCGGGAAGAAGTAAAATGCGCCATCAGGCAGGTTTACTTTTAGTCCTTCAATATCGCTTAATAAACTATAAACTAAATCGCGGCGTTTTTTGAATTGTTCACGCATCTGCAAAACAGTTTCTAAACCACCTTCGTAAGCTGCAACACCGGCACGTTGGGTAATTGAGCAAGTACCTGAAGTGATCTGGCCCTGTAATTTATCAAAAGCAGCAGCAGTTTCTTTGCTTGATGCCGAGTAGCCAATTCTCCAGCCAGTCATGGCGTAAGATTTTGAGAAACCATTAATGATTATCACGCGATCTTTAATGCTATCAAACTGTGCGATCGACTCATGTTTTTCGCCATAGTTGATGTGCTCATAGATCTCATCAGAAATAATATAGATATGCGGATGTTTTTCAAATACTTTAGCTAAACCTTCCAGTTCGCTTTTGTTGTAAACGCTACCGGTTGGGTTGCTTGGCGATGAAAACATGAACAGCTTTGATTTTGGTGTAATTGCCGCTTCTAATTGCTCAGGAGTGATTTTGAAATCCTGCTCAACTGTAGTATCAATAAATACACTTTCGCCTTCGGCAAGTTTTACTACTTCGCTATATGATACCCAGTAAGGGGTAGGAATGATAACTTCTTCACCAGGATTAACTAAGCATAACACCGCATTTGCAATAGCTTGTTTAGCACCAGTTGAAACCACGATCTGGCTGAAATCATAATCAAGATTATTTTCGTCCTTCAACTTTTTAACAATAGCCTTTCGTAGCTCAGGGTAACCCGCTACAGGTGTATAATAGGTGTAGTTTTCATCCATCGCCTTTTTAGCAGCATCTTTAATATGCTCAGGTGTGTGAAAATCCGGTTCGCCAA
>Ga0302307_10000072_pt1 | contig 102434 bp, 99 predicted proteins | sample III_Palsa_E3_2_FD_200530 | JGI IMG/M metagenome (GOLD analysis project Ga0302307, IMG submission 200530) | Peat permafrost microbial communities from Stordalen Mire near Abisko, Sweden - III_Palsa_E3_2 | ecosystem: Environmental > Terrestrial > Soil > Palsa > Peat permafrost | place: Sweden... | reverse complement strand
GAAAATATTATTTAAAATTATTTTCTTAAATGATAAGGGCATATTATCTTTAGTGCACAACTTAAAACAAATCATGAAAAAACTACTAATTTTATTAGGCGCAGCCTCAATTGTATCTTGTAATTCAAATCAAAAATCTAACACTGGAGACACCACAAAAAGTACAACAGCTACAACCACAACTACCACTACTAAAAGCACAGCTGCTGTTGATTCTTCTAAAATCTGGACTTACTTGGCTGATACAGACAAAATGACGTCAAAATTAACCTACCAGGCTACAGTAACTTCATTAAACAAATTAAACTTTGATGCCCCTTATGAAGGTGGCTCAACTGCCGCAGCTATCATTAGAAACAAAGCAGGGAAAAACGAGATTATATTATCAATTGATAAAGGTCAGTTTATTTGTGATGTATCAGATGGTTGCGCGATCAACGTAAGGTTTGATAATGATCCGGCAATTAAATTTCAAGGTTCAGAACCTTCTGACGGAAGCTCAACAGTGTTGTTTATTGAGGCACCAAAGAAATTTATTGCTGATGTAAAAAAAGCAAAAAAGATGATTGTGCAAGCAGAATTCTATGAAAGTGGATTAAAGGAAATGGAATTTAATGTTGATGGCCTTAAATGGGATCATTAATTAATTTATAAACTAATAAAAAAGGTGGCTCACAAACAGCCACCTTTTTTTATTTCATATTTTTTGAATTGATCTTTAAATAACACTCATTTAATACAATTTAATGACAAGCCTTTTAGCTTAAATTAAACTTAATATCTTACCTTTGCGCCTCATTACAAATCATGAGCGATCAGATTAAACATGAGTGCGGTGTGGCATTTATTCGCCTTCTTAAACCACTCTCTTTTTATCAAAAAAAGTACGGCACTGCGCTGTACGGCATAAATAAGCTGTATCTTTTAATGGAAAAGCAACACAACCGTGGCCAGGATGGTGCCGGGGTTGCTACTATTAAATTGGACGTTGAACCCGGTAAACGCTATATCAGCCGACACCGATCAATGGCATCAAATGCAGTGGCCGATATTTTTGAGTATATCCAGAAAAAGTTTGCAGAAATTGAAAAGGAGACGCCGGAAAGAATGGCCGATGCTGAATGGCTCAAGCAAAACGTAAGCTTTACCGGCGAAGTTTTATTGGGCCATTTGCGTTATGGTACACATGGCAAAAACAGTATCGAGAACTGTCACCCTTTTTTAAGGCAAAATAACTGGATGACCCGTAACCTGGTTATTGCCGGTAACTTTAATATGACCAATGTTGATGAGCTACTGCAACAGCTTTATGATCTGGGCCAGCACCCCAAAGAAAAAGCCGATACGGTAACGGTGCTTGAAAAGATCGGACATTTTATTGATACCGAAAATCAAGGTCTTTTTGACCAGTATAAAAGGGAAGGGCTTGACGATAATATGGAAATCAGCAAGCTGATAGCCAATGATATGGATGTCGCCAAAATACTGCGTAAATCAGCCAAGAACTGGGATGGCGGCTATACCATAGCTGGTATTTTAGGTCATGGTGATGCATTTGTAATGCGCGACCCGGTTGGTATCAGGCCTGCTTATTATTACTATAACGATGAAATTGTGGTGGCAGCTTCAGAGCGCCCTGCAATACAAACAGCGTTTAATATACCTATTGGCGAGATAAGGGAAATAAAACCTGGTCATGCGCTGATCGTTAAAAAGAACGGCAAGATATCTGAAGATATGTTCAGCGAGCCGCAGGAAAAGAAAGCATGTTCATTTGAGCGTATCTATTTTTCGCGCGGCAGCGATGCTTCTATTTATCGTGAGCGTAAACAATTAGGCAGGCTGCTTTGCCCGCAAATATTGGATGCTGTGAATAACGATGTGAAAAATACCGTATTCTCTTACATCCCCAATACAGCCGAAGTTGCCTTTTATGGCATGGTTGAGGGGGTGCATAAATACATCAAAAAATATCAGCGCGATCGTTTATTGAACCGTGAAGATAAAATAAGCGAAGAAGAATTGATGGAAGTGCTTTGTATGGCACCGCGTGTAGAGAAGATTGCTATAAAAGATGTTAAACTGCGTACGTTCATTACCCAGGATGCTGACCGCAGCGAAATGGTTGCCCACGTTTATGATACCACCTACGGCCTCATAAAAAATGGCGATGATACACTGGTTGTATTGGATGACTCCATTGTTCGCGGTACTACGCTTAAACAAAGCATATTAAAAATACTGGACCGTTTAGGCCCTAAAAAAATTGTGGTAGTATCATCAGCACCGCAAATACGTTTCCCTGATTGCTACGGCATTGATATGTCGCGCATGGGCGAGTTTGTTGCTTTTGAGGCAGCCATCAGCCTTTTAAAGGAAGCGAAAAAAGAAGATATTATACTTAAAGTTTACCAGCAATGTAAAGACAGCGCAAAGCTGCCTAAAGAAGAAGTGGTGAACTATGTAAAGGCTATTTATGAGCCATTTACCGATCAGGAAATATCCGATCGTATAGCCAAAATTATTACGCCCGAAAAGACCAATGCACAAGTACAGGTGATCTACCAAACACTGGATAACCTGCATAAAGCCTGCCCTGATCATATCGGCGACTGGTATTTTAGCGGCGATTACCCAACCCCCGGTGGCAACAAAGTAGTGAACCGCGCCTTTGTAAACTGGATGGAAGGTAAAAAAGATAGGGCCTACACCTAATAAAATTAAAAAAGTACAAAAGAGGGGTGTTATGCTAAAGCATGACACCTTTTCATTTTATATTATTAGGTATTTTAATACAGGAATATTATATCTTTAAGCCCAGCAATGCTAAAGTTGTATAACCTGTTTCCCCTTTTTAATAAGCCTCTGTTTAAAATACTTTTAAGTATCTTATTTCTATTATCGGCTATTCCCTCTTTCGCTCAAAAAAGATTTACTATAAGCGGCAATGTTAAAGATGCTGCCACCGGCGAAGTATTAATCGGCGCCACAATACGCATACAGGAACTTTCGCAGAATGGTGCTGCAAGCAATAGCTACGGCTTTTATTCACTTTCGGCACCTGCCGGGGATTATACGATACAGATCAGTTATATAGGCTATGAATCAGTTTCACGAAAGGTGAGCTTGCATAAAGATTTGGTTTTAGATATGGCACTCAACCCAAAGTCAGACCTTTCGGAGGTAGTAATAAGTGCAAACAAACCGAATAATGATAATGTACGCTCGGCACAAATGGGTGTCGAAAAGCTGAACATGACCCAGATAAACAACGTACCTGTTTTGCTGGGCGAGCGCGATATTTTAAAAACTATATCACTCATACCCGGTGTTAAATCTGCAAGCGAGGGTAATACGGGCTTCTATGTACGCGGCGGTGCATCTGATCAGAATCTCATCTTGCTTGATGAAGCCACGGTTTACAACGCTTCACACCTTTTTGGTTTTTTCTCTACCTTTAACTCAGACGCTATAAAAGACGTAAGCCTGTACAAAGGCGGTATGCCTGCGCAATATGGCGGTCGTTTATCATCAGTGCTTGATATTAAGATGGATGAGGGAAATAACAAGGAATATGTGATGGAGGGAGGTATCGGCCTTATCTCGTCGCGCTTGAAAATAGAAGGCCCCATAGTGCAGGACAAAGGCTCGTTCATGATCAGCGCCCGGCGTACTTATATCGATGCATTTTTAAAATTATCATCTGATACTACCGTAAAAGGTAGCCAGCTTTATTTTTACGATCTTAATGCCAAAGCCAATTATCATTTTGATGATAAAAATGCCATCTACCTTTCAGGCTACTTTGGCAAAGATGTTCTTGGATTAAAAAGCACTTTTGGCACCAATTGGGGTAACTCTACAGGTACTTTGCGCTTTAATCATTTGTTCAATAGTAAGCTGTTTTCAAACACGTCGCTTATCTACAGCAATTATAACTACGTTATACAAAGTTATTTGCCGGGGAATAACTTTACCGCCGTTTCACAAATAACCGATCTCGATCTAAAAGAGGATTTTCAATATTATATAAACAGCAACCATTCTTTAAAATTCGGTATCGATGCATTGCACCATAGCCTTGCACCGGGTAGCCTTACCTCTGATAATAACTCAAGCTTTAATGATGAAACCATTCAACGGCGCTATGGGCTGGAAACTGCAGCCTACATTAGCGATGAATGGCAGGTAAACAGTAAATTAAATATTTTATATGGTGCGCGTTTTAGCGGTATATTAATATTTGGCCCCGGTACTTTTAGTACTTATGATGCTAATGGCAATATTGTTACCTCCAAAACTTATAACTCTGGCCAGGTGGTAAAAGATTATTTTTACCTGGAGCCCCGGCTTTCGGCAAGTTACAGTTTAAGCGATCAAACATCTGTCAAAGCATCTTATAATCGCAATACGCAGAATATTCACATCCTCAGCAACTCCAGCAGCAGTACGCCAACTGACCTGTATGCAATGAGCAGCAACAACATTAAACCCGAAATTGCCGATCAGGTATCAACCGGATATTTCAGGAATTTTGACGAAAATGTTTTCGAGTTCTCAACGGAGGTGTATTATAAATGGCTGCAAAACCAAATAGATTATAAAGATGGCGCGCAGCTCATTCTTAACCAGAATGTGGAATCGCAACTGGTATATGGCACAGGCAGGGCTTATGGCATTGAATTTTATATGAAGAAGAAATACGGCCGGTTTAATGGTTGGTTAGGATACACGCTCTCGCGCACCGAGCGCAAGTTTGCTGCTATAAACGATGGCAATTACTTCCCGGCAACGCAGGATCGTACACATGATATATCTGCAGTTGGTATTTATCAGCTTACTAAGCGTTGGTCATTCTCGGGTACCTTCGTTTATGGTACAGGTAATGCGGTTACCTACCCTAATGGTAAATATGCAATTGGCGATATGACAACCTTTTATTATTCGGAGCGGAATGGTGAACGAGAGCCATCAAACAACCGGCTTGATATTGGGGCGACACTCGAGGGTAAGCCGCATAAAAAATATCATTCAAGCTGGACATTCGGCATCTACAATGTTTATAACCACCGGAATCCGTATACTATAACCTTCCGCGATAGTAAAACTAATCCCGGCACAACCGAAGCTGTTGAAACCAGTCTTTTCGGTCGAGTGCCATCAGTTACCTGGAACTTTAAATTTTAATAACGATGCAGCAAATAAAATTTAGATACACCATTATACTAGCGGCAATAATTTTAATTGCGGCTACATCTTGCCAAAAGGTTATTAATATTAAAGTGAATAATGCGGCCCCGCAACTAGTGATTGAAGGTAATTTAACTGATGTGTTGGGGCCACAGTTTGTATCTATCACTAAGTCGGTACCTTTTACCAGCACTAATGTTTTTCCAACTGTAAGCGGAGCTATTGTTACTATTACTGATAGTATTGGCGATGTATATAACTTAACCGAAGGCCCGGCAGGTATTTATGCCACTTATCCGCTAAAGGGCCTATATGGTGAAACGTATACGCTAACCGTAAAAACTGGTGGTAAAATCTATACTGCCAGTTCTACCATGCCTTATCCTGTGCCGCTTGATTCATTAACCGACAAAAAGCAGATTTTAAGCAATAATAACCTGTATACCATAACAGTTAATTACCAGGACCCACCTAACATAGCTAATCAGTATCGTTTTATATTATATGTAAACAGCCAGCAGGCGGGCACCATTTTCACTAATGACGATAGCTTTACCAATGGCCGCTATGTGCGCGAAGATCTGTTTGAAACGGGTTCGGATATTCATCTTAAGGATACTGCCACGGTAGAGATGCAATGCATTGATGAGAATGTTTACAAATACTGGTTCAGCCTGAGCCAGCAACAAAATAATGGTCCCGGCGGTGGTATAACACCATCAAATCCGCCATCAAACTTTAACAATGATGCACTGGGGTATTTTAGCGCACATACTACTCAAACTATGAGTATTATAGTTCATTAGGATGAGTCTTTTAATAGATCAAAAAGCGTGGCCCTCTTTTAGCGCAAGTCTTGTGGGTAGACAGAGCATAGGAGACTTGTGCCTAAGCGGATTCTTTATTTGAAGAAGCACAAGTCATCCATTACACAATCCAATTCGCAAGACTTGCGCTAAACGAAGGTAGGAAGGAATCAATCCGTATGCAGCATAATTACATCCGTATTTTTCGGTTTTGCCAGCATAACGCGGTTGATTAATACCTTGTCGTAAGTTAAGTTTTCTGCATTGTAAATAACTTCCGCTCTTGGTACTTTTAGTATGGTCACATTTTTCAGGCTGATGTTTTTTAGTGGATTGCCATCTACGCCAACTGCATAAATGCCTACTTCGCCACATACATTACAGGTTACATTCTCAATTACAAAATGGTTGAACAGGGTAGGGTAATGTCCCCCTCGCGAGCCGTAATAATTGTTCTCGAAGCGTATAAACGCGGAACGTGCCGTATCGCATTGTACATTATGCACATGGATATTTTCAATAAAGCCGCCTCTGTCAAGGTTGGACTTAAAGTAGATGGCGCTCAGGCATTTTTTGATCAGCACATTGTACATATAAACATTGCGCACCCCGGCCGACATTTCGCTGCCGATACAAAGTCCATTAGCTTTCGACCTGAAAATGCAGTTGCGGACGATCACATTTTCTGTAGGCTGCCCAATGCGCCATCCATCCTGATCGCGCCCTGCTTTAATGGCTATACCATCGTCACCCGTATCAAAATTGCAATGTTGTATCAGCACGTTGGTACATGACTCCGGGTCGCAGCCATCATTATTTAAATTATGACTGTTGATGGTAACATTTTGCACAGTAACGTTATTGCATAACACCGGGTGGATCACCCAATAAGGCGAATCCATAATAGTAATGCCATCTATCAGTATATTCTTGCAGCCAAAAAACTGGATCATATCCGGCGGTAAGTGGTAGCCATCACCAAACACTCTTTCGTAAACTGGAGTGCCGTTGCCGCCCATTTGTCTTAACTTACTTTGCTCTGCCGATCTTTGCGGTCGCCAGGTTGCAAAATTCTTACTTGCCGAGCCATTAACCGTACCCTTTCCGGTAATAGCTATATCCGAACATTGGTAAGCGTAAAACAGCGGGCAATAATTAAATACCTCGGTGCCTTCCCATAAAGTAAGCACTGCGGGCAGGTAATTTTTAGGCTCGCCGGAAAAAATGAGTTCGGCACCATCTTCAAAATGCAGGTTAACATGGCTTTTCAATACAATGGGTCCCGCAATAAAATACGAGCCCTTTGGTACTAATACCTGCCCACCTCCGCTAACGCTGCATACGTTGATCACCTTATCAAAAATAGCTTTGGTGTCGGTTTTACCATCGGCTACTGCGCCGTAAGCAGTAATATTATAAACAGCCTTTTTAAATTCGGGCGGTTTTATATTTTTCAGGATACTGTCAACAGGGGATAATGCTTTTTGCTGCGCGCTTGCTGTAATAGCTAGCAAAGTCATTAACATAAATAAGTACCTTGATTTTTTCAGGTTGATATTTGTCAGCATCATTTCAGGTAAATTGGGTGTGTAAATTTAAGTTATTATAAATAAGTACTATTAGTTGTTTCAGCATTTTTACCTTAATTTAGTAATTAGTAAACTTACCCTCTTGAAAAGATCGATCGTTATTTTCTGCCTGTTTCAACTATTCACACAACTATCTTTTAGTCAGGATAAACCTGTTCCTTATGGTAATAATCCTGCTGCGGGTAAATATTATGATATCCGCGGATTCAAAATGTACTGCGAAGTTTATGGTACGGGCAAACCACTATTAATGATCCACGGCAATGGCGGCGACATCAGTGCTTTTACTAAAAACATACCGTACTTCTCTAAAAAATATATGGTGATTGTGCCCGATAGTAGGGCACAAGGAAAATCAATAGATGATCGGGACTCTCTGAGTTTTGAAATGATGGCTGATGATTTTTCAGCTTTGCTGGATGCCATGCATATTGATTCGAGCTATGTTATTGGCTGGAGCGATGGCGGTATAAATGCGCTATTGCTGGCTATGCGGCACCCTGATAAAGTGATCAGGCTGGCTTCAACAGGTGCTAACCTCTGGCCTGATTCCACTGCGATAATCCCGAGCTTATGGATTTCAGAACGGAATGATTTTAATGCCTCAAAAAACAAAGTATTTAAAACAGCCAAAGAGAGGAATGATAACAAGATCTTTTTGCTGGATTGGTTTCAGCCCAACATACCTTTGCTTGCACTACGAAAAATTAAATGCCCGGCTCTGATTATCGGAGGGGATCATGATGTGATAACTTTGCAGCATACTGTTTTAATATATCAGAATATTCCGCATGCCTATTTGTGGATCGTACCTGATTCTCCACATGCTACGTTGAAGGCCCATGCCGATGAATTTAATAAGCAGGTAGATGATTTCTTTAGCACCCCATTTCACAGCTGGAATTAATCTTCTTATTCAAACATCTGCACATCCGCATATTTGCATATCCGCACATCATCTACCCCATCATTCCTTCAAACTTTTCCCAAAAACCATCTTTTGGTACAGGCGCAGTAATGAGTATCGGTTCCTTTTTTATAGGATGGATGAATTGCAATCTGCGCGCATGCAGGCATATACTTTTGCGCAGGCTGCCGCGTGGGTAACCATATTTATTATCGCCAACTATAGGGCAGCCGAGGGTTGATAGTTGTACCCGTATTTGGTGCGGCCTGCCGGTTATCGGGTCAACCTCAATTAAATAATTTCCATTGAGCTCACCAACCAACTTATAGTTCAACTCCGCACGCTGGCTGCCGGTAACTTCATGATCGTGTGCTTTGGTAACGTTCTTCTGCGGATTTTTGATGAGCCAGTGGATCAGTGTGCCGCTTTCGGGATATGGCTTTTTGCGCACTACAGCATAATAGGTTTTATGCATCTCGCGGCTCTTGAACATTTGATTTATTCGTTCCAGCGCCTTGCTGGTTTTGGCAAATAATATTACCCCGCTCACGGGCCTGTCTAACCGGTGTACCACCCCTAAAAAAGCGCCGTTAGGCTTATTATATTTTTTAGCGATATACTTTTTTACCTTATCATCTAACGATTCGTCGCCCGTTTCATCAACCTGCACAATGTCGCCCGCACGCTTATTTATAGCAATAAGGTGGTTGTCCTCATACAGCACATCGCTGTCGGTAATATCGTAATTGGTGTATTTGAATTCGGTCTTGGCCATATTTTTCAGTTCATGGTCCATGGTCAATAGTCCATGGTAAACCAAAAAAACTATGGTCTATGGACTATCGACTATGGACTAATCTAATACTGTTCCTTCTCGTTCGGGAAGTTTTTCGTTTTCACATCTTCCACATAATTTCTTATAGCATCGCCCATTATATCATATAACGAAGCGTACTGGCGTAAGAACCGCGGTTTAAAGCCTTTGTTTATGCCCAGCATATCATGTATCACCAAAACCTGGCCATCGCAATGCTGCCCTGCACCTATGCCAATGGTTGGTATGCTCAGGCTTTCTGATACTTCCTGCGCCAGTTTAGCCGGGATCTTTTCGAGTACTATGCCAAAGCAACCCAGTTCCTGTAGCTTTAGTGCATCCTCTTTTAATTTTTGAGCCTCGGCATCGTGTTTAGCACGTACAGTATAGGTGCCGAACTTATAAATAGATTGCGGCGTTAAACCCAAATGACCCATCACGGGGATACCAGCCGTTAAAATACGACTAACAGATTCAGCAATCTCAATACCACCTTCTATCTTTACGGCATGTGCGCCGGCTTCTTTCATAATGCGAATAGCAGAACTTAAAGCTTCTTTCGAATTACCCTGGTATGAGCCAAAAGGCAGATCGACAACCACCAAAGCGCGTTTTACCGCGCGTACTACAGATGATGCATGGTAGATCATCTGGTCCAAAGTAATAGGCAGCGTGGTTTCATGCCCTGCCATTACATTAGAGGCCGAATCGCCTACCAAAATTATATCCATACCGGCATCGTCAACAATTTTAGCCATCGAGTAATCGTATGCAGTAAGCATGCTGATCTTCTCGCCGCTATTTTTCATCTCCTGCAAAATATGGGTAGTGATCCGTTTAACTTCTTTATGTACAGACATTGTGTTCGTTTTATGGAGGACAAAGGTGGGGAGTTTATTTCGGATTTCGAATTTTCGATTTCGAATTTATTATTCTATATTTCCTTACTACTAAACCTAACCTCACACAAATGGAAAAATCAATTGAAAAGCTAAACTCAATGTTTAATGAACTTCAAAAAAGTAATTTAATTTCTTTTGATGAAGTAAAAAGCATGAAAAATGTTATGGGTGTTTACATTATATATTCTCATGAAAATGAGATTTTATATATAGGACACACAAATAAATTTCACGTAAGATTTGGTACAGATTTAAAATATGAATCTACACATACCTTAATTAGAAAGCTTTTAAAGGCATTAGTTCATAAAGATATAATAACTGCCCAGCAATATTTTATTAATAAATATAAATATAGAATAAAAACTTGTGAAACTAAACGAGAAGCAGAAGCATTAGAACATCTTGCAATATGGATATTGAATCCTATCTACAACAATAATTATTTACCAATCGTTGACTAAAATCCAAAATCCAATTTTCGAAACTCAAAATAAACTCCTACCTTTGCGGCGTGAAAAAAGAAGTTTCTTACTTCAATTCTGCAACCTGCTTTAAGGGAGCTTGTCACCAGGCTTACCAACCCATTAATCATTCTATTTTTTTTAAAAATGACTTACTTCACCAAATTACCGGCAGTATTATTACTGGCTGACGGAACTGTATTTTATGGCAAAGCTGCCGGAAAGATTGGTACTACTACCGGCGAAATATGCTTTAATACCGGGATGACCGGCTACCAGGAGATCTTTACTGACCCATCTTATTTTGGGCAGATAATGGTAGCTACCAATGCACATATTGGTAATTATGGTATAGCTGATGCTGAAGTTGAATCGGGCCAGATACAAATAGCCGGATTAGTTTGTAAGAATTACAATATAACTTATAGCCGTAAACAGGCTAATGAGTCAATACAAGATTATTTCCAGGAGCAAAACATTGTAGGTATCAGTGATATTGATACCCGCCAACTGGTTCGCCATATCCGCGATAAGGGTGCAATGAATGCCATTATTTCGTCAGAGATTCTGGATATTGAAGAGCTGAAAACTAAATTAGCTGAAGTGCCTTCAATGGATGGACTGGAACTATCATCACAAGTATCAACCACTGAAACTTACACCTTTGGTGACGAAAGCGCTAAATACCGTGTAGCTGTACTTGATTTGGGCGTAAAGAAAAACATCCTCCGCAATTTTGACGATCGTGATGTTTATGCAAAAGTGTATCCTGCAAAAACATCGTTCGAAGAAATGGAAAAGGATTTTGCGCCATCAGGTTACTTTATTTCTAACGGCCCCGGCGATCCATCTGCCATGCCTTATGCCATTGATACGGTAAAAGAAATTTTAGCTGCCGATAAACCGATGTTTGGGATCTGTTTAGGCCACCAGTTACTGGCTTTGGCAAACGACATTCCGACCAAAAAAATGTTTAACGGACACCGCGGATTAAACCACCCGGTAAAAAATATTATTATTAACCACTGCGAGGTTACTTCACAAAATCACGGTTTTGGTGTAGTACCTGAAGCGGTGAGAGCATCAGATAAAGTAGAGATCACCCACGTAAACCTGAACGACCAATCTATCGAGGGTATCCGTGTAAAAGACAAAAAAGCATTTTCGGTACAATACCACCCTGAATCATCTCCCGGCCCGCATGACAGCCGGTATTTGTTTGATGACTTTATAAAGTTGATGCAATAAAAAAATAGCGATGGGTTTCAAACCCATCGCTATTTTTTTATCTAACTGCTTCCGTACAATTTGTTACCGCAGTACATTATAAATAATATTTGTAAATTTGATATTATGAATAGCCTGGTACGATCAAATTTGCCCGAAATAAAAAGACTTATGCGAAGCTATGGGGTAATACGGGCGCATTTATTTGGGAGTGCTGCTGTTGATAGAATGACAGAACAAAGTGATGTGGACTTTATGGTAAGTTTCGACCCTAAACTGAACTACACCGATTACGGCAATAATTATTTTCAGTTGATATATGCCTTGCAAAATTTACTGGAAAAAGAAGTAGATATTGTTGCCGAAGAAACAATTACCAATCCTTACCTTCTTCAAACTATAAACAGTCAAAAAATAGCTGTTTTATGATCATTGAAGAGAAAAAACTATTAACAGATATTCTTGAATGTATTTCTTCGATAGATGAGCACTTGGATGGGCGAAGAATTTTTGATGAATAAGAGAACTTGAGATTATTGGAGAGGCCGTAAACAAACTGCTAAAGATTGACCCGGCTATACCAATTTCTTATACCCGCCAAATAGTTGACTTACGAAACAAGGTTATACATTCCTATGATAATGTTAATCACATTGTTATATGGAATGTAATTATGAATCACTTGCCTACTTTAAGATCTGAAGTTGAAACGTTAATGAATAACTGTACAAAAGATTAAATAACTTTATAATTATTTCCCCCAATAATACGCAGGCACTTTCAATCCCGGCCTCTCCACATCCCAAATAATGCTACTTACCTTCCAACCAGTAGGTGTTTTAATTAACTGGAAGCTATTTACACCAGTTTCGGTAGCATTCTCTTTTTTTGCGTTCGTAACGGCCTTATAAGTACTCATGCGCTCGGCTATTCTGCCAAATTGCTCATTTTTGCCATATAATTCTTTTTCACTATAAGCATAAACGGTATCAGCCTCGACAAATGATCGGAATAGATAAATAAATTGGTTAATGTTAGTTATCTGTGCAGTATCCGAGCCATAATTAATAAACTGAGCCTGCGGGATAAAATGAGTTTTGATACTATCGTAATTTAGTTGTTCGCCTTTTTTGAAAGTGATGGATGCATAGGCCGCATGCACTGCCTTAGTAATGGCTTTATCATCAGGCACTGTATAAACAGCAGCCGAATCAACTTTTGGCTGTGCAGTTTTTGAATGGCAAGCTGTTAAGGCAATTAAGCAAAGTGAGTAAAGGATTATTTTTTTCATGGTTTGAGGCGTAGTTTGATATAAAGGTATAAAATTTAAGAAGTAACGAACAAACAAAACGTAGGGTCACCCTGAGGTACTCGAAGGGGCCTTTGCCCTCATGTTTCGAGTTCCTCAATATGACCCGGAATGTCGGTAAAAACTTTATCTCAATCTACTCATCGCCATTTTTCCGCCGTTTACCGATATTTTGAACAGCTTCCCCAAAAACCACTGGTTGTAAAGCTATTCTGTGTGCATTTTTGATCTATCAAATCACAAGGTTATGGAAAAGTTACTGGCAATACATCTTATAAATACAGCAATACATGCTCTTGCCCAAATGCATACGATTATCACATCGCTCGGGCATTTAATAAAATAAGCGCTGGCCTCAATTACCGGGGTGAGTATAATATATAATGCTACGGCGGGGATGTTTATAATCATAACACATCCCCGCCCTCTACAGCGGGAGCCACTTACACAGGCATTTACCGTAAATTTTCTGTCATTGCTTCAAAAAACTTATGTTATATCATTAATCTATCGCATTTTTGCGCCATGGCAAAACAACCCATCATTACCGTAAAGAACCTGGTAAAAAATTACGGCGATTTTAACGCTGTAAAGGATATTAGTTTTGAAGTTTACGAAGGCGAGATCTTCGGCTTGCTTGGTCCGAATGGTGCCGGTAAAACTACCACCTTAGAGATCATCGAAACCCTGCGCGATAAAACATCAGGACAAATTATTGTTGATGGTTTTGATGTAGATAAAGACCCCGACAATATAAAAAAACGCATCGGTGTGCAACTACAGGCAGCAGGATATTACCCTAATTTGAACTTATCTGAACTGATAGAATTATTCTCAGGTTTATACGGCATCAGCAAAACTCCTAACGAAATGCTGGAAAAAGTTGCCCTTACCGATAAAGCTAAAGCCAAATACAAAGAACTTTCCGGCGGACAAAAACAACGGTTTTCCATTGCCACTACTTTAATAAATGATCCCCGCATTATTTTTTTAGATGAACCTACAACTGGACTTGATCCTCAGGCGCGCCGTAATTTGTGGGATCTGATCCGCGATATCCGCGATAGCGGAACTACCGTTGTGATCACCACACACTACATGGATGAAGCCGAAATTTTGTGCGACAGGGTTGCCTTTGTCGACGGCGGCAGGATCATTGATATTGACACTCCAGATAATTTTATTGATAAATTGGTAGCATCAGGCTTTGAACGTAAAAAAGAAGTAAAGCTAGCCAATCTCGAAGATGTTTTTATAAACATGACCGGCAAGGAGTGGCGCGAAGGGTAACCCCCCGACCCCCTGAAGGGGGAGTGAGTTTGCAGCTTGTCGGTTGGCAGTATGCAACTGGTACCAATGAACTATTGAACTAATGAACCAATGAACAATAATTATAGCAATACAAGAGCAACCCTGGCTATAGCCAAAGCCAGTTTCCGATCTATAGTACGCAGCCCATCGTCGGTGGTGTTTACACTTTTATTTCCACTGATATTTATATTGGTGTTCGGCTTTATTGGCGGCAGCGCCGTTAGTGTTGATGTAGGCGTGGTTAAAGGAAGCGATACCCAAAACCCGGTTTATCAAGCATTGGCTAAAAGCAGTGTAATCCACCTGATAAATGATGAGCCGCTCGCCCAAATGAACAGCGACTTGCTTAAAGGCCATATTGATGCTATTCTGAATATCACCAAAAACAACAGCATGCCGCCCTTCACAGTTAATGTGCAGTACACCAAAGCATCGGCAGAAAAAGATAATATCCTTAAATCAGTTTTGAGTAATGTATTATTCAGGATGGATCAGGCTTACAGTAATTCATCACCTCGGATTGCCGAACTAAAGGAATCAACCGTATCTGGCCGGGAATACAAAACCATCGACTTTATTTTACCCGGGCAGTTAGGCTTCTCGTTATTAAGCACAGGTGTTTTCGGTACAGCTTTTGTTTTTTTGAGCTTGCGTATTACACTGGTTATTAAAAGGTTTTTTGCGACCCCGGTAAAAAGATACAGTATTGTATTGGGCGAGGCACTGGCCCGCATTACGTTCGCCTTAATAGGTGCATTATTTATTATACTGATAGGCCACTTTGCCTTTGATTTTACACTAATACATGGTGTTAGTACGGTATTGCAAATGCTTATATTATCGTTAGTGGGTGTCATAATTTTTATGGGGTTTGGCTTCGTGGTATCAGGCATTGCCAAAAACGAAAGCTCTGTACCGCCAATTGCCAATATTATTACGCTGCCGCAGTTTTTACTGTCAGGTACATTCTTTAGCATCAGTGTTTTCCCTGCATGGTTACAGCCGGTTTGTAAAATATTACCCTTAACCTATTTAAATGATGCCATGCGCAAAATAGCCTTCGAAGGTGCAAGTTTGCTTGATGTTGGCCATCAGTTATTGATCTTATTAATATGGGGCATTGTAGTTTACTCGGCAGCGGTTAAGTTGTTTAAGTGGGAGTAGTTTTTGATGTGCAGATGTGCAAATATGCGGATATGCAGATGAACGCATAAGAACTCATGCTCCCGCGAGCTTGCAGCTCGTGGTGGTGCATTGTCACAGTTTGCAACTGTAGTCAAAGAATATTAGATTTATGTTTTACTACTGTTTATGACAACCTTTTCACCACCAATTGAATCACGTTCTACCGAAGATTTAATAGCAATAAAATTTGCGTCTACGGAATATTGGCAACAAGAAGCTATTGATCAGGCTCAAAAGGAGTTAACCAAAAGAGGTGTAAGTAGGGAGGAGGAAAAGAGGTTAACAGATAATTTGGCAAAGGAAATTAAACATTCAGAAGCCAAAGAGCAGTTACGCCTCGAAAAGAATGCAGTTGAAAGTTACACTACTTTTAAAAAAGTTGAAATTTTTTTCGCTTCACCATTGATCTTGTTAGGCAAGTATTATATGAAAGACTCCTTATCTATGCTTAATGCCCAAAACTATAAGCTCAAATATAAACAACGGCTTTCTATGCTAGTTAGCGGTAGTCTTTTTTGGATCTTGGTTTTATGGTTGATGTCTAAGACTTGAGTTCATAGAGAATCTGCGTCTTTTAGAAGCTTTTCAAACATCGCTCCCGCGAGTTTGCAGCTCGCGGTTATGCATGGGCCAGTTTGCAACTGTAATTAAGTGTTGATTTACCGCACCATCTATAAATCCCAAAATCGTGTCCTATGTTAATTTCCCGTTAAACTTTATTTATTTTCAGCATATTTTAATTTGATTTGTATATTTGGAAGGTAATAACAATAGTGTACCTTTTACACTATGTAATTTATAAACTAAATTATACAAGATGAGCTTAATAATTGATGTCCATGCCCGCCAGATCTTAGATTCTCGTGGCAACCCTACTATCGAAGTAGATGTATTAACTGAAAACGGAGCCTTTGGTCGTGCAGCTGTTCCATCCGGCGCATCAACCGGAGTACATGAAGCAGTTGAGCTTCGTGACAATGATAAATCTGTATATATGGGCAAAGGCGTACTGAAAGCCGTTGCTAACGTAAATGATATTATTGCTAAAGAATTACAAGGTATTGATGTTTTCAATCAAAACCTGATCGATAGCATCATGATTGAATTAGATGGTACGCCCAACAAAGGTAACTTGGGCGCTAACGCTATATTAGGTGTTTCATTGGCTGCCGCTAAAGCTGCTGCCGAAGAAAGCCGCCAGCCTTTATACCGCTACATTGGTGGTGTAAACGCTAATACATTACCTATCCCGATGATGAACATCGTTAACGGTGGTTCACACTCTGACGCGCCTATCGCATTCCAGGAATTTATGATCATGCCGGTTGGTGCTTCATCATTTTCTGAAGCATTACGTTGGGGAACTGAAGTATTCCATACCTTAAAAAAGATATTACACGACCGCGGACTTTCAACCGCTGTTGGTGATGAAGGTGGTTTTGCTCCAGCTTTTGAAGGTACCGAAGATGGCGTTGAAACCATTTTGAAAGCTATTGAAAAAGCAGGTTACAAACCAGGTGTTGATATTTTTATAGCATTTGATTGTGCTGCATCTGAGTTTTACAAAGATGGCAAATACGATTACACTAAGTTTGAAGGCGATAAGGGTGCTATTCGTACCAGCGCTGAGCAGGCAGATTACCTTGCTGAATTAGCAGCGAAATATCCCGTGATTTCTATTGAAGATGGTATGCATGAGGATGATTGGGCTGGCTGGAAACTTTTAACAGAGAAACTTGGCGATAAAGTTCAGTTAGTGGGTGATGATTTGTTTGTTACCAATGTAACCCGTTTACAAAAAGGTATTGACGAAGATATTGCTAACTCAATATTAGTAAAAGTAAACCAAATAGGTTCATTAACCGAAACTATTAACGCGGTATCATTAGCACAAACTCATGGCTATACTACAGTAATGAGCCACCGTTCAGGCGAGACTGAAGACGCAACCATTGCTGATTTAGCGGTAGCATTAAATTGCGGCCAGATCAAAACCGGTTCAGCTTCACGTTCAGACAGGATAGCTAAATACAACCAGTTATTACGTATTGAAGAAGAATTAGGCAGCAACGCAAAATTCATCGGTAAGAACTTTAAATATTACAAGAATAGATAGTTGATAGCGTTGACTGCGTGAGTAGTTGATTGAAATTTAAATAAAAAGCCGGCTAATTAGTCGGCTTTTTATATTATTGGTGTGATTTACTAAATTAATATGGAGAAGTTTATTTTAGAAGGATATGGAAACTTTCTGAAAATTACATTAGCCGAAGTATTTGATTTTCCGGAAAAAACTTCTTCACTAAGAGGTTATGACACAAAGAGTACTTTGGAAATAAGTTCAGGTGACTTTCAATGTAATTTTATAATTTATATATCTATGGATGATATATTAAAATTTTATAAAGAATTATATGAAGCAAATAAGTCATTATCAGGAAGTATTAGTTTCACAAATATCTATGATCGCAATTTGGAATTCAGCATTAATTATGATGTAAATGGTCAAGTTTTAATAACCGGAATCATTTCAAGCACAACAGATTTTGGGAATTCTTTAAATTTTGAATTTATGTCAGATCAGTCGTATATCCAATCAACTTTAATAGAATTGGATATTATAGCAAAAAAGTATGGTGATAAAAGGAACTAGTAATCTCAAATCAATAGTCAAGGTTCAGACAAAAAAATCAGCGAAATCTAAAAATCATTTAAACCAGCGGTTATATTTGCACCCATGAGATCGAACAAGTTACTGCGTGCTGCCATTATTTTATTAATACTAATATTAAACATTGGCTGCGACCAGGTTTCAAAATCTATTGTCCGTAAGGATATGACCGATACCCAGGTGATCGGTTTCCTATCAAACCACATAACGCTGGAGAAAGTAGAAAATACAGGCGCATTTTTAAGCATGGGCGATTCGCTTGGTGGTCCGCTGCGCTATATTCTATTGATGATATTACCATTAGTTGCCGTTTTTTGGGGACTAGGCTATATCCTGATCAAAGACAATATGTCAAAATATAAGCTGCTGGCCATTATCTTTATTATAGGAGGCGGTGTAGGTAACCTTTATGATCGTGTTATACATGGCTCAGTTACCGATTTTATGCATATTGATTTTGTGATCTTCCAAACCGGTGTATTCAACGTAGCAGATATGTCGATAATGGCCGGGATGTTTATTATTATACTGGATACTTATCTGACAAAGAAAAAAGAAGAAAAAGCAGATGAAGACGCTGTAGTTGAAGGTTAAACAGCCTTTAGGTAATTGCTAACCCCAATCGCCCGTTTAATCGTCCACAATGGGCAGTGTATTTCTCACATAGCGATGGGTTTCAAACCCATCGCTATAAAATAAAACCGTTTGACTCACCTGACCTAGCTCCGCTTATCGACCCGCTTTGCCTCAGGCGATAAAGAGGGGTAGGAATAAGGTTTTTATGTCATAAACCTTTCACCTTTAGTCTTTAACCCTTTACCATTCATCTGCAACAGCCTATATACCAATAAAAAGCGTATCTTTGCAGCATAATACCCGTTCGCTTACGGTTTTGATCATTGACAACTCTTCAGATCCGCTATGCAATCGCGTTAGCACTTATATTAAAAATATTACATGTCATTCGAAAAATTAAATTTAATTGAGCCTATACTCAGGGCTTTAAAAACTGAGGGATACACCACACCCACGCCAATACAGGAGCAATCCATCCCTATTATATTACAACAAAAAGATTTGCTTGGCTGCGCACAAACCGGTACCGGTAAAACCGCGGCATTTGCTATACCTATTTTACAGTTATTGTATCAGGACAGGCTGCAGCATAAAGAGCAGAAAACCATAAAGGCGCTGATCTTAACGCCAACTCGTGAACTCGCTATACAAATTGATGAAAGCTTTGCCGCTTATGGTAAACATACCGGCTTAAAGCATTTGGTAGTATTTGGTGGCGTTTCACAAAATCCACAGGCTGATGCGATCCGCAGAGGCGTTGATATTTTGGTGGCTACACCGGGCCGTTTGCTCGACTTGATGAACCAACGTATTGTACATTTGGATCATATCAAGATGTTAGTGCTTGATGAAGCCGACCGTATGCTGGATATGGGTTTTGTAAATGATGTTAAAAAGATCATCGCTAAAATACCTGCTAAAAGGCAAACCTTATTCTTTTCGGCTACTATGCCAAATGAGATTCAGGCATTGGCTAATACTATATTAACCAGGCCTGAAAAGGTTGAAGTTACGCCGGTATCATCAACTGCCGAAACCATACAGCAGGAACTTTTTTATGTAGAGAAGAACGACAAAAGAGCCTTACTTACTCATATACTAAAAGATAAAAATATTAAAACGGCACTGGTATTTACCCGTACCAAACATGGTGCCGATAAGGTGGTTAAAGACCTGATCCGTGTTGGCATAACTGCTGAGGCTATCCACGGTAATAAATCACAAAATGCGCGTCAGCGTGCGTTAACTAACTTCAAGAACCGTACAACACGTGTTTTAATAGCTACTGATATTGCTGCCCGTGGTATTGATATTGATGAGCTTACCCACGTTATTAACTACGAGTTGCCAAACATTCCTGAAACCTATGTACACCGTATTGGCCGTACAGGCAGGGCAGGAGCAAGTGGTATAGCATTATCTTTTTGCGATGCAGAGGAACTTCCTTTTTTAAAGGATATCCATAAACTGATCGCTAAACAGATCCCGGTTAACGAAGAGCATCCTTATCCGATGAGCCCGCAGAATATGGTAGCTAAAGCTGAGGCTTCAAAAGCATCAGGAGGCGGCCGCAGTAGTTCACCACAAAGAGGCCGTGGCTTTGGCAGCAAAGACCGTGGTCGTGCTGGCAGTGGTGCTGGAAGCGGCATGAGTGGCAGAGGCGGCAATAGCCGTGGTGGAAGAAGGGATTAATTTATTGTCATACTGAGCGATAGCGAAGTATCTATTATACAAGCATCCCTAGCCAAGCGCGTTGGGTAGGGCGGATAGATTCTTCACTATCGTTCAGAATGACAAGTTATATTATACAACTGTTAATAAGTTAATAATACCTGTTGCAGCAATCAAACATTTGCTTTAATTTTATTCAAATTTTAGCACCTGTTATATGAAACGCCTTTTTTACCTTTTTAAAAATAAGTTTTTTTGGGTTACTGCGGCTTTTGTAGTGTGGATGATATTTTTTGATAAGAACGATCTGTTCTCGCAATATCAATATCATCAGGACCTTACCAAGCTAAAACAGGAACGTGATTTCTACATTAAGCAAACCGGAGATATAAACAAAGATCTCGACGAACTTAATTCAAACCCTGCTAAACTCGAAAAGTTTGCCCGTGAAAAGTACCTTATGAAGAAAGATAATGAGGATGTTTTTGTGATAGTAAAAGATAAAAGTAATTAGTTTGCTGATCCATTAGCAGTATAAAAAGAAAAAGCCGGGCATGCCCGGCTTTTTCTTTTTATAAATATTCGTTAGAAGAATTACAAATTTCCACGTAAATCCTGCTCACGCTCAATAGCTTCAAAAAGTGCTTTGAAATTGCCAGCACCAAATGATTTTGCGCCTTTACGCTGGATGATCTCGAAGAATAAGGTTGGGCGATCTTCAACCGGTTTAGTGAAGATCTGTAACAAATATCCTTCATCATCACGATCAACCAAAATGCCCAATTGTTTAAGTGGTTCCAAATCTTCATCAATATGGCCTACACGGTCGGTCAGCTCATCATAATAAGTAGTAGGAACCGTTAAAAACTCCACACCACGACTTTGCAGATCAGTTACCGTTTTTACAATATCATGCGTGGCTAAAGCCATGTGCTGTACGCCCTCACCTTCATAAAACTCCAGGTATTCCTCGATCTGTGATTTTCTTTTACCTTCGGCAGGCTCATTAATCGGGAACTTAACATAGCCGTTACCATTGCTCATTACCTTACTCATTAGGGCCGAGTATTCGGTAGAGATCATCTTATCATCAAAAGTCAGGATGTTTCTGAAGCCCATAGTGTCTTCATAAAAATTCACCCATTCGTTCATTTTATGCCAGCCTACGTTACCAACGCAATGGTCAACATATAGCAAGCCGGTATCAAGCGGGTTATAATTGGTTTTCAGTTTTTTGTAGCCGGGTAAAAAATCGCCTTTATAGTTTTTACGCTCTATAAACAAGTGTACTGTTTCGCCGTAAAGTTTAATACCGCTGGTACGTACTTCGCCAAATTCATCGGTCAATGTTTGTGGTTCCTGATAAACCTGGGCACCGCGTTTTGTAGTTTGTTCAAACGCATCATAAGCATCATCAACCCAAAGTGCCAGTACTTTAACGCCATCGCCATGTTTTTTAATATGTTCGGCAATTGGATGGTCAGAGTGCAACGGTGTAGTTAATACAAGGCGTATTTTGCCTTGCTGCAAAACGTATGATGCCCGGTCGCGTACGCCGGTTTCAGGGCCTGCATAAGCCAGATCCTGAAATCCAAATGCAGTTTTATAGTAGTGAGCGGCCTGCTTGGCATTACCCACATAAAATTCAACGTAATCAGTACCGTTTAAGGGTAAAAAATCAGTTGTCTTTGTTGGTTTATCTATTGTTTGTGTTTCCATTTTGTTTAATTATTGAATTAGTGAGTTACTGAATTGTTGATTTTAAATCAGAACCCTTTTGTTGTATTATTTAAAGCATCTGCACATTCGCACATCTGCATATTTGCGCATCTATTATTACTCCGCCCAGCTTTTGTAATAATTTTCGTCTTCAATTTTTATGGCCTCTTCCGTTAGCATCAGCGGGCGGAAAGGATCTATCATCACAGCCAGTTCATCGGTTGACTCTTTGCCGATAGACCGCTCAACAGCGCCTGGCGCAGGCCCGTGAGGTATACCACCCGGATGCAGGGTTATCTGCCCTTTAACTACACTTTTGCGGCTCATAAAGTCGCCATCTACATAATATAAAACCTCGTCGCTGTCTACATTACTATGGTTGTATGGCGCAGGAATAGACAGCGGGTGATAATCAAATTTGCGCGGCACAAATGAGCACACTACAAAGTTGTTGCCTTCAAAAGTTTGATGTACCGGTGGTGGTTGATGCAAGCGACCGGTTATCGGCTCAAAATCATGGATTGATAGCGCCCAGGGGTAATGAAAACCATCCCATCCAATAAAATCGAACGGATGCGTGCCATAGGTATAAGGGTAAATTAAGCCCTGCTTTTTGATCAGTACCTTAAAGTCACCTTTTTCGTCATGTGTTTCCAGATCGGTTGGGCGCTTAATATCACGCTCGCAATAAGGCGAGTGTTCCATCAGCTGACCGTATGCGTTACGATAACGTTTTGGCGGCCTTATAGGACTAAAGCTCTCGATGATAAACAAACGGTTATCTGGCGTATCAAATTCAAGCTGATAAATGGTACCGCGGGGTATCACCAAATAATCGCCGTAAAGAAATTTGATCTTACCGAAGCCTGTTTTTAAAGTGCCCGACCCTTCATGAATAAATACCACTTCATCAGCCTGACTATTCTTATAAAAATAATCAGTCATTGATTTGCGCGGAGCAGCCAGTGAAATATGCAGATCACTGTTAACCAACACCGGTTTTCGGCTTTTAAGGTAATCATCCTCGGGTGCTACCTTAAAGCCAATGAGACTGGTATGCTTTAAATGTTTTTCGCGCGCAATTTTGGGCTCTACACTATATGGCTCGCCCAACTCTTTAACAATAGTTGGCGGGTAGGCATGGTATACCAGCGAATACAGGCTCGAAAAACCTTCGGTAGAAACCAGTTCTTCGGCGTATAAAGTGCCATCGGGCTTACGGAACTGCGTATGCCGCTTTGGTGGAATTTTTCCTAATGTATGATATATGGGCATGGCTCTAATTGGTTTATTGGTGAAATGTCGAACCTTTGGAGGTTAATCCATAGCAATCAGCATTGTAATAAAAACGATTGTAGAGTAAGATGGTTTTAAGTTAAAATGCTGAAGCTAATAGCCTTGCAAATTATGCGCTTAAAACGTTTGAACGCATTAGTATTGCGCCAGTACTATTTTACTGAGCATAGCATCCCTGAAAGAAGAAGCATCACTCATTGAAGTGAGACCCAGGGAAAAATAGAAATGTTTTTGTATGCTCATTATTTGATTGTACGAAATTAGGTGTAATGTTTTGAATATGCAAGGGGATAAATGAGTGGTTGATTGGGTGAGTAGACTTTTAGCGTAGAAACCCCTCCTTGCCAATGTTCATCCTACCGCACTCCTCCCAAGGGAGGAAATTTATATTCTCAAGGCTAATCAACCACTCACTTAATCAACCTAATCAACCATTCACCAAAAAATCATTAGCTTTGATTTAACCAATCAATTATAGCATGAAACTAGTATCCTACAAAACCGAAGACGAGGAGCACCTGGGTATTTATATAAACGGACATATTTATAATTTAAATTCATGCGATAAGTTATTGCCCGATAACATGAACGCCTTTTTATGGGGCGGCGATGAGTTGATGGATCGCGCAAAAAAGGTAAATAATGCGATCAGTTCAGGAAAGTTGGAAGCTCGAGAAGAGTTATTTTTTGAAATGATGGCTCCTGTTCCTCATCCAACCTCGTGCCGTGATGGGTATGCATTCAGGCAGCATGTAGCTGCCTCGCGTCGCAATCGTAAGGTTGATATGATACCCGAGTTTGACCAGTACCCTATATTTTATTTTACCAACCACAATGCTATACAGGGCCCCGGCGAGATTGAGTGTATGCCCGATCATTTCGATAAGCTTGATTTTGAGCTGGAAGTTGCCATAGTGTTGAATAAAAAAGGCCGCAACATTCGGGCGGCAGAAGCGGATAGCTTTATTGCCGGGTATATGATAATGAATGATATGAGCGCACGTACGCTGCAAATGGAGGAAATGCTGCTGAATCTTGGTCCGGCAAAGGGAAAGGATTTTTCAACGGTGATTGGCCCCTGGCTTGTAACACCCGACGAGTTGGAAGCTTATAAAGTTGCCCCTAAATCCGGTCATACCGGTAATAATTACGATCTGAAGATGGTATGCCATGTAAATGGTAAACAGGTATCAGCAGGCACAATGGCCGATATGGACTGGACCTTTGCCGAGATCATTGAACGCTGCGCCTATGGCTGCGATGTTTTGCCCGGCGATGTAATAGGTTCAGGTACAGTTGGTACAGGTTGTTTCCTGGAGCTGAATGGTACAGGTAAACTTAATGACCCTAACTATGTACCCCAATGGCTTCAACCTAATGACCTCGTTGAGATGGAAATAACAGGTTTAGGAATGCTGGGCAATATTATTAAAAAGGTTAATAGTGATTTTTCGCTATTGGAGTTGAAGAAGAAATGATATAGTGTCGGTAAGAGATATTAATAGTTCAGGGCAGGGGATACCTATTTCATGGCAAACTGTTTTCTTAAAAACTCAATTTTAAAAGTTGTTCCTATTCCAGGGCTGCTTTCAACGGTAATATTTCCACCCATGGCTTCAATCTGGTTCTTTACCAGGAATAAGCCTATTCCACGGGCATCGCCGTTGCCGTGGAAGGTTTTGTACATGCCGAATAATTTCTGGCCGTGTTGGTCAAGGTCAATACCAATACCGTTATCTTGTATTTCTAAAATTATCTCGTTTGTAAGTTCCCTGGCTGTTATGCTAACTAGTAGCGGTTTTTCCTGGTTGCGATATTTTATGCTATTGCTTAATAAGTTAAGTAATATGCTTTCCAGGTAGGCCTGGTCATATTCTATTTCAATTTTTTTATCAACTACTATTGAAAGCTTTGCACCAATCTGGCGTAGTGAGGGCGACAAAACACCAACCGTTTTATTGATTTCAGCAAACAGGTTTAATCGTTTTAAAGTTTGCTCACCAGTAGCCTGAACATCAACCACTTCGTTTAAATGCATCAAGGTTTCCTGCAAATTGGCGGCGTTTATCCCAAGCATATGAACAAGCTTGTCTTTTTCGGCCTGATCAGTTTCGTGTACTATCATCTCTGTAAGCATTTGGATATTACCCGAATGCGAACGCAGATTATGTGAAACGATATGGGCAAAATTTAATAACCTGCCGTTTTGTGCACTAATGATCTCGAGCGTTTTAATACGCTCCATCTCCATGCTTTTTCTTTCATTAATATCAGCCAGGGTTCCGAGCATAAAGAGCGGTTCATTATTTTCCGACCATTCTACTACCTTACCCCTAATTTCTACCCATTTCCAACTCCCGTCATGATGAAGCATACGGCATTCACATGCATAAAACTTAGTGATTTTTTTCAAACATTGTTCCATGCGTAACTTGTTTTCTTCCTGTTCATGAGGATGGATACGCTCTTGCCAGCTTAGTATTGATTTAAGCTCGAATTCATGTTGGGTATAACCCAAAATAGCTGCAGCCTTTTTGTTTGATATTATCTCATCAGGTATTACATCCCATTCCCAGGTGCCAACCTGTGTGCTTTTAAGAATGTTATCGAGTCGCTGTCGTTCTCTTACCAACGTTTCAAGGTTTTTTTTCTGTTCGGTAATATCTTTTATCTGCGAAACAAAATATAATGGATCTCCCTGCTGATCGCGAACCAGTGTTACACTTAGCGATACCCAGATAATACTTCCATTTTTGTGGAAGTATCGCTTCTCCATATTATAAGCATCAATCTTATTATCAAGTAGCTCGTACATATGCTGTAGATCGATATTCAGATCTTCATGGTAAGTAATATCCTGAAATGTAAGATCCATTAATTCCTGATCGGTATAGCCCAACATGCTGCACAGCATTTTATTTACTCTGAGCCATTTTCCTGTAGATGAAACAAGGGCCATGCCGATGGGTGCGTATTCAAACGCATGATGAAACTGCTTTTCACGTTCAACAAGGGTGTTTAGTACAATGAGATGCTCAGTAACATCTTCTGCGGTGCCATAAAGGATTGTATTTTCGCCATTCTCATAGCCGGCCTTCATACGCAGCCTTATCCATTTATGATTTCCTTTAGCTGTTGTTATTTCGAAATCGTTTATTACTGCTTCCCCGGTCGATCTGGCTTCCTCAACCAATTTTAGTATTGCATCGTAGTCAGCATAAAAATCTGTAGATCTCTCTTGTTCCGGGTCAAAATGCTCATCCACTTGGTAAATGTCACGCATTGCATCATTCCAGTAAATTTTTCCAGTTGCCAGGTTTCTCTCCCAAATACCCAAATGCGCAAGGGGCGTAACCTTTTGATATAATTCGAGTTTTGTTTGCATGCCAGTTAATCGGGAATTGAAGACTGACAAAATTAATATAATTACGCTTAATACCTACTGCCGTAATGGGCTAAATGCTTCTTTGTTAAGAGATAACGGGGGTTAATGTATCATATAAAAGATCCTATGACAGATATGTCAAAGGATAAGACCCATTCGCTGTTGTTCAGGGTGACAACAGTTCTTAATAATGTTTACATAATTCCGAAATTGAACATCCGAAATTATATCCCCAACACCTGCTTCAACTTTACATACCCGGTTTTGCTCACCGGTATTTTGGCACCTGATTTTAGGATAGCGAGGTGGCTATCTTTTTCGTAAGGGTCGATACGGGTTATTTGCTGTATGGCTACCATGTAAGAGCGATGAACACGGACAAAATATCGAGGGTCGAGGGTTTGCTCAAAAAAGTTCATGGTTTTGTTTTTGAGGTAGGAGCCTTCCTGAGTGAATACACTTACATAGTCATCATCGGCTTGCAGGTATTGTACATCCTGTACCGGGATAATCTTTACTTTAGTACCCGTTTTTACCACAATACGCTCATGTTGGGCAGGCGACTGGGCAACGGCCTCGAGTAAATTTTCAGTTTGTTTAGCCTGTTGCGCCACGGTAGGCGACTGCGCCAGGTATTTTTCAATGGCTTTATTAAAACGATCTTTACTAAAGGGCTTTAACAGGTAATCAACGGCATGTGCCTCAAATGCTTTTATAGCGTACTCATCAAACGCTGTTGTGAATATTACTGCAGGTTGCTGTTCCACCAGTTCAAGCATTTCAAAGCCGTTTATCTTAGGCATTTGTACATCCAGAAATATCAGGTCGGGCTGGTATTGGTGTATAGCTTTCAGTCCCTCAAAACCGTCGTTACACTCCTGCATAACTTCGATCTGATCGTTATAAGCCTGTAAATATTCCAATACCACCATACGTGCTAATGGTTCATCATCAATAACTAGGGCGCGCTTCATACCTGCGGAATTTTTATAATAGTAGTAAATATATTATCATTTGCATGAGTTTCCATCAAATCGTTGCGGGCAAAAAGCAAATATAACCTGCGTTGTACACCACGTAAACCAAATCCGGTTCCTTTTGGCCGCGATGTTTGCGGATCATATGGGTTTTGCACCATGATAACCAGGTTGCTTCCCTCAATTTCGCCGCGGATGCTTACCACTACTTTTTCGGTAGTGTCATACAATCCGAATTTAATAGCATTTTCAACAATAGGCTGCAATAGCATTGATGGCAGCAGACCTTCGCCACAGTTCTTGTCGCAGCTTATTTCTGTTTCCAACCGATGGCCGAAGCGTACCTTTTCAATGTCTAAATATAGATTTAAATGCTGTAATTCATCGCTTAAAGGCACCAGTAGCTGATCATCTTTTTTCAATGTGCCACGCAAAAAGTCGGAGAGCTGGTGTATCATCTTCCGGGCCTCATCGGGTTTAAAACCAATAAGCGCATTAATTGAATTCAGGCTATTGAACAAAAAGTGGGGTTGTAGTTGTTGTCTTAAATTATACAATTCTGCATCGCGGGCCAGTTTTTCGGCTTCCGATTTACGTTTCTCAGTTTGTTTATGGTCTAATTGCGAGTACCATAACATGCTGATCATGGCCATCCAGCCTATCGCTAAAAAATCGGTAAAAAAGCGGATGGATAATGATTGCGATAAAAATTTCATGTAAGCAGTGCTGATGCTTAAATAAGGGATTATCCAACGACAGCCGGCGGTACAAATCCCGGCCAATGCCAGGCACCAGATCAGTATGTTTATATAACTGCCCTTGCCCGGCTGATAATAGCGCAGGTTGTTATTAATTAACCAGCATGCTGCGGCCAGTAATATGGTGCTTACAACGCCATCGGTTAAAGCTATGTACCAAATAAAACCAAACCCATGTATAATAAAGGCCACCAATGTTGTCCACACCAGGCCACAGGCTGTAAACAAGCCATATAGTTTTGATGAAATTGGTGTTAGCGCCAAAATTGATACTGTGTTTGATTAATTAATTTTTCATTCCTAAAAGGGCCGACTTATGGTGCGCCCATGCTATATACAGATCGGCATCGGGTGCTTCATGTATGTTGTAATAGAGTTCGGTGCCGTCTGTAAGTTCATTTATCGGGTTCAGCTCGGCTACATCAATAAATTGCCATTGCACGGTTTGCCTTCGGTTGTTCAAAAAACTATCCTGATTGGCCCTCCCGATATGGCTTGCTTTTTCAAATGCCATTAGTTCGCTATCGGCATTAATGAGCCTTAATTGCTCATCAAATTGTGCATGATGATTGCCATCGCCGCTTATCACTCTGAAGACTAATTTTGCTACGTACCAGTTCATGTTAACACGGGTTTATGGGTTAATTAATAGCTGCGTACATCTACGCCGGCAAAAATTGAAACACCTTTAAGTACCAGTATTTTAGTGCCCTCCAGGCTTGCGGTTGATCTTATCCTTTTATCATCCACACTGGCAAATACAGCAGCAAGGTCTGACACTACCTGCCAGTTTGATGGTACTATGATTTTGGTGCCACCAAATATTTGGGTAATATCAATAACTACGCGCCCCTGTATATCGGCCTGGGTAAAGTCAAGCTCGGCACCGCCGAAAATGTTCACTATTTCGCCGCCCTTAAAGTTTTTTGAAAGGATGGTTTTATTAACACCTCCAAAAACAGACACCGCATCAAGGTAATCATCACCCTTAAATGCGTGTGGATTTGGCCCGGGTGCTGAACCTGTTTTGGAGTCTGTTGCTGATGATGGGTCCGCAGGTTCAGCGCCTACCGGTGTTACAGGGGTAACAACAGATTCAAATGGGGTGCCAACACCATAACCGTATTGCCTGTTGTTCCATTTATTTTCCCATTTTTTACTCCAATTGTGGTTGTCGAAATTATGGTTACGCCTTAATATAAGCCATAAACCGAATAGTATTATGGCAACAGGCCATACAATAGCCGATACATTATAGTTGGGCAACGCGCCATCTAACAGAAAACCTACACCTATAAGAAGCATGATCAACCATGATGAATTACGGAAGTCGTGTTTTGCACCTATAAAAAGCGCCCAGATAATTAACCAGATAGGCCACCTGAACAGCCAGTGTGGGAAGAAGAAGAAGTCTAATTGCTGGAAGAGGAAAACTATACCCACTGCCAGTAGTATAAGCCCGGCGAATATTTTGCCTTTGCCGGGATTTTTTGGATATTCTATATTGTCACTCATGATATTTATTATCAGATAATGTTAGTTAAAATTGTTGATACGGTTATCATCGCGTTTTTCCCAATGATCACCTTTCCATTGCTGGTCGCGCCTCACAAGATAAGTTACACCAACAGCCATCATAATTAGCGGCCAAAGCATGCCTACACTTAAAGACGGTATAATATTAGGCAATAAAAATATAACTCCGACCATGGTATAAATAATCCACATTGTTTTTTTGAAATTATATTTAAAACCAGTGTATATGCCATAGCCTATAAGCACCAAAGGCCAGCTTATTGCCCATAATGAGAACGGAAAAAATACCGCTTGGTTAAGCAGTAGTATAGCACCTGTTACTAATATAATTATACCAACAAGTGTTTTTTTGTTGACTGTATTTTGTGATTGATTATTTATTTGATTTTCCATGACCTTTCTATTTTAAATCTTATCCAAATGTAAGGCGCATAATAAGGCCAGCCTATGCAAACTTGGCGGTATGAATAAAGATGTCGGTGAGTTAGGAAAAATAGTCGGTGAAAAATTGGCGGGGATATTATTAGGTGGAATAATGTAAAGGGTAAAAGTAAATTACAAACCGGGTTTATTGAATATCCCCTGGTTTGTAATTACAAAACGTTAAAAAACTACTTTCCGCTAATGAACACTTCTGGCGGTATTCCAAGTTTGGTGTTTAATCCTCTTGCCATATCTAAAGTTAAATTTCTTTTCCCGCTTAATATAGCAGATACATGCCCTTCAGAGCCGATATAAGGAATTAAATCTTTGTTTTTTAGTCCTGCTTCCTGCATCTTAAATTTAATAGCTTCAATAGGGTCAGGTGTTGGTATTTTATAATGTTTATCCTCAAAATCCTTTACTAAAAGCAAAAGTATTTCCAGTTCATCAAAATCCGGATGGCCTGGTTCTGCATCAAAGATCTCTATAGTTCTTTCAATCGCTTTATTATAATCAGCTTCAGATTTTAGTATTCTATATTCTTTCATAATAATTCCTTTTTGAATTTGATTAACGCTTAAATACAATCGATTTTGCATCTATTTTGTCGTATTCATTATGGGTGCCGAACCAAAGAATAAAAGCAGCCTTGGCTTTAAAGTTTATTTTTATAATCAACCTAAAATCATTGCCTTTAATGTTAAAGATTATACGGTTATCACCAACTAAACTCGCAGCCCCATAAACTGATTTTAGTTCATTGAAATTGTTGAAATCTACTCTTCTAAATTCATGATACCATTCTTCTAATGCGATCTTGGCATTAGGATATTCAGCCATATATTTTAAAAGCGTTGGCCGGGTAATGATATTGATCATATAATCAAAAATAAGAAAATCTTTGCAATTTGCAAAGATTTAAATTAAAAGCGTGAACCGATATTAATATTAGACCGCCGGTTCCTGCTGACTTAAACAGTGAAAGCTGCCTAATCCCCAGATAATATCGGTAGAGTCAATGCCCACAACTTTTCTGTCGGGGAAGCATTGTTGTAATATCTCTAATGCTTTTTCATCCTTGCTGCAACGGTAAGTTGGCACCACAACTGTTGCATTGCCAATGTAAAAATTAGCATAAGATGCCGGTAAGCGCTGGCCATCATAAACCACAGGATCGGGCATTGGAAGTTGAATAATATTGAGTGGCTTGCCGTTTAGCAAGCGCATGGTTTTAAGCGTTTGCAGGTTTTCCTGCAAAATATGGTAGTTTTCATCGTCCTCGTTTTCTTCAACAACGGTAACAACAGTATCTTCGTTCACAAAACGGGTAATATCATCAATATGGCCATCGGTATCGTCGCCTATAATGCCATCACCCAGCCATAACACCTGTTCAATGCCATAGTAATTTTGCAGGTATTCTTCTATTTGCTGCTGGTTTAAGTGGGGGTTACGATTCTTATTCAGTAAACACGCAGTCGTTGTTAAAACGGTTCCTTTGCCGTTGAAATCAACCGAACCGCCTTCCATCACAATACCCGGATGGTAAACAGGAAAGCCAAAATGAGTGCCTATCTTAGTTGGGATAACATCATCAAGATCATACGGAGGATACTTATCGCCCCAGGCATTATAGCCCCAGTCGACGATCACTTTTTCTTTAGTATCACTGTTAATCAAAAACGCTGGCCCGTGATCGCGGCACCAGGCATCATTGGTAGGGAACTCGAAAAATTCAACTTTAGTCAAATCGACACCTACTGCCAGTAATTGTTGTTTGGCAAAAGCCATCATTTGCTCATCAACCACGTTAATGCGCACCAATTCACCTTCGGTTAAAATTTTAACAAATTCGGCATAAGGGCTATAGATCATACCGATCTTTCCCGGCCATGATTCTTCCTTATGCGGCCAGCTAAGCCAGGTAGCGGTGTGTTTGGCCCATTCGGCAGGGAAGTGGAAGCCAGCTTGCGCTGGAAAGTTCATTGTCTGAACCATGATTTGCTTGATTTTAAGATTAAAGGATTTTATTGTTGTGAACTAGTTTAATAGACTAAACTAATCCCCGTCCAAAAGCCGTTTCGTAATTGGCTGATAAGAATCAATCCTTCGATCCCGTAAAAATGGCCAGTGACTTCTGTAATAATCAGATTTATCCAGATCCAGGTCCTGTACGATGATCTCCTCATTGCTATGCGATGCCTGGTAAAGTATCTTACCGAATGGATTGGCAACGAATGACCCTCCCCAGAAGTCTACACCTGCTTCGTGGCCTGTGCGGTTAACGCTTACTACGTGTATGCCGTTTGCTACTGCATGCGAGCGTTGTATAGTTTGCCATGCGTTGTATTGGTCGGTGTTAGTTTCTTTATCTTGTGTGGTTGCCCAGCCAATGGCCGTTGGATAAAATAATATCTCGGCACCCATTAATGCAGTGATACGGGCAGCTTCCGGATACCATTGATCCCAGCAAATGAGTACGCCTATTGTAGCGAATTTAGTTTTGAAAACTTTGTAACCCAGATCGCCGGGGGTAAAGTAGAACTTTTCGTAAAAACCCGGATCATCCGGTATGTGCATTTTGCGGTATTTGCCTAAGTAGCTGCCGTCGGCATCTAAAACAGCGGTTGTGTTATGATATACGCCCATAGCACGCTTTTCAAAAAGCGAGGCAATGATCACCACACCCAATTCAGCAGCTAAAGCTGAAAGCGCATTTGTCGACGGGCCGGGAATAGCTTCAGCCAGCAAAAAATTGTCATAATTTTCCTCATCGCAAAAATAAAGCGAGGTAAATAGCTCCTGTAAACAAACTATTTGGGCACCCTGGTGAGCAGCTTCTCTTACTTTGCCAATGGCCTTATCTAAATTCTGTTGCTTGTCGGCAGTGCAGCTCATTTGCACCAATCCTACTTTTACATTATTCATGGCGCAAAATTAAGATTTAAGATTTGATTTCACCGATTGGAATATGATTTCAATGATTATATGATAATCCGCTGATAAGCACTATGTAATCAAAATAATAATCGGTGAAATCATCTACAATAAAATTAATTAGCTTTGCGCCAATGACAAAAATTGAAGAAGCTATAATTCATGAGGTTGAGGAAGACGTTAAGCCAAAAACCTGGAAAGAAACACTTTGGAGCATAACCAAACTCGTATTAAAAATTGTAATAACAGCAGCGTTATTATATTATGTATTCAGTAAAGTTCCATTTAGCGCAGTTAAGATCAGATTTGTGCAGGCCAACTACTGGTGGATGCTTGCAGGTGTGTTTTTCTACTTTCTTTCGATGATCGCTTCGTCATGGCGGTTATTAAGTTTCTTTAAATCAATCAATCTCCGGCTCGATCCTAAGTTTAATTTCAGGCTTTATTTGCTGGGCATATTCTATAATTTTTTACTTCCTGGCGGTATTGGCGGCGATGGTTATAAAATTTATTTGCTGAATAAAACCTATAAATTGCCTGCGAAAAAAGTGTTCTGGGCCATTTTTTTCGATAGGCTTAGTGGCTTGTGGGCAATCGGCCTTATTATTGTTTGCCTCAAAATATTTGTTCCGCAAATACCCATCAATATGGCTATCCCGCTAAGTATTTTTGTTGTAGGTAGCATTGTCTATTACTTTGTGATACAAAAGTTTTTCAGTGAATTTGGCAAACACTTTTTTAAGGGCCATGCCAAGGCAGTTTTGGTGCAGGCACTACAGGTAATGACTATTATCATGATTTTATTAGGTCAGGATTTTACAGGCAAGTATGCGCCGTATTTACTAGCATTTCTCGTTTCGGCATTAGCTGCGGTAGTGCCTATTAATATTGGTGGTGCGGGTGCACGTGAACTGGTTTTTCAAAAAGCAGCCCCGTTTTTTCATATTGATGCTACCATCGGTATATATCTTAGTATAAGTTTCTTTTTAATTTCGTTGGTAGTTGCCCTATCGGGGATATACTACTTGTTGCGCCCAAGCCGCCTTACTGATGGCTTGCCAAAAATGGAAGAAAATCAAGGTTAACAAAACAATCTTATTTCCTAATTTTGCGTTTAGTTATTTTGAATAGAGTCAAGATTTGAGAATCAAGAGTCAGGAAGAGCATATAGTTCTTGATTCTTGATTCTCAGATCTTGATTCTCGACATTAACTACTGACCAAAAATTAACTGACCATCCAATGGCTGATTTTAATGATTTTAATAATCCGCAGGTTGCGGCATTGCCAACGCATTTAAAACAATTTATTGTTGAGCAACATTACGACCACTATACCCCTGTTGACCATGCGGTTTGGCGCTATGTAATGCGCCAGAACTATAGCTACTTAAAAAACACAGCTTACTATCCTTATATCCCCGGTTTAAAAGCGGCTGGTTTAACTATCGAAAAAATACCTGATCTACAGGAAATGAATGATGCATTGGCCAAAATAGGGTGGGGCGCTGTTACGGTTGATGGTTTTATTCCCCCCGCGGCCTTTATGGAGTACCAGGCTTACCGGGTGTTGGTTATTGCTGCCGATATCCGCCAGTTAAATCATATTGAGTATACGCCTGCCCCTGATATCATCCATGAATCAGCCGGGCATGCGCCTATCATAGCCGATAAAGATTACCATGAATATCTGAGTTATTTTGGTTCGATAGGAGCCAAAGCCATGTTCTCTGCACAGGATTTTGAATTGTATGAAGCGATAAGAGCCTTATCGATATTAAAAGAAATGCCTGACGCTAATGAGGAAGAACTTAAAAAAGCAGAAGAACTGGTAGCTCATCGCCAGGATAACATCGGAGAGCCATCGGAAATGGCCTTATTAAGCCGCCTGCATTGGTGGACAGTAGAATATGGTTTGATTGGCACTCTGGAAGATCCAAAGATATATGGAGCGGGCTTACTATCATCAATTGGCGAAAGTTCAAGCTGTATGCAAGCCGACGTTAAAAAGCTTTGGTACACTATTGATGCGGTTAATTATACTTACGACATTACCAAAACTCAGCCGCAACTTTTTGTAACGCCTGACTTTCAAAACCTGATCAATGTGTTGGAGCAATTTGCCGATACAATGGCATTCAGAAAAGGCGGCGCATACGGACTTAAAAAGGCTGTTGAAAGTAAAAATACCTGCACTGTGGTTTATAGTTCGGGCTTGCAGGTTTCGGGCACATTTACCGATTATATGGTGAATGAAAGTAATGAGCCTGTATTTATTAAAACACTTGGAGCAACTGCTTTGTCGGTAAATAATAAACAATTAAGCGGGCATAGTAAAGACTATCATAAGGATGGTTTCAGTTCGCCGGTAGGTAAATTGAAAGATTATAATAAACCGCTTGAGGATCTTTCAGCAGATGAACTTGCCGATTTTGGCATCACCGAAGGGGAACAAACTATCCTGAATTTTGAAAATGGCATAGCTGTAAGCGGTTTGGTAAAAAAGATCATAACATCCGAAGGAAAAACGAAGCTTATAACTTTTGATAATTGCACAGTAAAAGATAAAGGCGGCAAAATATTATTTGAGCCATCATGGGGTGTATATGATATGGCTGTAGGCGAAAAAATTATTTCTGTTTTTTGCGGCGCTGCCGATAAGGAAGAATTTGAAGAACTTGCTTATAAATCAAATACAGGCACGCATCGTGTAAAATATGATGAACAGACGTTGGAACTACATCAGCTATATCAACAGGTACGAAACCGCAGGCATACCGGCGGCGATTTTGGCTTTTTAGGCAATGTATGGCGCAAATTGCAAATCAATCATTATGACGACTGGCTTTGTGCCCTGGAAATACTGGAACTATTGGATCATGAAAATGTTGAAACGACATTGGCTCAGGAGATCAGGAATTTCCTTCAGCAAAAAGCAAAAAATGAACCCGAGTATAAAAAACTGATCACCGACGGGCTTTACCTGATCGAGCATCCGGTTGAGCAAAAATTGGTGGTTTAGGAATTATAAGGACAAATCTTTTAAAATTTTAAGTAATCTTTCTATGTCAATAGAGGAATGTTCTGATTTATCATAAATAGCAGCTAAATAAACAGAGTTGTTTTTTATCAAAACATAGGTAATCACCCTTGCTCCGCCGCTTTTACCTCTGCCTTTACTAGATAGGGCAAGGCGTATTTTATAAAGATTTTTTCCTAAAGGTTTTCCAGTATCTGGTCTTATCTCAAGTTCGTCAATTAAGCCGTCTAAGTCTTTGTATACTGATGGATATTTGCTGACTAAACGTTTTAATTGTTTTTCAAAATCAGGGGTATACTTAACTTCAATGGCCATGTGTCAGGCTTCTTGCATTTTTTAGTTTTACAGTTCCTTCCATGTCCTTTTTAATATCACTTATTGAAGATGTGAGTTCATCAAACAATAATTCAGTATTTAAACGTTTTTGTATTTCTTCCCAATCGGCTATTGGGACTAATACAGCAGTTTTTTTTCCTTTTTCGTTTGTGACTACTTGAATGTTCATATACAAAAATACAGTTTTATTTAAAAAAGGAATCATTAAGCAAAAATTGGTTTAATTTGTATTTTAACAATAATAACATTCTCTCTTAGGGGACAGGGAACATGAACATCATTATAACAGGTGCCAGCAGTGGCGTTGGCTTTGAGGCTGTAATTGAATTAATACTAACGGGCAAGCATAAGGTTATTGCACTGGCGCGCTCACAGGATAAGTTGGAGCGATTGCTGGAGATAGCCAATAATTTAAACCCTGAATGCAACCTGTATGCTATAGCTTTTGATGTTGTACATGATGATTACGATAGCCTGCAGCAGTTTATTGCAACCAACCTTGATAACCGGGTTGATGTTTTGATAAATAATGCCGGCGTTTTAATAAATAAGCCTTTTACCCAATTGTTAGAAAGTGATTTTGTAGAGATGCTGCAAAGTAATTTTATAGGTCACGTGCGGATGATACAGGGCGTATTACACTTAATGCCTGCCGGATCGCATATTGTAAATATTGGCAGTATGGGTGGTTTTCAGGGTAGCGCTAAGTTTCCGGGGCTATCAGCATATTCAGCTAGTAAAGCTGCTCTACATACCTTAACTGAATGCCTGGCGCTTGAACTGGCAGAACAGGATATTAAAGTAAATTGCCTTGCGCTTGGCTCAGCGCAAACCGAGATGCTTGAAAAGGCGTTTCCGGGTTATCAATCGCCTGTAATGGCTTTCCAGATGGGTAAGTATATAGCCGACTTTGCCCTATCAGCTCATCAGTTTTTTAATGGAAAAGTATTGCCCGTTGCATTGTCTACCCCATAGGCTTATAAGTCTTTAATAATCAGTCATTTCTGATAAAAAATCCGTGAATAATATTGCTCAAAATGCGCAATATATTCCCCGTTTTGAGTAGCGTATTCTACGAAAAAACACGATATTTTTTCTGTATAAAAAAAATATGCCTTAGTTATCTGCAATGGCATTTATTCCATATAGGAATGATTTTTGAATCTATTTGGTTAGCTGTCTTTTTTCTACTCACAAATTAAACCTGTAGCCAATGAATAATATCATTTTTTTTGAATCACTAATTGTGGTAGTGCCATTATTTATGATCGTCAGGACTTTTATTTTGCGAGGAAGAAAGCTACTGGATTGATCGTAGATATTTATTGATTATACATATATATGTGACCCAAAATGGGTTAAAAGAAACTCCTGTTCAAAAAGCAGGAGTTTTTGTTTTTGGAAAGATTTAAAATAAAGAAGAGCGCAAGGTTATACGCTCTTCAGGGTTGTGATAAGGATAGGTATTAGTATTATTAGAGCGTTAGTTATCTTAACTCATTTTCAGAAATTCATTTACCACCACTTCGGTTACATAGCGTTTGTTGCCATCTTTGTCGGTATAGCTGCGACTGGCTAGTTTACCTTCAATGGCTACTTCATCTCCTTTTTTCAGAAGATCTTCGGCGAGCTTTGCCTGCGCTCCCCAAAAAATAAGGCTGTGCCACTGGGTGTCGGTTATTTTTTCGCCTTTATCATTTTTATAACTTTCATTGGTAGCTATTGATAAGCGCGCCAGTTTGCGGTTGTTTTCAAAAGCTTTTACTTCGGGGTCCATGCCCAGGTTTCCTACCAGGCGCACACTGTTTCTCAATGTATTCATGTTGCTGATTTTTATTTCGTTGTTGATGATACAAAGGTGTAGGGAGTTGTGAAATTTAGTCGGTTACTAATCGCTTATAGTCGACAATAGCCACTTGCAACCGTTTGCAAACGGATAATTTATTGCCTATATTAGCCTTATGAATAAGGAAAAACATTGTCTTGATTGCGGCGAAGTAATACATGGCCGGGCCGATAAAAAGTTTTGTAATGATATGTGCCGCAATAATTATAACAATCAGCTTAATAGCAGCAGTTATAATTTAATACGCAATGTGAACAATGTATTACGCCGTAACCGCCGCATAATGGAAGAGCTGAACCCATCAGGCAAAACAAAAGTTACCCGTGAGAAAATGCTGGTTAAAGGCTTCGACTTTGACTATTTCACCAACATCTACCAAACCAAAACCGGCACAAAATATTACTTCTGCTATGAGTACGGGTATTTGCTGTTGGATAATGATGAAGTGTTGTTGGTGAAGCGGGAAGAGAAAGGGGAATAAGAAGTTACCGATAACCGCCGATTCAAGCGTCCATGCTTGACTGGCGTGAGAACACAACCATAGTCAGATTACTTTCCGATGTGCTTTGCCCCATTTTATCATTTCAGAAATCAATGGGATCAAGTTTTGGCAATATGCTGTGATATTGTATTCGATCCTTAAAGAAACATCATTATGGACTGCACGCATAATCAATTTGTTTTGTTCCAGTTCTTTAAGTTCTTTAGAAAGCATTCGAAAAGTGATATTTGGAAGACTTCTTGCAATTTCGCGATAACGCTTGTTTCCGTTATGTAAAGAAACGATAATCAACATTTTCCATTTGCCGCTGATAACGTAAAGGGTATCTTGAAGGTATTTCATGTCTTTTTCACATTCAGGGGTTATCAATTCCTTATACTGTTTCATTTTGTAGGTGCTATACAGCGGTATATCAGGAACAAATATATATTCTAAATGCTATAATTTCGTCATGTTTTGAAGGGGTATCGTTAGTGTAAATTCTTATCAAAGCAGATATTCAATGGAAAATGACTTATTGAAATTTGTTCTGGCCGCAAATGGGGCCACAACCACATGGGAAAGAAAAGAAAAAATGTCTGTGCATCTAGGCATTACAGGCCAGTTGTGGGAAGTTAAAGGAGTGGGAGGATTTTTGAACAACATTCAGCTGTATTTAGACTGCCGTGGGCAAAGAGTCTGTTTTAGTCCTTTAACTGAAAATAACTTAAAAGGAATCTTTGATCCTAATCTAGTTGTTCTTCAATCAACGAGCGGTAAAACTGTGGAAGAGCGCTCTAATCCCAGGGAATCGTTTAAACGGCACGGACCTTCGTCTCAATGGGATATGCTAGATCTTTTATATTTTAGTGGATACGCGATCTGGAACTATTTGACTATGCCTTTCAACTTCGCCCTTCCGGGATTCCATACTGAAGAAATTGAACCGCATATGGAAAATGATGAGCAATGGCGTTGTCTGGAAGTTACTTTCCCTGACTACATCATGACTCATAGCAAGGTGCAATTATTCTATTTTGACAAATACGGCCATTTAAGGCGGCATGATTATTTTGCTGACATTTTGGGATCAGTTCCTGTTACGCACTATGTTTATAATCATCAACAGTTTGGCGGCTTGGTTTTACCAACCAAGCGACTGGCCTATATAAGAGATGAAAACAATAAGGTTCGACTAGATAATGTAATTGTCTGCATCGAAATTGTCAATATCAGTTTCAATTGATCGGTTGTCCGGGATATCGATAGACAAAGTTAAGGCCAGCGCTTCTTTTGATGCAGCTTTGTTATAACCCCGCCGGTTCAAGCGTGGACGTTTGACCGCGCAGGGCTTAATTAGGCACAATAAGTTAACTCACAAAATCACCATCACCCTGCTTACTACTTTGCCTTTTAGTAACCAACAACCCCAGGCTCATGATGATGCTGGTGCCAAGTATCACCATAAATAATAGTCCGGTTTCAATACCTTTAATCTTCATGCTTGGCGACAGGCTGTAAAATAGCAGTACGCTTATTAACCCGCGCGGTATAAGCACCAGTTCGGGCATCAGGTCTGTTTTGGAAATGCCCTTGATGTACAAAAACCTGATAATGTAAATTCCTATCAATATAAAACCGCCGCTAATCAGTACCGACCCTTTTTGCAGCTGGTAAATATCCATCGTGTACCCAAACATGATGAAAAAGAAGGTCCGCATTAAAAAGGCGCTTTCGGCCGAGAGCTGGAACAGTTGTTTAATATCATACTTTAATTTTGGGTATATAAAATACTTTCTGAACCACGGCAATTTTATCTGGCTGGCATTATTCAGGAACAGGCCCAGCGCCAATACAATAATGAGCGATGATAAATGGAATAGCTGCCCGATGGAATAAACCAGTATCAATATAGAAATAACCAGAAACGATTTAACATGATGCGTTAACCTGCCGATAAGATAAAGCAGCAGCAAGCATGAGCAGATCACAACAATGCATATAATGCCCATTTCAGCCCCTAATTTGGTAAAAGACAGGAAGCTGATCTGCTTGTTATTAACCATAAAGTTGAACAGCACCACGGTAAGGATATCAGAAAAAGAGGATTCATATACAATAAACTCCTTTTTTGCCTTGCTGATATTTGATGCCGCCGGGATAGCCACCGCCGAACTGATAACACAAAAGGGAATAGCGTTGATAAAGCACTTGTAAATGCTTTGTCCGCTTATCTGGTAAATGATCCAGGTGATAAGACAGGCAGTTGCCAGCAGGATAATTAGCGCCGAAAAGAAGGACTTTTTGATGATAGTATTCTTGTCGCGACTGTAGCGTAATTCCAGCGCACCTTCAAATACAATCAATACTAATCCTAATGTACCCAGCGTAGGTAATATATTGCTAAAGTTTAGCGCAGTAAAGCCAAAATATTCTAATAACTGCTTAATGCCTATCCCCAGGCACATCAGTAAGATGACCGAAGGTATCTTTGTTTTTCCGCCGATCAGATCAAACAGGTACGAAAAAATTACCAATCCGCTTAATATGATTAAGGTGGTGTATGAAGTCATATCGGCGTTAGGATTAGCTTTATAAATAACAGGTTAATATACTGTTTTTATACAAAATAAAGAGTCAAGAGTTGAGATTCAAGAATCGAGATAGAAAATTGACTTTATCCTGATTCCTGACTCTCTATTCTTGCTTCTAGTAAACTAACTGTTTGCTAAAAATGCTAGGGTTAAGGCCAGTGCTTCTTTTGATGCAGCTTTGTTGTAAGCTGGTTTTTCATCGCAATTAAAGCCGTGGTCGGCATAGGATATTTTTACGTTGATAAAATCTTTTCCGGCAGCTTCTACTGCATTGATGATGGTATCAATATTCTCCTGTTTAATGTGCTTATCCAGTCCACCCCAGAAAAACAAGTGCCTGCCATGCAGGTCGGCGGCTTTGCTGGTTAACTGGTCCATGCCGCCACCGTAATAGGATACAGCGGCCCTAAGTGGCAGTGTAGCATTAGCTAAAAATGAAACCCGGCCTCCAAGGCAATAACCAATGCTGAAAATTTTGCTTTCGTCAACATCGGCATGTTCAGCTAACCATTGGTAGCTTGCTTTAAGGTCGGCCTCTAAACCTTCATTGGTAATGGCTGAATAATGCGGCATTGCCGACTGAAAATCATCATAGGGGATCTCGGTACCTACCGGTGCTGTACGATGAAATAATTCTGGCGCTATTACTACATAGCCGTCTGCCGCAAAATGTTCGGCTACATTACGCATATGGTGGTTTACGCCAAAAGCCTCCTGCAACAATATTATTGCAGGTAAATTTGCTGTTTTCTCTTTTGGTAAAGCGGTGTAAGCAGCCATAGTGCTGCCATCTGCAACTTGCAGACTTACATAGTTTTGTTTATTTTCCATAGTAGTATTATGCCCCTGATGGGGCTTGCTTAATAAATCGCAATTATAACCTTAATGTTTTTACATAACAATGTAGGTGCTATGATTGTTACTCATCATATTTGTAAAAAAAACGTTATGCCGCATCTATTTTCTCCATTAAAAATTAAAAATATAGAATTAAGAAACCGCATTGTTGTATCGCCCATGTGCGAATACTCAAGCGAGGATGGTTTTGCCAACAACTGGCACCTGGTGCATTTGGGTAGCAGGGCAGTGGGTGGCGCAGGGCTGATCATAACTGAAGCCACAGCAGTATCGCCCGAAGGTCGCATAACTTCCGGCGATTTGGGGATCTATAAAGATGAACATATTGAAAAATTAAAAGAGATCACTGATTTTGTACATGAACATGGTGCGGTAGCAGGCACACAACTTGCACATGCAGGCAGAAAAGCCAGTCATCAAATTCCATGGGAAGGTGGTAAACAAATAAAATCAACAGCAACCGGCGGATGGGAAACATTTTCGGCAAGCGCCGTGCCTTTTACCGATGATGAAGAACCACCGCTTGAATTAGACAAAGCAGGCATTGAAAAAGTAAAGGTCGACTTTAAAGCGGCGGCCGTAAGAGCTATTAAAGCAGGTTTTAAGGTAATAGAACTGCATGGCGCGCATGGTTACCTGATCCATGAGTTTTTATCGCCATTGAGCAATAAACGTACTGATGAATATGGTGGTTCATTCGAAAACCGGATTCGGTTTTTGCTGGAGATAATCAGCTCAGTTCAGGAAGTTTGGCCAAAGGATAATCCATTATTTGTACGCATCTCAGCAAGCGACTGGACCGAAGGCGGCTGGACAAGCGATGATTCGGTTGCACTGGCAAAGGTATTAATAGATAAGGGCGTTGACCTGGTCGATTGCTCATCGGGCGGTAATGTGGCTACTGCAAAAATTCTGGTTGGACCGGGTTACCAGGTTCCATTTTCCGAAGCAGTACGCAAAACAGGCATACTAACAGGAGCAGTAGGTTTGATAACCGAACCATTACAGGCCGACAGCATCATCCAAAACAGCCACGCTGACCTGGTATTCCTTGCACGCGAGGAACTCCGCGATCCATATTTTCCACTGCGTGCAGCCCATGTGCTTGATCATGAAGTGAAATGGCCGGTACAGTATGAGCGGGCTAAATGGCATAAGTGAGGATTGGATTGATTGTCGCTCGTTTATTTAACTCACCCTGACCTTGCTTCGCTCGTCATCCCTCTCTTCGCTAAAGCGTAAAGAGGGAATAGAAAAAGAAATTTTTACCCTCTTTACGAAGTAGAGAGGGTCGACACGCAGAGCGTAGTCGGGGTGAGTCGAATTGACGATGTGTAAATTCCGGTTCAGACAAACACAGGCAAGACAATACCATATAGATATTAACAATATCTAACTATTAAACAAAACCGTAATTTTACTTTATAAAACATTTAAAAACTACAATATGAAACGTACAGCAAAAGCACATTGGAATGGTACTTTAATGGATGGTAAAGGTGAAATAACCACCCAAAGCACTACATTAAACAATACTCAATATTCATTTAAAACCCGTTTTGCCGATGGCGTAGGCACTAATCCTGAAGAGTTGATAGCTGCGGCCCATGCAGGTTGCTTTACTATGGCTGTTGGTGCAGCTTTAAGTCAGGCTGGGTTTACTCCCGGCGATTTGAACACCGAAGCAGTTTTAGATCTGGATATGGCTGCATTAAGCATTACCAGCATTCATCTGGCATTAACAGGATCAGCAATTGAAGGTGTATCCGAAGAGAAATTTAAAGAGATTGCCGAAGGCGCAAAAGCTAATTGCATTATTTCAAAAGCATTAAGCGTTCCTATTACGTTAGATATACAATATCAATAGTCTTCGAATAAAATAACAGCATAAGCTGTAACAAACAGGGGCAGATATACATCTTATATCTGCCCCTGCTTGTTTTATTTACACTTATGAAACTGCTTTTTAACAAATACTGATATATTTATACTCGAGTAATCAAACACTAAACATCTATGACCCCAAAAATCATTAAATCTATCACCTTAAGCATTGCCGGGCTGTTATTTGCCACATGCTCTTTTGCCCAGCTTAGGCTGCCACAAGGTTATTACTGGAAACAATTGCCCAATGGCTTACAGGTTCTTGTAATTGAAAATAGTAAAGTGCCGCTGGCGACCATTGAAATTGCTGTAAAAAATGGTTCTTTTACTGAAGATTCTGTTTATAACGGCCTTTCGCATCTTTTTGAGCACATGTTTTTTAAGGCGAACAAAGATTACCCCACTCAGGAAAAACTCTTAAAGCGTACCCAGGAACTTGGTGCTATATGGAATGGTACCACCGGCACTGAACGCGTAAATTACTTTTTTACATTTGATAGGGATAGCCTTTACTCAGGCCTGAAATTCCTTAATGCCGCTATACGCTTCCCGATTTATCGTATTGAAGATATGCAAAAAGAAAGAGTAGTAGTTGATGGCGAATTTCAGCGTGCGGAAAGCAACCCAGGTTTTCAGCTTGATTTTGAAGTACGCAAACGCCTTTGGACCGATCAGTTTACCCGTAAAAACCCTATAGGTATACATGATATTATCAACACGGCTACTCCCGAAAAAATGATGGTCATCAAAAATAAATATTACTTTCCTAATAATAGCTTGTTAACCATATGCGGTGATGTGCATCACGAAGAAGCCTTTGCTATGGCCGAAAAGATATTTGGCGACTGGGAAAGCAGCGGATTTGATCCTATCCAAAAATTTCCGATACCGGCCTTTAAGCCTTTAACTAAAGATAATTATTTTATAAAAGAATCAACCATAGCGCAAACGCCTTTCATGGATTTTGCATGGCAGGGCCCGTCATACTTAACAGATTCGGCCTCAACAATTGCTGCCGATGTTTTCTCAACTATTGTAGGTTTAAATTCGTCAAAATTGCAACAGGCATTGATTGATAAGGGACTGGCAAGCGGGGTTAGCGTAAGCTATGAAACCAGCAAGTACGTTGGCCCTATAACTGTATTTGTTGTGCCTAATCCAAACAAAGTAAAAGAATGTTATGATGAATTAATGAAGCAGTTGAGCATGTGGGATGATCCTGATTATTATACCGATGCCCAACTTGCTGATGCAAAAGCTATACTGCTGCGCGATGATATGCGCGCAAAAGAAAAACCATCATCATTGCCAGGCCAGGTAAGTTTTGACTGGTGCAGTACATCACTTAATTATTATACCGATAACACCGATGATTACCAGAAAGTAACCCGTGCCGATATAAAAAGATACCTTGAAACTTACCTCATTGGTAAACCATATGTTGCCGGAATGATAATTGCACCTGATTTAAATAAACAAGTTAATGCAGCTTCATTTTTTGTTGCTAAGTAATACCTAAACCTTAATACCATGAAAATGAAAAAATATGTATTTACCCTACTGGTTGCAGCAACATTAGGAAGTATAAAAACGGCACAGGCACAACAAAAAGCATATGAAACCACGGTTGACGGCGTAAAGGTGATAGTACAGCCGAGCGGTAATAATATTGTTGAAATACAAACCATTATAAAAGGCGGCGTTGCGAATTATCCTGCAAGTAAAATGGGTATCGAAGCATTAGCCATGAGCGCATTAACTGAATGCGGAACGTTAAAGCATGATAAAAACAGCTTTAAAGATGCGCTGGACAGGGTTGATGCCACCGTTTATGGTTATACCAGTAAAGATTATTCGGTTATAAGAATGAACTGTATAAAAACAGATTTGGATGTAGTTTGGCCGCTTTACACCGAAGCTATAACACAACCTAAGTTTGATACCGCCGAATTTAGCCGCATTAAACAGGATGCTATTAACAGCCTGAAAGAAAGAGATTCACAGCCCGATGCGGCTATTGATAAAATGGCTAATCAGGTAGCTTTTGCCAATCGCGATTATGCAAAGGAACCACAAGGCACTCCTGCAATCATCAGTCAGCTTACAGCAGCCGAAACTAAGGCTTATTATAATTCTATCTTAACAAAATCGCGCATGTTTATTGTAGTGGTTGCTGATCTGGACAGATCAGTTATTGAAGCTAAGGTTGGACAATTGCTTGCTACTATTAAAAAAGGCACACCTGTTGAAATGAAGAAATCATTCTTCAGGGTTTATAATAATTCATTTAACGAGGAATCCCGTGATCTGGCTACCAATTATGTTGAAGGCGTAACCAGCGGCCCGGAATTGGATGCACCTGATTTTACCGCCTTTACCATAGCTATGCGAATTTTTGCAAACAGGCACTTTTTAGATATACGTACTAAAAATGGCTTGTCATACGCTCCGCAGGCATGGTTTAGTAATGGTGCTACATCTGTCGCTAAATTCTCGGTATCAACCACACAGCCTAATAAATATATAGCTGTTTTTGATAAACTGGTTGACAGCACCAGAAAGCATGGCTTTACCCCGGCTGAACTAGCCGACATGAAAGTTACCTATTTAACAAGTTTCTATTATAAAAATGAAACCAACGGAGCGCAGGCATCATCAATTGCCGCAAATGAAGTATTGCATGGCGATTGGAAACGCTCGCTAACCTTAATAAGCGATGTTAACAAAGTAACCCTTCAAGATATAGACAACGCCTTTGATAAATACATAGGCAATATTGTATGGGTATACCAGGGTGATATTAAAAAGGTTGACCCCACACTCTACAAAAATGGAACGCTGCACCAGGCTGATAATCCGGTTAGCTATTAGGGATAGAGATTAGAGGTTGAAGATTAGAGATTTGTAAAAAATTAAAGGCCTGGTTTTTATAAACCAGGCCTTCTTATATTACCATCAAGGGATTCTAACTAATCTCTAATCTTCAACCTCTAATCTCTATTCCTAATCTCTAATCTTCAACCTCCAGTCTCTACTTCAGCAGATTCTTCCAGCTTACCATATCACCGATTATTTTATCCAAATTATCAGCAGCAACGCGTTCCTGCTGCATGGTATCGCGGTAGCGGATAGTTACAGTATTATCTTCCAGTGTTTGGTGATCTACAGTGATACAGAAAGGAGTACCGATAGCATCCTGACGGCGATAGCGTTTGCCAATAGCATCTTTTTCCTCGTATTGCAGGTTGAAGTCGGTTTTTAGGTTATCCATTATCTCACGGGCCTTTTCTGGCAAGCCATCCTTTTTAGTTAATGGGAATATAGCAGCCTTAACAGGAGCAAGGCAAGGGTGAATTCTTAATACGGTACGGCTATCTTGCTTTTCTTCAGTGCTCAGGTCTTCTTCTTCGTAAGCGTTTATCAGCGTAAGCAAGAACATGCGATCTAAACCTATAGAAGTTTCAACTACATAAGGCACATAGTTGCCATAAGGTTTGCCATTCTCGTCTAACTCAGGATCAAAGTATTGTAGCTTTTTACCCGAAAATTTCTGATGCTGACTTAAATCAAAATCAGTACGACTGTGAATACCCTCAACTTCTTTAAAGCCAAACGGAAAATTAAATTCTATATCAAAAGCAGCATCGGCATAATGTGCCAGTTTGGTATGCTCATGAAAACGATATTTATTTACATCAGTACCTAAAGCCAGGTGCCAGTTAAGGCGTGCTTGCTTCCATTTGTCAAACCATTCGGCTTGTGTGCCGGGGCGCACGAAAAATTGCATTTCCATTTGCTCAAACTCGCGCATACGGATAATGAATTGTCTTGCAATAACCTCATTACGGAAAGCCTTGCCAATTTGCGCAATACCAAACGGAATTTTCATCCTGCCTGATTTTTGTACGTTCAGGTAATTTACAAATATACCCTGTGCTGTTTCCGGGCGAAGGTAAATAACGTCAGAATCTTCGGCCACAGCGCCCATCTGAGTACTGAACATCAGGTTAAACTGGCGAACATCAGTCCAGTTAGCAGTTTTTGATAACGGGCAAAGTATTTTATGCTGAATGATCAGTTCTTTTAAACGTGGCAGGTTATCGGCTTTAAGCGCATTATCCATTTCCAGTTGCAGTTCTTCGGCAAGGTCGGTTTTGCCTTCCTCGTCGTAACGGGCAATTTGGTCCTCAATTAATTGATCGGCACGGTAACGTTTGTTTGAATCTTTATTATCTATCATCGGATCGCTGAAGCCATCAACATGGCCGCTTGCTTTCCAGATTTTTGGATGCATGAAAATGGCAGAGTCAATGCCGACAATGTTATCATTCATCTGCACCATAGCTTTCCACCAGTAAGTTTTAAGGTTGTTCTTTAACTCGGCACCATTTTGCCCGTAGTCGTAAACAGCGCTTAATCCATCATAAATCTCGCTCGATGGGAAAACAAAGCCATATTCTTTAGCGTGTGCTATTACATTTTTAAACAGTTCGTCGGTTGAGTTACTCATAATAGGGGCAAATATAGTTTTTTTTGGATTTCGGATTTGGGAATTTCAATTTCGGATGTATGTAATCTCTCTTCAACCCGTCATTGCGAGGTACGAACCAACCTCTAAACTATACAAAGCAAATTATTAGATGTAGGCTATCGCATGGTATCGCTCATAGCCGCTAATGCCTATTTCTTTTGTCTTGATACAAAATAAACAAAAGATCAAGACAAAGGGGATGCTTCTACCCGCAAGGCCATACTCCCGGCTCGCCCCCTTTGTCGGTTAGGCCTGCGCGCTTTTGTAGTTTATTATTTTTCTGCGCAATGACGCTTTAATAATTAGTTATGAATCTCTCAAACCAAAAGCCATTTTGTTTTTTATCCTAGAAAGCATTTACTCATCATGGATCATATCGTTAAAATAATTTCAACCACCTACGTAACACATAATGTTAAGCAGTTTGATATTGAAAAACCAAAGGGTTTCAAATTTACTCCGGGGCAGGCAACAGATCTGTCTATCAACCAGCCGGAATGGAAGGATAAGAAAAACCCGTTCACTTTTACTTGTTTAAATGATGACTCTTTCCTGCAATTCACTATAAAAATTTATAAGGATTCTGAAGAAGGTGTCACCAGGCATTTGGACGAGCTGGAACCCGGCGATGAATTAATCATCAGCGATGCCTGGGGAGCCATTGAATATAGAGGCCCCGGTTATTTTATTGCCGGTGGTGCAGGCGTAACACCATTTTTGGCCATACTAAGAGAACTCTTTATTGATGGAGGCATAGAAGGCAATACCTTGTTTTTCTCTAATAAAACTAACAAGGATATTATATTAGCAAGCGAGCTTAAACGAATGCTTGGCGAAAATGCTCATTTTACCACCACACAGGATGATGGCGAAGGCGACCACCGAAAAATTGATGCTGAGTTTCTGAAAGCAGAGGTAAAAGATTTTAGCAAACACTTTTACGTTTGCGGTCCTGATGAAATGGTTAAAGAGATAAACGAAATATTAGAAAGTTTGGGTGCTAAGGCTGATTCTGTTGTTTTTGAAAAATAAGGAACTTTTTCAATGGGGATTTATCAATTTTAATCTTTCCGGCTTCCTGCCTTTTGCACTTTCCTACTTTTCTATACATTTGAGCCATGGGTATCCGGGTTGAGGCACTAACAAAGGTTTACGGCAAGCAAAGGGCTATCGATAACATTTCATTTTCTGCAGAGCCAGGTGTGTTGGGCTTTTTAGGGCCGAATGGTGCAGGTAAATCTACCACCATGAAAATACTTACCTGCTTTATCCCTCAAACATCAGGCAAGGCATCTGTTTGCGGGTTTGATGTGGAGCAGCAATCATTAGAAGTTCGGAAACATATCGGCTATCTGCCTGAAAGCAACTCGCTGTACCTGGATATGTATGTAAAAGAGTCGTTGGGCTTTATAGCAGGTATACATCAAATTCCATCCCCGGCAAAACGTATTGCCGAAGTAATTGAGCAAACCGGTCTTGGGCCCGAGCAGCACAAAAAAATCGGTCAGCTTTCAAAGGGTTACCGCCAGCGCGTAGGTTTGGCGCAGGCCATTATTCATAATCCCGAAGTGCTGATACTGGATGAACCAACATCGGGCCTCGATCCAAACCAATTGATCGGTATCCGCCAGTTGATACTGGAATTGGGTAAAACAAAAACCATCATCCTTTCAACCCATATTATGCAGGAGGTAGAAGCCGTCTGCAACCAGGTGATCATTATCAACAAAGGAAATATAGTAGCTGACGATAGTTTGCAAGGCTTAAGAGATAAAAATAAGGGTAAATCACTGGAAGATATTTTTATCGGGCTAACGAATAAATAAAACCTCTCCAATATAAGCTGCGGCGTTACAGCAATTGGAATATCATTTTTAATAACATAAATTTGATTACCAATTACTGAAATATGAAAAGACTATTTACTCATGCTATTTGTATGGTGAGCCTTATAATTATTTGTAATAAGGTTAAAGCGCAATCAACCGACAAAATTTATTTAAGTCTTGGGCCTGAATTTGGCATCCCCGTTAATACTGTCAGTGATCCTTATTACAATACACGTGGTATTTATAAAGATGGCTTTGGGGGTAGCTTTAAATTAGAGCTTCCGGTTTTGCCTCAACTGCACGTAACTATTACCGCAGGTTATATGAGCTTTAAAGCAGCAACAAGATATGTTGCTTATCCCGGCGCTGCTCCGGGTCCTTATCTTCTTGGCGGCATCGCTACGATAAACGGGCCTCCATATGAATATATTCCATTAAAAGCAGGGTTGCGGTATTACATGGTAAGGCATTTTTATATTGAGGGTGAGGCTGGCGATGCCATAAAAGCAAATAGCGTCACCACTTCACAATTTATTTATGCAGGTGGTCTCGGTGGTATTATACCTATACAGAAGCGCAGCTCGATTGATATTGGTGTGCGGTTTGAGAGGGGATATAAAAGCGTAGACTACAATTACTCAATGGGCGAAGTTGACTTCAGAGTTGCTTACCGTTATCAATTTAAATAAGTTAAAAAAATAGGATAGTAAGCCATTTAAAATCAACTTTGCTTTAGTATATTATTGTTGTAATTTCGGCGTTTCAGGCATAAATGGTTTATAGTGTTTAGTATCCTTAAAAAAGAAATTACCTCGTATCTCAGTTCATTGGTTGCCTATGTAACCATTGGTGTGTTTTTGGTTGTGCTTGGCCTTTTTTTATGGGTTTTTCCTGATTCAAGCATCCTTGATTATGGATATGCGGGGCTTGATAGCCTGTTCAGCACCGCGCCTTACCTGTTCATGTTCCTTATTCCGGCTATTACTATGCGTTCACTGGCCGAGGAACGCCGCGAAGGTACTTTTGAACTGCTGCTCACCCGCCCGCTTACAGATTGGCAAATTGTATTGGGTAAATACTTTGCAAGCTTGTTACTGGTGCTATTTGCGCTGATACCTACATTGGTTTACTACTATTCGGTTTACGTGTTGGGTAACCCACCGGGTAATATTGATACGGGCGCAGTTATCGGCTCATATATCGGCTTATTTTTGTTGGGCGCGTGTTTTGCAGCCATTGGCTTGTTTGCCTCATCTATCAGCAAAAATCAGATCATCGCTTTTACTATAGCGGTATTCCTGTGTTTCTTTTTTTATAGCGGCTTTGATTCACTTAGCCAGATATTATCACTTCAAAGCTTGACCCTGGAAGATCTCGGTATTACAGAACATTACCAATCGGTAAGCAGGGGCGTATTGGATACGCGCGATTTGGTATATTTTATCATTGTATCGGGTATATTTATATGGCTTACGCTATTTGTATTGCTTCGCCAACGCCAAAAAACAATTACAAACCAAATTACCATTGGGATAGTAGCTGTATTATTTGTTTTGGGTGTTATATCAGCCTTAACCTTTACACGTTTTGATTTTACTAAGGAGAAACGCTATACCATATCGCCTATAAGCAGGCAAATAATGGGTAGCCTGGCACGGCCGGTTAAGGTTACGGTTTATTTACAGGGTGATAATTTTCAACCCTGGATGAAAAGATTACAGCATGCTACACGTGATATGCTGGGTGATTTGCAAGCCTATTCACATGGCAACATACAGTATGAATTTGTTAACCCAATTGCCAATATTAAAGGACTATCTGACGATCAGCAAAAGGCAGTATATGATTCTTTGGAATCAAAAGGAATAGTAGGACAGGGGTATAGCATTAAAACTGATAATGGTGTTTCGCAAATGCTCATATTTCCTGAGGCACTTATACAGTACAAGGGGCAAACTATCGCTGTAAATTTATTGCAATCGCGCATGGGGCTTTCGGATGATGAAGTCGCCAATAACTCAATTCAGAATTTGGAATATGCTTTTTCATCAGCCATAAAAAAAATAACCAGCGGCGGTAAACCCGAGGTGGGTTTTACCGAGGGGCATAATGAACTAACCGACGTACAACTCTATTCTGCCATGAAAGCGCTTGGCGATGGCTATGATGCGGGCAGGGTTGATCTGAAAACCATTCCGTTCGCTGGCTTAATGCAGATAAAACTATTGTTTATACCCAAACCTGATAAGCCATTTACCGAACTGGAGAAATTTAAACTCGACCAGTATATTATGCGCGGCGGCAAAGTGGTTTGGACAATTGACCAGGTAAATGCCGAACTTGATAGCCTGCGCGGGCATGGCGGCGAAGAGATGGCATTCCCAAAACAATTAAATCTGGACGATCAATTGTTTGTTTATGGCGTACGCATCAACTATGATCTGATAGCCGATTTGAACAGCAACCAAATACCCGTAAGCACAGGCAACATTGGCGGGCAGGCGCAAATTCAATTAGTGCCCTGGTTGTTTTACCCTATACTTATCCCGCTTTCAAAACATCCTATTGTGAAAAATCTGGATGGTATAAGCACGGAGTTTGTAAGTACGATAGATACGCTTGCCATTAAAAATGTGAAGAAAACGGTATTGCTTACCTCATCGCCATATAATACAAAACTGAGTACGCCTAAACTATTGTCGCTACAAGCTATAGAACAGGAGCCGGATACTAAAGCGTTTCAGAGCACGCCAAAAACTGTGGCGGTTTTGTTGGAAGGTAAGTTTACATCCGACTTTTTAAACAGGCCATTGCCCGAGGGATTGACTGAACAGATAGCCACAATAAATGAAAGCATACCTACTAAAATGATCGTAATAAGTGATGGTGATGTGTTTAAAAATCAGGTGGCTGAAGATGGTTCGCCGTTCCCGCTGGGGTACGACCATTATACACAGCAAACCTTCGGAAATAAGAACCTGCTGCTCAATATTGCCGACTATATGACCGATGATTCGGGCCTTATTGCATTGCGTACAAAAGAGATACAAATACGGCTGCTAAACCATGCCCGGGTGCGCGATGAAAAATTATTCTGGCAATTAATTAATACTATAGTGCCCTTGTGTATAGTGTTAATATTTGCTATTTTTCAACATTATATCCGCAAGCGAAAGTATGCCCGTTAAATTTTATACTTTTGAGTGACTAATACTAAAAATTATATGAGATTTATTGTTTCTACATCAACATTACTCAAGCAATTGCAGTCGGTAAGCGGCGCATTAAGCAACAGTACCGTATTGCCGATACTGGAGAACTTTTTGTTTGAGATAAAGGATGGAAACTTAACCATTTCTGCTACCGACCTGCAAACCAGCATGACCACCTCCCTTACTGTTGAAGCTAAGGAGAATGGCCGCATTGCTATCCCATCGCGTATATTGTTAGATACGTTAAAGTCGTTGCCTGAGCAGCCTGTAACTTTTTCTGTTGATGATAGTACATTTGCTATTGAAATAAGCGCGGGCGATGGTAAATATAAACTGAGCGGTGAGAATGGTGAAGATTTTCCTAAAATACCTGTGGTTGAAAACGCATCATCAGTTAACCTGCCAGCCTCGGTTTTAGCCGAAGCTATAAATAAAACTATTTTTGCGGTAAGTAATGATGAATTGCGCCCAGCCATGACTGGCGTTTACTGCCAGTTATCAACCCAATACCTTACTTTTGTAGCTACCGATGCACATAAATTGGTACGCTATCGCCGTAAGGATGCGAAGGCTGAAAGCACCACTTCATTTATATTGCCTAAAAAAGCCATAACCCTTTTAAAATCGGCTCTGCCGCCTGATGATGTAAATGTGTCGGTTGAATATAACAGCACCAGCGCATTCTTTAAATTTGGCAATATCAACATGGTTTGCCGTTTAATTGATGAACGCTATCCTGATTACGAAGCAGTTATTCCGTTAAATAACCCTAACAAATTGTTGATCGACCGCTTGTCATTCTTAGGCTCACTAAGCCGTGTTGCTATTTATGCTAATAAAACTACGCACCAGGTACGATTAAAAATTAATGGCAGCGAGTTAAACATATCATCAGAAGATATTGATTTTGCTAACGAAGCGCATGAGCGTTTAAGCTGCCAGTACGAGGGTGAGGATATGGAAATAGGTTTTAATGCCCGTTTCCTGATTGAAATGCTGAAGAATTTGAGTTGCGAAGAAGTATCGCTTGAAATGTCGACACCAAACCGCGCAGGCTTATTACTGCCACAAGGCGGCGACGAGAACGAAGACGTATTAATGCTGGTAATGCCGGTAATGCTTAATAGCTACGCCTGATTTAATGATTAGAGATTAAAGACTAGAGATTAGTAAAATTCTTGATTGATAGGTTCCAACTAATCTCTAGTCTTTAATCTCCAATCTCTAACAAAGTCCGGTATAAATGCCGGACTTTTTTGTTCATCAGGATAACAAAACTTACTATACGCAGTTATAGTACTATTTATATGAATTACAGGATATTAATTATATTTCTTTTTGCACTTATAACGGGTTTATTATCCTGCAAAAATAAGGATTATCCATTGCCCGTTAGTCCACCTACCTACCTTAATGTAGTTAATGCCACTGCCGATACACTTGACTATGCAATAAATTTTACGCGGCAAAATAATGCTTCAGATATTTACCCGGGTGGAGCAACGTATTATTTAAGTGTAATATCGGGTGCACAAAAATACCAGTTTAAAAAAGCGGGCAGCCCGAATGTTTTGTTCACTACCACTTACACACTTGATACCGGCACCAATAAATATTACTCTATATTCATAGGGGGCGAATCGGCTGATAAAACATTTTTAACGGTTGATAATATTAACCAGGCATCTGCTGTTTTAGCAACTGATGCTACTAATACAACAGCAGCTGTAAGGTTTGTAAATGCTTCGCCAACCATAGGATCGCTTAACTTTGTAATTAACCAGGGCGATACGGTAAATATTAAGAACAGTGCGTTTGAAAGTGTAAGCCCGTTTATGCTTGCAAAAGCAGCCTTAAATGAAATAAAAGTGTACCAGGCAGGTAGTAGCACTGCTATTGTTGATACCACATTTACCTTTCAGCAAGATGTAATATATACGGTATTTACAAAAGGAGTGTTAAATGGAAAAGGGAATTCAGCATTTAGTGCGGTGTTGTTAAATACGGGCACAAATAATCAATAAAACAATGACTATTAAAAATAATAAAAGCTATATATTTTTTTTATCTCTGTTTGCAGTATTTGCGGTTATAATGCCGTTTATAAGTTCATGCGGTAAAGGCGGCGCGGCTACAAGTGTTGGTTTAAACACGCAAATAGAGGTGTTAAACCTTAGTCCCGATCTGCAACCGGTAAACCTATATATCAATTTCCTGCAACAAGGCACCAATTCATTTTCCTACTCTATAAATTCAGGGTATTTTTTTGTGAATTCAATTGATACACCTATGCAGGTAAGAACCGCTTCAACAACAACTAATACTGTTAACCTACTAAACATTGATAGTTTACTGTTGCCCAATCATAAATATTCATTGTTTATAACCGGGCTATATCTAACTGATAGCCTGACTTATATTTTAACTCGTGATGATACTGCTAAAACACCACGGGTAGGTTTTGGTAAATTAAGATTTGTAAACGCATCTTTGCCACGTACAAACTTAAACATAACAGTCAACGGAACTCTTGACTCGACATTTACGAATGTTCCCTTTAAAAAAGTAACCAACTATGTACAATTGCCCGCGGGTATTTATACTTTCCAGGTAACGCCTACAAATTCACCCTCGACAATATTACCTACTCCGGGCCTGCAAAGTATTACTATACAGGATAGCCGTTTATACACACTTTATACCAATGGCATAGTTGGGCGTACAGATACTTCGGCCTTTGCTGGTGCTGTGCTTACCAATAGGTAGCTTAAGTACAATTTATATTTATATTTTTGCTGAAAATTAAAAACATTGGAACTAATAAAGCACCTGATTGATTTCATTTTACATATTGATAAGCACCTGGAAATTATTACCACGCAATACCAGGGCTGGACATATTTAATATTATTTGCAATTATTTTTGCCGAAACAGGGTTTGTTATTACCCCATTTTTACCCGGCGACTCTTTATTATTTGCAGCAGGTGCTTTAATAGCCAGCGGTAGATCAGGCCTTGATATTTACTTTATAGGTATTATCCTGATCATAGCGGCATTTACCGGTAATAGTTTAAACTACGCACTCGGTAATTATTTAGGCCCAAAAGTTTTTAAGCCCGAAAACAAAATTTTAAAATTGGATTATTACCTGCAAACCAAAGCGTTTTTTGATAAGCATGGTGGCAAGGCAGTAATATTCAGCAGGTTTATGCCGATAATTCGCACCATAGCACCATTTGTCGCCGGGGTAGGCCGGATGCCTTTTTTACGATATAGCTTATATAACATTATCGGCGGCACCTCATGGATCATCTTATTCCTGTTAGCAGGCTATGAACTGGGTAATCTGCCTTTCCTGAAAGCCCATATTTCGTTAATAGGTATTGCTATTATACTACTTTCAGTTGTGCCGCCAATTTTTGCAGCAATTAAAAGCAAGGGAAAGAAAAAGCAGGTGAAAGGGTAATAACTCTACTTGTTTGCCGAGGGCAATATCTTCCCGGCTTTATAATAAGTCTCTTCCAGTTCAATTCTTTGCTTTTGTTCGATATTAAGTGGTGTCGCGATCAGTTTATCCAGATCAGGCTGCCCGGCATCAACCCAGGCCGAATACCAATAACTACCTACTGCCAGTATCGCCGACCGCATGCGGCGCTGTACCATACCATGTAGCATTTGCTGATAAGCTGCACTATATCCAACAGAATAATCCTGAACTTTTCTGCTGCCGCGATTTTCTATTACATACTTTTTATCAGGCGGGAAAGTTTTGTTTAACATTCCCTCAAAAAGCAGCACCGAATCGACACTATTGAATGAACTACGACAAATTTTAAAGGCTTCCTTCAGCGGATCGTCAATATATCGGGCTTTGCCAGCAAAATAATTGTACTTATCACCAAAAAGCTCGGGCAGACGACTTTCCCACAACGCATGTATCCCCGTTTGGTTAGTTAACTGGCCATTATAATTCATGGTGAGGTGTAGTGGCACGTGCGCATCGGCTACATAATGCCCCAGGTTTGCCGATACATTCAGTATAGCAGTAGTATCATGGTCTTTAAATGCTTTAACCAATCGATAATAATTATATTGAATGGCCCATGGCACGGTGCCATACTTATCGAGCGTATCGGCAGTATATTTTTTTACAGCATCATCCCAGTTTTGTGGAATTGCGCCGAAAGGGTTTTTGCCATAATGGTCGGCATCTAAATAATGCCGTGATGCTTCGGTTGAGTCAACATAGCGGCGTTTATCGGCGCTTACGGCATGTTCGGTAATAAACTCTATGTTTGCCTTGTAAAACCCGGCCATAGCCTTAGGTAGTGTAAAAACAGCCAGCCGGTTAATGCGGTAATGCGCAAAAAATCCCCAGGAAGAGCAGGTTATAATTAACAGAATACTTAGAAATGATAAGATAAGGTTGCGTTTCATTGGATATTTGGATATATTATCCGGTAATATTAATTGCAATATATTAAGCAGGCATTAAAATTAGAATAATATGCTAAAATTTATTGTAATAAAAGGGCATTTGAAGCAGATATATAATTTGTTTAAAATTAGCTTGCATTATTAAAAATATCATCCTATATTTGCAGTCCTTAAATAAAAAAGAATAACAAGCTATACAATGGCAAATCATAAATCATCATTAAAAAGGATCAGGTCTAACGCTGCGAAGCGCTTACGTAACAGATACCAGGCTAAAACCACCAGGAACGCCATCAAAAAACTAAGAAGCACAACTACTCAGGCTGATGCAAGTGAACTTTTGAAAAAAGTGATCTCTATGCTTGACCGTTTAGCTAAGAAAAACGTTATCCACAAAAACAAAGCTTCGAACAATAAATCAAAGCTTACTAAGTTTGTAAATACTTTAAAATAAGACTTTTATATTTTTTATACATAAAAAGCGATGAGTTTAAAACTCATCGCTTTTTTTATGCTTAAAATTTACGATTTACATAATATTTAAAGTTTTCTTAATATTTAACTCATAATTTTAAAACTAATAAGAATATATTTAGTTTTGTTACAGACAATTACCAAAAGCCTGTCATGACAAAACTTACAGCAATAGCCTTATGGCCGTTAGTATACCTGCTTGATTTCGGCATTTATTTAACCGGTGCGAAAACATTTAAGGAAGCACGCGCCATTTCTAAAGCGCATTTTAAAAGAATTATGAGCCGGAAAGGATCGGTACAGAGCCATAGCCATGGAATAATGCCGGAGGTTGCAACCCATAATGATTAACAAAGAATTTCGCGGTAATATTTAATCAGCTATATTCACGCTGATTAATTGTTATATATAAATCCCTGATTCCCGGAATGAAATCTTACGAAAACAAGTTCAGCATAAAATCATGGGCCGAGGAAGACCGCCCGCGTGAAAAGCTGAACGCACAAGGCCGACGTGCATTAACAGATGCCGAACTGATCGCCATACTCATTGGTTCCGGTAACAGAGATGAATCGGCGGTTGACTTAAGCAAGCGCATATTGCATCATTATGATAATGATCTTAATAAACTGGGCAAGGCATCAATTGATGAACTTTCGCAATTTAGAGGCATCGGCGAAGCTAAAGCCATTTCTATTATTGCCGCGCTTGAAATAGGGCGCAGGCGAAGCGATACAGAAGAAGCTGTGCTTGATATGATTAGTGTGAGTAAGGATGCCTACAATGTAATTAAACGGTTTTTGGTTGATTTGAACCACGAGGAATTCTGGATATTGCTGCTCAATCAAAATAGTAAGGTTTTAGGAAAAGAATTGATAAGCAAAGGGGGCGTGGCTGGCACCTATGCCGACCCAAAGGTTATATTCAATATTGCTTTACGGTACCAGGCTGCATCAATCATTTTGGCGCATAATCATCCGTCGGGAAATTTAAAACCAAGTCAGGCCGATATTGATCTTACCAAAAAGATGGTAAATGCCGGGAAATTGCTCGATATAAAAATACTCGATCATTTGATAGTTATCGATAAAGGTTATTATAGCATGGCTGATGAAGGAGTGATTTGATTGATTTCGAATTTCGAATGTTCGATTTCGAATTTATTAATTTCAATAAACTATTACTATTTTTAAGCGTTACCTTAGATAGATAAAACAAACCACATCATGATCATTCCAGAAGACAAAATACCACTCGACGATTCATTTGATGACGATGCTGAAGATCAGCAAAGTCAGCAAGATATACATTCAAATGGGCTCGATGAAGAAAATGAATTAGATCCGGCTTTATTAGATGAAGCTGATCCCGATAAACTGACACAAGCTTATGATGCCGCCGAATCATCCTATACGCTTGATTTTGACGATGACGATCTTAACGATGATGAGTAAAACTCTCCGCGCCTAATAGTGAGGTATGAATCAATCGCTAAAGGATGGGTCATGCAGGCACTCGAAGTATAAGCGTAAAGGCTTTTGCCCACATGCTTCGAGTGCCTGCATGACCCTTCATCGCTATAGTTACCCATGACAACTAAATTCGAAATCGAACATTCGATATTCGAAATCCAAATCAAATCCTCTTTTAACCTTTCACCTTAAATCCTATCTTTGCCGATTATCATTCTGTTATAATGAAGATATCTTACAATTGGCTCAAAGAATTTATTGATACGGATAAAAGCCCCGAAGAAATATCAACCATACTTACCGGTACCGGTTTAGAAGTTGAAAGTTTAGAAAAAGTTCAGGCTATTCCGGGCGGACTGGAAGGTTTAGTGATCGGGCATGTTAAAGAATGCATTGATCATCCTAATTCCGACCATTTACACATAACCAAAGTTGACGTTGGAGGCGAAGAAGACCTGCAAATTGTTTGCGGCGCAGCTAATGTTGCCGCCGGGCAAAAAGTAGTAGTAGCTGTTGTAGGTGCATTTGTGTACCCTATGGAGGGCGAAAAATTCAAGATCAATAAATCAAAAATACGTGGTGAGGTATCCGAAGGTATGATCTGTGCCGAGGATGAGATAAGTCTGGGTACATCGCACAATGGTATAATGGTGTTGGATGCTGATGCCGTGCCGGGTACTTTGGCTAAAAACCACTTTAAAATTAATGATGATTACCTGTACGAAATAGGTTTAACACCTAATCGTGCTGATGCGGTTTCGCATTTGGGTACCGCCCGTGATATAGCCGCATTTTTAAAGCTCAAAATTAAAAAACCTGATGTGTCAGCATTTAAGGTTGATAATACCAGCCGTACAATTGAGGTGGTGGTTGAAAATGAACAGGCAGCGCCGCGATATTCAGGCTTAACTATTTCGGGTATTGAGGTAAAGGAATCTCCTAATTGGTTAAAAGAGCGTTTAAGCGTTATAGGCGTGCGTTCTATCAATAATATAGTAGATGCGACCAATTATGTTTTGCACGACCTGGGGCAGCCCTTACATGCCTTTGATGCTGATGCTATAAAAGGCAATAAAGTGATCGTAAAGAATTGTGCCGAAGGAACTTTGTTTAAAACTTTAGATGATGTGGAGCGCAAGCTATCTGCCGATGACCTGATGATATGCGATGCTGAAGAACCGATGTGTATTGCAGGTGTTTTTGGCGGTGCTAATTCTGGCGTTAAGGCATCAACTAAAAATATATTTTTAGAGAGCGCTTATTTCAACTCCGTTTCGGTACGTAAAACAGCCAAGCGTCATGGTTTAAAAACTGATGCTTCGTTTAGGTTTGAGCGTGGTACCGATCCGGATATGACCGTTTTTGCTTTAAAACGTGCTGCATTATTGATCCAGGAACTGGCTGGTGGAACTATATCATCAGAAATTTATGATAATTATCCAAGCCCGGTTGCACCTTTTGAAGTTAAGGTTACTTATCATAACATCGACAGATTGATAGGACAGCTGATCCCGCATGATGAAATAAAAGGCATCATTAAGGCGCTGAATATTGAGATCGTAAATGAAACTGCCGAAGGCCTTTCTTTAAAAGTACCGCCTTACCGTGTTGATGTAACCCGCGATGTAGACATTGTGGAAGAAATACTGCGCATTTACGGTTATAACAATATTCATATCCCTACGCAGATCAGGGCATCGTTAAATACATCAGTAAGGCCAGATAAAGATGCGGTGCAAAACCAGTTGTCAGACCTGCTAACGGCTAACGGCTTTAATGAGATCATGTCGAACTCGTTAACTAAGTCGGCCTATTCAAGTGATTTGGATACCGCGGTTAAGATCTTAAACCCTTTAAGCAGCGATCTGGATGTTATGCGCCAGAGTATGTTGTATTCGGGTTTGGAAGCTATCGTTCATAATCAAAATCGTAAGAGTCCTGATCTTAAACTGTATGAATTCGGCAAGGTGTATAGTGTAAATGAGGATAAATATATTGAAACACAGCGTTTAGCCATATTCATTACCGGTGCCAATACCGCCGAAGCATGGAACCAAAAGGCAAAAACGGTTTCTTTTTATAACCTGAAAGCTATCGTTGACGGCATCATCGGAAAGCTAAATGTTAAAGACTTTATTATCGAAGAGTCTACCTGCAAAAAGCTGGCTTACGGCCTGCAATACATGCGCGGTAACAAACAGTTGGTAAAATTTGGATCAGTGGCACCAGCATCCCTCAAATTAGCTGACGTGGACAAGGAAGTTTTTTATGCTGATTTTAATTTCGACCTGATTTTAACACTGGCCCGCAAAAACAATATAGTGTACCAGGATATTTCAAAATTCCCGGCGGTAAGGCGCGATCTTTCAATGCTGATAGATAAAAACGTAACATTTGGCGCATTAAAACAGATAGCCCAAAAAACAGAACGTAAGTTATTGAAAGAAGTAAATGTGTTTGATGTTTATGAAGGTGATAAATTACCGGCAGGGAAAAAATCATACGCGTTGAGCTTTATTATTGAGGATATGGAAAAAACCCTTACCGATAAAGCCATTGATGCCATAATGCAAAAATTAATTTTTAATTTAGAAAAAGAAGCAGGAGCGGAAATACGCAAATAATTATTGAATTACAGATTTATTGAATTATTGATTTAAACATGATCAAAATTCAGTAATTCACTAATTCAATAAATCAATAATTAAAATGATCGCCGAACAATTAAATAGAGTAATTGATAAAACCTTGCGTTTGATTGAGCTGTGCGCTGCTTTACAGGAGGAGAATGACCTGTTGAAACTGGAGAACGATGCGTTGAATACGGCACTGAATGTTAGCAAAAATAAGACTAAAGAACTTGATGAAAAGTTTCGTGTATTGAAGGTTGCAAAATCATTTTCAGAAACAAATGAAAAAAGTGTTGACATTAAGCAAAAAATTAACGAATTTGTGCAAGAAATAGATAAGTGCATTGTGTTGCTGAAAAAGTAATACGAATAGTGAAAAGCTCAAATGGGAGAAATCTCTATAAAAATAAATATTGCTGACAGAGTTTACCCCTTAAAGGTAAACATGGAAGAAGAAGAAATAATACGTAGGGCAGCTAAGCTGATCAACGACCGTGTAAAGGAATATCAGGAAAATTACGCGGTTCGGGATAAACAGGATTTGCTTTCAATGTGTGTATTGCATTATGCAACATCATCATTAAAAGCAGAGAAAAAAGTTACAGTTGAAGATACAGATGTAGCCGAAAAAGTTTACCAGTTAGATCACTTGCTAACCGAATTTTTCTCGAAGTAATAAACGTTCTTTGTATAAATGAGAGCATATTTAAGATTTAACCGCAGTTAAATTTTAGGTTTCACTATTAAAAACTTAACGCTTCAATATGAGCGGATCAAGGAGGCATGCGTTAATCGTTGTATTTACGGTAACCCATGGTCCCAATATCTGTCACGAGGTTTTTCAATACATGACACTTAAAAGTTAGTTGCGGTTTTTTTATTATACATAACCTAAAAGAAAAGAATGAATTCATCATTATATGTTATTATCGGTCTCCTGCTTGGAACCGGAATAGGCATTATCGTTGGCCGTTTCCTGTTGAGGAAACTTTTTAAAACACAAGAAAATTCGGCCCAAAACAAAGCAAGACTTATTTTAAAGGATGCTGAAAACAATGCAGAAATTCTGAAAAAGAATAAATTACTCGAAGCAAAGGAGCGCTTTTTACAAATGAAAGCGGAACATGAGCAGGAAGTAAATGCGAAAAACAACAACCTTAACCAGCGCGAGAATAGCTTTAAACAAAAAGAACAGTCGGTTAATCAGCGCCTGGAAAACTTAACCCGTAAGGAAAACGAGATTGACAATGTTCGTAAAAACCTGGAAAAGCAAACAGAAATTGCTACCAAAAAACAGGAAGAAGTTGACGCGTTAAAAAATCAACATTTAGAGCAATTGGAAAACATTGCAGGCCTTTCGACAGAGGATGCACGTAACCAGTTGATTGAAAATTTGAAGGACGATGCCCGTAGTAAAGCTATGGCGCAAATAAAAGATATTGTTGACGAAGCCAAGCTTACCGCTACCAAAGAAGCTAAGAAAATAGTTATCCAAACTATACAGCGTACCGCTACTGAAAGCGCTATTGAAAATACAGTTTCGATATTTAATATCGAAAATGATGAAATCAAAGGCCGTATAATTGGTCGTGAGGGTAGGAATATCCGTGCGTTGGAAGCCGCTACAGGCATTGAGATCATAGTTGATGATACACCTGAAGCTATTATCCTTTCAGGATTTGATCCGGTTAGGCGCGAGATAGCGAGGCTTGCTATGCACCGTTTGGTAACAGACGGCCGTATACACCCTGCGCGTATTGAGGAAGTGGTAGCCAAAACCAAAAAGCAAATTGAAGAAGAAATTGTAGAAATAGGCGAGCGTACTGTTATTGACCTGGGCATTAATGGCCTGCATCCGGAATTGATCCGTATGGTTGGCCGTATGCGTTACCGTTCATCATACGGGCAAAACCTGTTGCAGCACTCACGCGAGGTAGCTAACTTTTGCGCTACCATGGCAGCCGAACTTGGCCTTAACGTGAAATTGGCCAAACGCGCAGGCTTACTGCACGATATTGGTAAAGTGCCTGATGATAACCCGGAATTGCCACACGCTATTTTAGGTATGCAACTGGCCGAAAAATATAAGGAACATCCTGAGGTGTGTAATGCCATTGGCGCTCACCATGATGAGATAGAGATGACCTCCATGTTATCACCTATCATACAGGTTTGTGACGCTATATCAGGCGCAAGGCCGGGTGCAAGGCGCGAAGTGGTTGAAAGCTACATTAAACGCCTTAAAGAGCTTGAAGAGCTTGCTTTATCGTACCCAGGGGTTGAAAAAACATTTGCTATACAGGCCGGCCGTGAGCTGCGTGTAGTAGTTGAAAGCGAAAAGATAAGTGATGCCGAATCAGAAATACTGGCAGCTGATATATCAAACCGTATACAAACCGAAATGACTTACCCGGGGCAAATAAAAGTTACTGTAATAAGAGAAACCCGTTCGGTAGCGTTTGCTAAATAGCGTTCATTTCATTTACTGTCATTTCTGACGATTTGAGAGATCTTATTCAGTAAGTTTTCTCAAATTGTTCGAAATGACATTTTTTATAATATCCCGTGGCAAAGAATAAGAAATCCACTTCATCAAAAACTAAAGTCGAAGTTAAACCTGTGGGGCTTGAGTTTTACTTTGACAAGTTTGCTGCATCGCATCAAAATCCGGTTAATAAAATTATACAGATCATAGTCGTGCCGCTTTTTGTATTTAGCGTGTTTTTATTGGCATGGTGTATAAAGTTTCCCTATATAAAGTTTTTAGGCCAATATAACCAGGACTTTAACTGGGCTTCGTTCTTACTGGCATTTAGCATTTATTACTATATGCGTTTATCACCTGTATTATCTTATTTTCTGCTATTTATTTTACTGGGCTTTTTTTACATCATTACCGAAATGGTACAATGGCAAAATGCAGGTGGGCCTAATCTGGCAATAATAGGGTTAGGGATGTATTGTTTATCAGGAATAGTGTTATTTATTGGTTATAAATTAGAAAACAAGAAGCTATCGTTTGAATACCGCTATAAAAATTTGCTGATCGCGCCTTTATTTTTGCTGCATTTGATATTCAGAAGGTTTTCCTTGAAATATTAAGACCTCTCACGTCATGGGTAACTTCTTTCAGCATCCTATACGCTGAATAACCCACCTGCACACCAGTTTTTATGAGGTGCTGATCCGCTAGCCAGCGGACAGCCTGACAGTTTGGGTTAGTGATTGATATTTTACCTTACTCCAATATCAAATTATTTACCTTTTCGGTCAATTCTTCTAATCCAAAAGGTTTCGCTATTACATCATCACATCCCCATGACGATAGGTCGGCATCCTTTTGTACATAAGCCGAGCAGATAATAACTGGGATATGCCCTAAATCAGGGTGTGTTTTTATTTGCTGGCAAATTTCCTGTCCATTCTTTCCTGTTAAATGATAATCAAGAATTATCAGGTCGGGCTGATAGTCTTGCATTAAACCAATAATACCATCACTATCCAAAGTTACCTTAACCTCAAATTCCTGGTAAAGCAGTGCTTCGTGTATAACATCAAGTATATCCTGGTTATCATCAAGTACTAAAATTCGCTTCTGCATAATCAATTGTAAAAGGGTTAAATAATAGTTTATATCATAAAGCAAACATAGTCCAGGTAATTTGCGATAAGTGTTTAAGGTTTGTGTTTTTGACTTATTGCAGATCCAATAGTTTAAAAGGATATTGTAAAATATTGAAAATGCTGTAAATCTAAATCGATAGTAAAGTAACGGCTTTTTACAACAAATCTTATTTCAGCTGTAGCAAAAAGAAGTTTTTTGACATTACGATGCTATTGTAATATTTGAAGTTTGAATACAGAAGTGTTAGATAATCCTACTATTAAAAATCGTGATAAAGATCTCTGAATGTGCTTCTTAATCCAAAAGTAAGCATGGTGGTTTTAGCTGAACCCAGGCTATTCGTTTGGTCGCGTAAAAGAGCGCCTGCTTCAAATCGTAGGTTATATTTGGGGTTGATAAGGTACGACACCAGCCCTTCGCCATAATATAAATGAGTGGCTATTCCCTGCCCGGTAGATGAGCCTGTTATAGTAGTGGGGAATGGCAAGAGTAAGCTTTTGCCATTATCAGCTCCGGCCGCATCAAGGCCGTATGCTGCATAATTTACTTGCCCCTGGAAATCAAATTTCCCTATTGAGTAGCTTAATATGCCTATCAATTCTTTGAAATTTGCACTCAGCGGATCACCCAATGGTTCGCTGTAATCAGTGTAATTGGTAATAACCTGCGGCGATGAATAAGTATAAGGTTTAACCGTATTATACTCAAAAAGATAGTTAAAATTCCTAACCTTAAACAGATCTGCGCCACGAATACCTACCTGGTAACCACCGGTATTAGAAGGCTGCTGGCTTTCGCTAACTCTATCTAATAGTAACTGAGCGTATACAGCGGTTTTATCAAATATTTTGTATTTGCTGGTAAAGCCCATTAGTACATTATCAGGGTACGGGGTTTTTGGCCCCAATGCGCTTGCAAACAATACCGGGTTTACATAATTGAAATCGAAGCCATGTGTCTGGCCTACGTCGTTGGCATCAGCAGCAATAAGCGCATTAAAGAAGCCTAGTGAAAACCTGTTGGTTACGCTCCAGTCAATGTAATGAAATACGGCCCATTTGCGGCGGTTATTACCAAAGGAATCATACTGAGGGAGCTTGGAATCTTCCAAATTAGCCCACATCATCATATATTGCACCTTGCCCAAATTGGCAGTTAAGCGTAATAGCGGATAATTGGCTGCATAATCCGATAATAATAATGATCGGTAACCATCACCTATAAAGGTTTTAGACTCGCCAAGTGTAATGTTTAGTTGTTTAATAGGTGTGTATGAAACTATTGCTGTAACGTATGACCAGTCGGCTGTTGTTGTGGTAGGCTGATCTCTGTCATAAGCTTCACCAGGGATCATCCCTATTGTATTTACATAATTTTTATAATAGGTAGGAAAACGCCCCTGATCTTCATAACCACTGGTATAAAAAGAGAATTTGGTGCCAATTGTACCACCAAGCTGGTATCCGCGGGTATTTAAGTAAGTGGTTATTTTGTCCGTAAAATCGCGACCTAGTTGTAAGTCAGGTAAATAATCGGCATAAAAGGTATACTCACTTGTTCGTTCATCAAATAAATGCTCATTAAATATTTTGCGCCATACCCACTGCTTATAATTACTATCAACCCCTAGCTGCATTAATTCAGTATAACGGTGGTTAATGGTACTATCAATAATGTATGGTTTAAGTGCTGTGTGAAACGAGGTATTAACACTGTATATTTCTGCATTAAATTTTTGATCGAATTGATAGGAATAAGGCAGGTATTCTGATTGTGAATGGCTTACCTGTACGGAAAATACGATAATGCCAATAAGTAATAATGATTTCCTGATAGATAAGGTATAGAGTTTTTGCATGCGCAACAATATTTTTACAAGATAAAGATTCAAACACAATTAATGCAAAGGTGGATATTAATTTCTATTAGCCACTTTATGCTTCAAAAATACTTTTTAAAACGCTTTAATTGATTAAGATTAGATTAGAAATGAACGATAATTTAATGAGCCTGCAAAAAAATTATCATATTTGGCCTCAGTTATAAGCCGATACGTTAATTTCTGTTAAATACTATGTTAGTAAAATTGTTTTTTTTAATTTAAGTTATAAAAATTCTGATATTTACCCCTGCTTTAAAATTCTTATTAATTATACATGCAATACAAAAGAATCAATAACCTTTTAGGCTGGCTTTGCTTTATTATAGCCTCAATCACTTATATTTTAACACTGGAGCCATCCGTAAGCTTTTGGGATTGCGGCGAATTTATTTCATGTGCCTATCGTTTACAAGTTGCTCACCAGCCGGGATACCCTGTATTTGCCATGTTGGGCAAGATGTTTTCCCTGCTTTCATTAGGTAATAACACCAAAGTGCCTTATTTTACCAATATGGGTTCAGCATTGGCGAGTGGAGCAACTATTATGCTGCTGTTTTGGTCGATCACGGCGCTTGCTAAAAAAATGCTGCTCAATAAGAATGAAGAAGCAGATCAGCCACGCATTATGCTGATAATGGGTGCGGGTTTGGTTGGTGCGCTGGCATTTACTTATACCGATACCTTTTGGTTCTCGGCGGTTGAAACAATCGTATTTGCATGGTCGTCATTCTGTACCGCATTGGTGTTTTGGGCCATATTAAAATGGGATGCCCACGCCGATGAGCCGGGAGCCGATAAATGGATAATTTTTATTGCCTATGTTATTGGTTTATCAATAGGTATTCACCTGCTAAACCTATTAACCATTCCGGCTATAGGATTGGTTTATTTCTTACGTCGTTCAAAAAATATAAACTTTCGTAGTACGCTTATCGCTTTCTTTATTAGTGTAGTTATCCTTGTATTTATTCAATACGGTATTAGGCAGTACACTATAAAAATTGCAGCTTACTTCGACTTGGTTTTTGTGAATACATTGGGTTTTGGCTTTGGAAGCGGGGCAATCGTATTCTTTTTAATATTGATAGCTGTAATTGTTGCAGGTATAGTATACAGTATACGTGCCCGGAAACCATTTTTAAACCTGGCATTTTTATGTATAGCTTTTATTTATTTAGGTTATAGCTCATTTGCTTATATCCCGATCAGGGCTACCGCTAATCCTAATTTGGATAATACGCACCCTGACAACGCCTTTACCCTTAACAGCTACCTTAACCGCGACCAATACGGCGAAACGCCTTTACTGTACGGGCCATATTTTGATGCCAAGCCTATCGACCAAAAAGAAGGTGCAAATATCTACCGTAAAGGAAAAGTTAAATACGAAGTTGCCGGCAAAAAATTAACTACTATTTATGACCACAATACTATTATGCCACGCATATATAGTACTGATGGTCAGGATCCACAGTTTTACAAGGAATGGTTAAGAATACCAGACGGACAAACACCTGATTTTAGCGATAATCTTAAATTTATGTTCAGCTGGCAAATGTACCAGATGTACTGGCGATACTTTTTATGGAACTTTGCAGGCCGTTATAATGATATGGATGGGCAGTCGAGCATGTCGGGTATTGATGGTAATTGGACAAGCGGTATTTTTGATGGTACAAGGCACTTGCCAAAATCAATTATTGGCGGCGATCCTACCCATCCTTTAGAAGGTGTAACCTATACGCCGTTGTTTTTCCTGCCGCTTATAATAGGTTTGTTTGGTATGGTCTACCATTTTAACCGCAGAAAGAAAGATGCTTTAGTAGTAACATTTTTATGGTTTTTCACAGGTTTGGCTATTGTGATATATGTTAATCAGCCATCAATACAGCCACGTGAGCGTGATTACTCTTATGTAGGCTCGTTTTATGCGTTCGCGATATGGATAGGCCTCGGAGTTATTGCCATTGCTGAATTGCTTAGAAAAGTGATCAGCGCGCAATTGGCAACTATAGGTGCCACTGTAATTTGTTTACTGGCAGCGCCCGTAGTGCTCGCCAGCGAAGAATGGAAAGATCATGACCGCTCAACAAAAATGACACCGCATGATATGGCGTATGATTACCTTATTTCATGCCCTCCAAATGCAATTTTGTTTACTTATGGCGATAATGATACCTATTCGTTATGGTATGACCAGGAGGTTGAAGGCATAAGGACAGATGTACGCATCGTGAACCTGAGCTTATTTACCGGTGATTGGTACATTAAGCAAATGACCCGTAAGATGAATGAGTCGGCGGCATTGCCTATTACCATGCCATTTGAAAAATATGAAGATGGTGTACGCGATGTGATCTATTATAATGAAGGTATTTACGATAGTTCTTTAGGTAAATCAGTACCAATCCCGGGTTATGTAGATATAAAAGATATTTTTGATTTTATATCATCTGATGATAAACGCACTATGCTGCAATACCAAAGCGGCGAGAGTGCTAATTATCTGCCTACTAAAGCCCTTAAAATATCAGCTAATATTGATACAGTTCTTAAATACAACGTGGTACCGGCCAGTGAAAGAAGTAAACTGATTGATACCGTTAAGTTTAAGTATACATCAAACTATGTGATGAAGGATAACCTTGCCATGTTTGATATATTGGCGCACAACAACTGGAAAAGGCCTATATGCTTTACTGTTACTGTTGGCCCTGAAAATCTGATAGGACTACAGCCATATTTATATAAAGAAGGATTTGTTTATCACCTGATACCTTTCAAACCAGACACTGCAGCACATGACCAGATGGAGAAAGTAAATGCCGATGTGATGTATGATAATGTGATGAACAAGTTTAAATGGGGTAATTTTAAAACTGCGAAATATTTGGATCATGAGTCAACCACTATGTTTTACCCTGTGATGATGACTACCTTCCTTGACCTTACACAGAGCTTAATGCAGGCAGGTAAGCTTGATTCAGCACGTAAAGTACTGCATAAATATGACGAGGTAATGCCTGATATAAATCCATTTATTGACGTAGTTGCACGTAAGTTTTACCTGGCACAAGCATCATACAACCTGCACGATATTGTAATGGGTAATAAATTTGTAAATGGTATTGATAACTACCTTACCGATCAGTTAGATTACGATTATTATGTATTGCAAAATAATGGTGATGATTTGAATACCCGTGACATCCAGATTGGTGTGCAGCTAATAGGCGGTATGATGGAATTTACTAAAGACAATCATCAAACAGCGCTTTATAATAAGTTAAAGGCACAGTATAACGATTATAGCGGCAAATTTGCTTCATATTTAAGGCAACAACCGCAATAACAATAACAGTTAGCGGTTTGCAGTGGGCAGTTAAATGCAAACTGCAAACTGCCCACTGCTGACTGCTAACTATTAAAAAGGGGTAACGTAAAATAAAAGGTTGATCCCTCGTCCTCCTTGCTTTCAACCCCAATTTTCCCCTTATGGTGTTGTATTATCTCGCTTGAAAGGTAAAGGCCAATACCAAATCCTGATATATTCTTTATCCTGTCATTGTCAACACGGTAAAAACGCTGAAAGAGTTTTTCCTGGTCTCTTTGTTTTATACCGATACCTTTATCGCTAACAGCCACCTGTACATTATTATCAATTATTTTACAACTTACATTGATAGGGTTTTCCTTAGGCGAATACTTTATTGCGTTGTTTAGAAAATTATTGATCACCTGCCCAATCTTTTCCATATCAGCATTAACCATAATTACGCCTTTGGGCTTAAAATTGATATGATGGCTATAGCTTAACAAGTTTGTTTCGGCTATGGTATCTGCAATCAGTTTATTAATGTCAAAAGGCTGCTTGGTTATGTGTAGTTTGCCTGATTCAAGCCGCGAAAGATCAAGAAATGCATAGATGAGGTCAGACATTTTATTTACCTGGTTATCAGCCTTTGCCAATGCATTATCAATGAACGGATCATTGGCTTTTGCCAGTTTTTTAGCTAATAACTGTACATAAGCCTTGAGTGATGTGAGCGGGGTTTTAAGCTCATGGCTGGCCATAGCTATAAAATCATTCTTACGTATCTCGTCGCGTTTGTTTTCGGTTATATCGAGTATGGTTCCAAGCATGCGCAACGGATGCTTGTCATTATCAAATATAATTATACCCTGCGTTTTTATCCAGTGGACTGATTGATCGGGCCATTTAATTTTAACCTCGTAGTAGTATTCGCCTGTAGTTAATGCTTTTATGTATGATCTTCTGATAATGTGTTCCATATCCTCAGTTGCGATCTGGCTTCGCAATTCGGTTAACGTTAAGGAAGTATCGGCGCTATGACCGAAAATTTCTGCCATACGCGGCGAAGTTATGAAAACCTGTGTCTTCAAATTCAAATCCCAGGTAGCCAGGCCGGTGGCATCAGTGGCCATTTGTAGCCTGTTTGTGCTTTCAACGGCCGCTTCTTTAGCTCGTACTTCTTCAGTAATATCAGAAACGGTATTTAAAATGTAGGCGATTTTTTGGTCGGAACCTAATATGGGTACATTACTGCACGACCAATAATGTACTTCAAGGCTTTTAGTTTCAGAATTATAAATATCATATCGGTACCTATGCACATCAATTTTTTCACCGGTTTCAACTACGCGGGTAAAAACGTTCCGTGCGCCTGATTCGTCTTTTACCTGAAGCTCGTTATCCGGGAAAACCTCAAAAAAGCCTTTCCCAAGTATAGCCTCACGTGTTGTTGCCGTTACTTTCAAATAACTATCGCTTACAGCAACTATGGTGAATTGTGATTTATCCGCTTTAACCAATAATGAGCCGGGGGATTTTTCAAAAATGATCTGAAATATGTTTTCAGGCAGGCTATAATTTTTATCGGCACCCATTAGGCATGATATAATTGTTAAATACTAAGTATTGGCTTAAAAGTAATTTATTATCAGCAATAAATTTATGAAATATAACTGCGTATCATTTTATATGAAATATTTATTTGCTTTAGTAAAGCCACATAAAGCAGATAAAAAAACTGTTTTATATGGCCTTTATACTCGTTGTTGGTGTAATTAGTTTCAGGCGTTAATTATAACGGTAGCGTTCCTTAATTCCTTAACCAGGTCATGGGCTGCCTTTAGTTGTTTAAGTTGTTTTGATAATACCGATACTATCTTTTCATCCTTCCAGATCAGCTCTTTATCATCACTGGCTTTGCGGTAAGCGGCATTGGCAATATCTTCGCCATATTCACAATCAGACAGAATAGAATGCCTGTCCTTTTTTGTGAATCTTGCTTTTAGGTCTATCCACGTATGATAAAACTTTCCGGCAATAGTAGTTCCGGTAGCAGGTTCACCGCCCAGAACGTGCAGATGGTCTGTTAATTCAGTTATGTTGTTTCGGCTTTGCTGTATATATTCCGCAAACAATGTTTTAAGGTCATCATCGCCGGTTCCTTCAATACTTTTTTCATATCCGGTTATCCTGTCATAATTAATTTTTATAAGATCGTTAAGTGCGGATATCTGGTGTTCAATATGCTGTAAGATTCCCATGTCGGTAGTATTTATTACAGGGATAACAGTACATTATTATTAATTGTTTTTAAAAGAAGTTAGCTTGTCAAATAGTAAAGAACATAGCTATTGCTGCCGCGCCCATTAATATAAATGTAAGCCATAACAGCACATTTGATAGCATTCCGCTTTTGAATTCGCCCATTATCTTTTCGTTTGCGGCTATTCTGGCTATAAGGAATAGGAGTGGCACAGCCGCCACACCATTCAATACTGCCGCATAAATAAGTGCCTTAACAGGGTCAATGCCAACAAAGTTTATCATTAAACCTATTAGTGTAGCAATGGTGATAACACCATAAAAGCCATGTGCCTGTTTCAATTTAAAATTTAGGCTCGCCTTCCAGTTAACCGCCTCGGAAACGGCATAAGCTGCAGAGCCTGATAACACGGGTACAGCTAACATCCCCAGGCCAATAATACCTATTGAGAATATTAATTTTGACAAGAAACCGGCATGCGGAAACGAGTGTACTAAGGGTTCAAGCGCCTTGGCAGCATCTGCTGCTGTTTTAACATCCTTTACACCGCTGCCATGTAAAACAGTAGCGGCAACTAACAGAATACACCAGGTAGTGATCTCGGAGATGATCATGCCTGAATTGTTATCAAACCGCATTCGTTTAATGCGGTTCCAGTTTACAATAGGTTTGCCATTTTTTATACTGTGCTTTTCTTTTTCTTCTTCTACTTCCTGCGAGGCTTCCCAAAAAAACATATATGGCGAAATGGTAGTACCCAGCACACCGGTAATGATAAAAAGAAAGGCAAAACTAAATTCAAAATGAGGAATAACAGTAGCCTTTAAAACTGTAAGCCAGGGCTGATGCACAATAAACACAGTAATAGGATAGGCTAGCAGTGCCAGTGCCAGCCATTTCAATATCCGGGAGTAAACTTTGTAGTTGGTAAATATTTCGAGCACCAGGATGCTTGCCGTAAAAAACAAAGTGAGGATAACAAAAGGTACAGGCACCAGTAATTGCGCTGCCGATGCCATAGCGCCAATGTCAGCACCAATGTTAATAGTATTGGCAATTACTACCAGTGCCACAACTGCATATACCACTTTACGGCTGTAATTCTCTTTAACAACAGCTGTTATGCCTTTGCCTGTTACCAAACCTATACGTGCGCAGGCTTCCTGTACTGCTGTCATAAAGGGCAGCATGTAAAGGGCCGTCCAGAGCTGTCCATAGCCAAATTGCGCGCCTGTTTGTGAGTAGGTAGCTATGCCTGATGGGTCATCATCAGCAGCGCCGGTAGTAAGGCCGGGCCCCAGTAATGTTAAAAATCTCCAGAATCTTTTTTTGGGTTTTTTGTTTTCAGTGGTTGGCATTTCGGGCTTATTAATAGGGGTGTTTATTTCTTTAAATATAGGGGATAATTATATAACAATGGTATTAACGGATACCGGGAGGTATGGTTTTATAATAGTGTTATTGTAATTACAACAATCATCAGGTAATAAATAATTTACATAAAAACGCCTGGAAGTTAATAACCTGATAAAACAATTTTATATCGAATTGCATTGTTAGCAATTGATATTATTAATAACTTATTTATTGTTATTTACTATAAGTAATTAAAACTTTATTTTAAAATGAGTAAAGCTCAAGAGAACAAAAAAACGCTGGTGCAGTATCCACATTTACCTAAAACCCCTACTGGTATTACCGGTTTAGACGAAATTACAGAAGGGGGCATACCAGCAGGCAGGCCAACCCTGGTTTGCGGCGATGCAGGCTGTGGCAAAACTTTAATGTCGATTGAATTTATAGTACGCGGTGCGACTGAGTTTAATGAGCCAGGTGTATTTATGGCGTTTGAAGAAAAGGCCGCTGAACTGGCTATGAACGTAGCTTCATTGGGTTTTGACCTTGAGAAGTTGCAGAAACAAAATAAGGTACGAATTGATCATGTGCATATTGACCGCAGCGAGATAGAAGAGACCGGAGAGTATGACCTTGAGGGATTGTTTATACGGCTTAATTATGCTATTGACAGCATTGGTGCTAAACGAGTGGTGCTTGATACGCTGGAAAACCTATTTTCAGGCCTTACAAATCAGGCGGTATTACGTGCGGAATTGCGCCGGTTATTTCATTGGTTAAAGGAAAAAGGTGTTACAGCCATAATAACCGGTGAACGCGGCGATGGCAAATTAACTCGCCAGGGACTGGAAGAATATGTTTCGGATTGTGTGATATTACTGGATCACAGAGTGATCAACCAAATCTCAACCCGCCGTTTACGAATAGTAAAATACCGTGGTTCAATTCATGGTACCAATGAATATCCATTTTTGATTGATGAAGACGGAATATCAGTTTTACCTGTTACTTCATTAAAGCTTGAAAAAGGCGTATCGTCAGACAGGGTTTCATCGGGGATTCCATCGCTAGATAAAATGCTGGATGGCAGAGGCTTTTTTAAAGGCAGCAGTGTATTAGTGTCTGGCACTGCCGGAACAGGTAAAACCAGTATTGCCGCGTATTTTGCTAATGAAACCTGTAAAGCAGGGAAACGTTGCATATACTTTGCTTTTGAAGAATCGCCAAGCCAGATCATCCGGAATATGAAATCAATAAATGTTGATCTGCAGCAGTATGTTGATAAGGGTTTATTGAAGTTTTTTGCTTCGCGCCCGACATTGTATGGCTTGGAAATGCATTTGGTTGCCATGTATAAAATGATCAAAAAGTTTAAACCGGATGCGGTAGTGCTTGATCCTATCACAAACCTGATTACAGTAGGTTCGGTTAGCGAGGTAAAAGCGATGCTAATACGCCTGATAGATTTTTTACAAGAAGAGCAGATAACAGTAATGTTTACGGCTTTAACGCTAAATACCATTATCAGCGACCAAACTGACGAAGGCGTATCATCATTAGTTGATGCCTGGCTGTTGGTTCGGGATATTGAATATAATGGAGAGCGTAACAGAGGCATGTATATTATGAAATCGCGCGGAATGAAGCATTCAAACCAGGTACGTGAGTTTGTTATTACAGACAAAGGGCTTGATCTAGTGGATGTTTACCTTGGCCCTGATGGCGTACTTACGGGATCGGCAAGGGAAGCCCAGATACTGCATGAACAAACTGGTGAAGTATTACGCGATAGTGCTGTTAGCCGTAAAGATCGCGAGATCTCACGCAAGCGCAAAGTACTTGAGGCAAAAATATCGAGTTTGCAAACTGAGTTTGAATCGGTAGAGGATGAATTGAACAGAATTTACCAGGAAGAAGAACTGATAAAACAGGTAGCCGATACAACCCGTTCTGAAATTACTACCAGGCGTGGTGAAAAGGGATAATAAATAATTATAAAAGAACTGGCACAATTTATGAAACCAGAAAAAAAGAAATACGAATTAAGATTATATGTTGCAGGTAATACAGCGAAATCTGTTACTGCGCTTAGTAATTTAAAGAAATATTGTGAAGAACATTTGCAGGGCCAATATGTAATTGAGGTTATAGATCTTTTAGTACAGCCACAGCTGGCTGAAGGCGACCAGATATTTGCTATACCAACATTGGTGAGGAAAGTACCCGAACCGATACGAAAGATAATTGGCGATCTTTCAAATAAAGAAAAAGTATTGGTGGGTTTAAATATACGCCCGCATAAATAAAATTAAATGAACGAACAAGAGCAAGTGCCCGATTATAATGATGCCGCCCCAAATACTAATAATGTTTGCACATTGCGTTTGTTTGTAACCGGTGCTTCACCAAATTCAATACGCGCTATAGCCAACTTAACTGAGATATGTGAAACATATTTAAATGGCAATTATGAACTGGAAATTATTGATGTCCATCAACAACCGTTAGTTGCTCAAAGTGAACAGATCATAGCCTTGCCATTACTTATTGTAAAAAAACCACTGTCACCAGCGCGCAGGTTGATAGGGGATATGTCTGATACAGAAAAAGTACTTAGGGGATTAGGTTTACATGCCGCTAATTAAATGGAACAAGATAAAAATACATATAACAATATACTGCACGAAATCGATGAACTTCGGCAGCAGCTGGAGGAGGCTAATGATACTATTAATGCCATCCGTACCGGGCAGGTTGATGCTTTTATTGTACACGGCGAAAATGGGCATCAGCTATATACCTTAAAAACTGCCGATCAAACGTATCGTGTGTTTATTGAAAAAATGAATGAAGGCGCAGTTACACTTAATCACGATGGGATTATTTTGTACAGTAACACGCGCTTTGCCTCAATGGTGAATGTTCCATTAGAAAAGGTACTTGGTTTAAAGTTTGAGGCTTTTATCCCTATTGAATCAAAAGAAAAATATACTGAACTGATCAATAATGGTTGGGAAGAGGATTGTAAAGAAGAGATAACGTTAATTGGCTTGGATAAAAAAGAGATATTCTGCCTGTTATCATGCAATGCGCTTGAACTGGATGAAGGTATTGCTTTGAGCCTGATACTTACGGATCTTACTATACAAAAAGAAGTGGAACAGCAGCTGAAACTGAAAAACGAACAGTTAGAAATTGCTCAAAATGCCACTAAAAAATTGAATGATGAGTTGGAAGATACAGTAAGGGCGCGTACCAGTGAGTTGCTGATAAGCCGTGAACACTTCAGGTTATTAGCCAATAATATCCCACAGATGACTTGGACGAGCTTGCCTAATGGTGAAGCTAATTTTTATAATCAGCAATGGTATGATTATACCAAATTAGATAAAATACAGGCGAGCGCATTGCCATTAGAACATGTTTTGCATCCTGATGACCTGGAAAATACGACTGAAAAATATAAAAAATCGTTAGAATCAGGACATATATTTGAAGTAGAGAATCGCTATAAGAATGGTAATGATGGAACCTACAGGTGGCATCTGAACAGGGCAATACCTTTAAGGAATGATGAGGGTGAAATTATTCTGTGGATAGGTACGGCGACGGATATTGAGGACCAGAAACGCGAAATGGAGCGTAAGGATGATTTCATAGGTATTGCCAGCCATGAGTTAAAAACGCCATTAACCAGTCTGAAAGGCTATCTGCAACTCATCGCATCTTACAAAAAAGATGAACTGCCAGTGGCGGTTAAAACCTATAGTGATAAGGCAAATATATCTATCAATAAACTGCAGCATTTGGTGAATGACCTGCTTGATGTAAGTAAAATACAAGCTGGCCGGCTCGAATATAGCTTATCACCGGTTAACATATCAGACCTGGTAAAGCAAATTGTGGAAAATGCGGAACATGTTTATCCTGCTTATAAATTTGAAAATGAATCAGAAACCGGATTGCTGGTAAATGGTAATGCCGAACGCCTTGAGCAGGTGCTCATGAACCTGCTTAATAACGCAGTAAAATACTCGCCGGTAAATAAAACTATAACTATAAAAGCTATAAAACAGCCTGATAGTATCAAAGTATCAGTAACGGATTACGGCATTGGCCTATCTGCCGAACAAATAGAACGCATATTTGAACGCTTTTACCGGGTTGAGGATAGAAAGTTTATGGCAAGCGGCCTGGGCATGGGTTTATATATCTCAACTGAGATAATTAACGCCCATAACGGCAATATCAAAGTGCAAAGTGAACCGGGCAAAGGCTCAACCTTTTACTTTGAATTACCATTGCTTAACTCCTGATCTTGCTATTCTTATTATTCCGTTTTAATGCTTTTGATCGGGTTTGCCATTGCCGCCTTAACCGATTGAAAGCTTACTGTAAGAATAGCTATAATTATAGCCACAGAACCGGCAATAATAAATGTTAACCAACCTATTTGAATGCGGTAAGTAAAATCCTGTAGCCATTTGCTCATTGCCCACCACGCTATAGGTGTTGCAATAATTAAGGCGATTATAACTAAGGCTACGAATTCGCGGGTTAGCATTTGCGTTATACCAGTAACACTTGCTCCTAAAACCTTTCGTATGCCAATCTCTTTTGAACGGTTTTCGGCCATGTATGATGCCAGGCCAAACATACCCAGGCATGATATAAATATAGTTAAGCCCGCAAATACAAATGCTAGTGTACCTGTTTGTTTCTGATCGTTGAATTTCTGTTGATATTCAGTATCAGTAAACTTAAAGTTAAAAGGATAGGCCGGATTGTATTTCTTAAAGATCGCTTCAGTAATTTGCAGGTTCTTTGCCATATCATTATGAGGATTCAGTCGGATAACAGTATTGTATGCCCAGTCTTTTGATGCAAAAACTATCATTGGATTTACACCATCATATGGTGAACGGATAATGAAATCTTTAAAAACACCAACAATGGTTAACGCTTTGGTGGATGTACGGATCAACTTACCAACCGGGTCTTTAATATCCATTTGTGTAACGGCCGTTTCATTCAACATACAAGCTAAGCTGTCTGATGGATGCGTGCTTAAGTCAATATCTCTGCCATCAAGCAGTTTTAAGCCCATTGTTTTTACAAAATCGGCACTGGTTGCAAATCCGGAGAATGAGAGGTTCTCCTGCTCTTTCTGCATGCCATCCCATTTAAAACCTGATTGCTGGTTGCCATCAACAGTTACGTCAAAACTGGTTTTACACATGGCAACTGCGGCACCGCTGTTTAAAAGCTCGTTTTTAATAACGTCATAATTTTTTGTGATATCGCCCTCAATGGGCACTTCTATCAAATTATTAATGTTATAACCAGCATCGCGATCTTGCGCAAATTTTATCTGCCGGTAAATAACTATGGTTGATACTACCAACACTATAGCTACCGAAAACTGCAAAACCACTAATACCTTACGTGGATTGAACAAGTTGGTAGCACCGGTAAACAAATTAGCACCTTTAAGTACTTTAACCGGCCTGAAACCCGATAGTAAAAGCGCGGGATAACTGCCTGCAAGCAAACCCGTAAATAGTATAAAACCGATAAAAGCCAGCCAAAATAACGGGTCGGAATAATTAATGCTGAGATTTTTTTCGGTAAGCTGATTAAGATAAGGGAGGCAGATTTGAACTATCAGCAATGCTATAACCCCAGCTATAAAAGCGATTAATATTGATTCGGTTAAAAACTGATTAATAAGCCCGGCGCGACTAGCACCTATTACCTTACGTACGCCCACTTCTTTGGCTCGTTTCTGGCTTTGTGCCGTGCTAAGGTTCATGAAGTTTATGCAGGCAATAAACAAAATAATGCCTGCAATGCCTAAAAGCAAATGCACAATTGTAATACGGCCGCCCGCCACCTTGCCGTTTTCAAAGTTGCCATATAAATGCATTTTGTTAAACGGGTATAAGAATGTTTCGGCAGGGTTTTTAGGATCATGTTTAATAATAATGTCTTTTATTTTAGCATTAACCCGGTTTATATCAGCATTTGGCTGCAATTGCACATAGGAGTAATAGCTGTTGCTGTTCCAGGCATTATCTGTATAAGGATTTACGCCCAACGGTACTAAATATTCAAAATCAAACTCAGTGTTAGCAGGCAGATCTTTCATTACGCCGGAAACCTTATAAACGTCTTTATTATTTATTTTAACAAGTTTATTCATGGGATCGGTACTGCCAAACAGCTTACCGGCCAATGTTTTGGTAATAACTATATTGTGCAGATCATCAAGGGCATGTGCAGCATTCCCTTCAAGCAGCGGGAATGTAAACATGGTTAAAAAGGGCTTATCTACATCATTTCCCTTTGCTTTTACAGTTTTATCGCCATAACTGAAAAGTCTTTCTGTACTCCAGTAAATTCTGGATGCACTTTTAATTTCCGGATATTCATCTTTTAACGCCTTGCCTAATGGCGAACATACTACATCCTGAGTACCTATATAGCCCGGTGTTACAAACCGATTCCACACCTTGTAAAGTGTATTTTTATTAGTGTGAAAATTATCATAGCTGTATTCATTTTGCGCCCAAGCGAAAATGAGAATTGCCCCGGCCATGCCAATTGCCAGGCCGATAATGTTTATTAAGGAAAATGTTAATTTGTTTTGCAGGTTGCGCAAGGCAATTTTGATGTAACTTTTTAGCATAGTTGTCCCTTTTTTGAATATAGCATAAAATGTTGTGCCATTAATATAATATTCTTATTGTCAATTAATTAATAAGTTTTTTTATTGATAGAGCGTTCGGAAACGAACAGTTTGCGTACGAATACATTACAGCATAAATTTGTTGACTTATCCATCAACTATAAAATTAAATTTTTCTGTTACCTTGTCGAAATTGGAATACTGATTTATGTAATTTCACTTTCTTAATTCATTATAACCATGTCATCAGCCAATAACGGAAATGTATCGTTAATCATCAGCAACACCGGTGTTGCCACCATCAGCTTTTATCATTCCGCACAAAATTCATTACCTGCGGCATTACTCGATGAGTTGACCGCTAAAATTGAGGAGGCGGGTAATGATGCACAAACTCGTGTCATAGTATTGAAAAGTGAAGGCGAGCGTACTTTTTGTGCCGGTGCAAGTTTTGATGAACTGTTACAGATAAAGGACAAGGAAGCAGGTGCGATATTCTTCTCAGGTTTTGCAAGGGTTATAAATGCTTGTCGCAAATCACCAAAAATTATTATAGCACGTGTACAGGGCAAAGCAGTAGGCGGTGGGGTAGGCCTGGCTGCCGGAGCTGATTATTGCCTGGCTACCGAAGCGGCATCAATTAAACTAAGTGAATTGGCTATTGGTATTGGTCCGTTTGTAATATCGCCTGCTGTTATACGTAAAATTGGCCTGCCCGCTTTTTCGCAATTGACTATTCGCGCAGTTGATTTCCAAACCGCAAAATGGGCACAGGAAAAAGGTTTATATAACGAGGTTTATGCTGATATAAAGAGTTTGGATATTGCCGTAGACAACCTTGCAGAAAAATTGGCTTATTACCATCCTGAAGCACTTAGCGGCCTCAAACAAATTTTATGGGAAGGCACTGAAGACTGGGATGGTTTACTCAATGAGCGTGCAGCCACAAGTGGCGAACTGGTATTATCTGAATTTACCCAGCAGGCTTTGCAGAGTTTTAAGAGCGGTAACCGGTAAATTAGTCTTCTTCGTAAAGTCTGAGCCGATTTTGTAACCCGCGCATATTTTCCTGCATCTGCTCAACGCGGTCTAATAAATGCGTGATGGCCTCAATACCTGCAATATTTATCTCCAGATCATGATGCAGATGGATCATTTTTTCCAGTTTTTGCAGCTCGGTTTCGGGGATGTAGGTAGTTTCATTAACCACGGTAACCTGTACCAGCCCCGCCTCCTGTAACGAAGTGATAAAGGTGCGTTCCACATTATAGTAAACGCAAAAATCGCTGGTTGCTATTAAATGCTCTTTTGTCATCTTCTTTCGGTTTTAGTATCAGGATTTGGCTAATTCTTCAAACAGTTGCTTTTGCTTATCGGTAAGGTTGGTTGGCATTTGTATTTCGTAGGTTAAGTATAAATCACCAAACTCATCGGCTTTTTTATAAATGGGCAGGCCTTTACCTTTTAATTTCACCTTAGTGCCGCTTTGGGTTTCGGGTTTAACTTTAACTTTTACTTTGCCGGTTAGCGTATCGGCGGTTATTTCGCCACCCAATATGGCGGTATACAGGTCAAGTGTTACGTTAGTATACAGATCACTTCCTTGCCTTTTGAATTTAGGGTCATTAGCTACCGAAAATTTTATAAATAGATCCCCAGCCGGGCCGCCATTCACACCCGGACTACCATGCCCGGCTATTTTAATAGTCTGTCCGTTTTCAATACCGGCAGGTATAGTAATGCGGATGTTTTTGCCGTTAACGGTAAGGGTTTGTTTGTGGGTTTCAATAACCTCATGCAAAGTTAAATGTAGTTCGGCATTATAATCCTGCCCGCGGTATTTGGCTTGCCTGCTTCTACCACCACCGCCTGCCGCGCCTCCAAACATCGACTGGAAAAACTCAGAAAAATCATCACCACCACCGCCGCCTCCGAAACCTTCATAGTCAAAGCCGCGCCCACCGGCACCGCCTGCATAACTTTGCTGCTGGTTGGCTTGTTGTTGCCTGGCCTGCTCATAAGCTTCGCCGTGCTGCCAGTTCTCGCCGTACTGGTCGTATTTTTTGCGTTTGTCAGCATCGCTCAGTACCTCATTAGCCTCGTTTAGTTGCTGAAACTTTTTGTTCGACTCGGCATCATTAGGGTTCAGATCAGGGTGATACTTACGCGCCAGTTTACGATAGGCATTCTTAATATCTTTATCTGTAGCGTTTTTGTCAACGCCTAGTATTTTGTAGTAGTCAATAAAAGCCATTTTTAGCAGGGTATATAAACCGTTGATATTAAACCGCGAATAAGGCGGCTTAGTTTTATAAATATCGGGTTTTATTTAACAGGTGATATGATCAACCTTAAAAAAAGAAAAATTGATGCAACCCCGGAGCAAATAATGGTGTCTTATAGATCAAACAATCACAAAATACTATTCGGCTAAGAATGGAAGAGGTATTACCGCAGCTAAAGGAATTTATTGTTGATTACTGCACCCGGTATAAAATACAGCAGGTTGACCCCTGTGCTTTATGCCTGGATACCAGTATTGACCTTGACCTGGATATTTTTGATATTGAAATAGATCTGTTTTTGGCTGAATTTGTTGAGACTTTCTGTATCGATAATTCAAAATTCAGCTGGTATAAATATGGTTATCCAACCGGTTCGGCAAGTGTTGGGTTGATAAAAGGAATTTTTGGATACAAATCGCGATGGGTGAAACGATTGTCTCAAAAAATATATCAACCCAAATTCAGAATAAGTAATTTACAGGAAGCAGTAAAAACCGGGAAATTAATTTAGCTAGGCCATGAATAGCGAGCAGTCAATTGTGAATTGGTTGTTAGGTTAGGTATGGATGCTAAGCGAACTCCAGCTTTAGAGGCAAATAAATATACAGGCAGCTTTCAACGTTCTGTAATTTAGGAGTTCGCGGAGTGTCCTGATTAAAATTGACCGTCATCCCGTCCGCTAGCCAGCGGATCGGAATCTCACGAAACAGGCGATTTGCAAGGTGTCCACTTAGCAAGTGAGGTGCTGAAACAAATTCAGCAGACGCACCTTTGTATAAACTTTATTACTACAAATCTGTAACCCTTGTATGTGCACGTTTTACATAGTTCCTGATATCAAGCACAATACCTGCGAATATGTAAAACATAAGTGGAAAGCCTACTGCCAGGAACGACGAGTAGATAAAAAACAATCTGATCTTACCTATGGAGATATTAAAACGTTCGCCAAGGTAAGTGCAAACTCCGAATGAGTAGCGTTCAAAAAATGTGAGAATCCGTTGCAACATATCAACCTGTATTTTTGGGATATTTAAATTTAACATGCTCACTTTAAGCGAGGCTTAACTAAGTATTTATAAATTATAAAAATTGCAGTTAAAAGTATAATGCCATTGAATATTGGCCATAATAACGATAATCCAACCTCAGTGCTCATTCTGTAAATTTATAGTTTAAACCATTCAATTTTGAATGCGACAGTATTTTAATACCTATACCGCATTGCAGGCACTTTTTAAAATTACAATAATTATTCCTTAACTCCAACAAAGCCTGCGACTCAAACGCAGTATTTATTTTCACGCCTAGAACGTCAAAGTCGGCAATGATATTGTTATGTTCTGCAGGTAAATTTTCCAACAGCTTCAGGCTGCGGTCAACGTAGTATTGCAATTGCAGATGCCTGCCATAGCTGAATAAAAATACCGCTAATGTGTTTAAAAGCAATATGTCGGCAGATGATTGCCCCAAATTTTTTACCATAGGCTTCGACTGTATGTCAAAACGATAATGATCATCCCAATAAGGATTAGTATTTGTTTCAATGAATAGCTCGCGCAGTCCTTTAATATCCTTTATGTCCAGTACTTTGGAAAACAAGTGATTAGATTTTACTACAAGCGCGGCAAATTGTGCCAGCCTAATGGTAGGGAAATTTTGAGGCCGCATCCGTAGAAATTTCCATAAATGGTTTTCAATAGGTGTTAGATTATATTTTTTTCGCAAGAAAGTATATTCCTTTTTCAGAAGCTGTGGATATTCGTCTGTAAGTTCACCCTCTAAAAAACCAGCCAGCCCAAATATCAGCGCTTCAATTTGCATTGGGTTATTCTTATGCTTGGCAAGTATGTTTTGCGGCAGCGATTTTGCCAGTAGTTCAAACGGCAGAGCATTTGTTTTAAAGCCGAAATTGGCAGCCAAAAACTGGTAGAAAGTTTCTTCCCAGTCGCCACGGTTAAGGTTTAAGGCAGCAATAACAGTCTCTGATCTTTTCTCCAAACGTTCTATCAATACCCGGGTAAGCCAACTGCGACGGGTAAATTCATCAACCGTACTAATGGTGCCCTCGCAAGGGATAATAGTTTGATTGCCATAAACCAGCGAATGAAAACGGTTATATAATTCAGGCGATATGCGGTTCTGTAATTCAAGTGTCGGCAGGCGGCGACCATTAGCTAACACCACCGGCTGATCGTCGCGATAAACCACATGCAGTATTACATTATTATAGGCATTATCAGTTGTATGGTTGTGTTTTTGCCAGTCTGAAGATGGAACATGAACCTCCACATTTCCGGCCCAAATAGTATCACCAATACGGATGCGTGCGTTATGAAAATCAGGCCCCGAATCAGTATTATGCAAGCCTGCGGAATAAATTTCTATGTCTTCGCCATCAACAGTTTTAAGATCGGTTTTATCAAATAGCCTGAATTTCCATACGTAATGCAAAAAGTCTTCGGTGAAAAGCATTTATTTTAGTGGGTAGTTGATATTGTGAATGGTTGATTAAGTTGTACTAAAGATATAATTTATAAGTGTAAATTTAGATCGTACAAAACCTAAAAAATCAAAATTATATGCAGCAAACAACCGGCAGCCGGCTAAGATCAATTATTGGTGGTTCATTAGGCAATTTGGTTGAATGGTATGATTGGTATGTTTATTCTGCTTTCTCGCTGTATTTTGCGCATATATTTTTTCCGTCGGGTAATCAAACTGCCGAGCTTTTAGATACTGCGGGTATATTTGCCATTGGTTTTTTAATGCGACCTATCGGCGGCTGGCTAATGGGCACCTTTGCAGATAAACGCGGACGAAAAACGGCACTTACTTTTTCGGTATTGCTCATGAGCCTGGGTTCGCTAATTATTGCGGTAACTCCAGGGTATAAGCAAATTGGTGTTGCCGCGCCATTTGTACTGGTTATTGCCCGTATTATACAAGGTTTAAGTGTTGGCGGTGAATATGGCATTAGCGCCACTTATTTAAGTGAAATAGCTACCCGCAAGCATCGCGGGTTTTACTCCAGTTTTCAATACGTCACCCTAATTATGGGGCAATTGATTGCTTTGGGCGTATTAGTATTGCTGCAGCACGTGTTTTTAACCGAACAGCAATTGCACGATTGGGGCTGGCGGATACCGTTTGGTATTGGTGCATTTTTAGCCATTATTACTATGTATTTGAGGCGCAGTTTGCAGGAGTCGGCTGCGTTTGTTAAGGATGATAAGCCTGTCAGCAATCGGGGTACAATAAAGGAACTGGCAAAGCATCCAAAGGCAGTATTTACAGTTATCGGCTTAACCCTTGGCGGTACGGTCGCTTTTTACACATTTACCACTTATATGCAAAAGTTTTTGGTGAATACATCCGGGTTTTCTAAAAATAATGCAACGCTTATTTCTACACTTACGCTTGTTGTTTTTATGCTGATACAGCCAGCGTTCGGTCTATTGTCTGATAAGATAGGCCGTAAACCTTTGCTGATCGGATTTGGTGTATTGGGTGCCATAGCAACTATCCCGATTTTATATGCACTAAGTGGCACCAAAGATGTTTGGGTAGCCTTTGCCTTGATTATGGCTGCATTAATTATTGTAAGTGGCTATACCTCCATTAATGCTGTTGTAAAAGCTGAACTTTTCCCGGCAAATGTACGGGCTTTGGGTGTTGGCTTTCCGTATGCAATAGCAGTATCACTTTTCGGCGGAACGGCTGAGTATATAGCTTTACTTTTTAAGGACGAAGGTCATAAAGAGTGGTTCTACTGGTATGTGGCCATTTGCATTGCTATATCATTAATAATTTACATCACTATGCTCGATACCAAAAAGCATTCAAAAATTGAAGGAGAATAGTTAATTCTGATTACGATCCGGGAGTAACATCAATCACCGGATTCTGTGAGTAAATTTTCCAAAGCTGATCCAGTGTCTGCCCGGTTTGCTGCTGCCAAATGAGATAGGTATAATTATGATCGCGCATCTGGCTATCCAATTGGTTTACAATTCCGGGTTTAACTCTTTCTTCAAGCCAAACCAAAAAGCGGGCGGTTACACGGTAAGCATCTGTATAATTTTGCGATAGCTTATATTGTGGTAATTCCCAATTCGCAGCCACGTTATTTAACCCGAATTTATAACGGGCGTAATCCGCAATACCTTCAACCAACCAGCCGGGATCAGTGGTATCCCCCCCATAGTTTTGTACAATATGCATTACTTCGTGGGTTATTACATCAATATCTTCGGGGTGCTGGTGCATCCATTTACTGCTAATAGTAACCTTTCCGTTATCAGTTTCGGCTACGCCTTTGTAGGTGGTGTCAATCACCATTGTTACCGCTTTAAGCGTATTTTTATTAAAAGCTTTTGCTAATTGCGGATAAACGGTATAAAAGGTTTTTACCATACGTTGCTGCAGTGCGGGATCAAATTGATTATCGTAACTTATAAAAGTGAGTTGATAGCCTTTTTGTGTATAAATGCTTGTATGCTGTGCATCAGCGGCAGTGAAACTTAAAAACAGGATAATTGCTGCGAATATATTTTTCATTTAATTACAGATAGATACCTATGGTCACAAAACTAATTATTATCGCCATTGTAAGGCACAAATTATTATATCTGTGCTCAGATAAAAACATTATTTTTGGGCACATATTTTATGACTGATATAAAAGCACTATTTGAACAGGCAGTTGAACTCCTGCAGCAACTCATATCCATCCCATCATTCAGTAAAGAGGAAAACCTTACAGCCGATGTAATCGAAAACTTTTTACAACAGAAAGGCGTAATAACTCATCGCAAACTGAATAATATATGGGCCTGGAACAAACATTTCGATGCGGCAAAACCTACCATATTACTTAATTCGCACCATGACACGGTAAAACCGAATTCTGGCTACAACCGGGATCCATACGATGCCAAAATTGAAGATGGCAAGCTTTACGGCCTGGGTAGCAATGATGCAGGCGGATGCCTGGTATCGTTGATCTCGGTATTTCTTTACTTTCATGACAAGCAGAAATTAAAGTATAATTTTTGCCTGGCTACAACTGCCGAAGAAGAAATATCGGGTGTTAACGGTCTCGAGCTGATCATTCCTGAATTAGGACAGCTTGATTTTGGCATAGTTGGCGAACCAACCCTGATGCAATTAGCCATTGCCGAGCGTGGCTTAATGGTATTGGATTGCACCGCCCACGGCAAAGCCGGACACGCCGCCCGCGAAGAAGGTGAAAATGCAATTTACAAAGCACTGCCAGATATTGAATGGTTCCGTACTTATCGTTTTCCTAAAGAATCAGAAGTTTTTGGGCCGATAAAAATGTCGGTTACCATAATTAATGCTGGGTCGCAGCACAATGTGGTGCCAGCCAGCTGTGTGTTTACAGTTGATGTAAGGGTTACCGATGCTTATCGAAACGAAGAAGTTTTGGAAATCATCCGCCAGCATGTAAGCTGCGAGGTTAAACCGAGATCTATCAGGTTAAAACCATCATCAATAGATAAACAGCATCCAATTGTACAGGCCGGTATAGCTTTGGGCCGTACAACTTATGGTTCGCCTACTACGTCTGATCAGTCGTTGTTAGATATAAAATCAATCAAGGTTGGCCCTGGTGATTCTGCACGTTCGCATACTGCTGATGAGTTTGTGTATGTAGATGAGATAAAGGAAGGCATCGAGCTATATGTAAAGATGCTGGAACAGTTGGTGTAATGCGATGAATTTTCCCTCCGCGCGTTATTGCGATAATATTTCTATAAGTGTGTAAGCCCCTTCGACAAAAGGGGCGGGCCGGAAGTATGGCCATGTGCGTGGAAGCATCCCTTTTGTCTTGATCTTTTGGTTACTTTTGGATCAAGCCAAAAGTAACTAAGCCTCCCGCGGCTATGAGCGGTCTAAACGCGACCCAATAAATAATTCGCTCTGTATAGCTTAGAGATTGTTTCGTACCTCGCAATTACTCGGTGATTAATCTATCAAATCTCGTATCAATGCAATTACATTTAAAACAGTATATCTATATTATTGTTAATCAAAATTATAATATCCTTTCAGCGCCTTATGCGTAAAAGATTATATTCTTTGATTAATAATAACAAAATGATAAAAAACATACTGCTGATTACTGCCTGCGTTCTTGTGGTTTCCTGTACCTCTAAACAGCATAAGGCACAACGCCTGGTTAAGGATTACGTAAAAACCCATTTAACCGACCCCGGCAGCTATGAGTCTGTAAGTTTTAGCGAGGTTGATACCGTTTTTAAAAGATACTCCCAAACTAAGCAATGGGACAGCCTGATGACAGCCAACGCAGTTGCCAAACAACGACTTGATAAAATAAAAGATACGCTGAACAACCTGATCATCACGTCAAAAATGGCATATATGGCAGCCCTAAAAAGGCAACTGCAATATGAAGCTGATACAAGTATTCTGTCAAAAACTATCCGGTCAAACGAATTATTGTTTAAGGGCCCGGTAAAAGGGTGGAGTATAGTACATACCTATCGTGCAAAGAATGATAAAGGCGCTGTAATATTGCATAATACCCAGTTCAGGCTTGATAGTGATTTGACTGCTGTGGTTAATGAGCAGGATTTAAAGCAATAACCGATTTTTGGCAATTAAACGATTTTAAGTCCTCTCCTTTGGAGAGGATTTAGGTGAGGCTACAATTACACCTTAATTAATCATCAATAAAATATTTATAGCATATTTGCAGCATGAGTAAGATCTGGCAAAAATCTGTAACTGTTAATGAGCTTGTAGAAAACTTTACCGTTGGCCGCGACACGGAATTTGATGCGCAAATGGCTGCTTTTGATGTGTTGGGTTCACTGGCGCATACCCAAATGCTGCAAAGTATAGGGTTAATGAGTAGTGATGATTTGCAATTAGTTCAGCGCGAATTAAAGGCCATATACCACGATATAGAACAAGGGAAATTTACCATTGAGCCAGGAATAGAGGACGTACACTCGCAGGTTGAAATGCTGCTTACCCAACGTATTGGCGATGCCGGTAAAAAGATCCACAGCGGCCGCTCACGTAACGACCAGGTGTTGGTTGATCTGAAATTATTTTTCAGAAGCGAACTACAACAGGTTGTTGAAGAAACTGAAATATTATTCCGCCAGTTGATTGAACTGAGCGAAAAATATAAAGATGTATTGCTGCCCGGTTACACTCATTTGCAGGTAGCTATGCCATCATCGTTTGGTTTATGGTTTGGCGCTTATGCCGAAAGCCTGGCTGATGACCTTGAGCTGGTTTTAGCCGCTTATAAGATCACTAATAAAAATCCTTTGGGTTCGGCAGCGGGGTATGGGTCATCATTTCCGTTAAATCGTACTTTAACTACCGAATTATTAGGTTTCGATAGCCTGAACTATAATGTGGTTTATGCCCAAATGGGCAGAGGAAAAACCGAAAGGATCATCGCTCAGGCATTATCATCCATCGCAGCTACATTAGCTAAAATGGCTATGGATCAGGCTTTATATTTGAGTCAGAATTTTGCTTTTGTAAGCTACCCCGATACATTAACTACCGGTAGCAGCATTATGCCGCATAAAAAGAATCCGGATGTTTGGGAAATTATGCGCGGCAAGTGTAATCGCCTGCAAGCATTACCAAATGATGTAGCCATGATGACCATTAACCTGCCATCCGGTTATCACCGTGAGCTACAATTACTTAAAGAGCTATTGTTCCCTGCATTTACCGATTTGAAGAATTGCCTGCATATGGCCACATTCATGCTACAAAATGTTAGTGTAAATAAAGATATTCTTAACGATCCTAAATACGCATATCTGTTCAGTGTTGAAGAAGTTAACCGCCTTACGCTAAGCGGTACGCCGTTCAGAGATGCTTACAAACAAGTTGGACTGGCTATTGAAAAAGGCGAATTTAATCCTGATAAAACAGTGAACCATACCCACGAAGGTAGCATAGGCAATTTAGGCAATGAGCATATCGAAGCAGCATTCAATAAACTGGTTAGTAATTTTGACTTTGCTAAAGTTGCCGAAGCAGTTAAATCGCTTGTTAAGTAATAACTATAGCTGAAATCTTCATAAAACGATTGAGAAATTGCTATTTGCAAAAATTCATTGCCGTTGACTTCAATCAACGGAATATTAGTGATGAATTTATCGGCTTTAGCTTAAAATGTCGCCATAATTCAGCAGTAGGTCATTTGGCTAAAGCCAAAATTGCTCAATTTTTTTAGTTCCGTCGGCTGAAGCCAACGGCTATGAAAAATTAACACAATTTTTTAGATAGATTTTAAATAGGCTTCCCATTTGCCAACGCCCTGTCAGCCCATTTAACCGCTAATTTCTCACGGCGTTTGGCGTATTTGGCTTTAAAGGTCATCTTCAACAAGCTATCTAAGCCGCCTTTTACAGCCAGGTTATATAAACTTGCTGCCTTGCGTACAGGCGAGGCATCCCACGCGCGCAGACTTAGCGAGAATGAGCCATCAAGGTATTTCATCCAGTGCCAGTAGCCTGTTGGCATAAACAGAGTGTCGCCATGCTCTAAAAAGCATTCAAAACCTTCAACGCCTTCTAAAGCGGGGAATTGTTTAATGTCAGGGTTCGATACATCATAATCCTCCAGCGCATAAGTTGCATTTGGAATGCAATATAAACGGCGTTTCCATTTGTTCTCAAATAATATCACATGCTTGCGCCCGCCAAAATGCGTATGAAATATATGCGGCAGGTCAATATCATAATGCAGGAATGTTACAGAGTTTGATCCCCCAAAGAACATGGCAGGCATACTTTCTAAAAAGCCACCCATCAGGTCTTTAGGCAAAACAACATCATCCAACAATTGCGGAGCTTGTTTAAATATGTTGAAAAAGAAGATCCGCAGTTCGGTAGGTTGTGATTTTATTAGGTCGATATATTCATCAAACGGCATTTCGGTAGCTGATGAATTGATCGGTTTTGAAGGATCGGCTTTAGAATTATCATACAATGGCACTATTTTTTTACCAACCACCTCTTTAAGATATTCGGCTGTCCATTTTTCACGTGCGGGCCAATTTTGGGTTAAGCCTTTAATGATCAATGGGCGGCGCTTGTCTAAATAATTTTTCTTAAAATCGAAAGGGCTGATAGAATCGACAGTGTCAATAGGGCGAAGGATAAAGCTCATGCAGTATTAATTTTATCCGGGATTTACATTAATTAGGGTATTCCCCTAGGTAATGAAAACACCGAAGTTTAACAAAGTAACGGAATTATATATTCTATCGTATTAAGGTTATGTTAAATGACCGCAAAATGATTTCAATCAGACTAAGATTTTATGAATTTCATTGCACCAGACTAAATTTTAATAGATATTGCACCTCCCTTATTAATAAAAATGCATAACCAGCTAACTATAATTATTCCTGCTTACAACGAAGAAAAAAACATACCACTGGTAATTCCAGCCATACTTGATTTTTGCAATACCCAGGGCTGTAACCTGGTTGTTGTTAATGATGGCGGCAAAGATAATACACTGGCACTGCTTAAACAGTACGTTGATAACGACAGATACACCCTTATAAATCATAAAATTAACCGGGGCTATGGCGGTGCCATCAAATCAGGAATTGAAGCTTGCAACACCGAGTTTTTAATTACTATGGATTGCGACGGGCAACACAGGATTGATGATATTAAGAAGCTGTTTGATAAGATTATAAGCGAAGATGCTGATATGGTAATAGGCAGCCGTAAAGGACAACGTTCGGCAAGTATTTTCAGGGGGGCGGGTAAAAGTTTGATACGCTTTACTGTAAAACGATTGATGCCACTGCCGGTATATGATCTTAACTCAGGAATGAAGCTTTACAGGGCCGATTTGGGTAAAAAATATGCTAAAATTTGCCCCGATAGTATGGCTTATAGCGATGTGATCTGCCTAGCGTTCATCAATAAATATCATAAGGTTGTTGAAACGCCGATTGAAGTACTTGAACGGCAAACCGGGGAGAGCACTATCACCATTAAAACTGCGTTCCGTACGGTGTATGAGATCTTTAATATTATTATTCTGTTCAATCCTATTCGCATATTTATGCCGGTGGCTGTTACCAGTATATTACTTGGGATTGTTTGGGACGTTCACATCTTTTTACGTGGCAATGGTGTGTCGGTAGGTTCAATGCTGATGATCATTTTTGGTGTCATCACACTATTCTTTGGCGCAATAGCCGAGCAGTTGTCGCAGATTAGAAAAAAAGACCTGTAAACAGCGATAGCTATAGCTAAGTCATGCCGTCCGCTGGTTAGCGGACGGCATGACTTAGTGGTTTGATTTTACCCTTATAAGCTGCAGCCAGGTTATTCTTAATTAAATTATTATGTGGGTTAATACTTAATCCTTTGACTCCGGCTTGGATGGCATTGTTCCAGTCGTTCATCTCATTATAAGCGGCACAAATATTATTATAGGCCGGGTCATAATCAGGTTTTAGTTCAAGGGCTTTTTTACAGGCTGCAATACACTGGTTAAATTCACCTGCTTTGTAATACATCAGGCTCAGATCAAGGTATCCGGCTGCATCGGGTGTTTTGTTTAATTGTGCTGCTTTTAAGTTGGCCCTGCTTTTTTTAAGAATAGCCAATTTAACATATTCAGCCACATCCGTATTTTGAGGGAATAACATTGCTGAACCTTGGGCCAATTGCTGTAACGCCACCCAATTTTCGGTACTTTGGTAAATGTCCATCAATAACAATCTTGATCGCAGGTTCCCCGGCGAAAGCTGAACGGCATAAGTAAGCATAATAACTGCCTTTTTTAATTCAACTTCATCATAAAAAAACTTGCCATAAAAATAGTAGGTATCAGCATTATGGCTATCAATAAAAATTGACGTTTTAAAATATTTATTGGCGGCAGTTGTATCGCCTTTAGCCTCATTAAGTATACCTAAGTTAGTATATATTACGGCATAACCCGGAGATAAAATGGCAGCATTTATAAAGCAGATATTAGCTGCTGCAAGGTCATTCTCACCCATTTTGACAACGCCGTAATTCATCAATGCACGACCATTTTTTGGACTTTTAATTACGGCATCATGCCACAGGCTATCTTCGCTGTGCCATACCTCGTTTCTTTGATAGGTGCCATAAGCATAAGCACCCAAGGTAGCAATTATCACAAGCGTTGCCCATATGAACTTTGTTTTCGGCAGGTATTCATAAACAAGTATTCTGATAGTCCAACAAACACTTAATACAAGGCCGATAAAGGGGAAATACATGCGGTGGTCATTCAGCACTTCGGCTAATGGAATAATACTTGAGGTTGGTATTAAAGCCAATAAAAACCACCATATGCCAAAGCTAATGGGTTTTAGTTTCTCCTTTTTTGAAGTGATAAATGCGGTTGCTAATAATGCCAGGATAAAAATACAACCAACAAAAAAGCGGATGTCCCAAATGGTGCTTAGTGGTTTCCAGTCGGTATCAACACTCAGTTGAACCGGGAAAAATAGCATATAAAAGTAATGCAATACCACATACGGTTGGGTGATCAGGTAGTTAAATGCAGAAGCTCCACCCGGTACCCAAGTTTTTGGGGTTAACCTATCAATTATCAGGTAAACCAATGCACATACTATAAATGCAGGCAGTGATTTTTTTAACCCATTAAGTGTTTTGTAAAATTGATCACGCTTAAAAATAGAAGTCAGGCTTACATTTTCCTCAAAAAGTAAAATGTAAATAAGCAAAATGGGCGCAAACATTACAGCCGTGGGTTTGGCCAGTGCGCCTATAACAATAGCAATCAGGTATAAGCCTGTTTTGCGGCAAAAAGGCGAATAAATGTATAATAACAATGCGATCACTACGAAAAATGTAGAGATCATATCAGAACGCGCAATAATGTAATTCACTGTTTCGGCCATAGCCGGATGCAGCAGGTACCAGCTGGCACCAATTATTGCAGCATAAATATTGTTGGAGTTGCTGTCGGCAAAATCAAATATCTTCTTAAAAATAAAGACCATTCCCACGCCTTGCGCTACAAACAGCAGGAACATAGAAAGGTGGAAATAAAACAGGTTATACCCATTCCCTAACCAATAATCTATAGCTAAAGAGGTAGTTACAATGGGTCTGTATGATTGGTTGGCAGGCAGAATACTGCTGGTAGTGCCATCCTTAAAAAAGAGTGGAATATTATGAATATCGCGGATGTAGGCGTTATTAACTACGGTATGAAAATCATCAAAATGGAACGCATTGTTAAAGTGATTACTGTAGGTGATTGCACAACACAATATCATCAATAAAACACAGGCAGCCGGAAAATATCTCCTCATAATAGTACAGCAGGTATAATGCTGTGAATTTCTAAATTATGCCGAAAATATAAAAAATCCGAAGATTATTTTGGTTCGCCTTGTACTAAAGCTTTATTGGCTCTTTCAATTGCTAGTTCTTCTTTCCAATCCATATAGCGTTTTTTGAAGTTCTTTTTCATTATATCATCAAACTTGCGCTGTATGGTAAGGTTGTACAAACTTTTGGCTTTAATGCCCCACGAGCTATCCCAGGCACGTAAAGAGATGGAGAATGAACCATCCAAATATTTCATCCAGTGCCAGTAACCGGTTGGCATAAACAGGGTGTCGCCGTGCTCTAGAATAGCTTCGTGTCCTTCAACACCATCCAAAGCCGGGAATTTTTCAAAATCGGGTTTTTCGATATCATAATCCTCCAATGCATAGGTTGCAAAAGGAATGCAGTACAGGCGTTCGCTCCATTTATTATCAAACAATATTACTTGCTTACGGCCATTAAAATGGGTGTGGAATATATGTGCCAGGTCAATATCATAATGCAAAAAAGTAACCGAACCTTTTCCTCCAAAGAACATATTTGGGTATTTATCTAGAAATCCACCCATCAGATCAGTAGGGGAGCGGTAATCAGCCAATAATTCCGGAGCATTTTTTATCGGGTCGAATAAAAAGATCCGCAAATCGGTAGGCTCTTTTTGTATTAGGTCGATATAATCACCAAACTTCATTTCTAAAGCAGCCGCGTTGATCGGCTTTGAGGGGTCAGCTTTTGAACTGTCGTAAAGCGGAACAATTTGATCGCCAACAGTTTCCTTTAGATAATCAAAGGTCCATTTTTTAAGCGCGGGCCAGCTTTCGGTGGCTTTGCGGATAATAAGTGGTTTGTGAGGCTTTAAATAATTGTTAACAAATTCGTGTTTGCTTATATTATCAATGCTATCTATCGGGGTAAGAAGGATGCTCATGTTTACAATTAGTTAACTTATTTAATCTGCAAATTTAACAAAAAGGGAAAATGTCAAAAATGGTAAAATTGTTTTTGATATTTTTTTGACAAATGAAATAGTGAGTGATGAGTGGTGAATAGTGAGTGGTAAGTCTAATGATCTGAACCTGAATTTATGGAATTTGAGAATTGACAGAATTATTCAAATACTAAATTCAAAAAATTCTTAAATTCCGTAAATTCGAGTTCAGACAAAAAAAGCCCGGGATTGCCCGGGCTTAATGTTTGTAGGTAGATTGAAATATTATAGGGTTTAACCCAGTTAAAATTAGTTAGGCATTAACACTGTGTTCACTACGTGTATTACACCGTTGCTTTGGAATACATCGGAAATAGTGATCCATGATTTTCCACCTTTTTCATCAACAAGGTATAATTTCGAACCTTTTGCCATCACTTTCAAAGTGCCACCTTCAACAGTGGTTAAAGTAGCAGTGCCATTCCCGGCTTTAATTTTAGCCCACAGGTCAGCCGCACTTAAACGACCAGCAACTACGTGATAAGTTAAAATTTTGGTCAGCATGGCTTTGTTTTCTGGTTTAAGCAGATTATTAACTGTACCTGCAGGTAATTTATCAAATGCCTCATTAGTTGGTGCAAATACAGTGAACGGGCCCGGGCCTTCTAGTGTTTCAACCAAACCTGCGGCTTTAACGGCAGCAACCAGTGTAGTATGATCTTTTGAATTTACAGCATTTTCAACAATGTTTTTTGTTGGATACATTTCTGCGCCACCAACCATTTTAGTTTGTGCGTAAGTGTTAGGAGCAATTGCAATAGCTACTAATGCAACCGCCGCGATAATTAGTTTTTTCATGTTGTTTTTCTTATAGGTTATTTGATAGAAGATACGGCAGCTATGCAGATGCGGTTTTAAAATAAGAAGATACTTGTTATAGCCTGAGGTAGTAGCAAGTTGTAAACCAAAGCGGAAGTTTATACGTAGATGCGGGCTTAATTTTAGGCTAAAGCCATTTGCGTTGTACAATCTATCCGCCCCATAAATGGGGCGGCAATGAATTTGCAATGATCTTTGATTTGCAAATAAGCATTGGTTCATTGCCGTTGGCTTTTAGCCAACGGATTCGATCAAGAGAAGCCGGCTTTAGCCACAAACTGTATTTGGTGTTCGGGAAAATGACGTAATACTCAAAAAAACAATTCCGAAGCTATATGATCGGCGTAAAGCTTACCTTGTGGAGTCAGGTAAATTATATTTTCTTTTTTTACCAGCCATTCCTTATCAAAAAACAGATCAGCGGCAGTTAATAATTGGTTTGATGATGATGTGGCAATAGAATTTAATTTATCCAGGTCAAGACCCCAAATAGTCCGCAGGGAGGTCATGATATATTCATTTAGTCGGTCGGTTTCTGATAGAACCTCTGTTTCAGCAGGTATTTTTCCGATCGCTAACGACTGCATATAAGCGGCATTATTGGCAATGTTCCATTGCCGGTTCTCGCCGTTGTAGGAGTGTGCCGATGGGCCGATGCCCAGGTATTTTACGCCTTTCCAGTAATTAGAGTTATGCCTGGAGTAAAAGTTGGGTTTACAAAAATTTGATATTTCGTAATGCTCAAAACCGTTCAATTGCATGGCATCAGTCATAAAAATAAACTGCGCGGCGCTTTGCTCATCATTCATGGCAGGCTGTTTTTTGTTTTTGATGAAGGATGCCAGTGCTGTCTTAGGTTCAACCGTCATTGAATAGGCTGATACATGCGGCATACCCAGTTCAAATACCTTATCTAAGTTATGCTTCCATTTTTGGTCGGTTAGTAAAGGATAGCCATAAATGAGGTCGACAGTTATATTCTCAAACCCAATATCCTGTGCCCTTTTTACGGCAGTTTCTGCTTCAGTGCTGCGATGTACGCGGTTCATCCATTGCAGGTCATCATCAAAAAAAGATTGTATGCCAATACTGAAACGGTTTACAGGCGTTTGCCTAAGCGACAATAATTTGGCTTTGTCTAAATCATCAGGATTAGCCTCTAAAGTAATCTCTGCATCAGTTGATACCGTATGAAGGCTGGTAATAGTATTAATAAGTAAACTTATCTCACTTTCATTTAATAACGAAGGTGTACCACCGCCAAAATAAATGGTTTCGATATTCTCGCCGCTCAAATAGTCCTTTTGCAGCTTTATTTCCTTTACTAATGCCTGTAAAAGCTCATCCTTATATTTTAAGGACGTACTGAAATGAAAATCACAATAATGGCAAGCCTGTTTACAAAAAGGGATATGAATATAGATGCCTGCCATGCGGCAAAAGTAAGTAAGCCTTTTTTAACTCTTGATCGATCATAGTAATTTATTTTTGCGAAGTAATCTCCATTAAAATTGAAAGGCTATTTCTGACTGGTTTTTTAGAGGTGTGCGTAAAATTCGTTTGGAGCAATTTCCCGCACCTGGTAGCCATATTTTTTAAGAAATGTGGAGGCCTCGTCGGGCGAAATATTTAAGTCTTTCATGCGCGGCAAGTTTTGCTCGAAAAATATATGGCTTATCCGTTTTGCTTTCAACAGTTTCTCTGCTCCGTATAAAACCCAGGTATCGGCACCCTCAGTATCAATCTTTAAAACCTCTAACTGCTGCACATTAGCGTTAGAGAGGTAATCGTCCAGCGTATCCACATCTACTGTAACATTGGCCGGTTCATCATTCAGCGTAAGGCCTCCCCAGCCGGTTTGATCGCTGTTGCCACCCAGGGTGAATTGTAATGTTCCTTTGGCTTGGCCTGCTGCCATAGGTATTACCTGTATGCGATCTTCGAGATTATTTTTATTTACGTTGTTTATCAGAGGGCCCACATTTTTTGGCGAAGCCTCAAAAGCAATAACCTTATTGCCTGGATTTTGAGCCGCCCAAAGGCACGAAAAATATCCATAATTAGCACCCACATCTACCATCAACCCGCCTTTTTTTCCAAGTTGCACCAATTTTAGGGTAAGATCCAGTTCGTAAAATCCGTTGAAAATAATCGTCTTATGACCATAGTCAGTGCTGACTAAGTCCATTTTAATATTCTTGCCAAAAGCAAGCGATACATCTTTATTGCTGGCACCTGGAAATAGTTTGTACAAACGGTAACTTATTTTTTCGCGTAACTCAAGGGGGTAGATTAGTTTGGTAATCATAAAAGGGTGTTAGTATATAAAAAAAATCGTCGTAAATTTATAACTCTTGCATTATTAATGGCTAAAAATCTCTTATTTTTTTGAAGGCCATTGTAAATTGAGCAGTACGCGGGTTTCGGTGAAACTCGAATTTCAATATGTTCTGTCAGTTTGATAATCACGATGAAATAAGGCATTTGCCACAGCATCTTCTGGTACAATGTAGGTAATTCCAAATGCGGGTTGCCCATTCAGCAAAAGGCACTATTCCAATTTTTACAGAAACATATGGCTTTTAAAGCCATATTTAAATGGAATTAATTGATAATTAGGTTTATACTTTACCGCAATTTAAATTAAATCATCAATGTATGAAACAACCAATAATTGCGGTATTTTTGCAACAAATAAACAATGCTGGTTTTATAATAATGCGCTTTATTGTTTTTGGATTTTTATTTATGATGGCTACCTGCTCCGGTGTTTACGCACAGCAGGATTCCATTTCTGCAGGCAGGCAGAATCTGCAATATAGCACTGATTCCGTTGTTTACAGGCCAAAGCATATGGCATTCCTTGATTCTGTTGCTTTAGCAACTGCAAAGCGCCAGCAATTTGTTAGCGATTCATTAACCACCATGTACATAATGCCCGACTCAAACCGGGTTAACCAGCTTTCGGCCCTGTTGCTGTCAAATCTGTATACTGGCCATACTTTTTTAGATATTCCTTTTAAATCAAAAAAGAGATCGGGCGACGGGCATCTCCGCAAAAGCCGTGATCCGTGGATAATTGTTATCATCATTGGCCTGTTGCTATATACTGCATTGCTTAATTTTTCATTGGGCAGCGATGTGAAAAGTATATTTCAATCCTTTTACACCAAGCGTAACACCCAGTTTGATAAGGACGACAATGCATTAAATCTATGGGCTTTTATTGGCTTTTTTTTATTGTTTGGCGCAACCTTCGGGCTGTTTTTATACCAACTGGCGGCGTATAATAATGTTTATTACAGCATCAGTGGGCTGCAACTTTTTGTTGCGTTTTCACTTATTATCATATCCTTATTTGCCTTTAAATTTTTGCTGTTGAAAATTATAGGGTTTTTGTTTGATATCAACCGGGTTGTGGGTGAGTACATTACCGCTTTATATTTAACTTATTTTAATATAGCTTTTGTTTTTTTACCGGTGGCAGTATGCTTTAGCTTACTTGCGGCACAGTTTATTCCATATTTATTGGCAATAGCCTTGTTTTTG
>Ga0302307_10000062_pt1 | contig 114798 bp, 85 predicted proteins | sample III_Palsa_E3_2_FD_200530 | JGI IMG/M metagenome (GOLD analysis project Ga0302307, IMG submission 200530) | Peat permafrost microbial communities from Stordalen Mire near Abisko, Sweden - III_Palsa_E3_2 | ecosystem: Environmental > Terrestrial > Soil > Palsa > Peat permafrost | place: Sweden... | reverse complement strand
GTCATCCTCGCGAAAGCGGGGATCCATACGATGTTGACTATCCGATGGATCCCCGCTTTCGCGAGGATGACGGTGTAGTGGATAAAGACAGTTTAAAATTACAGTATTAAGTTTTCAAGAGGAAAAGTACAATGTCCCCCAAAAAAGCAGTCGTTTTAATTTCAGGTGGCCTTGATTCCCGTACCACTTTAGCTATTGCGCAAAATGAAGGGTATGTCTGTCATGCATTGAGCTTTGATTATGGCCAACGTCACAAAGCAGAATTGCAAGCAGCTAATAAAATTGCCATGGTATGTGACGTGCCTCATCATCTCGTTACAATCAATATTGGTTCACTATTTACGGGTAGCGCTTTAACTGATATTACGGTTGATGTACCTGCCTACACTGGTACTGCTGAAATTCCTGTAACTTATGTTCCTGCGCGTAACAGTGTATTTTTATCGATAGCGCTCGGCTTTGCTGAAGTTATTGAGGCTTATGATATTTTTATTGGTGTAAGTGCTATTGATTATTCACACTATCCTGATTGTCGTCCAGCTTATATTTCTGCTTTTCGACAAATGGCTAATTTGGCAACGAAATCTGGTGTTGAAGGAAGAGAGGTTAATATTCACACCCCATTAATTAAAATGTCAAAAGCTGAAACAATTTTGACAGGTTTAGAATTGGGTGTTGATTATGGCCAAACTATTTCTTGTTATCAGGCTGATGATTCAGGTCGTGCTTGCGGTTATTGCGATAGCTGCACGTTACGTAAAAAAGGATTTACCGAGGCACATATCCCCGATCCAACAAGGTACAGATAATGACAGTCGATCTACAATATATAAAAAAAACGATGAGCGAGGCAGAGCAATTATATTCACTTGAAGAAGTCGATAAAGCAATTTCTGTCATGAGCCGACAAATCGCAGAAAAATTTCACGACAAAAATCCAATTTTATTATGTGTGATGGTGGGTGGACTTTATTTGGCAGGTCGTTTACAAGCCGAGTTACATTTTCCTTTGGAAATTGATTACATTCATGCCACACGCTATCGCGGTTTAAAAAAGGGTGGCTTACTACAATGGTTAGCAAAACCAACGCTTTCATTAAAAAATCGCCAGGTTATTATTATTGATGATGTATTAGATGGCGGCGTAACGTTAGCAGAAATTATTGCTTATTGTGAAGCACAAGAAGCTGAATTAGTTAAAACAGTCGTTTTAGCGGATAAACAAGTAACACGTCATGATAATGGACTTAAATCAGCTGATTTTTCTGCGCTACAAGTGCCTGATCGTTTTATTTTCGGCGCTGGTATGGATTTTCACGGCTATTTACGTAATGCACCGGGCATTTTTGCGATGAGGGATGAAAATGGCTAAAATTGCGGTTATTGCAGGCACCGGTTTGACCGGGATGAAAGAATTCATATTAAAAGAAGAGCGCACCATTCCCACGCCATTTGGTGATCCTTCCGCTTCAATTAAAATTGGTTTATTAGATGGTATTGAGATCGCATTCCTCGCACGTCATGGTGATCCCCATCGCATATTACCGCATCACGTTAATTACCGCGCTAATCTTTATGCTTTAAAAGAAATTGGTATAACGTCAATTATTGCTATTGCAGCAGTAGGAGGAATTACTGCTCCTATGCACGCTGGTGTTATAGCGATTCCACATCAACTCGTTGATTACACGTACAGTCGTGAACAGTCTATTTTTTCTGATACAGGGCATGGTTTAGAACACCATGTTGATTTTACTGAGCCTTTTACACAAAAAGTTCGTGAATTATTATTAACATCATCATCTCAGTTACATATTAATGTGGTCGGTAAAGGTGTTGTCGCTGTTGTACAAGGACCTCGTTTAGAAACCGCTGCAGAGATTAATAAACTAGAGCGTGAAGGATGTGATTTAGTGAATATGACTTTGATGCCTGAGGCTGGTTTAGCACGAGAGTTGGCGATAGAATATGCGAGTCTAGCATTAGTTGTTAATCGCGCAGCAGGGCGTTTTGAAAAGGAAATTACCATTGAAGAAATTGTTAAAACGCGTGATGATGCAGCTGAGAAAATAAATAAGATTTTAGTGCGAACAGTCAAGGAGTTGGCTTTAATATAGTATTGATAAAACTTAGAATGAAAAAAGATAATTAAATTTTTATTTAACCAATTAATGAGATCATATTATGAGATTTCTATATACCATTATAATTTTCTTTAGTGCGCAATTAACATTTGCTGCTGATTTAAAAAACGAGATAAAACTTTATATTTTTGATTGCGGCTCTATCGAGGTGAGCGACAAATCATTATTTTCTAGCGGTGGGGAATATCATAAGAATGATGCTATGACATTTGCTAATTCATGTTACCTCATTAAGGATGGAAATAAAACGTTATTATGGGATACAGGTAATATTGACTCCTTAATAACAAAGCCAGAGGGAGAGAAAAGAGGAGGGGTCTTTACTGTAAAAGTTAAAAATACCTTGCTTTCGCAGCTGAAAGAAATTGGTGTAAAACCAGAGGAAATTGATTTTGTAGCTTTTTCGCATATGCACGCTGATCATACCGGCAACGCCAATTATTTTCCTTCTGCAACCTGGTTAGTACAGAGTGTAGAATATAGTGCAGCTTTTAGTAAAAACCCAGCGGAATTTCGATTCGATCCCAATACCTATAGCACATTAGCTAACAGCAAGGTAATAAAATTAAATGGTGATTATGATGTGTTTGGAGATGGTGCCGTTATGATTTATTCAGCACCAGGGCACACACCGGGGCATCAAGTTTTATTAGTGAAACTGGTTAATACAGGTCCGGTTTTGCTTTCTGGCGACTTATATCATTTTGATGAAAACAGAGCTCATAAAAGAGTACCAGTTTTTAATTTTGATCAAGAACAAACTATAGCGGCTATGAATAGAGTTGAAGATTTAATTATCAAGGAAAAAGCACAGATGTGGATTCAACATGATTTGTTGCAAAGTAATAGTAGAAAACATTCGCCAGCCTTTTATGCTTAAATAAGCAACATGAATTAGGGAGAATTGGGATGCGTTATTTCTTTATTATTACGTCAATAGCGAGCTTTCTTTTTTTAACAAATGCTTCTTTTGCGCAAAGCTCGCCTTATACCGAGGCTCAACCTGCCTATAAATGGTATATCGCAGGTCAGCAAACGGTTGCTAAATCAACACAATTATCCCCAAGTCAAAAACGTGCCAAAAATATTATTTTATTTGTCGGTGATGGTATGGGAATTTCTACCATTACCGCTGCCCGTATTTTACAAGGACAGCAACAAAAACAAGCAGGGGAAGAGGCGCAATTAAGTTTTGAAAAATTTCCCTATGTAGCATTATCAAAAACGTATAATGTCAACCAACAAGTGCCTGATTCTGCGGGTACAGCAACAGCCATGTTAACGGGTGTGAAAACTAATGCAGGGGTTTTATCAGTAGATGAAACCGTAAAATTAAGCGATTTTAAGCAAGTTCCAGGTCACACGTTAAAAACATTATTTGAAGAAGCAGAAGACTGGGGAATGGCAACCGGTATTGTAGCCACTGCACGTATTACCCATGCAACTCCTGCTGCTGGTTACGCACACACATCACATCGTGATTGGGAATCGGATTCACAATTACCTGAAGCCGCTAAAAAAGCAGGGGTTGCTGATATTGCATTACAGTTAATTGAATTTCCACATGGCGATGGTATTAATCTGATATTAGGTGGTGGGCGCAATTATTTTTTACCAAAAGCTGAGCAGCAGGGTATACGTGCGGATGAGCGTAATTTAGTTAAAGAATGGGAGAAAAAATATCCCGATGGTGTTTTTGTCGATAATAATAAAGGTTTTGATGCGATTGATTGGAAAAAAACAAATCATGTACTTGGCCTGTTTAATGGTTCACATATGAATCACAATGCTGATCGCAATAATGGCCCTGAAGGAGAACCTGCACTCTCTGATATGACCGCAAAAGCCATCACCTTTTTATCACGCAATCCACAAGGGTATGTATTATTAGTAGAGGCTGGTCGTATTGATCATGCACACCATGAAGGTAATGCATACCGTGCATTAACAGATACTATTGAATTATCTAAAGCAGTTGAGATTGCTACAAAAATGACCAGTGATCAAGATACCTTAATAATTGTTACTGCTGATCACAGCCATGTTATGAGCATGAATGGTTATCCTGTGCGTGGTAATCCAATTTTAGGTAAAGTCATGGAGTGGAATGAAACCACGGGTGAGCTTCAAATGACCAAAGATAAAAATGGTCTACCTTATACTACCTTACAATATGCGAATGGTCCTGGCGCACGAGAGCGTGTTGATCTAAGTAATATCGATACTACTAACCCCGAGTATCTACAAGATGCTTTAATACCACTTGAAAGCGAAACCCATGGTGGTGAAGATGTTGCAGTTTTTGCTCAAGGCCCCGGCGCACAATGGGTGCATGGTGTTATGGAGCAAAATGTGATTTATCATATAATCCGTGAGGCATTGGGGCGGTAGTTTTTAATGTAAATTACCGAGAGGAGCTGGCTACACCGTTATCTCCGCGAGAGCCAGATGAAGCTAGTGTCCCCGCGAAAGTCCACATGAACTCTCTACACCGTCATCCTCGCGAAAGCGGGGATCCATACGATGTTTGCTATCCGATGGATCCCCGCTTTCGCGAGGATGACGGTGTAGAGAGTTCATCTGGTTATCACAGCGATAACAGTGTAGAGAGCTTTATTGCATCCTACCTTCCAACTCTTCCCATCTTTCATAAGTCGCAGTTAATTCCTCTGCCAATGTCTCTAATCGTTTTGTCTTCTGTGCAATAACGGGTTTTCCCTGCGCAAAAAAATCAGTAGAATGCATTTCCATTTGCAGTGCGTCTTGCTCATCTTCCAATGCTTTAATTTTATTGGGTAGTTGCTCTAATTCACGCTGTTCTTTATAGCTTAATTTAGTAGCCACGGCTCGTATTTTTTCGGGGGCAATAGTCGCAGGTTTTGCTGTTACAACAGGGGTACTAACAGCAGCAGGGCGTTGAGCTAACCAATCATCATATCCCCCCGCGTATTCATTAATTTTGTGATTATCCTCAAAAACAAGCGTACTCGTCACCACATTATTTAAAAATGCTCTATCATGACTAATTAATAAGATAGTCCCATTATAATAAATTAATTGTTCTTCCAGTAACTCTAATGTTTCACTATCTAAATCATTAGTAGGCTCATCAAGTACCAATAAATTGCTTGGTTGAGCGAACAATCGTGCTAGTAATAGACGACTTTTCTCGCCACCTGATAGGGTTTTAACAAGCGTTCTAGTGCGAGCGGGAGAGAAGAGGAATTCTTGTAAATAGCCAATAATGTGTTGGGATTTACCGTTAACTTGAATAATATCCTTGCCTATTCCTAAATTATCCAGCACGGTTCTATTATCTTCTAATTGACTTTTTTGTTGATCAAAATAGGCTACAAGTAAATCTTGGCCATGAATAACTTCTCCACTGGTTGGCATCAGCTCTTTTAATAAAAGTTTAATTAAGGTTGTTTTCCCAACACCATTGGGTCCAATAATCCCAATTTTATCGTGACGTTGAATAATAGTAGAGAAATTATTAATAATCACTTTCCCATCAACTTGATAGCTGATATTTTTTGTTTCTATAACGCGCTGACTTGATCGAACTGTACTTTCCAAGGCAAAGGTTGCTTTTTTCAAGGGATCTTGTCGATGGTGGCGCGTTTCTCGTAATTTTTTTAGTTCGCGTACTCTGCCTTCATTACGTGTGCGTCTGGCTTGAATTCCCTGGCGAATCCAAACCTCTTCATTCGCTAAATGCTTATCAAACTCACGATTAACTTTTGCCTCATTTGCTAAAGTTTGCTGCTTGCGAAGAAGATAAGTTGCATAATCACCAGGGTAACTGGTTAGTTTACCGCGATCCAGTTCAATAATACGCGTTGCTAATCGTTGTAAAAAAGCTCTATCGTGAGTAATAAATAATATGGCACCTGGATAATTGCTTAAAAAAGTTTCTAGCCAAATGATCGAGGAAATATCCAAATGGTTGGTTGGCTCGTCTAGTAATAATAAATCAGGCGTCGTTAATAACGCTTTAGCCAATAACACACGACGTCGCAATCCACCCGATAAATTATTAAATAAACTGTCGGCAGGCAATGATAAGCGCGATATCACCGTATCAATTAATTGCTGACTATTCCAGCCATCGTGCGCATCTAATTCATGTTGAATGCTTGCTAATTTTGCTAATAATTCGTTGCTAGAGGGTGAAGTAACCAATTGTGTACTAACGTGATGATAATCTTGTAACAACGCCGTGATAGCGGGTAAGCCACTTGCGACAACATCAAAAACAGTCCCGCTCATATTCGCAGGAACGGCTTGTACCAAATTAGCTATACGAGTACCGACGCTCAGCTCGCGTTGCCCTTTATCGGCGATTATATCGCCGCTGATGATATTTAATAAGGTTGATTTGCCTACTCCATTACGACCAATTAGCGCAACTTTTTCGCCAGGTTCGATAGTAAGATCAGCATTATCCAACAGAGGATATTCTGAAACAGAGTACGTAAGAGAAGACAGGCGAAGTACCGGCATGATATTACTTTTGTGATGGGTATTGTAGAGGATTTTAACATGATAATAGCGTAACGCCTACTTATTAGGTTGAGTCAATGGCAAGCGTACGAAGAAGGCACATCCTTCATTAGGTTTGCTTTGTACAGCGATAGTCCCATGGTGCAGTTCGGTAATAATATAATTACAGATCGATAATCCAAGACCATAGCTGCGCGAATGTGCTTTAGTAGCAGAAAAGGGTTTAAATAATTTTTCCTGAACTTCTTCGTCCATCCCTTTGCCATTATCATATACTTTAAGGGTCAATAAATTATCTTTAATGTAAGCTTTTACGCCAATGATAGGATTAAGATTATCTTCTGTAATGGCTTGTGCTGAGTTTTTAAGCAGATTAAAAACAACACTCGTTAATTGGTCTTTTGAGCAAAAAATATCACCCACTTCATCTGAAATGGTAACTTGTACATGGTGTTTTTGAAAATCAAAGCTTGATTGTAGATTTAAATCTTTGCAAACAAAATCAATGGCGTTATCTATAATTATTTTAATATTGATATTATCTTTTTCATAATCATTGTTGCGACTAAAACCCAACATATTGCTGATGTTCATTAGGGCATTTTCAACTGAAAAACGGACATTATTTAAAAACTTTAAAATTTGGCGTTCTTCAAGATAGGCATGCAATTTCTCTAAATCAAGACCATATTTTTGCGCTACTTCTTTATTCTTTTCCATGCTTAAATCTAAGCGATTAACGATATTTTGAGTGTTTTGAATAATAATGCCAAGCGGATTTTTTATATCATGCGCCATGCCGTTTATTAAACCACTGATTGTTGCCATTTTTTCGGATTGTGCCAGGATGTTTTCCATCATTAATTGCGTAGTAATATCATCTAGACGAATCACAGCACCCGTACTATCACCAAGCGTAATAGGATAAATAGTTAAATCAAAATGCCGAGAGGAGTTATTAAAATCCAACGTCACTTTTTCTGCCTTTTGCTCAACATGTTCTTGTAATGTTTGTTGAATCAGAGATAGATAAGTTTTTACATAAGGGAATATTTCCAGCAAGTTTTTACCGTTAGCTTCGTTATAGGAAAGCCCAGTCATTTCTTTTGCTTGTAAATTCCAGTCAGTGACCTTTAAATCGTTATCAATACCAATTAATACGGAAGGCATAGAATCAATGATATTAAAAATGTGTTTTTTACTACGGCTGAGTTTTTCAACTGTTGTTTTATAAAAGTACTCCACGATACGTTTACTTTCTGCTACTTGTTTTACATCGTTATAACTGCGCAGGGCAGAGTAGAGTAAGATAATCAGTTTTTGTGAAGTTAATTCTGTCTTATCTTTATAATCGTTGATATCGTAGTTTTTAATAATTTCTGCTTCAGGTGCCTGCCCTGGCTGATCGGTACGTAATATGATTCGTGTGAGGCGATTTTGTAGGGTATTGCGTATAAACTTCACAATCTGTAAACCAGTATGCTCAGTTTCCATGACGACGTCGAGCAAGATGACGGCAAAATCAGGATGTTGCGTAATAAGTGTTTTAGCTTCTTCGCCAGAATAGGCACTTATTATTTGTAATGGTTTATTTTCGAAGATAAAGTCATTTAATACTAATTTGGTAATGGAGTGAGTTTCCGCTTCATCATCAACGATTAGTACTTTCCAGACGCCATTGTTTACTACAGGCGTTGGGTTAGTTATAGGTAATTCGCTTTCCTCGAATTCGTTAGTGAATAATAATTCTTCGTCATGCAAAGTCATACTGCTACTCGTATTTTCTAATCTATTTTTCATCATATAAGTATAGTTCAGGCTGCTACGCAAACGCTTCTTTTTTCACAGTCGCTTTATTATTTAATTTTTCTAATGTTGTATAGAGTTCTAAAAACTCCAAGGTGAGTTTATGTTTAGGTGCAAAATGCAGCATAGGGCAAGCTGCGCGATGAGATTCTTTAATTTTCACAGAGCTTGATAAATAAGGCGTAAGGACAGGTAAAGCAAGTTCTATTAATTCATCGATGAGTAGGGCTGGTAATTTAGCTTGTGGCTGAAATTGATTTACAATAATTCCTGTCAAATGTAATTGGGAATTATGATCTTGCCTAATTTCTAGCATATTTTCTAATAAATGAGAAATGGTTTTTTTAGAAAAATCATCGCAATCAAAAGGAACAAGGCATTGTTCACCAGCAATTAAAGCGGACAATGTAAAAAAATTCATAGCTGGTGGTGTGTCAAAATAGATTGCATCAAATGATAATTCATCAAGTGCTTCACGCAGTTTATAGATTTTATGACGGGTTTCTAATTTTGTTTGTAAAAATTCTAATTCTTTATCAGAAGTGAGAACTGATAAATTATCAAAAGGTGTATTTTGAATGAATTTGCCAAGCCCACCTGATACATAACTGAAATTCAATAATTGCGTGTAAAAACCAGTTATTCCTTGCTCAGGACCTGTTATTGTATCACCGAGAAGATATTGACTCGAGTTGGCTTGCGGATCAAGGTCGATAACTAAGGTATTCAAGCCGCGAGCTGCACTAATAGCTGCTAGATTGCAGGTAATAGTCGATTTACCTACACCACCTTTTTGGTTAAATATAACGCGTCTCATGAATATCACTCCCTGTGAATAAAGAAGGTTCCCTTTTAAAATACCATAATTTGATTTTTTTGCGAATTTTTGTGGTGAGGCTAGTGGCAATTATATCTAAAACGTGACTCTATTCTTAAGCAAGCAATCAGCCATTTACCCCATCTGGCTATCAGAAAATGCGCCCTCAATAGGGACGATATCTGCAATAGTTGTGAGACATTCGCTATTCTTTCATTTTGTTAGTTGACCTAGGACAGTTTTTTTAGCAAGCTCACCAAACGGGCCTATTAGTCCCAAATGCGCCCGAGGTGACAATCGTTCAGGGAGAGGGGGGCAGCAAGCAGAATTCTTCTAAGTAAATACATTGCTTGTTGCTTGGTTAGGTAGATAAGAAATATGTTGCAAACGGATATTTTATTAGTTATAATTTGGTCTTGTAACTAATAGTCCTATGAAGGGACGCATTGGGCCTATCCATTACTGGATAGATTTAATAAAGTAAAGGTTTTATTTTTAAAGGGGCTAATTATGGGAAGGAAAACAGATAAAAGAACGCGTTTGATTGAGGCAGCAAGCACCTTAATCCATCGCCAAGGATTTAATTTAACAACATTAGCGCATATTGCTGAGTTGGCGAGTGTGCCACTGGGTAATGTGTATTATTACTTTAAGACAAAAGATGCGATCGGTGAAGCTGTTATCGAGTCTTATTTTGCAGAAATTCGTCGTCATGTAGCTGAATGGGATGCGCTTAGCAATCCACGTGACCGTTTGATGACATTTGTAAAACGTGAGCTGCAACAAGCTGAGGTTACTGCCCGTTATGGTTGTCAAGTTGGCGCATTATGCCAAGAATTGGCTAAACAAGGTGGTCAATTATCAGAGTTGGCTGCTAGTTTATTACACTATTTATTAGACTGGTGTGAAAAGCAATTCGTTGAGCTTGGCTTGAACAAAGCAAAAGCAAATGAAGCAGCATTACAAGTTATTTCTTCATTAGAAGGTTTTGCATTGTTAAGCTGTGCTTTCCGCGATACTACGATGATTAATAAATTCGCAAGTGTTGTCGATAGTTTGTTAGAAAAAATTGATGCAACAGGTGGCGGTGCTACCCGTGCTCGTCGTACTGAAAAGTCCGAAGAAACAACGCATTAACAGATATAGGGTGGCATAACCTTTGCCTAAGCCTACGTGCCGCGGGTTGTCCGCGGCATCGAGAGCATGCTTGAGTTGTAAATATTACGCCCAGTTAGATACCGCAAACAAGCCGCGGTACGTCGAAAACAAGCTGATTCCCCAATCTCCACATAATTTCCCTTTTGTTTCTACTTTATAACCTATATCATTAGCTTGAGTCGGCTAAGCAGTCGCTGTAACTTTATTGTTGCAGAGGAAAGTCCGGGCTCCACAGAGTAAAGTGCCAGGTAACGCCTGGGGGGCGTGAGCCTACGGAAAGTGCCACAGAAAATATACCGCCTTTTTTTAAGGTAAGGGTGAAATGGTGCGGTAAGAGCGCACCGCGCTACTGGCAACAGTAGTGGCAGGGCAAACCCCACTTGGAGCAAGACCAAATAGGAACTCGATGGTGTGGCTCGCACTGAGTTCGGGTAGGTTGCTTGAGGTATATGGTGACATATATCCCAGAGGAATGACTGTTCATGACAGAACCCGGCTTATCGGCCGACTCACACTTGAATTAGACCCACCTCTCCCTTTGTGGAAGAGGTGAGGGTTAACTTTCATCAAAGTATTTGTATAAATCCGCAGGCTGTAAACGACTGCGCGCTTCACCACTCACATCAGCCACAACCTTCCCTTGTTGCATTACTATAGTTCTATCACCATATTTTAATGCGTGATGCATACTGTGTGTGATCATAATAGTTGTGATTTTATTCGCCTTCACCAATTGATTGGTTAACTCTAAAATAGTAGCGGCCATTTTTGGATCCAAGGCGGCGGTGTGCTCATCAAGTAACAAGAGTTTACAAGGTTGCAACGTTGCCATTAATAGGCTGACTGCTTGGCGTTGTCCACCTGATAAAGCGCCAATAGGGGTTGCTAAGCGGTTTTCAAGGCCAATACCAAGTGTGGATAATTTCTCTTGTAATAAAGAGCGCAACTCAGGTTTTTTGGCAAGGCGCAGGGTGCGGCAATGACCTCGTTTATAAGCGAGTAATAAATTCTCTTCGATAGTCAGCTCAGCACAACTACCCATTAAAGGATCTTGAAAAACACGACTTACCAAAGCAGCACGTTGCTGAGTAGGGCTTAGCGTAATATCTTTTTGTTGAATATGAATTGAGCCATTATCCGGTAAAATATCACCTGATAATACATTCATTAATGTCGATTTACCTGCCCCGTTACCACCAATAACAGTAATAAATTCATGCTCAATAACACTCATGGTGATACCACGTAAAACATGATTTTCAAGAGGTGTTTTTTTAGCAAAAGTGACGTGAATATTATCTAAATGAATCATGATAACGACCCTCGTTTTTCACTCATTTCCCGTTTAATAGTAGGAATGATTAAGGTCAAAATAACGACTAATGCGGTGAGGGCATTTAAATCGGATGCCTGCAAACCAAAAACATGACTATTGAGCGCAAGTGCGACGGCTAATCGATAAATAATTGCACCTAGAATGCAAGATATAACCAACCACGCTATTTGTCTGGTACGAACTAATGTTTGTCCAATAATAACGGCAGCAAGACCCACGATAATGATACCTGTTCCCATAGAAATATCAGCAAATCCTTGTGATTGAGCATACAAAGCACCTGCAAGCGCTACGATACCATTGCTAATCGCAAGACTAATTATGGTTGCTTTATTGACATGAATACCCAATGATTTACTCACCCGTTTGTTCATGCCACTGGCGCGTAAGGCTAAACCATACTCGGTTGCTAAAAAATAAATAATTAATGCGGCGACAATACTCACGGCGATAACCAGTGTTGCGATAATAGGTAAGGTATTATTAAAAAGAGTAGGCTCATTAAAAATAGCAATATTCGGTTGTCCCATAATTCGTAAATTAATGGAATATAATGCGGTCATGATAATGATACCTGCTAATAGGGGCATAATTTTCCAGCGTACATGCAAATAGGCCGTAGCCATACCTGCTACTGCGCCGGCCGCGATGGCTATTAACGTAGCAAGCCAAGGGTTAACGCCATGCAAAATCAACGCTGCGCTAGTCGCTGCGCCTAATGGAAAGGTACCATCAACAGTTAAATCGGGAAAATCACTAACACGAAACGTAATAAATACTGCCATGCCGATTAAACCGAAAATAAGCCCTAGTTCAATGGCACCTAAAAATTGAATAATACTCATTGTTGAAATGCACCTTTAATAAAATTTGTAGTAAGTATAGTGTATTGCCAAATCAGTCTTCTTACGCTCTCTCTACACCATCATCCCCGCGCGGGGATGATGGTGTAGAGAGACGGATTTAGCCTTTTTACTCAACTACAAACTGAGCTTCTTTAAGCGCAGTTTCAGGTACATTAACACCAATCGACTTAGCTGTTTTCAAATTGATCACAAAGTCAACATTTGCAGGTGATTCCACAGGCAGATCTCCAGCAGGTGTTCCTTGTAAAATAGCAATGATCTTTTTACCAGCCAATAAACCCACATCATAATGTTTAAAACCAACTCCGGCTAATGCTCCAGCATCCACGGTTTGGATTTCACTTGCAAAGGTAGGCAAGCGATAATTCTTTGCCATGCCTAATACAGCATCCGTTGCAGAAATAACCGTATTATCCGTAGGCAAAAATAACACATCAACTTTACCAACCAATGATTCCAGTGCAGGAATAACTTCATTGGAATTGGCAGCGGTTGCTTCCATCACAGTTAATGCATGTTTTGCTGCAACTTCTTTTAATTGTTTAACAGTAGAAACAGAATTTGCCTCTGATGCGTTATACACCGCACCAATGGTTTTAACCTGGGGCAATAATGTCTTTAATAATTTTACTTGTTTCTCAACAGAAACAGCATCAGTTGCACCGGTAATACGACCACCTGGTTTCGTTAAATTGGTGACTAATTTTGCGCCGATGGGATCAGTTACAGAGGCAAAAACCACGGGAATTTTGCTATCTCTCGTCGCTGCAACCACACTTTGTGCTGAGGGGGTTGAAATTGCCACAATAACATTAGGTGATAAACCCGCTAATTTTTGGGCAATTTGCATAGAAATTGGTAAATTACCATTGGCATTTTCATAAATGATTTTAACCGTTTTGCCATCCTCATAACCCGCTTCTTTTAAAGCATCTATAATGCCTTGTCGTGATTCATCGAGTGAGGGATGAGCAACCAGTTGGCTGATAGCAACAACAGGAATAGGTTTTGTAGTTTCAGCATGTAAACCAAAGGGTATTAAAAGCGAGCAAACCAGAGTAATGCAAGAGATTAGGTTACGTGTATTTGGTAATTGATTTAATAATTTATGAATTAGTGTACGGGGGCGATTAGACATGATAACCTCGTTGGTAAATTAATAGTGGTTTTATTTAATACAAAATCGTCATTGTGGATCCAACTTACATAGGTGTAGTTGGAGATGGTAAATCGTGCTTGATAGTATTTGTTACTCATAACGTATACTCCGTGTGTGCTAAAATCATGGCGAAAACATCCATCGTAAGCGAGATGCTGTTACGGTGTCAATAAGGAAGCATATATATGTTAGTCGACTCCCACTGTCATTTAAATTTATTGGATCTTTCTGACTTGAAACAGGATATCCCAGGCGTCTTAGCTATTGCAGCGGCTCGTGATGTCACGCATTTCTTATGTGTAAGTGTTACCTTAGCCGATACACCAACCCTAATAAATTATACACGCCAATATAAAAATGTTTTTACATCTGTAGGCTTGCATCCTAATGAGCAGCCAGGTTTTGTGCCTAGCGCCGATGAGTTAGTGCAATTGGCTGCCGATAAAGGTGTAGTGGCAATTGGTGAGACAGGACTAGATTATTATCGCACTGAGGGTGATATTTCCTGGCAACAGCAACGTTTTCGTGAACATATTCGTGCAGCAATTCGCTGTCAAAAGCCCTTAATTATCCATATGCGTGAAGCTGCAGCTGATACACTGCGTATTTTAGCTGAAGAACAAGCTGATAAAATTGGTGGCGTGATGCATTGTTTTACTGAAAATTGGGAGATTGCCAAACAGGCGATAGCCCTTAATTTTGCTATTTCTTTTTCTGGGATTGTTACTTTTAAATCAGCAGCTGCTTTGCAAGAGGTTGCGAAAAATATTCCATTAGATAAAATGTTAGTAGAGACCGATTCACCTTATTTAGCGCCTATTCCTTACCGAGGCAAACAAAATATGCCCGCATATGTGCGTGAAGTGGCACAATTTATAGCTGATTTACGACAGGTTTCTTTTGAAACAATCGCAACAGCCACCACCGATAATTTTTTCCGATTATTTAAACAGGCATCCAAATAAAAAATGCAGGAATATTAATTATGATTAAACCACAACGATTAGAAGCAGGCGATACAGTTGCTCTTGTTACCCCTGCTTTCCAAGCTTTCCCTTGGAAAGTGCGTTTTGCTAAAGAACGTTTAGAGGCGCAAGGATTACAAGTTCATATTCCTTCAACATTAATGAATCGGGATGGTTATTTTGCAGGCACTGTGGAAGAGAAAGTGGCTGAGATACATAATGCTTTTGCTGATCCTGATATTAAAGCCATTATGGCTGTGCGTGGCGGGTTTGGTTGTGCGCGATTATTAAAGTGGTTAGATTATGATTTAATTGCGGCCAATCCAAAAATTATTTTAGGTTATAGTGATATTACGTCTTTATTGTTAGCTATTTATTCAAAAACAGGTTTATGCACCTTTCATGGCCCAACAGCGGGTTACCCATTACCTGATTTTTCCAGTCATTATTTACATGAGGTGTTATTTGAAGGCGAAGCAGTTACCTACGAAAATCCTCATCGCCCTGCGCGCGATGATTTAATTTCAACGGCATTTCGTCCTTATACTATTACACCGGGTGTTACGCGTGGTCGTTTAATGGGCGGTAATTTAACAGTTTTATCATCTTTATTGGGAACACCTTTTTTACCAGAGGAATGGGAAAATGTGATTTTATTTTTAGAAGATATACATGAAGAAAGTTACAGCATAGAAAGAATGTTATGCCACTTGGATTTAGCAGGTGTATTGCCTGCAGTGAAAGGTGTGATTCTCGGATCTTTTAATGATTGCTATCACCGCGCTTTCCAATCTTTGGATGTGGATACCATTCTTGAAAGTAATATCGCCGCTTTAGGCGTGCCTGCTTATAGCAATGCTATGATAGGGCATCAAGAGGAAATCTTTACGCTGCCAATTGGGGCTGAGGTAGAATTAGATGCGACTAAATGTACGTTTAGGTTGTTGGAACCTGCAGTGGTTTGACGAGGGTAGAAAAAAGTTTATAAAATGAGATCTGTATCAACCCCTCTCCCCTTGTGGGAGAGGGAAATGCAAGCGTAGCTTGCGAGGGTGAGGGGGAAGCTACTTAGAAAGAAAAATGATTAAACCTATTTCTATCTACGTAGCCTTCCGCCTCACCCGCCCGCGTAACAGCGCAGTCGACCTCTCCCACAAGGGGAGAGGTGAGCAGAGTATCTCAATTATCAACGCTACAACTCAATCCGAGTTCGCAATCTTTTCCTGCCATTCTCTCGCATTATTGACAATCTCTTTTTCATTTAACGTCAATAATTGTCGGTTTTGCAGTAGATGCTTCCCAGCCACCCAAACATCACTCACTTGGTGACGACCGGTTGCGTAAACCAATTGCGAGAGGGGATTATAAAGTGGTGTACTTTCAACATGGTTAAAATCAATAGCAATAATATCAGCAGCTTTACCCACCTCTAATGAGCCGGTCTTATCGGCAATACCGAGAGCTTTTGCGCCATTGATGGTAGCCATTTGTAATGCAGTTCCTGCATTAACTGCTGTCGCATTTTCATAAACGGCTTTAGCCAAAATCGCACAGGTGCGCATTTCGCTAAACATATCTAAATCATTGTTGCTAGCAGCACCGTCAGTACCCAAAGCGACATTTACCCCAGCGTCTAAAAATTGAGCAATAGGTGAGAAACCAGAAGCAAGTTTTAGATTAGATTCAGGACAAGCAATAACATGAGTGCCAGTATCTTTTATGAGTAAAATTTCCTCGCCAATAATTTGCGTCATATGCACTGCTTGTAGTCGTGGCGATAGAAAATCAATGCCGGCTAAACGGCTAAGAGGGCGTTGGCCATCTTTTACTAATGCTTGCTCTATTTCTTGCGCACTTTCATGGATGTGCATTTGAATTTGGATTCCCCATTCACGCGATAGATCATTAGTGCGCTTTAAGGGAGCATCAGAGACGGTGTAAGGCGCATGGGGAGCTAAGGTCAGGTTGATAAGGGGGTGATGCTCAAACTGGCGAACGAGCTGCTCGCTTTTATAAAAATAATCATCAGGCCCTGTTCCCCAAGCTGTTGGGAAATCAAAGATACAAAGGCCTAGATTGGCGCGAATACCACTTTCGGTTACTACCTCAGCTGCGACCTCGGGGAAAAAATACATATCGTTAAAGCAGGTAATACCGCCACGTAGCATTTCAGCAATCGCATGTCTCGTACCATCTCTGACAAATTGCTCGCTGACAAAGCGTTTCTCAGCAGGCCAAATGTGATGTTCTAACCATTCAATGACTGGCAAATCATCAGCTAAACCACGTAATAGATTCATAGCTGCATGCGCATGGGAGTTGATTAAGCCAGGCATCAGCGCATGCTCTGTAAACTGATGGTGTTGGTGTGGGGCATAACGCCCTAAAGCCTCTTTTGTTGGAAGCAATTCCAAAATTTTACCATCATCGATAGCCACACTATAATGGTCAAAGAAAAGACCTGCTGGTTGCATAGGAATAACCCAACGGGCGCTTAGGAGGGTGTCGATTTTCCTCATTTTTTAATCCCTTCAAATAGAATAGATACTAGTTCGAGTAACGTGGTAGAATATGCAACTATACAGATTTAACGGTACATTTTAAACAGGATTAATCCATTTATGAGCGAGCTAGCCAAAGAAATTCTTACCATTGATATTGAGGATGAGCTCAAGCAGTCTTACCTTGACTATGCGATGAGCGTTATTGTCGGTCGTGCCTTGCCAGATGCGCGTGATGGTTTAAAACCCGTTCACCGCCGTGTGTTATACGCGATGAGTGAATTAGGTAATGATTGGAACAAACCTTATAAGAAATCGGCTCGTGTGGTCGGTGATGTTATCGGTAAATACCATCCCCATGGTGATGGTGCTGTATACGATACAATAGTGCGAATGGCACAACCTTTTTCGTTACGCTATATGCTAGTGGATGGACAAGGTAACTTCGGTTCTGTTGATGGCGATCCACCAGCAGCAATGCGTTATACCGAAGTGCGTATGTCTAAACTTGCACACATGTTAATGGCTGATTTAGAGAAAGATACCGTTGAATACGCCCCTAACTATGATGGTACCGAATTTGCTCCTATCGTACTACCAACCCGTGTTCCTAACTTGCTGGTAAATGGATCATCAGGTATTGCTGTTGGTATGGCGACCAATATTCCGCCACATAATTTAAATGAAATTATCGATGCAACCATCGCATTAATTCATAATCCACATTTAGGTGTTGATGAATTAATTGAACATGTTCCTGGCCCTGATTTTCCAACAGCTGGTATTATTAGTGGTCGTGCGGGAATTATTGAAGCGTATCGCACCGGTCGTGGCCGTATTTATGTGCGTGCACGCACGGCATTTGAAGAAGATGAACACTCCGGTCGCCAATCGATCATCATTCATGAATTACCTTATCAAGTTAATAAAGCCCGTTTAATTGAACGAATTGCAGAGCTGGTTAAAGATAAACAAATTGAAGGTATTGTTGGTCTTCGTGATGAATCCGATAAAGATGGTATGCGTGTTGTCATTGATATTCGTCGTGGTGATTCATCTGATGTTGTATTAAATCATTTATATTCGCAAACTCAATTACAAACGGTATTTGGCATTAATATGGTGGCTCTTGTAGATGGTCGCCCACAAGTATTAAGCCTCAAATCCTTGTTGGAGTCTTTTATTCAACATCGTCGCGAAGTGGTCACACGTCGCACTTTATTTGAATTGAAAAAAGCGCGTGAAAGAGCTCATATTTTAGAAGGCTTGGCGATTGCTCTTGGTAACATTGATGAAATTATTGCTCTGATTAAAAACTCACCTTCGCCACAAGAAGCAAAACAACGATTGTTAGAGAAACAATGGGCTGTTGGTTTCGTGCCCCGTTTACTGGAAAATGTTTCTGCCGATATGACACGTCCGGAAGGTTTGGCGGTTGATTTTGGTATGCAAGGACAAATTTATCGTTTAACTGCAGTACAAGCACAAGCTATTTTAGATTTGCGTTTACATCGCTTGACTGGTTTAGAACAAGATAAAATTGTTGAAGAATATCGAGAGTTATTAAATAAAATCGGTGAGCTATTAGCCATATTAGCCAGTCATGCTCGTTTAATGGAAGTGATTGAAGCAGAATTGCTGGAAATAAAACAACAATTTGGTGATAAACGTCGCACAGAAATTTTAAGCAGTCACCAAGATTTAGATATGGAAGATTTTATTGAAGATGAAACAGTGGTTGTTACCTTATCACGTGAAGGATATGTCAAATATCAACCAATTGATACGTATCAAGCACAACGTCGTGGTGGTCGTGGTAAAGCAGCGACTAATTTAAAAGATGAGGATATTATCGAGCGATTATTAATTGCCAATACGCACGATACGATTTTATGCTTCTCTAATAAAGGCCGTTTGTATTGGTTACGTGTTTTCCAATTGCCATCAGCAAGTCGCGCATCACGTGGACGACCCATTATTAATTTATTACCGTTAGCAGAAGGTGAGTCAATTAAAGCGATGTTACCAGTAAGAGATTACTCGGAAGATAAATACGTGATTATGTCGACCAAAAAAGGGCTAGTGAAAAAGACAGCACTTAGCGCTTATTCAAGACCACGTCCAGGTGGCATTATTGGTTTAGCGTTAAATAATGGTGATGATTTAGTTGCAGTGGATATTACCACGGGCGATCATGAAATCATGTTATTTACTAACGCAGGTAAAGTGATTCGTTTCCACGAATCAGAAGCGCGAGAGGTTGGTAGGACAGCGCGTGGTGTACGTGGTATTCGTCTACAAGAAGGACAAAGCGTTGTATCATTAATTATTGCCAAAACAACGGGTGCTATTTTAACAGCTACTCAAAATGGTTTTGGTAAGCGAACACAAATGGATGAATACCGTTGCCAAGGTCGTGGTGGTCAAGGTGTTATTTCTATTCAAGTGAACACGCGTAATGGTGAAGTTATTGGTGCGGTCCATGTTGAGGATAATGACGAAATTATGCTAATTAGCAACAAGGGTACTTTAGTTCGTACCCGCGTGAATGAAGTTTCCGTTGTTGGACGTGGTGCACAAGGCGTGCGCTTAATTAATCTTGTAGAAGGTGAAATGTTGGTTGGCTTGGAGCGCGTATGTGAGTTAAACGCGGTCAGTGGTGATGAGGAAGTCATTGAGACAGAACAAGGAGAGTGAACTTAAATGAGTAGAACCTATAATTTCAGCGCTGGCCCATCGATGATGCCACTTGCTGTATTAAAACGAGCGCAACAAGAGCTCTTAGATTGGAATGATGGCATGTCAGTGATGGAAGTCAGTCATCGTAGCAACGCTTTTTTAGCATTAATTGCAGGTTGTGAGGAAAAATTACGTTTATTACTTCATATTCCTGCAAATTATAAAGTATTATTTTTACCTGGTGGTGCTACGTTGCAATTTGCCGGCATTCCGTTAAATTTGCTAGGTGATAAAAAGCACGTTGATTATATTGATACTGGCGTTTGGTCACAAAAAGCCATTGGCGAAGCAAAGCATTATGCTACGGTAAATGTTGCTGCTAGCGCAAAAGACAGTAATTACACGTCGGTGCCAGAGTTTGAGGAGTGGCAATTATCCAAGGATGCTGCTTATGTTCATATTACACCCAATGAAACCATTCAAGGCGTTGAATACCAAGGATTTCCAACAGGTATTGAAAATCTAGTCGCTGATATGTCTTCTACTTTTTTATCGCGCCCTGTTGATGTTGCAAAATTTGGTTTACTTTACGCTGGTGCTCAAAAAAATATGGGTCCTGCTGGTATAGCAGTTGTGATTGTAAGAGATGATTTATTAAATAAAGCCTCGCCTTTAACACCGGTTATTACGAATTATACCGTGCAAGCGCAAGAACATTCACTCTACAACACGCCACCAACGTTTAATTGGTATATGTTGAATTTAGTATTGGAGTGGTTAGTAGAACAAGGTGGATTAGTCTCCATGGCAGCGATTAACCAACGTAAAGCAACTGAACTATACAATGCAATAGACGGTTCTTCTTTTTATAAAAATCCAGTCGTAAAAAAATACCGTTCTTGGATGAATATTCCTTTTACATTAGCGCAAGAAAATTTAGATAGCTTATTTTTAACCGAAGCTGAAAAAGTGGGGTTAATGAATTTAAAAGGCCATCGTATTGTAGGCGGTATGCGAGCTAGCATTTATAATGCCATGCCAGAAGAAGGTGTTCGTACCTTAATTGCCTTTATGCAAGATTTTGAAAGACGTCATGGGTAGAAAATGTGGCAATTGATTCATTATTGGGGCACACCTAAACACTTTTTTCAGTTAGCAGGGAAATTATTACCTTTTGTGACTGTGGTGACAGTATTGTTACTTGGTTATGGATTAATTGCAGGGTTACTTTTTGCACCAGCAGATTATCAACAAGGCAATGCTTTTCGTATTATCTATGTGCATGTGCCTAGCGCCTCTTTATCACTTTTTGCTTATACCTTTATGGCAGTGAATGCTGCCATCGGTTTAATTTGGCGAATCAAACTTGCCTATATTGCTGCTAAAAGCGCTGCTATTATTGGTGCTTCGTTTACCTTAATTGCCTTAATTACTGGTGCATTATGGGGTAAGCCTATGTGGGGAGCCTGGTGGGTTTGGGATGCGCGATTAACGGCTGAGTTAGTATTATTATTTTTATATTTAGGTTACATTGCCTTGCAAAATGCCATACCTGATGCTGTAAAAGCGGATAAAGCCGCTGGGTTATTAGCGTTAGTTGGGGTGGTGAATATCCCTATTATTCATTACTCTGTCGTGTGGTGGAATACCTTGCATCAAGGTGCTACTATCACGCGATTTGGTCAGCCAACCATTGATGCAAGTATGAGTTACCCGTTATTTGCGATGATGTTGGGTGCAGTAGGATTATTTATTGTTGTTTTATTAATCCGCATGCGTAGCGAAATATTACGTCGCGAAAAACGTTCACAATGGGTTAATGAGGTCATAGTACATGGCGTTTATTAGTTGGCAAGCCTTTTGGGCTATGGGTGGTTATGCGGAATATGTATGGCCGTCGTTTATTATAGCGGTTGTGGTGATGGGGATTAATATCATTGCAACACGAAGAGAATACAAACGTAGTGTTGCTGAAGCCAAGCGACATCACAGTTTGAAAGGTGGGATGTAACAAAATGACCTTAGTGCAAAAAAAACGTTTACTGTGGATATCCCTAATAACTGCTATTGCGGCTATAATTATTTCTTTAGTCTTATTTGCGCTATCCCAAAACATTAATTTATTTTACTCACCCTCTGAAGTTGCTGTGGGGAATGCGCCAAAGCAACATATGATTCGTGTAGGGGGTATGGTAGAAAAAGGAAGTATGCAACGAGCGAAAGATGGGTTAGCAGTGAGTTTTGTGCTAACCGATTTCCAACATCAATTAACGGTTCATTATACAGGCATTTTGCCTGATTTATTTCGTGAAGGGCAGGGGATAGTGGCACAAGGGATGTTAGATAATAACCAACAGTTCCAAGCAAGCGAAGTACTTGCCAAGCATGATGAAAATTACATGCCACCTGAGGTGGCGCAGGCATTAGCAAAGGTGAAAAACAATGACAAACAATAGCAAGCAGCAAAAAAAACGTGTGGCGGTATTGTATGGCGGCAAAAATACAGAACATGACGTATCTTTAAATTCTGCGCGTAATGTCATTAAAAATCTTGATCGCGAACTATTTGATATATTAGCGATTAAAATTAATCATGATGGCGTATGGACATGGGGGGATGAATCCCTGCAATTAACTCAACAAAAACCAGCGCCTGCTATTGAACAGCAACCAGAGGCTCATTGCACAAAACCTTACTTAATTAAACATGAAGCAAAACGCCATGATATCGCTCTATCACCAGAAGCGATTGATGTAGCATTTCCCGTATTTCATGGGGCTTTTGGTGAAGATGGTTGTATGCAAGGTTTATTGGAATTAGTAGGTATTCCGTATGTGGGAGCAGGGGTATTGGCCTCTGCAGTGGGTATGGATAAATACGTTGCTAAACAATTAGTGCAAGCGGCCGGTATTTCAGTTGCTCCTTTTATGTGCGTAAAACCTTATGAATGGCCTGCACGCAAAGCAAATATATTAAAATTAATTGATGAGAATATTGGTTATCCTTTATTTGTAAAATCTATTAATACCGGTTCTAGCGTTGGTATTACCAAAGTAAAAACACCTGATGAAATGGACGCTGCTTTAAAGGAAGCCTTTAAATATGATAGTAAAGCCATCATTGAAAAAGCGGTGAATGCGCGCGAAATTGAAATCTCCGTGTTAGAAAATAATAATTATGGCGAGCCGGCGCTAGTCAGCTTACCTGGTGAAATTGTACCAAAGCTCGAATTTTTTAACTATGCCGCAAAATATCATGATCCCGATGGGGCGGAATTTATTTTACCTGTTGAATTGCCAGCACAACAATTACAAGAAGTACAAACTTTAGCGCGATCTATCTTTGAAGTTTTAGGGTGCGAAGGGATGGCGCGGGTTGATTTCTTTTTAGATAAAGACACCAATACGTTTTATTTTAATGAAGTAAATACCCTACCTGGTTTCACTTCAATGAGCGTTTATCCTAAATTATGGGAAGTATCTGGATTAGCTTACCCTGAATTAATTACACATTTACTACAGCTTGCTATTGCACGTCATCAACGGCAATTAGTAATACGACGAGAGGTTAGTAACGAAATATGAGTATCTGTACACGATTTGCTCCAAGTCCTACAGGCGACTTACACATTGGTGGTGTGCGCACAGCTTTATTTTCGTGGTTGTTTGCACGGCATCACCATGGCCAATTTATTTTACGTATAGAAGACACAGACTTAGAGCGTTCAACACAAGCTTCAGTAGATGCGATTTTACAAGGCATGGAGTGGCTCGGTTTAGGTTACGATCAGGGTCCTTATTATCAAACGCAACGTTTTGATCGTTATGCAGAAGTTATTAAACAATTACTCGACAGTGGTCATGCGTATCGTTGTTACTGTACTAAAGAGCGGCTAGAAGAGTTACGTACCGATCAAATGTTAGCCAAACAAAAACCGCGATATGATGGTCATTGTCGTAATAATGTGCCTGCTGATACTAATTCACCTTCCGTTATCCGCTTTAAAAACCCAACAACAGGGGCTGTGGTTATTGATGATTTAGTTCACGGTATGATTACAGTGGCAAACAGTGAGCTTGATGATCTTATTTTAGCGCGTCAAGATGGCACGCCTACTTATAATTTTACCGTGGTGGTTGATGATTGGGATATGGCGATTACCCATGTTATTCGTGGTGATGATCATATTAATAACACACCAAGACAAATTAATTTATTTAACGCATTAGGGATAACACCACCGCAATACGCGCATATTCCTATGATTTTAGGCGCTGATGGTAAAAGGCTCTCTAAACGCCATGGTGCAACTAATATTATGCAATATCGTGCTGAAGGTTATTTGCCAGAAGCGATACTCAATTATTTAGTGCGTTTAGGCTGGTCGCATGGCGATCAAGAAATATTTTCTAAAGAAGAGATGTGTGAATTATTTGATCTGAGCGCGGTGAATAAAGCACCGGCTGCAATGAATCCTGAAAAATTATTATGGATTAATCAACATTATTTAAAAACCTGTGATCCACAATATATTGCCGATCAATTGCGCGGCTATTTGGAACAAGTACCTGGGGTAAAATTAAATAACGAAATCAATTTGATCGATGTAGTAGTAGCGCAGCGTGAACGAGTAAAAACATTGGTTGAAATGGCAGAAAAAAGCGCATTCTTCTTCAGAGAGCATATTAGTGTCGATGATCAGTTATGGGCTAAAAATGTTACTCCTGATATTTTGCCTGCTCTCCAAAAGCTGTGCCAACAATTATCTACATTACAAAATTGGCAGGCCCCAGAGCTTCATTCAATCATTAATCAAGTGGCTGAGCAACATGCTATTAAACTAGGCAAATTAGCCCAGCCGCTTCGTATTGCGCTTACCGGTGGAACAGTTTCGCCACCTATTGATTTGAGCTTACAAATTTTAGGTAAAGAAAAGTCACTGCAAAGGTTGCAAATTATTACCTAGCTTTAGCCAATAAATAAGGGCTCCTCAATCCCTCTCCCCTTGTGGGAGAGGGAAATGCAAGCTCAGCTTGCGAGAGTGAGGGGAGAGGCTACGAAGAAAAAATGGTATTTTATCTTATTTATCTATCGCCAATTAGCTTTACTTTGCGTTGCACTTCGCCTGTATATAATTGACGAGGACGACTAATACGATGGCTTGGTGCGCTGATCATTTCATTCCAATGGGCTATCCAGCCAACCGTACGAGCGAGTGCGAATATAACAGTAAACATATCAGTAGGAATACCAATAGCCCTTAAAATAATGCCGGAGTAAAAATCAACATTAGGATATAATTTCTTCGAAATAAAATATTCATCTTGTAGCGCAATTTCTTCTAATTTTAAAGCGATTTTAAATAGAGGATCATCATGACAGCCTAAAGCTTCTAATACTTCATGGCATGTTTTGCGCATTACTGTTGCACGTGGATCAAAGCTCTTATAAACACGATGTCCAAATCCCATTAAACGGAAGGAATCATCTTTATCTTTAGCGCGTTCAATATAATGATTAATATTATCAGCGTCTTTAATTTCTTCTAACATGCTGATAACAGCTTCATTTGCACCACCATGTGCTGGGCCCCACAGTGCTGCAATACCTGATGCAATACAAGCAAATGGGTTAGCACCTGACGAGCCGGCTAATCGTACAGTAGATGTTGAGGCATTTTGCTCGTGATCAGCATGAAGAATAAATATTTTATCCATTGCTCTTGCAATAACGGGATTTAATTGATATTCCTCACAAGGTACAGCAAACATCATATGTAAAAAGTTTTCAGCGTAAGTAAGATGATTTAATGGATGCATAAAAGGTTGGCCAATCGAGTGTTTATAACACATTGCAGCCAATGTAGGCATTTTAGCAATTAATCGATAAGCCGCAATTTCACGATGTTGTGGATCAGTAATATCAAGTGAATCATGATAAAACGCAGATAATGCGCCGACTACACCAACCATAACAGCCATAGGATGAGCATCACGTGGGAAACCACTGAAAAAACGATATAGTAGTTGATGCACCATGGTGTGATGCGTGATTTTATAAACAAAACTATTTTTTTGTGCTGCAGTTGGCAGATCACCGTAAAGAAGGAGATAACACACTTCCATATAATCTGATTTTTCTGCTAATTCTTCGATGGGATAACCACGATGTAGCAATTGGCCTTTATCACCATCAATAAAGGTAATAGCGGATTCACACGCTGCTGTGGAAATAAAGCCAGGGTCATAGGTAAAATACCCTGCTTGGCTTAATGGCTCAACACCAATGACTTCAGGGCCTAAGGTGCCAGGATAAACAGGCAGCTCGATTGTTTGGTTGTTAATGGTAAGTTGTGCCGTTTTATTAGCCACAGTGGTCTCCTGTTAATTTAATATGCCTCATATTGCTGAGGAGGATAATGGTGATCGACAATATAAAAACTTGTCATAGGAATGTCAAATTCCAATCTATTTTAGCATTTATTGCGCAGCGCAGCAAATAGCTACTAATGCGCAGGGATAAGGGATTCATTTATTTAGGAATTCACTAGTGAGAACTTGAGAAAGTTACATGTTTTTTTGAGCTATGGCTCGTATTTCCAGGTTTATTATCTAAAATAGTTTTCATTTTATCTTCAGCTATCTGCTGCCAGGCAGTTTCACTAGATGTGAAAGTGTGCATATCGCTTAAAAGAGAAGCATCTCGTGAGTAGTTAGTAGCAAGTTCAAAGCAGGTTTGATTTCCATTGTTTTTTATATTCGTTCGCGCATTATATGCAAATAATAAAAGAAATGGATTAAAGCCTAGTTGACCTTCCGAGGAGGTTGCAAGAATATGGAGTGGAGTGTCACCTTTATGATTTTGTCCATTAGCATTTACGTTGCTCAGTAATTTCACAAAAATATAAGCAATCGGTGCGCTCACTGAAAACGCTTTGTTCCAAGTAATTAACCCAGGCCCTTTATCACAAGCAACCTTACATAGCGAACATAAGAGGTGTAGAGGGGTATTTCTCTCATTATTTTGTTTATCACAAGCGCTTTTTTCGTTATCGAGGTGTTTACTAATTGCATCTGCTATTAGCCATAACTTACTGTTGGCTAATTCAAAATCAGATTTTAGAGGATTCCTATTACTACTAAATAGATTGTTGGTAATTTGTTCAGCCATATTTACTAATTCATGTAGGTATAAAAAATTAGGCTGATCTTGCTTGTTAGCTAGGAACTTCAGCGTTACCGCGAACTTATCCCGCTCTTGATTTCTAAAAGGATAGAAGCACCTCAACATAATATTCTGCCTATATTTTATGCTCGCGTAAGAGTTTTATCATCACATAAATCATAATATTACGCAATTTCTTCTTCGCTTGGTTTTTATCTCTGAGTTGATTTTTTCTTTCAATTTTTCTTCGACAATTTTTATGAAGCTTGCTGCTTCGGTTTCATCATAGCGGCTATTGCCTTGGTATATTTCTAATTTGTTACCAGTGGAGTTAAGCCGGTTAGCTGGCAAACCAAGCAGAGTATCTAGTCCTGCAATATCGCTACTTTCACAAGTTGCATGAGCCTCCCCAACAATCACGATATATTGATCGCTCAAATTCATTGCTTTAATAATTTGGTAGGCATATTGATTAAATAACAGGATACGCAATTTTTTTGCCTCGCTTGCAGGGATGCCAAGCGATCTTTGTAGCGCCGCTGTACTTAAAAGCTCATTATCAAGAGCAACAATCTTTTTGTTGCCGACTTTACACTCTATAAGTAGACTACTTAGCGGTGAGTCAGATAATGGAGTTTGTTCGGCGGAAAATCCCTGAGCAAATTTATTTTTAAATGCATAAGGTATTAAAAAATCCATTTTTGCCGATGGAGTTAATTGTTCGAATTTTTTCATATCAACACTTAGATCATTTATATGATCTAACAACTCCTGTTCATTATTAAAATAAAAAATTTCTAAAAAAAGCTTTTGATGTATAAGTTCACCGGTTGTTAATTGCTGACTCACAAATGTGCGAGTACGGTGATCACTATGCGCCTCTGCTATTAAAAGATTTTGCGAAGTTGGGGAGGAACTTGAGGAGGGACTGGGTAGTTGATAGGGGCTAGTTAATGGCTCATGCCATTCCTTCCTTTGTTGTAGCAAATAATTGATCAGCGTTAGTCTATACTGAATAAGCTCAGGAGTTTCTTCATAGTTACTACGGTCTCTAGCCACCGATATAGCATTATATAATTGAGGGAAAAATATCTTTAATATAATTGGGGTCATTTTAAAACAGTATACTTCGTTTGTGTCAGTAGGATTTTCTACTATTTGAGAAAGCTCAGGTAATGATGTCCTTTTAAGTACGTCTGATACAGATTTAATGTTATTTTTATCAAACTCAACCTTTAGCTCTTGGCATAGTGTTGACAAAACATCTCCTTTGTCACTGATGTTATTTTCGAGGCTGGCTGACTCAACAGTGAACTTGGTAATGTTATGATATTCGCTGAGTGCTGTGGCGTTAGTAAGATCGAAATCCTGTGGCATTAAATCAGATAATTCGACGTTTTGAGCATGTTGAGTGGTATTACTTGTACGTGATAACCAGCGAAACCTACGAAATAGCATCATTTTTGTTAACTCTTCATATTGCCGAAAAAAATCACAGCCACCAACTTAGTTATTAAATTAACACTATATGGTGCCTAATAGCAAGTCCCTCTAACATTACAGGCATGGTTAGCAGAATTTGAGGCCAGTTGCGAGAAAATGGTACTCTGTAGATAGCTTGCAAAGGGTGGGGGGAAGAGTCTAGAAAGAGAATAACTCGACGTTATCGAGAAAGAGAATAGCCATTGCTCCATAAAGAAAGAGAATACCCATCAAGCCCTCGCCTCATCAACATAATCTTGCGGGGGATTAGCCGCCGCGTTATACTCCTCCCTGTTCTATGGAGTGTTTTTGCGCTGCAAAAGCTTACTGGTTACTGGGGAGAAATTTCTAACCGTGAATAAAAAAAGGCCTGTGAATCTGAATTTGATGACCATCCACTTTCAGATTACTGCAATAGTATCTATCTTACACCGCTTATCCGGTGTATTACTCTTTTTGGTCATTCCCGTTTTACTTTGGTTGTTCCAAGCATCATTACGCTCAGCCTATGATTTTCATCAAGTCAGTGCGTTATTGACTACTCCTTTGGCAAAATGCATTTTATTGATCGTTTTAGCCAGTCTTTTTTACCACTTATTTGCAGGGATCCGTCATTTAGTGATGGATGCTGGTTTTGGTGATAGCCTACAGCACGGTAGATTAGGCGCTAAGATCGTACTGGGGATATCAGCTGTTATGACGATCATTATAGGAGCTTGGTTATGGTAAACAATGCAACCAGCTTAGGACGTAGTGGATTACAAGATTGGCTTATCCAACGCGTTTCATCCATCATTATCGCAGCGTATGTTTTATGTATCACCGGAATTTTTATTCGGCATCATGGCGAGCTTAATTTTGGCACGTGGCAAATGATTTTTGCTAATCCCGCCATGCAAATTTTTACGTTGTTCTTTTTAATTGGCCTTATTGCACATGCTTGGGTTGGTATTTGGACGGTGACAACCGATTATCTGAAAAATACTGCCGTGCGCGTTTCAGTACAGGTTTTAGTTATTATTGCTCTATTAGCTTGTGGCTTTTGGGGCGTTCAAATTTTGTGGGGTGGTTAGTTCCATGGCAATTCCAGAACAATCGTTTGATGCTATCGTTATTGGTGGCGGCGGTGCCGGTTTACGGGCATCTTATCAATTAGCCAGCGAAGGTTACAATGTAGCCGTTGTTTCTAAACTTTTTCCAACACGCTCTCATACCGTTTCTGCACAAGGTGGCATTAACGCGGCCTTAGCAAATGATGATGAAGACAGTTGGCATTGGCATATGTTTGATACCGTTAAGGGATCAGATTATTTAGGTGATCAAGATTGCATCGAATATATGTGTCATGAAGCACCCAACGTTGTGTATGAATTAGAACATATGGGGATGCCATTTTCTCGTATTGATTCTGGGAAAATTTATCAACGTCGCTTTGGTGGACAATCGAAAAATTTTGGTGGTGAGCAAGCTGCTCGCACTTGCGCCGTAGCAGATAGAACAGGCCACGCTTTACTACATACTCTTTATCAACAAAATATCCGTGCTAAAACCACGTTTTATAATGAATGGTTTGCTGTTGATTTAGTGCGTGCTAAAGAAGGTGGTATCGCCGGTGTTATTGCTTTATGTATCGAAACCGGTGAAGTGGTTTTCCTACGTACACGCGCAGTGATTTTAGCAACCGGTGGTGCTGGGCGTATTTATCAATCGACAACCAATGCTTACAGTAATACAGGCGATGGTTTGGGTATGGTGGTACGTGCAGGCTATCCATTGCAAGACATGGAAATGTGGCAATTTCATCCTACCGGCATTGCTGGCGCGGGTGTGCTCGTTACTGAAGGTTGTCGTGGTGAAGGTGGCTTTTTGGTGAATAAAGATGGTGAGCGTTTTATGGAACGTTATGCACCTAATGCAAAAGATTTAGCATCACGCGATGTGGTATCGCGTTCTATGGCTATTGAAATTCGTGAAGGTCGTGGTTGTGGACCTCAGGGTGAATATGTTTATTTAAAATTAGAACATTTAGGCGAAGAATTAATTAATAAACGTTTGCCAGGTATTCGTGAATTAGCAATTACCTTTGCCCATGTTGATCCGGTAAAAGCGCCTATCCCTGTAGTACCAACCTGTCATTATATGATGGGCGGTATTCCAACTAATGTGCACGGTGAAGCAGTCCGCGTTGATGAACAAGGTAATTCACATATCATTAAAGGATTATATGCCATTGGTGAGTGTGCTTGTGTTTCAGTACATGGTGCTAATCGTTTAGGTGGAAATTCCTTGCTGGATTTAGTGGTATTTGGTCGTGCGGCAGGATTACATGTCGGTGAACAATTACGTAAAGAAGAGCTTGATTTTTTACATGTAGAAAAAGAACAAATTGATGCTGCATTAGCGCGTTTAAATCGTTGGAATTCAACGGAACAAGGTGAGTCCGTAGCAACTATTCGCAAAGAATTGCAAAAAGTAATGCAAAATGATTTTGGTGTGTTTCGTACTGAACAATATATGGAAGAAGGCACCAAAAAATTACTCGATATTTATGAGCGTTTACAACATGCGGCATTAACTGACACCAGTCAAACATTTAATACTGCACGTATTGAGGCATTAGAGTTAGATAATTTAATGGCTGTTGCATTAGCTACAGCATTTTCAGCGTTAGCGCGTAAGGAAAGTCGTGGTGCGCATGCACGTCAAGATTATCCAGAACGTGATGATGCGAACTGGTTAAAACACAGTGTTTATCATCCATCACATACGATTAGCTACCGCGCCGTTAATATGAAACCATTGCATGTCGATGCATTTCCACCGAAAGCGCGTACGTACTAAAGGGATAAAAAATGACAGTAGAATTTTCTATTTATCGATACAACCCAGCAACAGATGCTAAGCCTTATATGCAGGATTTTAAATTATCCTTAGATGGCCATAGCGATATGATGCTGTTAGCCGCATTAGTTCTATTAAAGGAACAAGATCCCTCATTATCATTTAGGCGCTCTTGTGGTGAGGGCGTTTGTGGATCAGATGGTATGAATATTAATGGCAAAAATGGTTTGGCTTGTATTATTCCCATCTCATCATTAAAGCAACCGATTGTGGTTCGTCCATTACCCGGCTTGCCAGTTATCCGCGATTTAGTGGTGGATATGAGTCAATTTTACAAGCAGTATGAAAAAGTAAAACCGTATTTGCAAAATAGCTCACCTGTGCCTGCCACAGAACGCTTACAATCACCAGAAGATCGCGCCAAATTAGATGGATTATATGAATGTATTTTATGCGCTTGTTGCTCAACAGCTTGCCCATCATTTTGGTGGAATCCCGATAAATTTATTGGCCCAGCAGGATTATTACAAGCACAACGCTTTTTAGCAGATAGTCGAGATGATGCAAAACAAGAGCGATTAGCTGCATTTGATGATGCATTTAGTGTTTTCCGCTGTCGTGAAATCATGAGCTGCGCTCATGTTTGTCCGAAAGGCTTAAATCCAACCAAGGCAATTAATGAAATTAAATTGGAATTATTAAAAGAGGGGAGTTAAGGGGTTTTTTATGTCTAAAGATATCGAGATGTTACGTAATACAGCCTATTTGGGCGGTGATAGTGGTGCTTATTTAGATGCACTTTATGAATCCTATTTAGTTGACCCAAATAGTGTAGATAAAGAATGGCGCGACTATTTTGATAGTTTGCCACGCTTAAATGGTTCTGCTAAGGAAATTCCTCATTCTCCAGTGCAAAATGCTTTTTTAGAATTAGCAAAAAATGGTATTCAAGCACCTGCCCGTGCAGCTTCGATTAGTCCTTCGCATGAAAAAAAGCAAATGGAAGTTTTACATTTAGTGGATGCTTATCGTCAGACAGGGCATAAATGCGCTAATTTAGATCCATTACAACTTGCTCTTCCACGTGATGCCGCAGAATTATCTCCTGGTTATCATGGGTTAACATCATCTGATGATGACACTATATTTGAAATTGATTACGCCAATAGCACATTGCGCCTACCATTAAAGGATATTATTAAATTATTATCCAGCACCTATTGTGGTTCCATTGGTGTGGAATTTATGTATATTTCTTCGATAGAAGAGCGTCGCTGGTTAATAGAGCGTATTGAAAGTGTGAAAGGAAGACCACAATATTCTTCTAAAACGCAGCGTCGGGTATTAGAGCGATTAACTGCTGCTGAAGGATTAGAGCGTTATTTACATAATAAATATGTTGGTCAAAAGCGATTTTCCCTAGAAGGTGGTGATAGCTTAATTCCCATGATGGATGAGCTAATACAACGTTCTGGTGCGCAAGGAACCAAAGATATCATGATTGGTATGGCGCATCGTGGTCGTTTAAATATGTTGGTCAATATTTTAGGAAAAGTGCCAAGCGATCTATTTGCCGAATTTGAAGGTAAAAAGAAATATGATGAACTTGCCTCTGGGGATGTAAAATACCACCAAGGATTTTCATCGGATGTGAAAACAGCCGGTGGTGTTATGCACCTTGCCTTAGCATTTAATCCCTCTCATTTGGAAATTGTATCTCCCGTAGTAGTAGGCTCGGTGCGTGCACGTCAAGATTTATATAAAGATAAATCCCACGATGAAGTGTTATCCATTTTAATTCATGGTGATGCGGCATTTGCAGGACAAGGCGTGGTGATGGAAACATTTAACATGTCACAGGCGCGTGGTTATAAAGTGGGTGGCTCTATACATCTTGTGATTAATAACCAAGTCGGTTTTACCACCAGCAATCCACAGGATGCGCGTTCTACACCATATTGTACTGATATTGCAAAAATGGTAGAAGCGCCAGTATTCCATGTCAATGGCGATGATGTTGAAGCCACTTTATTTGTGATGCAATTAGCACTCGATTATCGTATGGCATTTCATAAAGATGTTGTTATTGATTTAGTCTGTTACCGTCGTCATGGTCATAACGAAGCAGATGAACCCTCTGCAACACAACCTGTTATGTATAAATTAATTCGTCAACATTTAACACCTCGCGCGATTTATGCTGAACAATTAATTGCCAAAGGTGTGATTACGAAAGAAGAAGATGATGCTTTAGTGGCCAAATATCGCGACACGATGGATGCTGGTAGTATCGTTGCATTAGATTTAGCTAAAGCACGAGAAGATAAAGGCACACAATGGAAAACCTACAAAGACAATAAATGGACTGTACGTTACAACAATAAAGTTCCAATGGATAAATTAATTGGACTAGCAAGAGAATTAACGCATGTTCCTACTGGTTTTGAGTTACAACCACAAGTCGCTAAAATCATGCATGATCGTGAAAAAATGACGGCTGGTGAATTACCAGTAGATTGGGGTTATGCGGAAAATTTAGCCTACGCCACTTTAGTTGATGAAGGTTTCCCTATCCGTATTTCGGGTCAAGATTGTGGTCGTGGTACCTTTGCGCATCGTCATGCAGTTTTATATGAACAAGGTACCAATGAGGCGTATATTCCTTTACGTCATGTTAAACCTAACCAACCTGAATTTGAGGTAATTGATTCTTTATTATCCGAAGAAGCCGTGTTAGGTTTTGAATATGGATATGCGACAACTGATCCAGAACATTTAGTGATTTGGGAAGCGCAATTTGGCGATTTTGCTAATGGCGCTCAGGTGGTTATTGATCAATTTATTAGCTCAGGTGAACAAAAATGGGGTCGTTTAAACGGGCTTGTCATGTTATTACCGCATGGTTATGAAGGAATGGGACCAGAACATTCTTCTGCGCGTTTAGAGCGATATTTACAATTATGTGCGGAACATAATATTCAAGTGTGTGTGCCAAGTACACCAGCGCAAGCGTATCATATGTTACGACGACAAATGTTACGTCCTTATCGTAAACCGTTAATTGTTATGACACCAAAAAGTTTATTGCGTCATCGTTTAGCAGTATCAACATTGGATGAATTAGCTAATGGTCGCTTTAATACTGTCATTGGTGAAATCGATAAAATTGCTGCAGAAAAAGTGCGTAAAGTCGTACTTTGCAGTGGTAAAGTTTATTATGAATTATTAACGCAACGACGTGAGAAGAAAATAGAAGATATTGCTATTGTTCGTATTGAGCAATTATATCCATTCCCACGTGTTAGCTTAAGAGAAATATTAAGCACTTATGTTAATGCAAAAGAAATTGTTTGGTGCCAAGAAGAACCTAAAAATCAAGGCGCTTGGTATTGCTCTCAACATCATATGCACGCTTGTTTAACGCCAGGACAAACCCTGTCATTTGCTGGACGTCCCGCTTCAGCATCGCCTGCAGCAGGATATGCATCATTGCATAATAAACAGCAAAGCGCGTTGATTGAAGAAGCATTGAGTTAATTGGCGCTCATCGTTGTCCCCGTGAAAACGGGGATCCATCGGATAATAAATATCGCATGGATTCCCGCTTTCGCGGGAACGACGATGTAGGCGTTTGAAGAAACATTAAGTTAATTTATTTTTTATTTAAAAATTAAAGGAAAAAAAATGGTTACACAAGTAAAAGTCCCCATGCTACCTGAATCTGTAGCCGACGCAACCGTATCAACATGGCACAAAAAAGTGGGTGATCATGTTAATCGTGATGAAAACTTAGTAGATATTGAAACCGATAAAGTCATGTTAGAAGTTCCTGCGCCAGTTAGTGGTGTATTAAAAGAAATTTTGCATCCAACAGGAGCTACCGTGGGCGCTGCAGATGTTATTGCGGTTATTGATGTGGCTAATGAAAGCGCGGCAGCAAAAGCGCCAGCTGAAAAACCATCAGCTGTTAAAGAAGAAAAACCAGCTGCTATAACAAAAGAAACTAAATCCGCTGCTGCTACAAAAGAAACCTTAAGCCCATCAGCACGACGTGCAGTAGGTGAGCTTGGTGTTGATGCAAACAATATTACGGGTAGTGGAAAAGACGGGCGCATTACGAAACAAGATGTTGTATCGCAAACAAAAGCACCAGCTGCTCCTGCTGTTAATTTAATTCAAACAATGGGTGATCGTGCTGAACAACGCGTACCGATGACACGTTTACGGAAAAAAATTGCCGAACGTTTATTAGCATCACAACAATCTGCTGCTATTTTAACAACATTTAACGAAGTGAATTTAAAAGCGGTTTCTGATATTCGTAAACAATATCAAGAAAAATTTGTTGAAGCGCATGGCATTAAATTAGGGTTTATGTCATTTTTCGTTAAAGCCGCTGTTGAGGCGTTAAAACGTTTTCCTGTTGTAAATGCGAGTATCGATGGTGATGATATTGTTTATCACGGTTATTTTGATATTGGTGTTGCGGTATCAAGTGATCGTGGTTTAGTCGTTCCCATTTTACGTAATGTCGATCAATTAAATTTAGCCGGTATTGAAAAAGCGATTGCAGAACTTAGCACTAAAGCACGTAATAATCAATTAACCGTAGAAGATATGACTGGCGGTACTTTCACTATTTCTAACGGCGGTACCTTTGGTTCTTTAATGTCAACACCGATATTAAATCCACCACAAAGTGCGATCTTAGGGATGCATAAAATCGAAGACAGGCCCGTTGTGGTTGATGGTCAAATTGTAATTCGTCCGATGATGTATTTAGCAATGTCGTATGATCATCGTATTATTGATGGTAGAGAGTCAGTGACATTCTTACGTACGATTAAGGAATTATTAGAAGAGCCAGCTAGATTATTGTTGGATATATAATTCTGAACAGGGCGAGCAACCGCTCGCCCCTAACACGGTGCAGTACAAAGTGTTGGTCTCACGGAAGTAGGGAATGTGGCTGGGAAACGCCACAAGAAAATCAGATAATATTTCTATATACCTCAAATAAGTCATCATTACCTTTAGATGATGCCTGTCCGCATTTTTTATAATAACTTTCTTTTAAAATAGGGTTTTGTTGATATATTTTATTGGCTTGCAAAGTAATTTTTATTAATACAAAATAGACCACATTTGGAATGTGGAGATAGATAATAGTGGTACAACCAGTAGTAATTTTTAATTGGAACGCATTGGTTGATTCAGCACAGTTAACCCCTAACCTAAGAAAATGGCTGACCTTAAATTGGCCAACGCTTTTTAACCAGCAATATGCCCAATTACGTTTAGAGTTAGAGTACTACTGCAAAAAAAAATATGGTATTGATAATATTTTTGCTTATAGCCAAATGTGTGCGTCCCCTCAAATAAATTGGCGACAAGCTAAAAATAGTTGTACTTTGGGTAATCTATCGGGGGAAGTGTTAATTGCTTTTTCTGCCTTAGCTTCTTTGGAATTTTGGGAAAACGTCCCCGCGGATTTGCATTATTTTCATTGGATATTTCAGCCAAAAATTCCATTATCTCATCCTAATAATTTGAAAAATCTTCTTGAAAATTTAATAGCTCAGGGTGTTTTAGTGTGTATCCTGGCAGAAAGTGAGTTTCAAGGGGTAGTCAATGGCCAGTATCACGGGTTTATTACTGCTGCTTTACGTAATATAGGATTAAATCAGGATTCTATACAGAAAATGGTAATTGCTTCCTCATCACTGGCTCATACAACAGATGAGAGCCACAGAGCATTTAAATTTTTACAGCATGTAGCTGCAGTTGTGGACTCTATTGTTGAAGTAAATCGACATATCCCTTTTTGCGCAGAAAATTTTATTTACACAAGTAATGATGAATGGGAAGTGGCCGAATTACATAAAAGAAAATTTCGTTTCGTATATCGTAATCCAAACTATCCGCAAGTAGTTGATTATTTGAATAAGGTTGCTTTAGAGGTTAGGTCTATGCTGCATGGGACAAGCACTATACCAGTGCCAATGACGTTTTATCCCGAACCATGCCCAGTGGAACCCGATCCGATAAATACAATATCGCATTTAGCTTCCTTTTCTCCCTCAACTGGAAATCCTTTACTTTTTAGGGCTGCTTATGATCAAGGGGTGTTAGCAAAGCTTAGTCCTTTTAGTACGTCATCCATGTCATCTACACCATTTAGCACGTCATCTACGTCATCCACGCCATTTAGTCCGCCATCCACACCATGTAAAAAAACTTCTTTCAAAGTGGTTGATTTAGCAGCATCTAGCAGTGATCCGAAACCTATAAGTCAAACTTCGCCAGTAGACAATTCGCGAGTGTCAGAATGGCTGCCATTAGACCCTGCCCAATTGTCACAATACATGCAACAGGCATTTAAACAACCCCTAGAAAGGGTCATTAACGCAGAGAGCGAACAGACATCTTCTGAGGAAATGAAAAAAGATACATCAAACGCATCTGAGAATACAAAACAAAAATTACGTAATTTTTTGTATCATAATCGTAAGTGATCTTAATAATTTATTATTTAAAACTCTTCCTACCGTTTGCAAAAGCAGTTGTGCCTGCCTGTTGTTGTTGGCCACCATTTTGCAACATTCTTGTATCGGCAGTCTGGCCTCCTGGGGAAGGGGTATAGATATTTGTAGTACCTTTGTATAGAAGATTGCAGACTCGTGACTTTGATTATTAATTTATTGTAATTTATTTCAATGTATGTAAACTAGCTTTATAAGGTTTTATTGTTAATAGGTAGGTATATTATGTTGGGTTGGTTAAATTCAGCAATCGGCAATAATTCGTATTGGTATAATCTTCTTGCGGAGCAAATTAAACAAGGGGCTTTTGAAGATGCTCTTTTAACTATCAAAAAATTAGATACCCCTGATATCTGCCGTGATTTCCAGAGTATCGATGCAAAGACTATCCCCAGTTTATTAATGCTGGCTGCGTTTGCTGGCCACTATGAAATAGTAACAAAATTAATAATATCGAAAGTCTATCGCGAAGATGACAAAAATGAAGACGGCAATACTCCATTATTGGTAGCTCTATCTCAATGCTTACAGCAAATTAAAGATCCATCAGCTTGTGATGAAAAAAATATTAATGACGCCATCAATTTTATAAAAATAGCGAGCTATTTGATCCTTGGTGGACTGAACGTGCAAGCAGTCAATAAACAGAAGAAAGATGTTCAATTTTTTATGGGTCATATTGCGCAAAAAATTGCTGAGCTTTCTACAAAAGAACTAAAAAATGCAAGCAATTTAGCGGATCAATTTAGCATGTTTTCTACAGCAGCTCCTTTTGCGCATCGGTTGTTGCGAGATACTATTGCTACAAGCACAGAGGATGTGGCTTTATTACAACTCAAGAAGATTGGTAAAGAAGAGCAGTTACTTACTGCAAATGATGAAATTCAAGCAACAAGAAAAGAAATTAAAAGACAAGATGCAGAACATAAAAAACTAGGTAAGGCGCTTGATATGTCTCAGGAAGAAAAGGGCAAAGCACAACAAACAATACAGGAAGCTATAGCAGAATTAATTCAAAAAGGTAATGCAATAATTACAACAAGAAATGAGATCCGAGCAAAAATCGACGATATTGGAGCGCAGCGAAATCGCCGTGTTGTATTGCCCGCTCCCTCACCGACTGAAGAACCAAAAATCATCGACCCTAATAGTACATTGCTGATTGATGCAGTTTGTCATAAAAAAGAAAAGGTTGTTGCTGAGCTCTTAAAAATGGCACTGTGCGATATCGATGCGCAAGATGCACAAGGCAATACGGCGCTGTTACGAGCAGTTTATGGAATTCAATTGTTAATGGCTGAGGCGGCTCAAAAAGAACCAACTGAGGTGCAATTACTTATTTTGGTCCAAGATATTAATAAATTAATAGTGATCGCTAATCAGCTTTTGGATTATGGAGCAAATGTCCATCTTGTCGATAATAGAAACGGTAGAGTTGATGGATGGATAAAGCTTATTAATAGTTCTTTACAAGTTTTTGCTACGGAGATGTCAGGCACTCGAAAAATATTGAGTACACAAATAAATGCTGAATGGCAAAAGCTAGACGATCGGATCCAGAAACTCACTAAAGAAGAACCCTCTTATAAATTTATTATGAGTGAAGCCACTTTAAAAAAGGTTGTTGCTTACAAGGCGCAATTAGAAAAGAGAAATGATACTGCGGGGGTGCGTTTACAACGCCAACTAAGTCTACTGAAAAAACCTGTTGAGGCTCTCAGTATAGATGAATTTATTTCTGCCCTTATCAATACCAAAAAACCTAAAATTTTTGCAGAAGTGGAGCCATTATTCGAATGGAAACCGATAGAAATGGATATTCTTGCTGCAATAAGTACCTTGTTGCCGGTGACGTCATATGGAAATGCGGCTTATGGTCGAGATAGAAAATTAACTAGTAATCTTCGTGAGAGGGGAACTGATAACCATATAATTCATTCATCTCCTATTCCCATGCAGTTACTATCATTTAATGGCATTTTGCTTTCTAAATCTACTGATGAATGTTTAGATAGTGATGTATTAGATGTGACATCAGATGGCAAATATGTGCTTAATCAAGATCGCAACCAAGCTAAGCTAGAGGACCGTTTAATTTGTGCGTTATATCAAATTAATGATCAGATGCAACAAAAAAATAAAAAAGTTGTGATGAACTGGTGCATACCAGGCTCAGGTGTATTTGCTAACGTCACCGATATGAGTGGAAATGGTTACAGCTTAGCACCTGACGTAGAAAAATATTTTAATCTGGCTTTACAAAAAGTGTTAAAAGAACATGCTAAACAATTAACTCAAATTGCGGCAGTATATTTGATTCCGTATAAAACGGGTGCGCTACAAGAAGCAGAGCAAAGTTTTGAAGAAATAAAATATCGTGTGCGCCCGATGTATACAGCTTCTGACGCGGTGTCTGATAAACATTACCAGCTACAACTTCCTGCCGCTGCTTATAATGAGACTCCAAATGAATTTGATGACTGTGAGGCGGTTAGCGTCATTGCAGGTGACCTGGTTTCATGGATTTTTAATGATGCTTATAGAGGCTCTAATGGGACTAATGACGGTGCTCATGGATATGATTGTGATGGAATGTCTGTTCTAACCGGCGTTCCAGGCCGCTATGAATATGAGAATGTTGATGCTCCACCGCGCTGGATTCCTAATGTACCTTATGGTTCTTCTAATAGGCACGCTTGGCACCACATTGCTGAAAAACATAAGCTAACTGCTGTTGCTAGTAATATATTCGTCTTTGATGAGACGCAGAAAAGAACAGTTACATTAGATTCTACGAGCGGCGAAGCCTTGCTAGAAAAAGCGAAGACATCACGACAAATCTCCCCTCAAACGCGCTAGTCTTTCGTGTGTGCTACCGATACTGCGCGTGCGAGCGGCGCGCAGCCTACCAAGAGATGACAGTTGGCCATAAATTAGGTATTATCCCTCAACGTGTGTTTTATAACTAGGATAAAAGAATGAATCTACATGAATATCAAGCAAAACGGTTGTTTGCGCGATATGGCTTGCCCGTTTCTAATGGACAAGCTGTGCGCAACGTTGAAGAGGCTTTACTGGCGGCCAATGCGATTGGTGGCGATAAGTGGGTGGTAAAGGCTCAAGTTCATGCAGGCGGGCGTGGTAAAGCAGGTGGTGTGAAGTTAGTAACGGGAAAAGACGAGCTGACACAAGCTGTACATCAGTTATTGGGAACCCGTTTGGTTACTTATCAAACAGATGCCAATGGTCAACCTGTTAACGAAGTGCTTATCGAAACTACAACAACGATTGCCAGAGAACTTTACTTAGGTGCTGTTGTTGATCGCGCTATGCGCCGTGTTGTCTTTATGGCGTCTTCCGAAGGTGGGGTAGAAATTGAAAAAGTAGCCCATGAAACACCAGAAAAGATTTTTAAAGCGGTGGTAGATCCACTCGTTGGCATCATGCCTTATCAATGTCGTCAATTAGGTTTTGAATTAGGTTTGAATGATATTCAGCTCAAGCAATTTACTCATATATTACAACGCTTATCACAATTATTTGTAGAATGTGATTTAAGCCTATTAGAAGTGAATCCTTTAGTGATAACCGACAAAGGTGATTTGTTGTGTTTGGATGGCAAACTCAACGTTGATGATAATGCGTTATATCGTCAGCCTGATATTCGTGGTATGCGTGATACTTCCCAAGAAGATGATAGGGAAAATCGTGCGCGCGATTGGGAATTAAATTATATCGCATTAGATGGCGATATCGGTTGTATGGTAAACGGCGCTGGCTTGGCGATGGCAACCATGGATTTAATTAAATTACATGGTGGAAATCCAGCCAACTTTTTGGATGTTGGTGGCGGTGCAACCAAAGAGCGTGTTACAGAAGCATTTAAGATTATTTTATCTGACAAAAATGTAAAAGGGATATTAGTCAATATTTTTGGTGGCATTGTTCGCTGCGATTTAATTGCAGAAGGAATTATTGGTGCTGTCAAAGAGGTTGGTATTAGTATTCCTGTCGTAGTTCGCTTAGAAGGAAATAATGCAGAAAAAGGCAGTGAACTTTTAACGAAAAGTGATTTAAATATTATTGCAGCAACGGGCTTAACCGATGCGGCACAAAAGATTGTTAAAGCAGTGGGGGCAAGCTGATGAGCGTTTTGGTCAATAAAAATACAAAAGTTATTTGCCAGGGATTCACCGGCAAACAAGGCACTTTCCACTCTGAACAAGCTATGGAATATGGCACCAAAATGGTTGGTGGTGTTACTCCAGGAAAAGGCGGGCAAATGCATTTAGGTTTACCTGTATTCAACACCGTTCATGAAGCGGTAAAAGCGACTGGCGCTGATGCAAGTGTCATTTATGTACCAGCACCTTTTTGCCAAGATTCTATCTTGGAAGCGATTGATGCAGGAATTAAATTAGTGGTTTGTATTACGGAAGGCGTTCCTGTATTGGATATGTTGAAAGTAAAAGTCATTCTAGACCAAACAGGCGCTCGATTAATTGGTCCTAACTGTCCTGGGATTATTACACCCGGTGAATGCAAAATCGGCATTATGCCAGGTCATATTCATAAACCAGGGAAAGTAGGTATTGTATCCCGTTCTGGTACCTTAACTTACGAAGCGGTTAAACAAACAACCGATCTTGGTTTTGGTCAAAGTACGTGTATCGGTATTGGTGGTGATCCTATTCCAGGAACTACGTTTGTTGATGCATTAAAATTATTTCAAAACGATCCTCAAACCGAAGCTATTTTAATGGTTGGTGAAATTGGTGGTACCGCAGAGGAAGAAGCAGCGGAATATATTAAAGCACATGTTACCAAGCCAGTTGTATCGTATATTGCTGGTGTAACTGCACCCTCAGGTAAACGAATGGGACATGCAGGCGCAATTATTTCTGGTGGTAAAGGTACTGCTGCTGAGAAGTTCGCTGAATTAAAAGCTGCAGGCGTGCATACTGTGAAATCTCCTGCTGATTTAGGCAAGGGCATAGCAGAAGTAACGGGTTGGAAATAGCCTAATTATATACCCGTCGCCAATGAATCCGCAGCGGTGTTGTTTCGGCTGCTCGCAATCCTCATGTACTATTTGGGAACGAAGGTTGCTCACAACCTCGCGTCTTGCTGCAGATTCATTGGCGACGGGTATAGGGCTGCGATAAATTTTTGACATTATTGCTTGCGCTTTTAAATTTGGCTGTTAGAATAATCTATGTAACATTAACTTTACAACTCATCGATGAGGAGCTTTATAATGAAACGGACCCAAATATTAAGAACAACAATGTTAGCTGTTTTAGTTGCCTTCGTAGCAGGTTGTATGTGCCCAGCACCAAAGACACAACCAGCTCCAGCTGCTCCAGTAGTAGACAATGAGCGCGAGAAACGTATGGAAGAAGCTTACGGTTCTAAGTAATAAATAGTAGTTTAAAAAGGCGTCTTCAGACGCCTTTTTTTTCGTCTAGAGAAAAGTTGGTTTAGCTGAGTTACTGCTATACTTAATTTAAATAATTTATAAAACGCCTCAGGTAAATTAAATGGATAATCAATTGATTGCCATTGTTGGTATGGCTTGCCGATTCCCTGGCGCTGCTAATCTAGATCAATTTTGGCAGCACATGCTAGATGGTTATGATGGCATAAAAACATTTTGTGCTAATAATCCATGCTTATCTAATGAGCCATCTCAACGTATTAATAAGAATACTCACGACTACCACGCCGGTATTATTGGGCAACAAACTTATTTTGATCGCCACTTCTTTGGTTTCTCCTTATTGCAAGCGTGTTATCTAGATCCCCAATACCGCTGGTTATTAGAAATCATCTGGCATGCCCTGGAAGACGCTGGTATTCCGGCCAAAAGCTTATACGGCAAGCGGGTTGGTGTTTACCTAGGGGTAGGTACCCCTGAATACCGTATCACTGTGAATCACTATTTACAAACGCACCAGAATGCTGAAAAAACATTACCTGCAATGTTATGTTTAGATGAGCACTGGATAGCCAATTATTTATCGCGCGTGTTTGGATGGCATGGTCAAGCTATTGTTATTAATAGCGGTGATAACACTACGTTTAGTGCGTTGGAGTTGGCCAGTAAGAGTTTACAGAGCGATGAGATTGAGGTCGCTATTATCGGCACGGCAAATATGTTGTCAACTACCTATATGGATGCGTTACAGCAGGCTAAGTTGTTATCCCAACAAGGTTATTGTGCTGGTTTTGATACCAATGCTGATGGGTTGGTGTGTAGCGAAGGTTGTGGTGTTATTGTTTTGAAACGATTACGTGATATAAAACGCGATAAACAAGAAGCTTATGCCATCGTCAAAGGTTATGCTACCGATCAATCCGTGATTCCTCACGCCAGTGCCATTAGTTGGGATGCGCAAGGACAACAAAATGTGATGAATTTAGCTTTATTGCATTCAGCAGCGCGCCTAGAAGATATTAATTACATTGAAGCAAACGGATTGGGTATAACAGCAGCAGACGAAGCAGAAGTCAATGCAATGGCTGATTTTTTACACGAGCGTTCCCGCAAGGAAAAGCCTTGCGTCATTGGCAGCGTTAAAAATCATATTGGGTATTTACAAAATGCCACGGGCATAGCCAGTATAATTCGTGGCGCATTGATTTTAAAAAATAAAATTATCCCTGGTAATCTTCATCATATACGTGTTAAAGACAGCCTTATTGCAAAACATGATGATCATAAATTAATGTCTATGGCAGATAAAACACTTAGTGTTGATGAAAGAGAATCACCTTCTTGCGTGTTGATAAATGGATTTGATTTTTTTGCTCATCATCATGCCGTTGTGTTACAAGAAATTCGCTCTACAAATAACAAGATGGTGACACAAATTGATGAAGGTCACTGGCGGTTATTCGTAGTTTCAGCTAAAAGTATTGAAGCCTTACATCAACTATTACTTGCTTATCATAGCCTTATTAAAAACACCTCGACATTATCATTAAATGATTTATGTTACTCCAGTCAAACAACACGTGAACACCACTCCTTGCGATTGGCTTTTTTAGTGCAAAACTTATCGGAGTTAGCCAATTTATTACAAACAGCACTAGAGCAACGTCAACCCAGTATGTTTTATATGGATGATGCTGCTTGTACTAATGAAGAGCCACGAATAAAATTTTTAAAACGATTAGCTGCATCTTATTGTCAGGGGCTTATGGTTGAGTTTTGGAGCAGTAATTCATCTGAAAATGCTCAAAAGATTTCGTTACCGCTTTATCCATTTCATCAACAGCCGTGCTGGATAGGGGATGAAGGGCTAGTGCAATCCTATAGTGGTGAAAATAGTGTAATGGATGCAAAATATGAGAAAGAGCTCGTCAAAATCAAGCAAAAAGTGATAAACATATTAGCAAAACATGTAAATATCCCTGCCGATAATATTAATCCTCTTGAAAACATTTCATCATTTTATCAAGAGTCAATTCAGTTGGTGCAATTTATTTTATTAATAAAAAAACAGTTTTTTGTTGATATGCCTATATCCATTGTACAGCATGATTTTACTGTTTTACAGCTATGTGAAAATTTACTCTCAGCAAAAAGTGGTCAGCAAAGAGCTATTGATACTGCACAAAGTGAACAGGAAATTAATTTGTTGATGGAGGCGCAGCATTATGTGCGTGATATTACCCCGAGTAAACTAATAGAAAAAAGCGCGGTTGTTGCTAATAATGTTTTGGTGACAGGCGCGACAGGTTATTTTGGGCCGTTTTTATTAAATGAATTATTACAAAAGACAAATTGTACTATTCATTGCTTGGTGCGTGGTGATGGTCCCGAACAAGCTATGCAGCGATTAACAGAAAATTTAGTGCGATATGGTTTATGGCATCAAGAAAACTCCAGCCGGCTTATTGCTTTGCCAGGCAATATTGAAAAACCGTTATTTGGATTGGATAAATCCACTTATGAAAAATTGGCCAATACGATTGATAGTATTTACCACTGCGCAGGGGAAATTAATTGGTTATTGCCCTACCAACAATTAAAAGCAGTAAATGTAATTGGTACTGCAGAAACATTAAAATTTGCAGCGTATAAAAAAGCCAAGTTAATGAATTATATATCTACGTTGGGTATTTTAATGCCTCTCGGTCACCATCACCCCAGTGCCATAACAGAGGATGTTGATATTGATAACTTTGCTAAACATCCTATTGGTTATTATGCAAGCAAATGGGTGGCTGAAAAAATGGTGCAATTGCTAGAGCAAAAAAGTTTGCCTGTTAATATATTCAGACCTTCTTTTATAGGGTTTTATCACCAATCTCAGTTGGTGACCATGCGGCATTTATTTTGTGAAATTATTAGTTGTTGCCTGGAGTTGGGCTGTTTTCCTGTTTATGATGGTGAGTTGCAATTTATTGCTCCTGATGTATTAGCTAAAGAAGTGGTGCATCTCTCATTTGCTAACCACCCTTTAAATAAATCCGTTTATCATTTAAATGCGCAAGGTATCTTGGCATGGAGCACCATATACGATTTATTAACAGAGCAGGGAATTACACTAAACAAGCTTGATTATCCTGATTGGAAAACTTTATTAATTAAAGAATCCGTAAAAAATAAGAATTTGGTTAAATTTTTACCGATATTTTTTGATTTATCGACATCTTTTCATCAAAACCTATTTGAATATTATATTAATAAAAAACCTATTACCACCGATGTGCATGTTAGTGCGTTGATGCCAATAGAAACACTGAATTCAAAGCAAGTTTATAAGTTATATGAAAATTATATCAAGCAAGTTATTGGTTGGTATGAAGCGCAGCGACAACGTTAGGATTTACCCAAAGATAAATATTATCGATAATGCCCTGTTTGGCAATAGTCGTCCAATACCCTTTGCCTGATCGTAGTGAGTATAAAACGATACCGCGTTCAACAGGCGTGTGTTTGCTCGTAATAGGGTGTTGTTTTTCGCTTGCTAGGGTGACATCGTGATGTGATAAATCAACAGTAATTCCTTCGCCTGTATTCTTTAATAAAGCTTCCTTGCGTGTCCACAAATAGAAAAAATAATCGCGTGTTGCCTCATCTGATTTGATAGCATTGAGATAGTATTGCTCTTGCTCTGAGCAAATAGAGGGGATCATCAGATCAATATCCGTACGTTCGTTAACATATTCTACGTCAACACCGATATTATCGTTTTTAGTAAAAGCAAATAATAAGTTTTCATGAGAATGTGAAACATTAAAATTAATTTTAAAAGCATTATCATTGGGGTCTAAATGAGGTTTGCCAGTACTCGTTGGTAATATGCAAAGCTCTGCAGGAGATTTTTGGGCGTAGTGACTTAATAAATAACGTAGTAATCCACGCGAAGCAATATACTGGTTTTTATAAGTTTCATTGATAATTCCCTTGATGCGAAGATATTCATATTCTGAAAAAAAACTTTTTAGTGTTTCAAGATGACTTTCTAGCGAAGGAAAAGTGAATGACCAAAGATGAACATCATTTTCCTTTAACGCAGGAATATCATTAAGAAAATTCAAAGAAGTATCAATAGATGTCATGGGTTACCTTTGCGTTTTTAAAGCATTTATTCGTTCTTGCAAAGGAGGGTGTGACATAAACAGTTGCGATAGTCCTGACTTTTTACCATGAATACCAAATGCATTTAACTGTCCTGGGAGGTTAATATCTTGCGCTTGTTCTAAACGTTGTAATGCTGCAATCATATCTTCTTTACTGGTTAAACGAGCGCCACCCGCATCCGCACGAAACTCACGACGTCGGCTAAACCACATCACAATCATCATAGCAAGGATACCGAAAACGATTTCACAAACAATTGTTGTTGCAAAGTAACCTATACCAGGACGATCATTTTTAAATACCGCTTTATCGACCACATAACCGACAACACGTGCAAAAAACATGACGAAAGTATTTAAAATGCCTTGAATAAGTGACAAGGTGATCATATCGCCATTGGCCACATGACTTATTTCATGTCCTAACACGGCTTCAATTTCATTGCGATCCATACGTTGTAGCAAACCGGTGCTAACAGCAACTAATGCACTGTTACGAAACATACCGGTGGCAAAGGCATTCATATCGTTAGAAGGGAAAATAGCCACCTCTGGCATACCTATCCCTGCTTTTTGTGCATGGTGGCGTACGGTCTCCATTAACCATATTTCATCATTATTTCTGGGACTAGCGAGAACCTGTGCGCCAGTTGCAAATTTTGCGCTCCATTTGGACATCGCAAGAGAAATAAAAGATCCAAGAAAGCCAAACACAGCACAAAATGCCAGCAAATTACCAAGATCTAACCCATATTGTTGGGTGAGAAAGGGTTGAATGCCTAACAGGTTTATCACAATACTAAAGACAATGATAATTGCAAAGTTAGTTAGTAAGAAAAGAGTAATACGTTTAAACATAAGTTCCTCAAGAAAAAGTATTGCTAGCGATGCTAATACTATGGTGGATTTCAATAGGTTTTTCAAGGGGGAATACTAGCTGTAGACTTGATGTCACTTCGTTCCATCAAGGTTATACGTTATTACTTGATTAATGGTATGATAAAACCTCGTCACTTTTTTGAGGAGGGTGTGATGATAAATAATGTAGTAAACTCCGTCCAAACGGGGCAAATAAATAACTATTTTGACAGCATTATCTCATTACTGCCCAGTCACATATTTTGGAAAGATACAAATGGCGTTTATTTAGGATGTAATCAACTACATGCTATTAATGCGGGATTTTCTAGCCCAAATAAATTAATTGGTAAAACAGATCATGATATGGCTTGGAAAGGCGCTGCCGATACCTTGCGCCAAATCGATCATCATGTGATAGAAACCGGCAATACAGTGACTCTAGAAGAAGTTGGTGTATTGGCTAATGGTGTAAAATCCACATTTTTAACACAAAAAATTTCTCTGAAAAATAATCAAAATGAAATTATTGGAATTTTGGGTGTTTCTGTTGATATCACTCCACAAAAAACAGCAGAGCAGCGTGAGAAAGTTGCTTTATCAGCTAAAGCAAAAGCAGAAGAAGAAACACGTCAAGCAGTAATGATATTAGCAGGTAGCATGGCTCATGATATGCGAACGCCATTAGCTTCATTGAATATTCTTGCTAGCCAATTGGATGATATGATAGGTAAATTGGTGGAAAATTTTAATATCATTTGTCATGATGGCTTGCCAGCTGAAATACAAGATTCCTTGCGGCGAATAAAAATGTATGCTGATGCTCCACAATATATGAACGTGACGGTCAGCGAAATGAATAACTTTATTAACGATAGTTTAAAGGCACTTAGTCGAGTATTAACGGGTAATGTAACGTCGGATGATTTAGTAGTTTGCTCATTAGAATATTGTGTAAGTAATGCGCTGCAGCGCTATCCATATGCCAGTGATGAACTTTGTTTAACGCATTGGGATCATAATTATGATTTTGAATTTTATGGTAATCCCGTATTATTTTTTCGTATCATTTTTAATCTTATTAAAAATGCGTTATATCAAATTCATAAAAATGGTAAAGGACAAATTTATTTATCCGCTTGTGATGGAGGTGAGGTTAATATTTTTAAGGTGAGAGATACAGCAGGTAGCGTCTCACAGCAGGATATTGCTCATTTCTTTGATGGTTATCAATCGAATAAAAAGCAAGACTTTGGAATAGGTTTAGCATTTTGTAAATTGACTATGCAAAGTTTTGGTGGTGATATTAGTTGTCATGGTGTGGAGCATGAATATGTTGAATTTGAATTGAGATTTCCCAAAGTACCAAAGAAATAGCCCCTCCTACATCTCCTCTCCCCCTGCGGGAGAGGGAAATGCAAGCGCAGCTTGCGAGGGTGAGGGGAGAGCTACGAGGAAAGAAAATCTTATTTTGACACGATCATTTCTACGTAGAAAGATCGCACCCCTCACCCGCCCGCGCTTAGGCGCGGGCGACCTCTCCCACAAGGGGGAGAGGTGCAAATATTACTATTTAATCTCCCGAAATGCCTTTTCCACACCCGATAATGTTTTATCAATCACATCTGATGTATGACTGCTTGATGTAAATCCAGCCTCATACATAGAAGGTGCAAAATAAATACCTTGTGAAAGCGCTGCGTGATAGAACTGTTGAAAACGTTTGAGATTACATTGTTTAGCTTGTTCTAATGAAGACACGGTTGGGGTATCGGTAAAGAAAAAGCCAAACATAGCGCCTGCATAAACTGTCGTAAATGGAATATCCGCTTGATTAGCAATCTCTTGCATTCCGCGCATCAGATGAGAGGTTTGTAGGCTCAATTGATCATAAAATCCAGGCGTTTGAATAATTTTCAATGCGGCCAATCCACCCGCTAATGCCACAGGATTTCCTGATAAAGTACCGGCTTGATAAACAGGACCTTCAGGAGCAAGTAGTTGCATAATATCAGCGCGACCACCGAATGCACCTACCGGTAAACCAGCACCAATTACTTTACCTAATGTAGTCAAGTCAGGTTTGATATTATACAACTGTTGTGCGCCACCTAATGCGACGCGAAAACCTGTCATGACTTCATCAAAAATCAACACGCTATTATATTTATTACAAATTGCACGTAAGCCATGCAAAAATCCTGGCACAGGTAAAATACAGTTCATATTCCCCGCGATAGGTTCAACAATAATTGCGGCAATATCATCAGGATAACGGTGAAATAATGCTTCAACATGAGCAAGATCATTAAAGTTAGCGAGTAATGTATTTTCAACCACTGTTTCAGGAACGCCAGGAGAGCTTGGTGTACCACAAGTTAATGCACCAGAACCCGCACTGACTAAAAAAGCATCGCTATGCCCATGATAGCATCCTGCGAATTTTATTATTTTATCTCGTTTAGTAAAGGCTCGCGCAATGCGAATAGCAGACATGGTTGCCTCTGTGCCGGAGTTAACTAAACGCACACGCTCCATCGAGGGAACAAGATGGCAAAGCAGTTGCGCCATATCGGTTTCTAACGCAGTAGGTGCTCCAAAGCTTAGACCCGCTTTTACTTGCTCGATAATGGCGTTAATAACGCTAGGATTACCATGGCCTAGAATATGTGGGCCCCAAGAGCCAATATAATCAATATAAGCGTTATCATCTTCGTCAAATAAATAAGCACCTTCAGCCCGTTTAAAAAATATAGGTGTTCCGCCAACGCCTCCAAAGGCTCTTACCGGTGAATTAACACCGCCCGGAATAACGCGTAATGCTTTTTCATATTGATGAGCGGAATGAGTTGTTTTCATAGCTGTGGGCTCCTCTTGTAACTACCCACCATTATAAACTAGCTTCAATTTCTTGCATACGTTTGTTAAGAGATGGTTTAATTCCTAAATGAAAATCATAAATAGCAGTAAAGGCAAGTACATTTTTAAGATAGTCCCGCGTTTCATAATACGGGATCGTTTCTATCCAAATATCAGCAGGCATATCTTCTTGTTTTGGTATCCAACGACGTACCGGTGTAGGTCCTGCATTATACGCAGCTGTTGCGAGAATATAATTTTTATCATAACGTTGGTACATATTTTTTAAATAAGCGTTGCCTAACATAATATTTTTATCGGGTTTAAATAGCTCATGTTTGCCAGAATAGGTAATATTATTTTTTTTAGCTAATTCATTAGCAGTAGTAGGTAGTATTTGCATTAAACCAAGAGCGCCGGCACTGGATTTTGCATCAGGTATAAATGCACTTTCTTGTCTGGTAATAGCAAAAACCCAGGAAGGATCAATACCATTTTTACGCGCTTCGCGCAGCATAATCGCTTTATTAGCAAGAGGGAAGCGTAATAGCAAATCATTGGTAAGATGCGCTTGACTAGCAGTAAAAATAGTTTCCGAATACCAATTCATTTTGGCTGCAATATGTGCTGCTGCGCGTTGTTCTTCACGCGTTAAGGTAGGAATAATAGATCGCCATTCATCTCTTGCTTTAGCGAGTTCTTTAAAAGAATAAAGCTCGAGGGCCCGTTTAATAGCGGCTGTTTTTATTGTGCTTTTAATTGCGGCATCGGTTACTTGCACAGGTTTATTATTGATGGGGGCTGGTGATCCCATTTTTTCACTGGATAATAATCCATAATAATGACGTTCTGTAGCTAATTTTTGATAAATGGTTTTTGCTGCTTCTTTTTTACCCGTTTGCTCTAAGGCGCGAGCTTGCCAATAGCGCCAAGCGGCTTCATTTCTTTCCTTTTCTGGCAGGGCTTTGATCCATTTTAAGACAGCAGGCCAATTTTCTGTAAATAATGCATAGCGAACTCGCCACTGGCGTAATGCAGCGCTTGCATATTCTTCGGGTACTTTTGCTAACCATTGTGCCGCATTGTTACGATAACGAGTGGCTAAGGTAAGCGCAATAGTTTGTTCAACATCGGCAATTTGTTGCTGACTAAATTTATATTTTGTTTTAATTTTTTGCCAGGTTGCCACGCCTAAATCATCATCCTTATCTACTAATTTTTTGGCACCATTAGCAATAATAGCTGGTGTGAAAGGATGGGGTTTAAATAAATTAGCTTGGATAATTTTTTTAGGATTATCATTAACTTTAATCCATAAATTTACACTATCTCTTGCGGAATTTGGTAAAAAAGTCGTTAAATAAATGGCAAGTTTGTATTCATTAGCTGCTAATGCCAATTCAATACGCTGCCAAACTAAAGCATTAGTTAATTGACCACTTTTTTCCCAAAGACTAAAAATCTTATCGCATACTTTAGGCTGCGTTTTTCCTTGCATCCATAAAGAAGACGCTTTTTTAAAGGCTTCTTGTTTTTTGCTCGTGTGATACAAGGCAGTCGCTTGCAAGCACTGTAATTGAGGATTTTGGCTGGGTTTATAGTAACTAAGAAATTCTTGCCATTTTTCTTGCTGGGCTAATTGTAATTGCCATTGATATTGTAATTGTCTTGCTAAAGGACTATTGGGGTATTGTTTTAGAAATGCTTGAATTTCATCGGTAGATGCTGCTGGTAGACGTTTGATTAGTTCAGCATAAACCAAATAAGGATAAAGAGGATAATTTTTAAGACGAACCATTAATTTTTTTGCGGTATCTATTTGATTTTGTTTAATTGCCTTTTGAGCATGTAAATAAAGCTCACGTTGCTCAGCTGTGACACCATATTGTTTAGGGTCAATATAACTATGTGCAATGAGAGGGAATAACGATAAAACTATCACTACAAAACGTATAACCAAATTCATGATAAAACACAGTCCCTTTTACGACAACACCGAATTAATACCATGTTTTCCCACCTCGTCATGGGAATGACGAGGTGGGGAGAACATATTATTTATGACTTACCTTTCTTAATTTCTAATAATTCAACATCAAAAATTAACATGGAATTAGGAGGAATAACTGGGCTTGGTGAGTTTTCACCATAAGCTAAGTCAGCAGGAATAAATAATTCCCATTTTGATCCAACAGGCATTAATTGTAATGCTTCTGTCCAACCTGGAATAACTTGATCCACTCTAAATTCAGCAGGCTCATTGCGCTCATAGGAACTGTCAAACTCTGTGCCATCAGCTAATTTACCACGGTATTGAACAACAACGGTATCATCTTTTTTGGGAAGAGGACCATCACCAGCTTTTATGACTTTATATTGTAAACCAGTAGCGGTTGTTTTAACGCCTTCCATTTTTTTATTTTGATCTAAAAAGTTTTTACTTGATTGTAAATTTTGTTGTGCTTGCACTTGTTGCTCCGCTTTATATTGTTCTTGCATAGAAGCGAAAGCTTTATTAAGCTCATCTTCACTAATGCGTAGAGGTTTTTCATTTATGCTATCACTAATACCCGCAGATAAAGCATCAACGTTGATGTTTTGTAATCCTTGAGCCCGCAATCCAGTACCGATATTAATGCCAAGTCCATAGCTGACTTTTGCACTTTCATCGTTTAGTGGAACATTATTAGGTGTTTCATTCGCAGCATAGCTGAGAGTGGTAAGGGAAAGTAGTAATGTGCTGATTCCTAGCTGTTTTAGCATGATAATTTCCTAAACGGTTAATAAAAAAAGAAAGGTTGGTCTAACCTTTCTGATAATATATCATAGCAGAGCCCATTGTATTTAGCTTTGCAGAAAAAGAGATCTAATTATGCCAACTAACAATCGCCCTAAATTAACATTACCAGCAGATGGCAGGAAATTATTACTGCATTCTTGCTGTGCACCTTGCTCAGGCGAGGTGATGGAAGCGCTATTAGCTTCCGGTATTGACTATACCATTTTCTTTTATAACCCCAATATTCATCCGCGTGAGGAATATGAGCTTCGTAAAGAAGAAAATGTGCGTTTTGCAGCTAAACATAATATTCCTTTTATTGATGCTGATTATGATAAAGATAATTGGTTTGCAAGGGCAAAGGGCATGGAGGATGAGCCAGAAAGAGGCATTCGTTGCACCATGTGCTTTGATATGCGTTTTGAAAGAACGGCTCTTTATGCACATGAGCATGGATTTGATGTCATTACCAGTTCACTTGGCATTTCACGGTGGAAAAATTTTGATCAAATCAATGATTGTGGACTTCGTGCCGCCGCTCATTATCCTGATATGACGTATTGGACTTTTAATTGGCGCAAACAAGGTGGTTCGGCGAGGATGCTAGAAATCTCGAAAGATGAAAATTTTTATATGCAGGAATATTGTGGTTGCGTATATTCTCTTCGCGATACCAATCGTTGGCGTTTACAAAATGGTCGGGAAAGAATAGAAATTGGTAAGAAGTATTATGGTGTCGATGAGGGAGAGAAATAGAAAGCCCTGGATTCCTCTCTCCCAAAAACGGGAGAGGGGATGTTGGTGCGGAATTCTTACAACCTGCCGATTAGAATTAAAAACTCTCTAATGGACTGGACCATTGCTTTGCTTGCGCTGAATTGTCGTCGTCGAGGGTGAAAAGCGGGTGATTATCTTCAAAAGGGCCCGACCAATCCTCAGGGGCGGAAAGTTCGTTTAGTTCCATTTCATACCATGAGTCAATATCAATTTCTTCCAAATTACCGTCAAAATATTGAATTTCAATAAGACCATCATCACCTTCAAACGCGACAACTTCAAAATCTTGTTCAGTTGTTAAATTACGATACCAATTACTTACTTGCGGTTCTACAATCTTCATGATTTTTGATTCTCCTAATGACACATTTACATAACTGCTATCTATAAGTGTAGGAAACTTGCGCCTTTTGTAAAGCGCTCAGAATAAAAAAATGGCGAAAATTCAAATACCTGTATGCATACAGGTCACCACAAGCACCTAGCAAATTTTACTGTGATATAATTTAAAGGTTATAGCTCCTCTTCTTTAATTTGGGACAAATTATGATGATAAGTCTATGGATAGCATTTGTACTGGTGTGCTTAGTTTTGACGTTTATTCGCATTCCATTGTGGAGTTGGTTAATAGTAGGTGTGGTAGGAGGTGGGTTATTTCACTATTTTAGCCATCCTATTTCAGCTAGCGTACTGTTTATAATAACGGGTATTGTTGCAGTTATTTTTGCTATACGGCCTATTCGCCGCCACGTTATCACTGCTCAGTTCATTGATTTATGCCGTCGTTTACTTCCCCCCATTTCCACTACAGAACAAGCTGCATTAATGGCAGGTGATACCACTTGGGAGGCAGATTTATTTCGTGGCTTACCAAAATGGTCAACACTACAACAATCACCTTATGTCAAATTATCAGCAGAAGAAGAAGCATTTATAAATAACCAAGTAGAAGAATTATGCCGGATGTTAGATGCTTGGGATATTAAAGAAAAAAATGATTTACCACAAAATGTTTGGGAATATATTAAAAAAGAACGATTTTGGGGCATGATTGTACCTAAAGCGTTTGGCGGCTTAGAGTTTTCCTCTTTTGCGCATTCATGCATAGTGATGAAATTAGCTAGTAAAAGTGTGACTGCAGCTGTTACCGTCATGGTACCTAATTCGCTCGGACCTGCTGAATTATTATTGCGTTATGGTACAAAAGAGCAAAAAGAGTATTATTTGCCACGTTTAGCTGATGGTAGCGAAATTCCTTGTTTTGGATTAACTGCTTTACAAGCCGGTAGTGATGCTGCCGCAATGGTAGATAAGGGTATTATTTGCCGTGGTGAACATAATGGCCAAACAGTGATAGGCATACGTTTAACCTGGGAAAAACGTTATATTACATTGGCTCCTGTTGCAACAGTAGTTGGTCTTGCATTTAAATTATATGATCCAGAACATTTATTGAGCGAGCAAGTAAGCAGAGGGATTACACTTTGTTTATTACCAGCAACTCATCCAGGTGTTCATATTGGTGAGCGTCATTTACCGATTGGATCGTCATTTATGAATGGTCCCACGCATGGTAAAGATGTATTTGTTCCTTTAGATTGGATCATAGGTGGGCCAGATTATATAGGCAGAGGTTGGCAAATGCTGATGGAATGTTTAGCTGCCGGCCGCGCAATTTCTCTGCCCGCGCTTAGCACAGCGGATGCTAAACTCGCTTATCGAATTACAGGTGCCTACGCACTCGTTCGCCAACAATTTAATATTGCTATTAGCCAATTTGAAGGCGTGCAAGAGTCACTTGCACAAATTGCAGGCAATGCCTATTTATGTGAAGCATTACGATTGATGACTATTGCTAGTATTGATGCAGGTCATCATCCTTCCGTGGCAAGTGCCATTACCAAATATCATACAACAGAAATGGCACGCTGTATTATTAATCATGCAATGGATATCCACGGTGGTCGTGGTATTATGCAAGGCCCACGCAATTATTTAAGTGAAGCCTATCAGACAATGCCGGTTGCGATTACAGTTGAAGGCGCTAATATTTTAACCCGTAATTTAATTATCTTTGGTCAAGGAGCCGTTCGCTGTCATCCTTATTTACTTGCAGAAATGCAAGCATTGGCAAATCCAGATAAAAAACAAAGCTTGAATGATTTTGATAAAGCGTTTTTTTCTCACGTTGGTTATGCAATCACCAATAAAGTGCGGGCTATTACACTTGGTATAACTTGTGGATGGTATTGTCCATCACAATTAAAATTGCCTGAACAAACACGTTATTATTATCGACAACTAAGCCATTTGAGCTGCGCTTTAGCGTATATCAATGAGGTTATTTTTATATTTCTCGGTGGAGAGCTAAAACGGCGAGAAAGACTCTCTGCTCGTTTAGGGGATATTTTAAGTTATTTATTTATGGCATCAGCCGTCTTAAAATATTATGAGCAAAATGGCCAATCTGCTGATGAATTGCCTTTAGTTAAATGGTCGTTAAATACTTTATTACATAAGATAGGCCAAGCTTTTGAAGGTGTGTTTAATAATATGCCGCACAGCTGCATTGGCAAAATATTACGTTGTGCCGTATTTCCATGGGGACTTCATTACGAATTACCCAATGATAAATTAGATCATGTATTAGCGCAGCAAATGTCAAAAACATCTGAGGTGCGCGATAGAATAACTAATTATATTTATTGGGGTGGGGAAAATGAACCAGCAGGTCGTGTAGAAAGTGCTTTTATTAAAGTACTAGCTGCTTCAGATATTTATCGAAAATTACATGAAGCAACCAAAAATCATTTAATAAAAAGAACTGAAGATAAAGAAGAGTTATACCATGCGGCACTTAGCGCAAACATTATAACGTCTGAGGAAATGCAATTATTGCGCGAAGCAGAAAATGCGCGATACGAAGCATTAAAAGTAGACGCATTTACTAATTAAAATTGAAATTAGAGGAATTGCATAAAATGGCGAAAACGCATAACTCAAACTATTCATCTGTTTATATTGTTGATGGAGCACGCACCCCGTTTTTAAAAGCGCGAGGCGAGGCTGGGCCTTTTTCTGCTAGTGATTTAGCTGTTATGGCGGGTAAAGCATTATTATTACGTCAACCTATTGCAGCAAATCAAATTAATGAGGTGGTATTTGGTTGTATGATGCCAAGTCCGGATGAAGCCAATATTGGTCGTGTTATTTCTCTACGACTGGGCTGTGGTAATGATGTGCCTGCTTACACGGTGCAACGAAATTGTGCCTCAAGCTTACAATCAATTGATAGTGGTGCATTAACCATTATGCAAGGGCAGCGAGAATTAGTTTTGGCAGGTGGCACAGAGGTAATGAGTCGTGCGCCCTTATTGTACAGCACCGCAATGGTACAATGGCTGGCAGATTTTAACAAAGCAAAAACAATGAGTGAAAAAATACGTGCTATCACTCAATTTCGCTTATCCTTTCTGTCCCCTGTTATTGCTTTATTACATGGTTTATCTGACCCTATTGTTGGTCTTAACATGGGGCAAACAGCTGAAAATGTCGCTCATTATTTTAATATCACCAGAACGATGATGGATGAGTATGCTGTACAAAGTCATCACCGTTTAGCTGCTGCTCAAGATAATCATTATTTAGAAGAAATCGCGCCAATTTTTGATAATAAAGGAAATTTTTATCTTAATGATGATGGTTTGCGTCGCGATAGCACGGTAGAAAAATTGGCCACATTAAAACCTTATTTTGATAAACCCTATGGTTTAGTTACTGCTGCTAATAGCTCACAAATTTCAGATGGTGCTTGTGTTTTATTATTAGCTAGCAAAGAAGCGGTGGTAAAATATCAATTACCAGTACTTGGTCGTATTATTGATCTTAACTGGGCGGCGCTTGATCCGGCTTACATGGGCCTGGGGCCTGCTCATGCGATTGCTCCATTATTGAATCGACAAAAATTAAAAATAAAAGATATTGATTATTGGGAAATTAATGAAGCCTTTGCTGGACAAGTTATTGGTTGTGTAGAGGCATTAGATAACGCTGATTATTGCAAAAAAAAACTAGGCTTAACCTCTGCAATGGGTCAAATAGATATGGCACGATTAAATGTTGATGGTGGTGCAATATCACTTGGTCACCCGGTAGGTGCAAGTGGAGCGCGTATTGTATTACATTTATTACATGTTTTAAAACGTCAACAAGCGCGTTATGGTGTCGCCAGTTTATGTATCGGTGGTGGTCAAGGTGGTGCGGTGCTATTAGAAAATATGACAGGAGTAGAATAATGACAACAACATCACAAAACTACCAACATTGGCAAATTCAACAAGATGATCAAAAGATTTTGTGGGCCTATTTTGATAAAAAAGATGCTACAGCTAATAGTATTAATAACGAAGTACTACAAGAATTAGAATCGATTATTGAGAATGCAAATGGAGCATCGGGTTTAATTATCGCCTCTAAAAAGAAAAGTGGATTTATTGCCGGCGCTGATTTGCTGTATTTATCTTCTCTAGATAATATTCCTGCTATGGTTGATTTTATTCGCGAAGGACAACGTGTGCTTGATAAATTAGCCAATATGACAATTCCAACCGTGGCTTTAATTGATGGTTTTTGTTTAGGTGGGGGATTGGAATTATCGTTAGCTTGCCGTTATCGTATTGTTGAGGATGGTGAAAAAACTAAACTTGGTTTACCTGAAGTTTTATTAGGTATTCATCCTGGTTGGGGTGGTACAGTACGTTTACCGCGTGTTATTCGCATTCAATCAGCACTTGATATGATGATGTCAGGTCGTACAATTAGTGGAAAAGCTGCTGCGAAAATTGGTTTGGCTGATATCGCTGTGCCAAGACGTGATTTAGTCATGGCAGCAACAGATTACATTAAAAGAAAACCAGCAGTTCATAAAATATCCAAGTTTGATAGTATATTGAATGCCTCCTGGATTCGACCCATTATCGATCGAATGGCGCGTCGACAATTACGTGGCAAAGTCAATCCAGAACATTATCCTGCCCCCTATGTTGTTTTAGATAATTGGGAGCAACATGGTTTAGAACCTATACCTCAAGCCTTAGAGCATGAGGCACTATCTATACAGCGTTTATTAGAACATCCTACTGCCAAGAATTTATTACGGGTATTTTTATTACGCGACGAATTAAAATCAGCGGCAAAACAAACCGAAACTATTATAAAACACGTACATGTAATTGGCGCTGGTACGATGGGCGGTGATATTGCTGCATGGTGTGCATTACGAGGGTTTGAAGTAACATTGCAAGATAGAGAAGCCAAATTCATTGCACCTGCCATTAAACGCGCAGCAGCGCTATTTGCTAAAAAACATAAAAAACCTATTGAAGCACGCATGACAATGGATAGATTAATGGTTGATGTTGAGGGTCATGGTATTGCACGTGCCGATATAATTATTGAAGCCGTTTTTGAAGATTTAAAAATTAAACAAGATTTATTTAAATCTATTGAACAACAAGCAAAACCAACAGCCATATTGGCAACCAATACCTCCAGCTTTCCACTTGATGAAATTAGCCAATTTATGCAACAGCCTGATCGATTAGTAGGTATTCACTTTTTTAACCCCGTTGCACAAATGCAATTAGTAGAGGTTGTCAGAGGACCAAAAACGAATGCGACTATTTATCAACAAGCAAAAGGATTTGTTAAATCATTAGATAAATTACCATTAGGCGTAATAAGCACACCAGGCTTTTTAGTTAATCGTGCTTTATTACCTTATTTAATGGAAAGTTTAACTATGGTTAGTGAAGGTGTGCCATTAGCTGTTATTGATGCTGCAGCAACGAATTTTGGTATGCCTATGGGACCTATTGAATTATCTGATACGGTAGGATTAGATGTTTGTTTATTAGTAGCAGAGCATCTCAACGCCTATTACCCAATGAATATTCCAGAGAAATTGCGCCAATTAGTTGCTGAAAAGAAATTGGGACGCAAAACAGGTAGTGGGTTTTATACTTATGTAAAAGGTAAACCTGTTAAGCATGAAGTAAATGTTGCTAAAGGTTCTGAAGACTTAGCAGATAGACTAATTTTGCGTATGTTAAATGAATTGGCTGCTTGTATGCGAGAAGGCGTGGTCGATAGCACTGATTTAGCTGATGCAGGAATGATTTTTGGCACTGGTTTTGCACCGTTTCTAGGTGGACCATTTAATTATGCAAAAACACAAGGCATTGCAATTATTGAGCAAAAACTCCGTACTTTACAAGCGCGTTATGGTGACCGTTTTGCTCCTGATGCAGGTTGGAATGCTTTAAAATAAAGTGAGTATCATCATGCAGATCCCAATTGCCATTACCGGTATGGGTATTTTGTCTCCTTTTGGTTGTGGAGTAGATGTTTTTTCCACAGCTTTACAAAAGGGGGAAACTGCTATTGATTTTATTTCCCCCAGTGATAGTGAATCACCTATAAAAATTGCTGCAAATTTACATAACTTTAATTATAAAAATGCGATTTCATTAATTAATAATGTTTCAGAGCACCATTTAAAAACCGCATTACGAATAGGTCATCGTGCTCCTATTGGGATTCAAACCTCAATTACTGCTGCAATAGAAGCCTGGTATCAAGCGCGCTTACAAGATGATTTCCATGATCCTGCTCGCATTGGAATAATAGCGGCGGGTAATAATACCACCACAACACTTTCCTACATGCATTTTCAAAATTATTTGCAACATCCAGAGTATATTTCGCCAAGCTATGCACTCCATTTTTTAGATACTAACCAGATTGGCTATTTAAGTGAACTCTTTACTATTCACGGAGAGGGATATTGTGTTGGTGGTGCTTCGGCGAGTGGGAATGTAGCTATTATTCAGGCTGCACGTCTTATTCAATTAGGCGTAATAGATGTTTGCCTCGTAGTAGGTATTATGGCCCAGTTATCGCCCTTAGAATTACAAGCATTACGCAATATTGACGCATTAGGTGGCATAGCATTTGAGCAAGAGCCTCAAAAAGCTTGTAGACCTTTTGATATGCAACATGAAGGATTTATTCCAGGTGAAGCAAGCGCCTGTCTTATTTTAGAAAAGATGGCTAGTGCAAAGGAAAGAAAAGTGCCTATTTATGGTAAATATTTAGGTGGTGCTATGTATTTAGATGCAAATCGAACACCAGATCCTAATCGAGAGGGTGAAGCAAGAGCGATAGAGCGAACACTTAAAGAAGCGAATTTGTCATTAACAGAAATAGACTATATTAATACACATGGTACAAGTTCTAAAAAAGGCGATGAAGAAGAACTTGCAGCATTACATTTAGTGTTTAAAGAATGTCTAAGCAAAATTTGGCTGAATTCAACTAAAGGTTTTACAGGACATTGTTTATGGTCGGCAGGAATTGTAGAGGCGATTGCCACGATTATACAAATAAATAATAATTTTGTTCACGCCAATTGCAATCTTGATGAGCCAATTGACAAAAACTGTCGATTTGCAGGTAAAAAATTATCGAATATTAAAATTAATAATGCTTTGTCAAATAGCTTTGCTTTTGGTGGTATAAACACCTGTATCGCTTTACAACGTGGAGAATATTGATATGGTAACAGGTATTGAAGCAATCAACGCTTATGTGGGAAGAACGTTTATTGATATTAAAGAATTGTTTTGTGCACGAAACTTAAATATTGATCGTTTTGAAAATTTAATGATGTTGGAAAAAAGTATTAATTTGCCTTGTGAGGATCCCGTTACCAATGCGGTAAACGCAGCAAAACCATTGATTGATGCACTTGACGAAAAAGAGCGTAATCGAATTGAAATGGTGATTACCTCTAGTGAATCGGGTTTGGATTTTGGTAAATCATTAAGTACCTATATTCATCATTACTTAGGTTTAAGTAAACACTGTCGTTTGTTTGAGGTTAAACAAGCCTGCTATGGTGGAACTGCTGCCTTACAAATGGCAATTAATTATATTGCCTCAGGCGTATCACCTGGCGCAAAGGTCCTTGTTATTACCTCTGATGTAGCAAGAGCTGCAGCTAAAATGACTTATTTAGAGCCATCACAAGGTGTTGCTGCGGTGGCCATGTTGATAGGTGAAAAACCAGATATTTTTACCGTGGATTTTGGTGCAAATGGATTGTACGGTTATGAGGTAATGGATTCTTGTCGACCGCTACCAGAAATTGAAACAGGCGATTCAGATTTATCATTACTCAGTTACATGGATTGTTTGGAAAACTCATTTAAACATTACGCAAGCCGTGTTGCTGATACTGATTTTCAAGATTCATTTGATTTTCTGGCATTTCATACCCCATTTGCTGGATTAGTAAAAGCATCGCATCGCAAATTAATGCGTGAATTAAAAAAAGTGAGCCCACAAGAATGTGAGGCAGATTTTAAAAAACGTATCGAACCTTCATTATCCTATTGTCGACATGTCGGAAATATTTACTCTGGTACTGTCTATTTGGCTTTAGCAGGTTTGATAGCAAGTGGTGACTATGATGTAACTAAACGGGTTGGTCTATTTTCGTACGGCTCTGGTTGTTCGTCAGAATTTTTTAGTGGAAAAATTACACCATTGTCAAAACAAAAAGTAATTGCCATGGATATTGAAAAACAATTGAAAGAACGAAAAAAATTATCGATTGCAGAGTATGATCGTATTTTGGATCAAAATATGGAGTGGGTGTTTGGTGTAAAGGATAAGACCGTTGATTTATCACCTTTTGCTGTAATTTATGAAGAGCAATTCCACAACAAAAAATTGCTGAGGCTGGATAAAATAAATAATTATCATCGTGAGTATATTTGGAGTTAAGAACATGGAAAACAACGTCGTTCATTTATCTTTTATTGATAATGCCATCGCGGTGGTCGCCATGGAAGATAAACAAAGTAAAAATACGTTTTCACCAGCTCTCACCCAAGGTCTACAACAGGCCTTCGATGAAATTGGAAATAATAATGATGTAAAAGTAGTTGTTTTGCATGGCTATGATAATTATTTTTGTTGTGGTGGAACGCAAGAAGAATTATTACAATTAACTGAAGGTAAAATTACCTTTGCAGATTTACCGTTTTATCGATTATTACTCGATTGCAAATTACCCGTTATTGCCGCAATGCAAGGCCATGCTATTGGGGCTGGGTTAGTCTTTGGATGTTTTGCTGATATATTGGTCATGGCTGAAGAGGCTTTTTATAATGCGGTATTTATGAAATATGGTTTTACACCAGGATTTGGCGCAACTTACATACTTCCTAAACGATTTGGATCATCCGTTGCCAACATGATGATGTATGGTGCTCAAAATATTCAAGGATCGCAATTGCGACAATGTGGGGTTTCCGCAGTATTTGCCAAAAGAGAACAGGTTATTACTACGGCAATTAATCTTGCCAAATCATTTTGCGATAAGCCACAAATTTCTTTATTGTTATTAAAAGAACAATTAACTGCTATTGATAAAGAAAATTTGCCTAGCTATATTGAACAAGAGCTGGCAATGCACAAGGAAACATTTGTACTCCCTGAAGTTAAACAACATATTCAGCAGTTATTTGGACAATAAACGAGGATTTTATGACAAAAGATGAAATTTATATCACGATAAAAAAAGCTATTATTGAAGTGCTACCTTTAGTTACAGAACAAGATATTAGCCCTGATAAACAACTGGTTGAGTTAGGTGCTAACTCTATTGATCGCTCTGAAATAGTGATTAACTCAATGTCCAATTTGCAGGTTAGGGTTTTACCCAGTGAGTTAGCAAAAGCGAAAAATATTCAAAGTTTAATTGATATATTTTTTGACGCTCAACAGTAAATCTTGCTACCTCGTCGTCCCCGCTTTCGCGAGAACGACGAGGTAGCAAGATTTACTGAGAAATTGGTATTAAAAAATGAGACAATTATTCAGTCTGTAACTTCATCACTGCGCTTCATCAAGGTTATAATCTTCCACCCGGCAAACAATTGTCCCATCCTGCAATTTTACCTGAACCTGGCTATTAACCTTAATTTCTGCTGCTTTCATGATTACCCGTTTACCAGTGCTATCTTGTACAATGGCATAACCACGACGCAATGTAGCAAGAGGGCTTACCGCATCCAACGCCCTACTTAATGTTGTTAACGTATGCTGCTCACGTACTAATTGATGTTCCATTGCTTGAAAAAGCCTGCGTTGCAATACAATCACATTTTCTTTCTTATTCTTAATATATTCTTGCGGACTAAAATGCGTTAACCGTAACTGTAATTTTTCCACTTTATTTCGTGATTGCGTTAAAAACTGTAATGAAACCTGTTGCAAACGAATAAATAATTCATCAATACGTTGTGTATTTTGTAATAATTGTTTTTGTGGGTGTTGTTGTTGCAAGCGTTTTGTTAACCAATCAATTTTTTGTTGAATGCTCGTACAATAATGATGGACAAACTTAGTTAAGCGCAATTGGAAATTTTGTAGTAATTGCAACAAATCTTCACTATTGGGCGTAGCTAACTCTGCTGCGGCAGAAGGTGTAGGAGCTCTTTTATCAGCTACAAAATCAGCAATTGTTGTATCAATTTCATGACCAACACCGCTTATAATCGGAATTTGACTGGCGTAAATAGCACGTGCAACGACTTCTTCATTAAAAGGCCATAAATCCTCGAGTGAACCACCGCCCCTGGTCAAAATTAATACATCACACAGTTTATGTTGATTGGCCAGCGCAATTGCGGCACAAATTTGTCCAGCTGCTTCATTACCCTGAACGAGAGTAGGGTAGATAGTGATGGGTGCTAAGGGAAAACGTCTTTTTAATACCGTTAATACATCACGTACCGCAGCACCTGTTGTGGAAGTAATTAATCCGATTTGCTGAGGAAGTGCTGGTATTGGTTTTTTATGATCCAGTGCAAACAAGCCTTCTTTATGGAGCTTAATTTTTAATTGCTCAAACGCTTGCTGAAGCAAACCTTCGCCGGCAAGTTCCATTTGTTCCACAATTAATTGATAATCACCGCGTGGCTCGTATAAGCTGAGTTTCGCCAGACAAATAACATGTTGGCCATTAGCAGGCTGAAAAACACGTTGCCTTTGATGAGTGCGAAAATAAGCGCAGCGCACTTGGGCATTGCTATCTTTCAAAGAAAAATAACAGTGTCCAGAGCTGGGTAAAGCAAGGTTGGAGATTTCCCCAGTGACCCAGATACGGGCAAATTGTTGCTCTAACAAAGTGCGAACCTGGCGGTTTAACTCGCTGATCAAAAAAATATGGCGTGATTCACTTTCATTCAGTGTAATAGTGGATTGTGGCATAAGGTATGGTTTATTATTAAATTATGAGATAAGGTGTAAATAGTTTAACCTCTTTCTGAAAGGGAAGGGTGAGGCGATTCTCTAACGAATACATTGTTGACAGTTAGCTATGTTCCTGGCAAACTAATAAAAATTTATATTGCGGAGATATAATGATGGCTCGTATCCTCAGTCAAAGCGCGATGCAACAGCAAGATTTTGCACAGTTAGATCAACTGTTTCAAAACCGATTCAGTCAAATACAATTGCCTAGTGGAGTTATCAAAAAGAAAACTCAGCAAGAAGAGGCTGATCTGGTGGCTGCATTGCGGCTGTATGCTTATGAGGACTGGATAGCTCAAAATAACGCATCAGCCCTAGTTGATATGGATGAAATGCTTCGCCGAGTGGTTAGGCTAGGCTATAGTGATCAGGGTAGTAGTGTACGCCAAAGTACGGCCCCTTCTAGTATAGTTGCTGAAGAAGATGACAGTGACGCAAAAAAAGCTGCAATCGCTTACCAAAATTTGATGAACATGTTACGTAATGTGCATGTTTGGGCCGAGACTCGCATTGGTCAAGCATTAGAGGATTACGCTGGTAGAGCACATGCTGCAACTAAAGACATGATTGCCAAATTGATTGGTCGCCCACCAGAAGAAGATGAACTTGATGATGCGACAAAATTGTACCAACGACAAAATATTGGGCTGTTTGTTTCACTACCATCATCTGAACAAAATATTGAAAGAGATGAGGCAAGCTATGATGAATTAGCAGAAGCATTTTTGACAAGCAAGACTAAAGCCGCTTCGCAGAAATTACAAGAAGAGAAAGGCGCTGACAAAGTCTATGACCTTCGCACAATTAAACAAGCAGTTGATATAACTATTGATACCTTAGCATCCGCTCAAGCAAAATCTCGTCCTGCTGCTGAGACACAAACAGTACGACGTGCATTGGTCAATGATTGTGTTCTAGCAATGCAATATCTGCCTATGGCGCAATCCTCGAGATTAAATGAGGCAGATAATGTTGCTGCTTTAATGTACGAAATGTTTTTTACTGGTAACCCTAGTATAGTAAGTGCCAAGTTTGAGCTACTAGATACCATTCGCTCAATACGCACAATTCAAGCAGAGCAAGCAAAAGCGATTATTAGCAAAAATGGTGCTCAATACGGTATTCTTAACCACGAGCAACGTGCCAATATTGATATGGTTGTAAGCGTGTTGGCTAATGGAGGCGACCCAAGCAGATTATCTGCAATTTATCCTTCTGCTCAGAATACCCTTCATGCAATGCAATCCCCCAGCCAAATGCGTCAATTCTTTGGGCCTACTGGACGTTAATATTTCCTGATAACACCCTCTCCCCTTATGTGGGAGAGGTAGTCCTTATCTAACTTCCTCTCTACCTTATTCAATGCTATCATGTGCCATTCTTACGTTTAACTTATTTATTTTATGCATTTTGAATTACTTAGCACCTGCAATCAAGCTCGTCGTGGCCGATTAACGTTTGCTCGCGGTACTGTTGAAACACCTGTTTTTATGCCAGTTGGCACTTACGGTACTGTGAAAAGTTTAACTAGCGAGGATTTACGCTCATTTGGCAGCGAAATTATCCTAGGTAACACGTACCATCTTATGCTGCGCCCTGGCACAGCAATTATTCAATTACACGGCGATCTCCATGAGTTTATGCATTGGCAATGGCCAATTCTCACTGATTCTGGTGGCTTTCAAGTCTTTAGTCTGGGCGATTTGCGTAAAATAACGGAAGAGGGCGTTTGCTTTCGCTCCCCTTTAAATGGCGATAAGGTATTATTAACCCCTGAAAAATCGATGCAAGTGCAACGTGAATTAGGTTCAGATATTGTTATGGTATTTGATGAATGCACTCCCTACCCAGCAACTTATCAAGAAGCCGCCGATTCGATGCGACTTTCTTTACGATGGGCCAAGCGTTGTAAACAAGCTCATGACAATAATCCTGCGGCATTATTTGGTATTGTACAAGGCGGCATGCACCTCCCCTTACGTGCAGAGTCTTTAGCCGGCTTAATGGATATTAGTTTTGATGGGTATGCCCTTGGTGGCCTATCTGTTGGTGAACCAAAAGATGAAATGTTAACAACATTAGCGTATACTGCACCCAAATTGCCAGCTGATAAACCTCGATACCTAATGGGTGTTGGAACACCGCAAGACTTGGTGGAAGGGGTAAGACGTGGCATTGATATGTTTGATTGTGTGATGCCCACGCGCAATGCGCGTAATGGCCATTTATTTACTACTACGGGTGTAGTTCGTATTCGCAATAGCTGTTATAAAACGGATACGAAACCAGTGGATGAGCAGTGTGGTTGTTATACCTGTCAACATTACAGTCGTGCTTATTTGCATCATTTAGATAAATGCGGCGAAATGTTGGCAAGCCGTTTGAATAGCATTCATAATTTGTATTATTATCAAACGTTAATGCAATCGATGCGTACTGCGATAGCTGCACAAACATTTGATACGTTCGTGTATAATTTTTACCAGCAAATGGGTTTAGATCTTCCAACAACTTAGCTTTATTACGAGGTTTTTATGCTAGATAATATATTAAATTTTTTCATGTCTGCCGCTCATGCTGCAGAATCTGCGACGACTGAAGTGACCTCCGCAGCCAATAACGCAGCTGCCACTGTGACTGAAGCAACACCTGGTGTTGGTATGTCTGAGTTATTAATTCTTGGTGTATTTGTAATAATTTTTTATTTCATGTTATGGCGTCCACAAAGCAAACGCGCTAAAGAACATCGTCAATTAATGGCTTCATTAGCAAAAGGCGATGAGATTGTTACCGCAGGTGGTATTTTAGGTAAAATTTCTAGACTACAAGACGACATCATATTCGTTACTATCAGCGATAATGTTGAAATTAAAGTGCAAAAAGGCTCTGTTGTAGCTGTATTGCCTAAAGGGACAGTAAAAACTGCGGAATAAGTTTTTTTACTCTGGATCCTTCTATAACGTCATCCCCGCTTGCGCGAGGATGACGTTGTAGAAGGGGAAGATAACTAATCAAACATCATATATTCAATAAGGACGCTTCATGGTACTCAACCGTTATCCGTGGTGGAAAAATACATTAATTATTTTAATACTTTTAGTGGGCGTTATTTACGCACTACCCAATCTTTATGGTGAGGATCCAGCTGTTCAAATTATTGGCGACCGAGGAGCACCAGTAAATGATGCACTGTCTAACCAAGTCAAACAGGTGTTGGATAATAATCATTTTGCCTATAAAGAAGTGCAACTATCGAATAATAGAATTTTAGTCCGTTTAAAAAGCGCTGATAATCAATTACAAGCAAAAGATGCTGTAAAAGAGGCATTGGGCGATAACTATATCGTGGCGCTTAATTTAGCTCCTGCAACACCCGCTTGGTTAACAGCGCTTGGTGCTACCCCCATTAAATTAGGTTTAGACTTACGCGGTGGTGTTCACTTTTTAATGGAAGTGGATATTGACTCAGCAGTTAAAAAGCGAGAAGAGAGCTACGTTGATGAATTGCGCGGTCAATTACGCAATCAAAAATTACGCTACACCAACATTAGTTTATTACGTCAAGGTGGAATCGCTATTGTCTCTCGTGATGAGCAAACACGTACCGATATATCAAATTATCTTAAAGCCAATTTCCCACAACTTACCTATACCGAGGCAACTCCCACTGCTGATAATTATGTCATCAATGCACAATTAACTTCTAACGAGCAAAAAGATGCCAGTGATTATGTAATGGATCAAAGCTTGACCACCTTACGCAATCGCGTGAATGAATTAGGGGTGGCAGAAGCATTAGTGCAACGTCAAGGTAGTAATCGTATTATTGTGCAATTACCGGGTGTGCAAGATACAGCACGTGCAAAAGAAATCATTGGTAAAATTGCAACGCTTCAATTTTTAATGGCAGATAGTGATGTAGATGTACAAAGTGCATTAAATGGTAGTTTACCATTAGGTACAAAAATTATTTACGATCGTGAAAGTCGACCTTATGTATTAAAAGATCGTGTCATATTATCAGGTGATAGTATTATTGGCGCCACCTCTGGCATGGATGAGTTTGGTCGTCCTGCAGTCTTTGTGCGAGTCGGCGGTAATACCACTTTGTTCCAACAATTTACTCAACAAAATATTGGCAAACAAATGGCCAGTGTTTTCATTGAAACGCGAGTTGATGACATTGAAGTGAATGGTGAAAAACGCCGTGTTAAACGCACTAAAGAAGAAATTATTAGCGTAGCCACTATTCAATCAGCTTTGGGTAATAGTTTTCAAATTACCGGTATTGGTGATGCAGAAGAAGCGCGTAACTTAGCATTATTATTACGTTCAGGTGCATTACCAGCGACAATTGATTTTGTAGAAGAACGTACGGTAGGGCCTAGCCTTGGTTTGGAAAATATTGAAATGGGTGTGCGCTCGGTCATTGTAGGGCTTGTTTGTGTGCTTGCTTTTATGGCCGTTTATTACCATTTATTTGGTATTTTTGCCAATGTCGCTTTGGTCGCTAATTTAATTTTATTATTGGCCTTGCTTTCTATTATCGGCGCCACATTAACCTTACCTGGTATTGCCGGTATTGTATTAACGTTAGGTATGGCCGTTGATGGTAATGTACTAATTGATGAGCGGATCCGTGAGGAAATGCGCAATGGTACACCACCGCAAGCAAGTATCGATGCTGGTTATGAAAAAGCATTGGTGACTATTTTAGATGCGAATATTACCACTTTAATTGCTGCGCTAGCCTTGTTTTCTTTAGGAAGTGGTCCAATTAAAGGTTTTGCTGTAACCCTAACCGTTGGGTTATTAACCTCCGTATTTAGCGGCGTTATGATATCGCGAATGCTAGTTAATTACTGGTATGGTGGTCGTAACGTGAAAAAATTATCGATTGGAATATAAGCATGGAATTTTTTAAAAAACAAACATCAATTGACTTTTTTGGTTATCGTAAAGTAGCCCTCGTTTTTTCTGCAATTTTAGTGACAATTTCGATCATGTCATTAAGTATTAAAGGACTAAATTGGGGTTTGGATTTTACCGGTGGCACCGTGGTGGAGCTGAGTTATCCTAGCGAAGTTAACCTAGATACTATCCGCAGCACCTTACATCAAAATGGTTTTGAAGAAGCCGTGGTTCAGTTTTACGGTAGCACGCATGATGTGATAGTACGTATTGCGCCGCGCGAAGGTCAAAATGAACAAGTATTAGCGAAAAATTTATTAAACGTATTACAACAAACCTCAAGTGATGTTCGATTATTACGTGCTGAAACAGTAGGAGCACAAGTTGGACAGGAATTAGCACAAAAGGGAACTTTGGCTGTATTATTGGCCTTATTTTTAATTGCTTGCTATATAGGCTTTCGTTTTGAATATCGATTTGCAGCCAGTGCTGCCGTGGCATTAGCACATGATCCCATTATTATTTTAGGAGTGTTTTCACTCTTTGGACTTGAGTTTGATTTAAATACATTAGCTGCCATATTAGCCATTTTAGGTTATTCATTGAATGATACTATCGTGGTATTTGATAGGGTAAAAGAAAATTTTGTACGTGTTCGTAAAGGAACGCCGCTGGAAATTATGAATTTATCCATTAACCAAACATTATCTCGTACCATTATGACCTCAGGTTTGACTTTGCTTGTTGTCCTGTCGTTATTAATTTTTGGGGGCCCTAGCATTTTTGGATTTGCCCTAGCGTTTTTTATTGGCATTTTGGTAGGCACCTATTCTTCAATTTATGTCGCTGGGTCCTGTGCGGTCGCCCTTGGCCTTAATAAACAAGATTTAATGCCACCAGCAAAAAATCAGGCAGAATAAATTACGATATTGAGAAAGAATATCGAGTCTTTTGCATTGGGTAGTTCTTCCTACATCGTCGTCCCCGCGAAAGCGGGGATCCATACGATGTTTGCTATCTGATGGATCCCCGCTTTCGCGGGGACGACGATGTAGCGGGTTTAACAAGTTAGGAAAGAAATTATGTTACAAAATATGCACAGATGGGTAAAAGGTTGGCTGTCTTGGATACTGGTAGGCGGTTTAATTTTAGTATTTGCCTTATGGGGCATTTCCGGTTTAATGACAGGTGGTATGCAGCAGGTAGAGGTTGTTGAAGTGAATGGTGAGCCCATTAGCCAACATGAGTTGCAGGTTACCTATGAGCGTATGGCAAAACAACAACAAGAGATTTTTGCTGCTAATGGGATTGATATGCCTATCAATCAAAAATTACTCAAAGAACAAGCTTTAAAAATGTTAATTGATGAAAAATTGCTTGTACAATCGGTTGTGCGAGGAGGCTATGCCGTTTCTAAAGAGCAATTAGACCAACAATTATTAAATTTCCCAGATTTTCAGGTTAATGGTGTGTTTTCCCCTGAGCGTTTCGAGCAAGTTGCAGCGAGTATTTTATTATCACCTGCTGAACTTAAACAAAAATTTTATCAATATGTTTTAGTTAATCAAATGCGCACTGGTGTCATGGAAAGTGCATTTACTTTAGCAAATGAAGTTGAGAGTGCAATTAAATTAGTTGAACAAACACGCGATGTAAATTATTTATTAATAACGCCTGAAAAATACGTGAAATCAATTAAACCAACAGAAGCAGAATTACAAGCTTATTACGATGCTAATAAAGAAACTTTTCGTTCTACCGAGCAAGTGAGCTTGAATTTTATTGAGTTACGAAATACCGATTTAGAAAAACAAGTCAATATAACTGATGATGATGTGAATGATTATTATCAAACGCATTTAGCAACCTATAGCTCTAAGCCTAATTATCGTGCATCACACATTATGGTGTCATTGCAGCAAGATCCAACTGAGCAGCAAGTAGAAGCTGCTAAAGCGCGTATTGCTGAATATCAACAAAAGCTAAAACAAGGCGAATCGTTTGCTGATTTAGCAAGAGCATCTTCTGATGATAAATTTTCTGCTCCACAAGGTGGTGATTTAGGGTGGTCCAGTTACACCGACACCGATAAAAGCGATCCGTTAAAAGCGACAATTATGCAATTAGCTAATATAAACGATGTGAGTGAACCCGTACGTACACAATACGGATTGCATTTAGTAGAATTAACAGGGAAAAAACCAGCGGTACCACAACCTTTAAGTGAAGTTAGTGCTGATATTCGTGCTCGTCTTAAAGCCGAACGTACATCAGAATTATTTAGCCAAACGTTAAATGAACTTTCTGCGATGGTGTTTGAAGATCCTACTTCATTGCAAGCAGCAGCCGATCGTTTTGGGTTAAAAGTACAAGAAACTGCTCTTTTTGATAGAAAAGGTACAACAAGTGGCATTGCGGTTTATCCTAAAATTGTTAACATCGCATTTAGTGAAGAAGTTTTAAATCAGCATAATAATAGTGAGCCTATTGAAGTATCACCGCAAAACGTGATTGTAATTCGCTTGCATGAACATAAACCAGCCACTATACGCTCATTCAAAGAAGCAGAACCTGAGATAGTAGCGTTAGTAACTGAGCAACAGGCTGCAGCAAAGGTAAAGCAAGAGGCAGCTGATTTAGTGGCACAATTGGAAAAAGGGGCATCGCCCGCGCAAGTAGCTAATGAAAGTGCTGCTCAGTGGAGGCAGCAAATTGGCATGACACGCCGTGAGAACAACTTACCATCAGGGCTGACAGATGCTATTTTCCGTTTAAAACATCCCCAAAGCGCTGACAAACCAACCATTGGCGACATTGAACTTACCGAGGGTAATAGAGCTATCGTGCTTTTAACCGGTGTCCATGATGGTGTGGTTACTAATGATATACAAAAACTAGCTACCTATGCTGATACCTTGATAGAGGCACAGGCTTATACAGATTTGATGTTATATTCTAAGGGACTACATGATAGAGCGAAGATTAAGGAAGAGAAACTCTAGCCGCATTTTAGCTAATCGTGGTAAAATCCTTCTTTTTTACTGACTGCCAAGAAGGATTTCCCATGATGCAACAACGTACCCTACGACAAAATATTCGTGCCACAGGAATAGGGGTCCACAAAGGGAAAGATGCTGCTCTCGTGCTAAGACCTGCTCCTGTGAATACAGGAATCGTATTTTGTCGCATGGATTTACCAGGGAATCCCACAATACCTGCTAGTTATGATGCTGTTGCAGATACTTCCATGTGTACGATATTAAAAAATAATAATCATACTGTTGCGACAGTTGAGCATTTAATGTCTGCTCTATCCGGTTTTGGTATTGATAACCTTTATGTTGATGTCAATGGTCCTGAATTACCGATCATGGACGGTAGTGCCGCACCATTTGCTTTTTTATTAGAGTCTGCTGGCATAGTGTCCCAAAATGCGCCAAAACAATTTATCTTAATTAAAAAAGAAGTGAAAATTACCGAAGGAGATAAAAGCGCAGCTTTATTACCTTATAATGGGTTTCGATTATCGTATCAATTAGATTACAATCATCCCTTTTTTAACGGTAAGAAAAACTATTACCAACTTAATTTCAACCAAGCTGTTTTTGTCCGCGAAATTAGTCGTGCTCGTACATTTGGCTTTCTGAAAGATGCTGAAAAAATGCGCGCATTAAATCTAGCATTAGGCGCTAATTTAGAAAATACCGTTGTCATTGATGATAATGATGTCATTAATGAAGGTGGCTTACGCTATGATGATGAATGCGTTCGACACAAATTACTTGATGCAGTAGGGGATTTGTATTTAGCAGGTCATAATATTATTGGTGAGTTTATTGGTGTTAAATCAGGACATGCATTGAATAATAAACTGTTATACGAGCTAATGGCACATCCTGATGCGTGGGAATTGGTTAGTTTTGAGGATTCGAAGCAAGTTCCTGCTGGATATGATCAGTGGTGTGGTTCCACGCAAACAGCGTAACTTCAAGTCTAGAACGCTATATCTCTTACCTCTCCCCTTGTTGGAGAGGTCGAGCGCGCGTAGCGTGGGCGGGTGAGGGGACGATATTTCTACGTAGCAATGATCATGAGTAAAATATGATTTCTTTCTTCGTAGCTTCCCCCTCACCCTCGCAAGCTTTGCTTGCATTTCCCTCTCCCGCAGGGGGAGAGGGGTAGTTACGAAAAGCGTGTATAGGTTATTTGCCAGCCAACTTTTCCAGCGCTTCTTTTATTGCCGGATTTTCAATACCCTCTGCTGCACTTAATAAACTATTTGATGCTTCAACTGAAATAGCCCGCTCCACTTTTTCCTCAGGTTTTTTTACTAAAGGCGCTGATACTGCTGACACTTGAACCTTAATCGATCCCAATCCACAAAAATTAGGCTCTCTTCGTAGCGCACTTAACAACTCACTCACCTGATACCGCAATAACGTAGCGTAATTACCATTGCTGGTCGCGAGAGTAAGACAACCTTGCTCAAACCCTACCACTTTACAATGCGGCGCTAACTCCTCGCTAACGTACTGCTGCAATAATTCGTTTAATTGCTTTAACTCCATTGCTTGCGTGACTAACGTTTGCAACGTTCCTGAACCGGAGTTAATTAATGAGCTTACAGTCTTTTCAGGAGGGAGTAACATGAGCACAGTTTATCCAAAAAAGAATTAATAAACCATTTTCGCTGAATTGGATTGAAAATGCAAGCGGTAATGTTCATTATACCTTGCATCACCCATTACCCCATGATAAATTACGCCGGTAGTTGCATAGGGCATGTAGCTCAGTGGTAGAGCACCACCTTGACATGGTGGTGGTCGGTGGTTCGATCCCACTCGTGCCCACCATTGGATTTTTCTCGCATCTTTGACTATTCATGTTACACTTTTAAAATCGTATTGTTGAAGGAATTTGCTAATGCCCGTAATCACCCTGCCAGATGGCAGTCAACGTCAATATGACCATCCACTCACTGTTGCTGAAATTGCTGCCTCAATTGGAAAAGGCTTAGCCAAGGCCGCTTTGGCAGGGCGAGTTGATGATGAGGTTGTGGATACGTCTTATCTTGTTGCTAAGGATGCTAACCTCAGTATTATTACTGAAAAAGATGTTGAAGGTTTGGAAATTATTCGTCATTCTACCGCGCATTTATTAGCTCATGCTGTAAAACAATTATTCCCCAATGCGCAGGTTACTATTGGTCCTGTTATCGAAGATGGTTTTTATTATGATTTTGCCTTCGAGCGTTCTTTCACACCAGATGATTTAGTTGCTATCGAAGCGCGTATGCAAGTGTTAGCAGAAAAAGATATTCCCGTACATCGATTTACTTTGTCGCGTGATGAAGCGATAGATTTCTTTGTAAAACAAGGTGAAAAGTATAAAGCAGAAATTATTGCAGAAATTCCTAGTGATGAAATTTTATCATTATATCAACAAGATGATTTTACTGATTTATGCCGTGGTCCTCATACGCCAAGCACGGGTAAATTAAAAGCCTTTAAATTAACCAAATTAGCTGGCGCGTATTGGCGTGGTAATTCTGATAATGAAATGTTACAACGCATTTATGGCACTGCCTGGCCAGATAAAAAAGCATTGCAAGATTATTTGCATCGCATGGAAGAGGCAGAAAAACGTGATCACCGTAAAATTGCCAAACATTTAGATTTATTCCACACCCAAGAAGAAGCGCCAGGTATGATATTTTGGCATGGCAACGGTTGGATTATTTGGCAAGTGGTAGAACAATATATTCGCCAATTTACTCGGCAACAAGGCTACCAAGAAATTCGTACGCCACAAATTATTGATAAAAGTTTATGGCAACGCTCTGGGCATTGGGATAAATTCCGTGAAGATATGTTTGTCACAGACTCAGAAGAGCGTGAGTTTGTGGTTAAGCCGATGAGTTGTCCTGCCCATGTGCAAGTTTTTAATCAAGGTTTACGCAGTTATCGCGATTTACCCATTCGTTTTGCTGAATTTGGCTGTTGTCATCGTAATGAAGCATCAGGTACGTTACATGGTTTGATGCGGGTACGTAGTATGGTGCAAGATGATGGCCATATTTTTTGTATGGAAGATCAACTACTCGATGAAGCATCTCATTTTATCGATAGTATATTTGCCGTATATGCTGATTTTGGCTTTGATCCAAAAACGATTGAAATGAAGGTATCTACGCGCCCTGAAAAGCGTGTTGGTTCTGATGAGGTGTGGGACAAAGCAGAAAAATATCTAATGCAAGCATTAGATAGCAAAGGCTTACCCTGGAAATTAAGCCCGGGTGAGGGCGCGTTTTATGGGCCAAAAATTGAGTTTTCATTACGAGATTGTATTAATCGTGTTTGGCAATGTGGCACCTTACAGGTTGACTTTTCCATGCCATTACGGTTAGATGCTCAATATGTGGCTGCAGATGGTTCACGTCAAACGCCTATCATGTTACATCGTGCTATCTTAGGCTCTTTAGAGCGTTTTATTGGCATGTTAATTGAGCATTTTGCGGGTTCCTTCCCAGTTTGGTTGGCGCCAACGCAAGCAGTGATTATTACTATTACTGATAATCAACAAGATTATGCCAAAAAGGTTGAAAAAGCATTACAAGAGCAGGATTTCCGAGTTCATAGTGACTTGAGAAATGAAAAAATAGGTTTTAAAATTCGAGAACACACTATGCAACGTGTTCCGTATTTATTAGTAATTGGTGATCGCGAAGTACAATCGGAAACGGTAAGTGTTCGCACACGAGAAGGTATGGAGCTTGGTAGCTTGTCTATTGCTGATGTTATTGCGCGATTACAAGCCGATCTTGCACAGCGAGGTCGAGTTAGCTCTGTTGAATCTACTAAAATGGAGGGTTAAACAATAGTCGCAACCACGAATAGCAAAAAAACGCGTATTAATGATCAAATTAAAGCACGCGAGGTCCGATTAATTGGCGCTGATGGTGAACAAGTCGGTGTCGTTACGGTAGAGCAGGCTAAGCAAGCTGCATTAGCTGCTGCATTGGATTTGGTTGAAATTTCACCAGGATCTGAACCGCCTGTTTGTCGGATCATGGATTATGGTAAGTTTATATTTGATGTGCGTAAAAAACAGGCTGCCGCACGCAAAAAACAAAAACAAGCGCAGATTAAAGAAATTAAATTACGCCCAGCAACAGAAGAAGGCGATTTCCAAGTGAAATTACGTAGTATTATTCGCTTTTTGGAAGATGGTGATAAAGTAAAAATCACCATGCGCTTTCGTGGCCGCGAAATTGTTCACCATGAATTGGGTTTGGAATTAATGAAGCGCCTAGAGAAAGAGACAGAGATGATTGGCTTAGTAGAACAAGCTCCAAAGCTGGAAGGCAAGCAGATGATTATGGTGTTGGGGCCGAAGAAAAAGTAAGGCTGATTCTTTGTTCTAGCAGAATTTCTTACCTCCAGAATTCCCACCCCTCATCCTCGCCAGCTTACGCTGGCATATCCTTCTCCCACAAGGGGAGAAGGGTTATTGCAGATAGCTCGAAAGTGTGTACTCTCCCTCTCCCCTTGTGGGAGAGGGATATGCCAGCGTAAGCTGGCGAGGGTGAGGGGAAGAAGTCCGAAGGTAAGGAGCTATCTACAACTGCTCCGAAGCAAAATCCGCCAACCGCGATCGTTCCCCACGTTTTAACGTAATATGCCCACTGTGTGCCCATTCCTTAAATTTATCTACTACATTCGTCAACCCAGAAGTTGTTTCGGTTAAATAAGGCGTATCAATCTGCCCTAAATTACCGATACAAACAATTTTAGTCCCAGGGCCAGCGCGAGTAACTAATGTTTGTAATTGCTTCGCTGTTAAATTCTGCGCCTCATCAATAATGATATATTTATTTAAAAACGTTCTTCCGCGCATAAAATTTAACGAGCGTATTTTAATGCGATGTAATAACAAATCATTTGTTGCTGAGCGACCCCATTCACCACCCACATCGGTTTGTGTTAATACCTCTAAATTATCCATTAACGCACCCATCCAAGGTGTCATTTTCTCTTCTTCTGTACCTGGTAAAAAACCAATATCCTCACCAACAGGAATGGTTACACGGGTCATAATAATTTCCCGATAAATATTTTTTTCTATGGTTTGTACTAAGCCTGCTGCTAACGCTAACAATGTTTTACCAGTACCTGCCGTACCTATGATGCTAACAAAATCAATTTTTGGATCCATTAATAAATTCAGTGCAAAATTTTGTTCACGGTTACGTGCGAAAATTCCCCATACTGCGTGATGATTGCCTCTATAATCATTAGCAAGCTCAATAATTGCATTATTTTGTTGACACTCGCGCACAATGGCTTCAAAAGGCGGATCGGTATTATTAAATAAAGCCTGATTAGGACTTAAACTATTAATAATAGGCCCTGAAATTTTATAAAACGTATGGCCTTTTTCTTGCCACGACTCTAATGATTGTGAGTGGGTATCCCAAAAATTATCAGGTAACTCTAAAGTACCAGTGTAGAGTAAATCTAAATCATCTAATACTTTATCGTTATAATAATCTTCAGCAGAAATACCCAACATTGCTGCTTTAATGCGCATATTAATATCTTTAGAAACTAAAATAATTTGCAGTTCGGGGCGCTTTTCTACTAAAGCATGAGCGGCAATTAATATCGTGTTATCCGCTTTATCACCAGGCAGTTTACCGGGTAAAGTAGTAGGTAAAATTTCTGTCTGTAAAAATAATTTTCCTGTGGGTCTTAATTTTGCACTATCGTTTGCTGGATAATGAGGTATCAACAAACCAGCTTCGATTTGCGCCTGTGTAGAATCGACTAAAATTTCGTTTAAAAAGCGACTTGCCTGACGCGTATTGCGGGCAACTTCTGATAATCCTTTTTTACTGTTGTCTAACTCTTCGATAACAATCATCGGTAAGTAAACATCATGCTCTTGGAAGCGGAATAGGGCGGTTGGGTCGTGGATGAGTACATTAGTGTCAAGAACAAACAAACATTTCTTTGTGCGTGCGTCCCGAATCATATTTTGTCCTTTATTATGAATGTTGATGACTTCACCTCTCCCCTTGTGGGAGAGGTCGACCGCGTTTTTGCGCGGGCGGGTGAGGGGGGATCTCTCTACAAAGGAAGATAAATAGGTAATTACTATTTCTTGCTTCGTAGCTTTCCCCTCACCCTCGCAAGCGGCGCTTGCATTTCCCTCTCCTGCAAGGGGAGAGGGAAAGGAGCTAGTACTTTTTAAGTTTAGCTCAAACACGCCAGAATTTTGGCGACTTTGTCAAAAGTTTCTTGATATTCATTTTGCACCGCCGAATCGGCAACAATACCGCCGCCAGCCCAGAAATAGAGGTTATTTTGTTGGTGCAAGAGAGTGCGGATTGTAATATTAGTATCCATCGTGCCGTTGTAGTCTATATAGCCAATCGCTCCACAATAGACATGGCGTCTATGAGGTTCTAGCGACTCAATAATTTGCATGGCGCGGACTTTAGGGGCTCCGGTAATCGAACCGCCGGGAAACGCATTTCGTAATACATCGATAGCGTGGTAATTATCAGCCAGCTCACCAGTAACAGTACTAACCAAGTGATGAACTGCGGGGTAACTCTCAAGAGCAAATAGCTCAGGGACTTTAATGGAGCCTACACTGCAGGTTTTACCCAAATCATTGCGTAGCAGATCCACAATCATTAAATTTTCAGCGCGATCTTTTTCACTGTTAATTAATTCCGTTGCCAAAAGCGTATCTTCATCATTTGTTTTACCGCGCGGTCGAGTGCCTTTAATAGGTTTGGTAGTAACTGTTTTATCGACTACTTGGATAAATCGTTCAGGCGAAAAGGATAAAATCTCACTATCAGGATAATTTAAATAAGCAGAAAACGGTGCAGAATTGCGCTGACGTAGTTGTTTATATAATTCCCAGCAACTTCCTTCTATTGTCGTGTGAAAACGTTGTGCCAAATTGATTTGATAGCAATCGCCAGCCTTAATATGCTCTTGTACTTGATTAAAAGCTTGATGATAAGTTTGTTGTGTGAAATTTGATTGTATGAGTGAGGTAATGGAATAGGGTTCTCTATTTTTTTGATTATCATCTGGATTGCCACGTTGGCCTACGGCCTCTTCGCAATGACGTGGTATACCGTCATTGCGAGGAGGCCGTAGGCCAACGTGGCAATCCAGAACGTTATCTGGTAACTCTACATGACCCGCATGGATAAAATGCGCTACTTTTAACTCATGATCAACAATATAAGCCCAATCATACAATCCAACTAATAAATCAGCAAAATAAATATCATCCTGCCGCGGCTCTTCAGTAATAGTTTCAATATGATGCAGTAAATCATAACCAAATAATCCAATAGCACCTCCATGAAATGGCAAAGGAACTGGCGCTGTTACAGCAGGGTATTTAGCTAATTGTTCTTTTAAAATCAAAAAAGGATCATCATACGTAGCTACAACTTCATTTTTATAATATAAACGCGTTGTTTTGCCCTGTGTTTTTATGATCAAAAAAGGTGATGCTGTTAAAATATCATAACGACCAAAATGATTAAATGGTTGACAGCTATCTAAAAAAACAGCGTAAGGTAAATGACGTATTTTTTCAAATAGGATACTACTATCTTGATGATATTCTATCTGTTGATAGTGGCGTGCTGATACCGACATGGTTTATTTTCCATCCTCAATTAACAAACAGGCAGCTTGTTGACTCCCATTAACGCTTCTTAAATTAGGCACTGTTGTGGTACAACGTGGCATAACATAAGGACAACGTGTTCGAAATACACAGCCGCTTGGCGGATTAAGAGGCGAGGGTAACTCATCCGTTAATGATACGGGTGGTTTTTGTCGTTCTAAAACAGGATCAGGAACAGGTACCGCATTTAATAGCATCTGCGTATAAGGATGCATAGGATGATTAAAAATTTGTTCTTTATTACCTATCTCCATTACTTTGCCTAAATACATGACTAAAATTTTATCGCTAATATGTTTTGCCACGCATAAATTGTGCGTGATAAAAATCATTGATAAATTAAATTCTTGTTGTAGCGTTTGTAGTAAATTAATAATTTGTGCTTGAATCGATACATCAAGCGCGCTAACGGGCTCGTCACATATTAATAATTTGGGCTGAGTAATTAAGGCTCTGGCGATACCGATACGCTGACATTGTCCGCCTGAAAATTCATGAGGATAGCGTAAACGTTGTTCTGCTGATAATCCTACTTTTTGCATAATATGGATAACACGTTCTTGACGTTGAGCGTTAGATAATTCAGGCATAATATATCGCAAAGGCTCAGCAATAATTTCACCAACAGGAATTCTAGGGTTTAATGAGTTTAAGGGATCTTGGAAGATCATTTGACGTTCTTTACATAACGTTTGATGTTGTTTGAGATTGTAATTCGTAATATCTTGTTGTTGCCAAATGATATGTCCTGCACTCACTGGTGTTAACCCAATTAAAGCGCGTGCTAAAGTGGATTTACCACAACCGGATTCGCCAACAATGGCTAGTGTTTCGCCCTTATTCAAATGGAAGCTAACATTATTTACCGCGGTTAAATAAGGCGTTTTTTGCCAAGGAAAATCAGTTTTAAGCGCAAAAGTGACTGCAAGATCATTGACTGATAATAATTGATTAGTTGCGTTCACGTTGGTATTCCTCAGGTTCTAGGCAAGCGCTTTGTTGATGCGTTCCTACCTTGCGTAAAGAAATAGGTGTCGTAGCGCAATAATCTACTGCATATTGGCAGCGTGGAGAAAAGGGACAACCCGCAATTGGTAATAATAAATTGGGTAAACTGCCGGGTATAGTACGCAATATTGCTTTATCGTCATTTAATAAAGGAATTGCTGCTAATAATCCACGCGTATACGGATGGCGGGGGGCATCAAATAAGGAATTAACATCGGCATATTCCATTAATTGTCCGGCATATAATACAGCAACGGTGTCACAATGCCCAGCAACGACGGCTAAATCATGAGTGATTAATAATAAAGCCATACCAAACTCTTGTTGCAACTCGCGTAATAATTGCATAATTTGTGCTTGCACACTGACATCAAGTGCCGTGGTTGGTTCATCGGCAATAATTAATTGTGGATGACAAAGTAATGCCATCGCAATTAAAACGCGTTGGCGCATACCACCGGATAATTCATGCGGGTATAATCGAAATCGTTTTTTAGCCTCAGGAATTTTTACCGCATCAAGCATGTGTAATGCCTGTTGCTCAGCGGATTTATAACTTAAACCTTGATGTGCAACTAAAACTTCGGTTAGTTGGGTTGCAATGGTTAAATACGGATTGAGTGCACTTAATGGATCTTGAAAGACCATGCTGATATGCTTACCGCGCAATCGATTGATTTCTTTTGTTGGTAAAGTGATCAAATCCTGATTTTCAAATATAATTTGACCTTGCGTGCGAGCATTATCAGGCAATAAACCCATAATAGCTAAGGCTAATTGCGTTTTACCAGATCCCGATTCACCAACTACTCCTAATGTTTTACCTGCTTCTAAAGATAAGCTGACATCCCGTAACGCATGTACGGTGCCATGTTGAGTTAAAAAATCGACGTAAAGGTTGTTAATATTAAGCATTATTTATGTGATATGGATCCTTGTATCCCAGTTCTTGCAACAAGCTAATTTCTAATGGTTCCATTTCCTGTGCTTGTGCGTCGGTTATATGATCATAGCCTATCAAGTGTAAGCAACCATGGATTACCATATGTGCCCAATGAGCATCTAATGGCTTACCTTGATTTACAGCTTCTTGCCGAATAATATCAGCACAAATGATGATATCACCTAATAAGGGTAATTCAATCCCTGGTGGGTTAACAAATGGGAAAGAAAGCACATTGGTAGGGCCTGATTTTTTACGGTAGGTTTCATTTAATGACGTCATTTCACTAATATCAACAATACGAATCGTTAATTCAGCGGGAAGATGATGTAAATGATTCAGTGTAATGGTAACCCATTGCTCAAATTGTTTTTGTGTAGGTATGTCATCGGCTGCTATGGCAACTTGCAAATCCAGTTCAATTTCCTTCATTTATCATTCTCACGGGCTTTGTCGTAAGCTTGTACAATTTTCTTGACTAAGGGATGACGTACTACATCGTGAGCGTCAAAGAAAGTAAAGCTAATGCCAGGAATGTCTTTTAATACATCTCTTGCATGCTGCAAACCTGATTGCTTTCCTTTAGGTAAGTCAATTTGGGTCATATCGCCAGTGATAACAGCTTTCGAATGAAAACCAATGCGGGTTAAAAACATTTTCATTTGATCAGGGGTCGTGTTTTGGCTTTCATCTAAAATGATGAAGGCATCATTTAAGGTACGACCACGCATAAACGCGAGTGGAGCAACTTCGATAATTTGCCGCTCCATTAACTTCGTAACACGTTCAAAACCTAACATATCATACAGCGCATCATACAATGGGCGTAAGTAAGGATCGACTTTTTGTGCTAAATCGCCCGGTAAAAATCCCAAATGCTCACCTGCCTCAACGGCTGGGCGTACTAGCATAATCCTACGTACTTTATCTTGCTCTAAGGCTTGCACGGCACAAGCCACTGCTAAATAGGTTTTGCCAGTTCCAGCAGGGCCAATGCCAAAGCTAATATCATGGCTTTGAATAGCATAAAGATAATTTTGTTGATGCTCGCCTTTAGGTTGCACTAACGCATGCCGGGTTTTAATTCCCATCGGTGTGACGTTATCTTCTGGGTGGGACGCCAGTCTTTCCAGGCTCAAATGGACATTATGAGAGGAAATATTACCGTCATTATAAGCTTGCTCATAGAGCTCTTTCAATAAACGTGTTGCAACATGGGTTGCTTTTTTGTCGCCTACCACTTGAAACGCTTCCCCACGATTGTGTATACGGACTTGCAGTTGTTTTTCAATAAAACGTAAATGCTCGTCACATTCACCACACACCGCGGCAAGCCGGTGGTTATCGGTTGGAACAAGCATAAAATGCTCAATATGCGGTTTGGTGTTCAATTAGGCTTTTTACTCCTGGGCGATAATTAATGGGTTCTCCTACTTTGATCATACTGCGAATTTATGAGGGGGGGAAGGGGGAAATTTATAAGTCTTGCGACGCATTCAGCCTTCCCCATCCTTGGAATTTAATTTAAAACGCGCCACATCGTCATCCCCGCTTTCGCGAGGATGACGATGTGGCTAGAGTTTCTGGGAATTAGGTGTGGGGCTTTAGTTATGCTTTTCATTGACAGCATTGCCTGAATAAGGTGATGATAGAGCTTCTTCCAAAATCATAATTAATAATAAATAAATTCTATGATCATGAGGAAGTGACTCATGCGAAATAATTCGAATTCAAACATAAATAATACATTACTATCTTATTGCAAAGACATTAAAGAGATTTGCGATCCCTTATTTCAAAATTTTGGACTGGCTCATTTAAATTACATAAAAGTATTCAATGATGGCGGTGTGATTTATCTTTGTAATAATTACGAGTGGTTAGAACATTATCTAAAAAAGGTTTATCCATTAATAGGTGCATTTGAGCAGGATAAAAATCTTTTGGATTTAAGTTATGTATTATGGTCAGGGTTAACTGATGATCAAATACTTGTTGATACTCGAGAGATTTTCCATATCTATCACGGTATAACCTTTATAGAAAAGGTAGATGATGGTCATGAATTTTATAATTTAGGCTCTACTATCACCAATCCCGCAATAATAAATAATTTTATTAATAATCTGGATTTTTTTAAAGGAATTGCTGCTTGTTTTCGTGAAAAGTCTACAGGATTAATAAAGAAAATATCACCCAATAAATTATATTTCAACAATATTGCTCATAAGATAACCGAAGAGCAACTTTTAAATGAACAAAAAACCCTATTAAAACGATTTGAGTTGGGCCCAAAATATAATAATGCGTATTTGACTTCGAAAGAGCTGGCTTGTATGAAATGGCTAGTATTCGGCAAAACAGCAATGGATATTGCACAAATCCAAAGTTGTGCGGTAAGAACCGTCGAAACTCACATAGAGAATATAAAACATAAGCTCAATTGTTATAAACAATGTAGTTTAGGGTATCTTGTTGCCAAACTTGGTATCGATAAATCGTGGGAAAAGGAGTAATTGGTCGTTTAAAAAGTCATTTAGTATGGAAAATTACGGATTTCTTTTTAGAGTAGCATTATTTATCCTATCTAGACCTAATAGAAAAAAGGATGAATTATTATGTTACCGGAAATACAAAATGCTGTTAATCAGTCTTTATTACAATGTTTTATACAAGCCCCATTGCAAAATCAAAAACTGAGCGATCGTTTTTTTAGCCAACAAGCCCAAAAATTAACGGGTATTAATTGTTGTGATGTTGAACAAATTGCAAGAAATTACTCACAAATGGTTTCCACAAATTGTGATCTGTGTGTTGATGAGAAGACAAAAGGTCAGGATATTGGCTGGTGGGCTGAGCAGTTTTTAACGGTACATGTTCGTTTTTTACTTGAAATGATTGCAAAATTATCACGTACAGACACACGTGAAGTTTTTCCAGTTGGTTTTAATAAGGATCAAGTCCTTGCTTATTTAAAAGAAGAACTTTGCATTGCTGTGCAAACAGCACGCTTAGAAGTTTCGAGAAAAGCATTAATTAAACCCAATATGTCTTCTCAGGCTTTTGCCAAAGCGCTTAAGGCTCATACTAGTAAGGTTTACAGCGCAATTACTGCACTTTCACCAAATTCTGATGAATTTTTATGTTTATATACTGGACATGAAACTCACGCTGTATATGTTAATTGGACTGCTAGGGATGGTGGGCTCCATGCTAGTTTATGCAATTTGGGTGATGGCATTTCCAATTATCACTACACCACGCCAGGGCAACCGGTTTACACGCTAGATGTAGAATCAAGTAATCCCTTTGCGCCGTTACAGGCACTGGATTATTGTAACAATTTAACTCTTGCTCCTTTTTTATCTGCTGCAAAAGCGTTCCCACTAATTTATCAAGCAAAAGGCGCTCAATATACTTTGAGCGAACCAGGAGAAATTGCCCAAACGCATGGTAACTGTGTAGGGAAAAATTATTTATTAGGTATGAGACAACGCTTTCTTACCCAAACAGGAAATGATGCTCTTTATCGGTGGTTGTATTTGCGCGAAATACAAGTGGCTTTAGGAGCTTATTCTGTGAATATCCAACTACAAGCAAACCTCTGTATAACACCCCAAGGTGCGACACAAATTGCAAATGCGGTGATCTCAAGTCAGGCATCGTTTAATACTGTTGATCGTCCACGCATAGAAATGATATTGACAAGAACAGTACCAGCATGTGTTCCAACCACTGCAACCTATCGGCCATCAACTACGCCAGCTAGAACTGTGGTACGTGCTCCACAAGAAACCTATCTTGGGTTTGTGCTACCAGAAACTCCAGCTGTAAATAGAGGTAGGGTAGCAGACTATAGAATAGCATCTACATCACCATCCTCACCAATGTTTACAAACCGACATAGATAGCTGTATTCCCCCTCTCCCCTTGCGGGAGAGGGATATGCAAGCGCAGCTTGCGAGGGTGAGGGGAAGCTATGAAGAAAGAAATAGTAATTGCTTATTTATCTTTCTGCGTAGAGAGATCCACCCCTCACCCGCCCACGCTAAAGCGCGGTCGACCTCTCCCACAAAGGGGAGAGGTGCGAGCAGGCTGATCTTTAAAGTGAAACTGTTTTATCCCATCTCCCAACATCCTTGCTGTGACATCCCCACTATGCTAAGCTACGCCAGGCTTGGCGGAACCATTTAATTATTGAAGGAGGATACCTTGAAAACCCCTGCATTGTTAGCGTTAGAAGAGGGAAGTATTTTTCGAGGTTATTCTATTGGTCAATTAGGTACTACTGTCGGAGAGGTGGTTTTTAATACCGCCATGACAGGTTATCAAGAAATGTTAACCGATCCATCCTATTGCCAACAAATTATAACTCTCACCCATCCTCATATCGGTAATGTTGGTACTAATCCTGAAGATGTAGAATCGCGAATGGTTTTTGCTGCGGGGTTGGTGATACGTGATTTATCTGCAACGATGAGTAATTGGCGCGGCAAGCAACCATTAGGTGACTATTTAAAAGAAAATAATACAGTTGGTATTGCCGGCATTGATACTCGCCGCTTAACCCGCATTTTACGAGAAAAGGGCGCGCAACGCGGTTGTATTATGGCGGGCGATATCGATGAAAAGCGCGCTATTGCACTAGCTCAAGAATTTCCCGATTTAAACGGTAAAGATTTAGCCAAAGTAGTTTCCTGTGAAAAAGCATATCAATGGACAAAACCAACTTGGCACAATATCAATATTCCTGTGCGTGAAAAATTAACAGGAAGTTATAAAGTCATCGCTTATGATTTTGGAGTAAAATCAAACATATTATCCATGTTAGTTGATAGAGGTTGTGAGGTAACGGTTGTGCCTGCCATGACCCCAGCACAAGATGTGTTATCGATGAAACCGGATGGTATCCTTCTTTCCAATGGTCCTGGTGATCCTGCAGCATGCGATTATGCTATTGCCACTATTCAACAATTTTTAACCACCGATATTCCACTTTTTGGTATTTGTTTAGGTCATCAATTATTAGGATTAGCCATGGGCGCCAAAACAATTAAAATGAAATTTGGTCATCATGGTGCTAACCATCCTGTTAAAGATTTAATTTCACAACAAGTTATGATTACCAGTCAAAATCACGGGTTTGCTGTAGATGAAGCAACATTGCCATCCAGTTTACAAGCAACGCACCGTTCGTTATTTGATGGTTCATTACAAGGTATTAAGCATCGCACCAAACCTGCTTTTAGTTTTCAAGGTCATCCTGAGGCAAGCCCTGGTTCGCATGACATTGGGGGATTATTTGACCAATTTGTTGCGATGATGAGAGGGTAAGAGAAAAACCATGCCAAAACGTACAGATATAAAAAGTATTTTAATTCTCGGTGCAGGCCCTATTGTTATTGGCCAAGCCTGTGAATTTGATTATTCCGGTGTTCAAGCCTGTCAGGCATTGCGAGCAGAAGGCTATCGCATTATTCTGGTTAACTCTAACCCTGCAACAATAATGACAGATCCCCTATTAGCTGATGCAACCTATATTGAACCTGTGTCATGGCAAATTGTTGAACAAATTATTGCCAAAGAAAAACCGGATGCATTATTACCCACTATGGGTGGACAAACTGCATTAAATTGCGCGTTGGATTTAGCAAAACATGGTGTATTAGCGAAATATAATGTAGAGCTTATCGGTGCTTCGCGTGAGGCAATTGATAAAGCAGAGGATCGCGAAAAATTCCGCCAAGCGATGAAACGCATTGGTCTTGCTGTACCACGCTCTGCTATTGCTCACAGCATGGAAGAGGCTTTACAAGTACAAGCTAGCCTTGGTTATCCTGCTATTATCCGTCCTTCTTTTACGCTGGGTGGAACAGGCGGTGGTATTGCCTATAATCGTGAAGAGTTTATTGAAATTTGCACACACGGCTTTGATTTATCACCAACCCATGAATTATTAATTGAAGAATCCGTGATTGGTTGGAAAGAATTTGAAATGGAAGTGGTGCGAGATAAAAAAGATAATTGCATCATTATCTGTTCAATTGAAAATATTGATCCTATGGGCGTTCACACGGGTGATTCTATCACTGTTGCGCCTGCGCAAACTTTAACAGATAAAGAATACCAATTTTTACGTGATGCCTCGATTGCTGTGCTACGTGAAATTGGTGTGGAAACAGGCGGATCAAACGTACAATTTGGTATTTGCCCAGAAACAGGGCGCGTTGTCGTCATTGAAATGAACCCACGTGTTTCACGCTCCTCTGCATTAGCATCAAAAGCAACCGGATTTCCTATCGCTAAAGTGGCTGCAAAATTAGCTGTTGGTTATACATTAGATGAATTAAAAAATGAAATTACAGGTGGTGTTACTCCAGCATCATTTGAACCGAGCATCGATTATATTGTTACCAAAATTCCTCGTTTTAACTTTGAAAAATTCCCGCAAGCCGATAAACGTTTAACTACACAAATGAAATCAGTGGGCGAAGTGATGGCAATGGGGCGTACTTTTCAAGAATCATTGCAAAAAGCGTTACGCGGTTTGGAGATTGGCGTACATGGTCTTGAGCCACGTTTAAATCCTGCTGAGGTGAGTGATCTCCACGATATGTTACACACCGAATTACGTGTACCGAGTGCTGATCGTTTATGGTATATCGGTGACGCGTTTCGCGCTAATATTTCTTTAGATGAAATTTATGAGTGGACTAAAATCGACCCGTGGTTTTTATCGCAAATCGCTGATTTAATTGCCAGTGAAAAAGAAATTGCCAACACCTCATTAGCAACACTAACAAAAGAACAATTTTGGCAGTACAAACGACAAGGTTTTTCTGACATTCGATTAGCACAATTGCTGAATGAAAGTGAGCAAGTTGTACGTAAAAAACGTTGGGATTTACAGATTCATCCTGTCTATAAACGCGTTGATACCTGTGCAGCGGAATTTGCAACTAATACAGCATATTTATATTCCACTTATGAAGAAGAATGCGAAGCCAATCCATCACAACGTGAAAAAATTATGGTGCTAGGTGGTGGACCTAATCGCATTGGACAAGGTATTGAATTTGATTATTGTTGCGTACATGCTGCGCTTGCTATGCGTCAATCTGGTTATGAAACCATTATGGTTAATTGTAATCCAGAAACAGTTTCTACAGATTATGATGTTTCTGACCGTTTATATTTCGAACCATTAACCTTAGAAGATGTGTTAGAAATTGTTGCTATCGAAAAACCCAAAGGTGTTATTGTGCAATTTGGTGGGCAAACACCATTAAAATTAGCACGTGATTTGGAAGCCGCTGGTGTGCCTATTATTGGTACGAATCCAGATGCCATAGACAGAGCAGAAAATCGTGAGCGCTTTAGTCAAGTTATTGAAAAATTAAAATTACGCCAGCCGCCAAATGGTACCGCAATTACTTTAGAGGATGGTTTAAAACAAGCCAATTTATTAGGTTATCCTTTGGTTGTTCGTCCATCTTATGTACTAGGTGGTCGTGCTATGGAAATTGTTTATAATGACAATGAATTACGTCATTATTGGCAAACAGCGGTCAGTGTATCCAATAATTCCCCCGTCTTATTAGATCGCTTTTTAGATGATGCGATTGAAATTGATGTGGATATTATTTCTGATGGTCATCATACGGTAATTGGCGGCATCATGGAGCATATTGAGCAAGCAGGTGTGCACTCGGGTGACTCCTCTTGTTCGTTACCGCCTTATAGTCTTTCCAAAATCATTCAACAGCAATTAGCAGAACAAATGGACGCACTTGCCAAAGAGCTTGGCGTTATTGGGTTAATGAATGCACAATTTGCCATTCAGCAGGGTAATATTTATGTATTAGAAGTGAACCCACGTGCTTCTCGTACTATACCGTTTGTTTCTAAAGCCACCAATGTACCTTTGGCAAAAATAGCTGCAAAATGTATGGTGGGAATTTCACTGGCAGAACAAGGGGTGCGTGATATTGTGCCAGCCAGCAATTTTGCTGTAAAAGTATCAGTGTTTCCATTTGGTAAATTCTTGGGAGTGGATCCTATTTTGGGTCCTGAGATGAAATCCACTGGTGAGGTTATGGGATTTGGTGAAACGTTTGCCCAAGCGTTTGCGCGCGCGCAGTGGGGCGCTGGTGTGCGTTTTAACAAAAATGGCTGCCTATTTGTGAGTGTGCGTGATGCAGATAAAGCGCGTATGATCCCAATTGTTGCAGCATTTATTGAGCATGGTTTTCGGGTTGTGGCAACAGGTGGTACATGTGAGGCGTTGGCACAGGCAGGACTGCATTGTGTGCCTGTCAATAAAGTAAGACAAGGTCGTCCTCATATTGTCGATATGATTAAAAATGACGAGATTGATTTTATTATCAACACCACTGAAGGCAAGCAGGCCATTGCAGACTCTTACACCATTCGTCGCAATGCTTTGCAACATAAAGTAAACTATACAACGACCCTTGCAGGTGCATGGGCTGTAGCACAAGTTCTAGAACATGGTGAAAGCCAGGAAATTACTTGTTTACAACAACTCCATCATAAACTACCCATTGCATAAAAAAAGGTAAGAAAATGATTCAAAAAATTCCAATGACCGTTGCTGGGGCAAAAGCACTAGAAGAAGAATTGCATCAATTAAAAAAAGAGGCAAGACCACAAGTCATTCAAGCCATCGCTGAGGCGCGAGCTCACGGCGATTTAAAAGAAAATGCTGAATACCACGAGGCTCGTCGGCAACAGAGCTTTATAGAGGGCCGTATTCAAGAGCTTGAGGGCAAATTATCTCACGCTCAGATTATTGATGTTACCTCGCTGGAAAATTTAGGTAAGGTTGTTTTTGGCTCTACCGTGGTTCTTTATAACCTCGCTACTGAAGAAGAGGTTATTTACCAAATCGTTGGTGAAGATGAGGCAGATATAAAATTAAATAAGATTTCTTTTACTTCACCGATTGCCAGAGCGTTAATTGGTAAAGTGGTAGATGCAGTGGTAGAAGTGCATGCACCCAGTGGTGTTATTGAATATGAAATTGTTGCCGTTAGGCTTGAGTAGGTATAAATCAAAAATTTTTCAACAGGTTAGCAATTATTCACGTAACAACCAATAGGTGAATTGCGTCTTGTATGTAATTGATTATTGTCATCAAATCGTAACATTTTACCGCTATTTTTTAATAATTTTTATTAATAGGGTGTGTATTTTTAGAAAAATTTGTGTTAGACTACCAACGTTAAATTACAACCAGCTTTTTGGAGATAGTTATGGCGCCTTATATCATTCTTGTAAATTCAGCAACATATAGTCGTTTAGCAAGCGGTGAGCATGCAGCTAGTTTTGAACAAGTCGACTTGGCTAGGCTTCAGTTTCCTACAGAAGAATTAGAAGCAGCTGCTAGTGGCGACGTATTAGGGGAATTATTAAGACAAGGTGATGAGAAGGAAGGTACGCAGTCTGGTTATCTTGAGTCACAATCCGGTTATGTACTACATTTAACTGAGGACTTATCTAAGTGGTTAATTCTCAACAAAATCGTTGCTGAGGGTGCTCTTAGTGAGGGTGCATACAAACTTTCTGCAAATGTGACAGATGGAAAAGTTGATGTTGAGGCGTTATCTGATAAGGACTTGCTAGAAGGATTACAAAAATTTAACCAAGCAATATTGGCTTGGAAACAACAACAACTGCAACAGCAACAGCAGCCAGCTCCAACTTCAGCGTTACCGCTAGATGTTAGTAGTAGCTTAGGCGGTGCAAGTGCATCAGGTGCTCCAGCCCCAGTGCAGCAGCTAGCTCCAGCATCAGCTGCAGCTGCAAGTTTATCGGGTGGTAATCTTGCTAGCCTCTTAACTGGAGGCGACGAACTCGAATCAACTCCTGAAGACACTCCAGTAATTTACTTCGTAACAAAACAGCAAATTAGTGCTATTAATGCGTTAAAGACTACAGAAGAAAAGCCTCTTATAAACGAGGTTCTTCATGTAATCCAATTTGATTTAGCTAAATTTACAGCAGAAGCTGAACATGGTGGCGGCGATATTAAAGCGGCTTTTTTGGCGTTGCTAGCTAATCTACAAGCTAACAGGCCGCAGGTATTTCCTTTGTTTGAGCTGACAGATGAGCTTGTCGCATTCTTTAAGACTAAAGATATAAGTTTTACAGCAGAGGCACCAAGTTCGCCAACGATTTTGAGTATGTGTCATGATGCTTTTGCTGAGGCTCCTGTACCTGTACTTGACGAGATGTCGCAAGACGCTTTTATAGATGCTATAAACGTGCACAAAGAGCGATATACTACTTTAGGAGATTTGAATGGGGTCGTTGCTGATGATAACGAGGACGATGCTCACACACCTCCAGTAGCAGAAAAACATCCTATAATCACGGCAAAAGCTGGGAATTTCACAGCGCATGACATTGGTGCAGATCATGACGAGACAGTTGATGCTAGTGTAGCGTCAAGCTCAGCTCCAAAACCAGCTCCAAGTTCCGCTCCGGCTCCAGCGTCAAGCTTAGCTCCTCCAGTGCAGCAGCTAGTTCCAAGCCTCGTTCCGGTTCAAAAACCAGTAGCAGCTACAGGGTTACCGCTAGGTGGCAGTAGTGACTTAGGCGGCGCAAGTGCATCAAGTGCTCCAGCTCCAAAACCAGCTCCAAGCCTCGTTCCGGTTCAAAAACCAGTACCAGCTACAGGGTTACCGCTAGGTGGTAGTGGTGACTTAAGCGGCGCAAGTGCATCAAGTGTTCCAGCCGCAGGTCGAAAACCAGTACCAGCTACAGAGTTACCGCTAGGTGGTGGTAGTGGCTTAGGCGGCGCAAGTGCATCAAGTGTTCCAGCTCCAGGTCGAAAACCAGTACCAACTACAACGTTACCGCTAGGTGGTGGTAGTGACTTTGGTGGCATAACTGCACCACGTTTTGCAGATCCAACAGCGCCAACAGCTGCAGTGGGTTTACCTTCAGTTGAGCAGATCGCTACTTGGGCTGCTGCTGCAACTACACGAGAACATATGCGTGTTTATAGAGAATATAAATACACCTCTAGTGCGCATGTTACTAACCCTACGAATGACGCTCCAACGGCGTTACTGGAAGAGCAATATCAAAATATGCTCAGAAGCCGCTATCATGCATTACACCTCGGGTTATTAAAGAGAGCAGGTATAGTTCATTTAGATAGTACTCCTGAGACTATTCTTCATCACATAAATGGTCTACCGATCGATCCAGCTGCCTATACTCCAACAAAAGATGAAAAAGAGAAATATATTAAGGTCTTCTTAGAATTCTTTTTCACAAATCGTGTTATTAATCCAAATGCAGAAGAAGGTACAGCAGATTTTGCGTTTAACCTTAATGCACAAGCATTTTTGATCGGTGCACTAGATGCTGGAATAAAAGCGGATGCTGCAGCAGTAAACTTTACTAGTAGTGAGTCATCAGCTGCACCTAGTACAACACTGCCGGTTTTATCACAGTTTTTAACAGATACAAATCTTCTTTTCCGCAATCGTATTTTCAATAGACGTAGTATGGGTGATACAACATCCATCCAAATAGTAGCTAGATATTTAGCACAAGTCTGTCCTGCAACAGAAGAGATAATTAGTAAGCAATACCTTAATCCTGGATCAACTCGTGTGCCTTATCTTAAAGGGAAAAGCATTTACATTGTGGCAGAGAAAGATGGTGTTACAGCGACATGGTTATCATCTGAAGCTAAACGTACTCAAAATGCAGATGCGACTTTACGATTAACTCCTCGGGCTTTTGCAAAGCTTGAATTTGAAGCGCCTTTTGTATATAGCGATATGACAGCAACGATTTATGTTGCTCCAGAAGCTGTTACTGCTACTAGCGATGCTCCATCAGCTCCAGTAACTGGAAGAATGGTAACAATTCCGAAGTCTTTAGGTTGGCAGTTGAATGACCATTTTAATAGAAATACTACAGATTTAGGTCCTGATGAGCATAAAACGCAATATTTTAAAAATGTAATGGATTATTTTGTAGGTGAAGGTCAAGGCATAAATAGGGCGCATCTAGAAAGAGATGCCATTGCTTTTGTTAGTTATCTCTTAAAGCAAGCAATTCCTGTTAATGATTACTCTCAACAACAACGAGCAGATGGTTCTTGGCCGCAAACTTCTCATTTCCTTACCACTAGCAGTCCAGGGATTTTTTGGCGTGGTGGTGTACCAGGAACTATAAGTGCTAGACGATTCACTCAAGTGGTTGAGTTTATGGAGACCAACTTCGAATGTGTTCTGGGATTAACATCAGCTTTTAGAGAGGTAAACTCTCCTGCAAAAGGCGATCCAGCATTTAGCCGTCATGGTAATAAGAAGGGAGTGGAATTCAAGTTCAGTAAGGTAGTTAGTGACTTAGGTCTTCCTCCACAATCTTACCCTGTGAAAACAGAATTTAGTGTTAAAACAGGTCAAATGGTTCGGGTTGGTCGCCTGACAAGTGACCCTGTGACTGCATTAATGTATTTCTCACCTGCAGCTAAGAATGGGGTGGCAAAATACGTGGATGTAGCTGGAGAAGCGATTCTAGGTGAGCATGACGATGCTCGAAATGGCACAGAATATACTGGTAATGCACCTCTAGTAGCTGCACGTAGTTATAAAATGCTTGAGAGTGCATTTAAAGAGGACTTAGATGTCAGTTCTCTTAGTGGTAAGCGCAGATATTTTGACCGGGTTGTGCATTATTTTAATCCAGACCACCATCATGATAATTACCATGAAACGTTGAAACAGGAAGCAAGACATTTCATAAGAGGGTTAGCACTTTCCACACAAGCAGAAGCATCAAACTTTGCTCGTGCTCAACGCTATTCGCGCAATGTGCCTACATTTGATGAGGGTACAAGTTCTGGTTTAACAAAGTCTTTTGAAGAATTGTTGCTTCACTTTGCTTACCATGAAATGTTTGGAGATCTGCAAATTGCGATTACAGCTGCAGATTTGGCGAATCAGGTTGTTGTAGATGGCGCTACTCCTAGGAATGTAAAACCAGCGATTATTGCTGTTCAAACTTTCAAGGGCGATACTGTAGATGCGCCAGATCAACAAGTGACTTTAGAAGTAGGGCATAGAATAACCATTAGACAATATGCAGAAGCTGTTGCTAATACAGCTTTAACTCATGTTGTCGGTAAAGGTGCGACTTTCTTCAGTGAATATAGACAAAGAGGCTTCTTCGGCGGCAGTCCTTCCCAGCGTTATCTGACAAATGCTTCTCGGGATATGAATGTCCAATATACTCCTGAAACCGCGGGTGTTCCATCCACGATTGGAGAGGCGCCACCAACGGTCCAAGCTAGAGTCCATTTTGGAATGCGCAGAACAGTAGGATCAACTAGTTGATCCTAAATAGGAATTCGAATAATTATGGCTACTTAAATTGAGTCTTACACTAATTAAGTAGTCATGATGTTCGAAAGCCGTTGACCATTCTTCTAAATCCCGTGGTTTTTACTACGGGATTATTCTTTCTCAATCATATATCCCACACCGCGTACGGTACGAATTACTCGCTCACCTATTTTTTTACGCAGATTATGTATATGCACTTCCAACGCATTACTATCCATTTCTTGATTCCAACCATAAAGACTTTGACATAACTGCTCGCGTGATAAAACACGGCCTGTACCTTCTAATAATTTTTTTAATAATAAAAATTCTTTAGGAGGCATTTCCACTTTCTCACCATTTTTAGAAACGGTATACGTTGCAGGATTTAACGTCACAGAACCGCAAGATAATAAAGGCATCGCATAACCAATGTTACGCCGTTGTAACGCACGCAATCGGGCGGAAAGCTCTCGTACATCAAAAGGTTTTAGCAGGCAATCATCAGCACCATGATCAAGAATATTAATGCGTGCCTCAATATTATACTGGTCGGTTAGCATAATTATCGGTACATTATTATTATTGGTGCGTAACTCGGTTATTAATTCAAGAGGATTTATTTTTGTGAGGTTATCATCAATAATAAGGCAATCAAATTTGGTTTCCTCTAAAGCAATGCAAATGCTCCAACCATCTTTTAGCCATTCGGTATGGTAATGTTGTTGATGTAATCCATCGCAAATACTTTTCGCCAATGTCTCGTTATTTTCCGCAAGTAGAATCAGCATTACTATTTCTCAAAAATAAAAGTTTTCTTAATAATAGCTTAATATTTAAATCTCTGGTGAACAACTAGAATATCTTTTATCTACTCATAAGCTATGGCATAATTCCCACTTTGTGTTAGTGGTCTTGTCGTTAGGACAGGGTAAATCGCTTGACAAAGTGTCACTATTCCTGCCAGAATAGCACATCCTTTTGGATATTAACTATTGGCGCTACTAGTTGAGGAACTTTCATATTATGACGCTACTTGCTAAAAATTTAAGTTTATTGATTGATGAAAACAACATGACAGTTGCCGGTTTAGCGCGTGAAGTGGGTATTAGCCAGCCTGTGATGCATCGCATTGTTGCTGGTCAAATTGACAATCCTAAGGTTCAAACTTTATTGAAGTTATCACGTTATTTTCGCATTCCTGTTCATATTTTAATGACACAACAGTTAGATGATGCTGCTGGAAAACAACGTCAGAAAGAAGGCGGGGAAGAAATTCGAGCAATCGCTGATGTTCCTGTATTAACCTTGCAACAAGCGTTACAAGTTCCAAAGAATCTTAATCAACCATTTGCTAGCTCGATTCCAACTGATTTAACCATGTATCATCAGTTGTTTGCTATTAAATTACATGATGATTCTATGGCACCTATGTTTCAACCGCATGCTACAGCTATTTTTAGCGCTGCTTTACCAGCAGATGACGGACGGCATGTACTTGTTAAAATAGATGGCCACCAATTACCTATATTGCGCCAATTGGCAGTTGAAAACGGTCAAATTCGTTTGAAAGCAAATAATAAGAATTTTGATACGATTAACCTGAAAAATATGCCGCAGGTATTGGGTGTATTAGTTCGTACCACAATGGATGTGGTATAAATGTCCTTCCCTCTCCTACCTTGTGGGAGAGGGTAAAGTTTGTCAGCAGGATATTGCAACTGTAAAAATCAAAAGGAATTGCAGCAATGACTCCATCCAATTCCGCACCAACCATTAATATTCTTCAACTCGCCTCACTAAAACAACAATTATTATCGCCGCGCGTGCGAGACGCCCATAAAGGTCTCTATGGTCACGTACTCATTCTTGGTGGCGACTATGGGATGGCTGGCGCTCCTTTATTAGCAGGTTATGCTGGATTACGCATAGGGGTGGGCAAGGTAAGTATTTTAACGCGAGAAGAACATACCGGATTTATTACTGGCAAACGTCCTGAATTAATGTGCCATGGAGATTCGCATCCAACCGAAATAAGAGCATTAATAGCTAAAGCGACAACGCTTGTTGTAGGCCCTGGTTTAGGTCAAACGTCATGGGCACAACACTTATTGTCTTGTGCTTTAAGTAGTGGTTTGCCGTGTGTTGTTGATGCCGACGCACTAAATTTACTCGCTCAACATCCGCAAAAATTAGCGAATGCTATTTTAACACCCCATGTTGGTGAGGCAGCACGTCTTTTACAAACAACCACACAAAAAATTCAAGCAGCTAGAACTAACAGCGTGATTGCGTTACAAGATCAATACGGCGGTGTAGTTGTTCTTAAAGGCGCAAATAGTTTAATTTGCTCAGAGCAAACTCAAGTTAACCAATGTCAACAAGGCAACCCTGGAATGGCCAGCCCAGGTATGGGCGATGTACTAAGCGGAGTAATAGGGGGTTTATTAGCACAAGGCTTGTCTTTATCCGACAGCGCTGCGTTAGGAGTGTGTCTACATGCCACCGCAGGCGACTTAGCTGCCACACAAGGCGGTGAGAGAGGTCTACTGGCTTTGGATCTTATGCCGTTTTTAAGGCAGTTGGTGAATTAGCTTGTAAATTCATATCTGCCCTCTATCGACAATTTTCCCACTTTCTTCCGCCAGAAATTTGACCAACTGGCTAATGACAGTCTATTACTTATGAACGATATTTAATTTTCATGCAGTATTTCGTTAACTTACATTGATGCACATAAGGAGCTTAACCCCATGTTAGCAGCGCTACAATTGCTTTACATTGATGATAATGATACTCGTCGCCATGATGTAAAGCTGATTCTCGAATTTCTAGGCGAGGACTGTGTGGCGGTAAATAGTCAACATGCTCTTGAGCATATGCAAAATCCCCAAGAATTATTAGCTATTTTAGTAGGAGATATTCAAGGTGATCACAATGCATTATTAAGACAAATGATAGAAAAAGTTCCCCAAAATGAAATGCAATTACCTTTTCTACTTTTACGTGAAAAAAATCAAAAAGAGTTGGCTGTCGCCAGTGATATTTTGCGCCACTGTATCGACTGTGTTGATTGGCCATCACAATATGCTTTATTACTCGATATTTTACATCGCTGCCAAATTATGCGCGATAATCACCATGTTGTTTACGAACATCATGCAGCTGATTTATACAAAACATTAGTGGGTCATAGTACCCAAATTCAACAAGTACGACAATTAATTGAGCAAGTAGCAACCAGTAATGCCAGCGTGTTAGTGCTAGGTGAATCTGGTACGGGCAAAGAAGTTGTTGCGAAACATATTCACGAACAATCTGAACGTCATAATGGTCCATTTGTACCGGTTAATTGTGGTGCTATTCCATCAGAATTATTGGAAAGCGAACTATTTGGACATGAAAAAGGTGCATTTACTGGAGCAATTAATGCGAGGCAAGGTCGATTTGAAATGGCTAAAGGCGGCACGCTATTTTTAGATGAAATAGGTGATATGCCACTTGCTATGCAAGTAAAATTATTGCGCGTGTTACAAGAACGTACCTTTGAGCGTGTGGGTAGTAATAAAACATTAGAAGCCGATGTGCGGATTGTTGCTGCAACCAATACGGATTTAGAACAGCTAATTAAAGAAGGTAAATTCCGTGAAGACCTTTTCTATCGTTTAAATGTATTTCCTATTGAACTACCTGCTTTAAGGCAACGAGCAGGCGATGTTCCCGCATTAATTAATGAGTTAATTGCTCGTTTGGAAAAAGCGGGGCGCGCAAGTATTCGTTTAATGCCTGATGCGATTACTGCATTATGTCATTACCAATGGCCAGGTAATATTCGTGAGTTGGCAAATTTAATTGAGCGGCTAGTTATTTTGCATCCACATGGAATGGTTACAGCTCAGGACCTACCCAAAAAATTCATTAATGTCACGACAAATGTTGCTAATAATACCTCATTATCCGCATTTAAATTGCTGGATATTCCTGTTGACTCTCAAGATACACCGAGTGCATTACCCTATGATGGTATAGATTTAAAACAACATTTAAGTACATTAGAGTTACAATATATAAAGCAAGCGTTGGAAGATTGTGATGGTGTAGTAGCCCATGCTGCTGAACGCTTGAAAATGCGTCGTACAACGTTAGTAGAAAAAATGCGTAAATATGGTATTGATAAGAGCGAACATACTGTTACCGGATGATAGGTTTGTAATTTTAATAGAGATGACATCAAGTAAGTTCGCAAACATATTGGTTGATCAGCTTACAAAGTAAGCCATAATGGCAATAAATTGATTTTCAAACTAAAGTTTATAGTAGAGTCATTAAAAAAGTAGCAAGAGCGTTGTACCTAACACTAGGTTGATGAATGGTTAAAATAGCAAATGATAGGAGCACACAGATTATGAGTATTTCCTCACTGACTTCAAAAGATGGTCGCGAATTAACGATTAAAATTCAAGGTCGCTTTGATTTTAGCGCACTACAAAATTTCCGTAATGCTTATGAGACTTTAGATCGCCCAGCTGAGCGTTATGTAGTAGATTTACAAGAATCAGACTACTTAGATAGCTCTGCATTAGGCATGTTATTAGCATTGCGTGATTATGCTGGTGGCGATGGCGCTAACATTAAAATTGTGAATTGTAAACCAGACGTAAAGAAAATATTAGTGATTACTAAACTGGATGAATTGTTTACAATAGATGCTTAAATTTGGCCGCCCCTAGTACGTAGGGATTTTTATGGTTGGGCAGGATCATGAAAACAACAACTGCGCAGGATAAGCCTAAAAGCGATGAAATACTGCCCTCATCTATTGCGACTGATGCACTTTTGTTAAAAGATTTGGTTGCCCAATACCATCTTCACAGACAGCGAGAGCAAGAAATTGCTCAAGCGGTGTTTAATAACATCGCGCGTTACAGTTGCCTTAATGATAAACGAATAAAACATTGGTTATCACTTAATTCCGTATTCAATGGCGAGATTATTTTAGCCGCACGAAATCCTGCTGATGATATCATTGCTTTAAGTAGTGATTTTTCTGGTAATGGCATCTGTGCAACTATTGCTACATTACCTGTTAGTGAGATATTTTATAGATTAGTAGAAAAAGGTTATCCTTTAACTCATATTCTTAGCGAAATTAATAAAAAACTGCATCTATTACTTCCACGCGATTTATTATGCCGAGCTTGTGTTATTGCTGTTAATAGTAGTAAAGGATATATTGAAATTTGGAGCTCGGGTTTTCCGTCATGTTTATTATTAAGCGAAGATGGGACATATCGATTTGTGGCATCGCAATCTAACCTTCCTTTGGGGGTTGTAGATGAAAATAATTTCAAGCCATCTATTCAAATAGAAAAAACCAAAGTAGGTGATCGTTTATTTATTTTTTCTAATGGTATCAATAAAATCATAAAAAATGATAATTCTGCTTTTTCTCTCGAGGGCGTTAAGCAGCTTTTACAAGAAAAAATAAATAGCGAAGATTTTTTTGAGCAGCTTCTTAAGGTGCTCAATGAGCATAATGATAATCAGTCTGCTCAACCATTTACTCTGCTAGAGGTGAAAGTAGAGTTACCTGAAATATCGCAAGACAATAAACACACCAACCCACTTCTTGTGACAACGCGTTGCATGCGCGATTGGCATTTTTCTTTAGAATTACACTCACAAACACTACGTCACTTTGATCCATTACCCTTATTGCTGCATATTTTAATGGAGTCACCCGAGTTGCAAGCACATAAAGGCGTGTTGTATACCATTTTAGCTGAACTCTATTCTAATGCGCTTGATCATGGGGTATTAAAATTAGACTCAGCATTAAAGCGCGATACAGCAGGTTTTACTGGGTATTATCAACAACGTGAAAAATTGTTAGAAAATTTAGAAGAAGGTTTTGTGCGATTTAATATTAAACATACGTCAACAAAGACAGGTGGGGAGTTGTTAATAGAGGTAGTCGATAGCGGTAATGGCTTTGATTATAGTCATTTGCTGCAAACTGACAGGCCAAATCAAACCTATGCAGGACGAGGGATTACCTTAATCAGAAATTTATGCAAAAAATTTGAATACCTGGCACATGGTAACCATGTCCGTGTTTTGTATTGTTGGGAATATGAGGATGAATAAACGCCAATGGAAGATTTTTTATTGCTCGATGCGCAATTAGAAGAAGATGAAATAATTATTCGCGACACAATTAATCGTTTCGTCACACTTGAAGTTACGCCTTTATTATTAGATGCTTATGAAAAAGCATATTTCCCTCAGCAATTAATCCCGCGTTGTGCCGAATTAGGTTTATTCGGCTTAACATTACCCATTGAGTATGGGGGCTCGCAAGCAAGCTATGTTGCCTATGGTCTTGTATGTCAAGAATTAGAGCGTGGTGATAGTGGTTTGCGTAGTTTTGTTTCAGTCCAAAATTCGCTTTGCATGTATCCTATTTATACGTATGGTAATGAAGAGCAAAAGAAACATTTTTTACCTCAAATGGCAAAAGGGAAGATTATTGCCTGTTTTGGATTAACTGAACCCAATGCTGGTTCTGATCCAGGCAGCATGAAAACCACAGCAAAAAAAGTGAGTGGTGGTTGGATTTTACAAGGAAGCAAACTATGGATCACCAATGCGCCGATAGCAGATATTGCTATTGTATGGGCTACTACCCAAGATGGAATACGAGGGTTTATCGTAGAAAAAGATTTTAAAGGTTTTACTCGTAATGAAATTCATCATAAATTATCCTTGCGCGCCTCGAGTACCGGTGAACTCGTATTTGAGAATTGTTTTGTTCCAGATAGCCACTATTTACCTGGCAGTGAAAAAGGTATTGGAGCGCCATTGAGTTGTCTTAGCCAAGCACGTTACGGCATCGCTTGGGGCGCTAATGGCGCTGCAATGGCCTGTTTTGATAAAGCACAGGCCTACACCAAGGAACGTAACCAATTTGGTAAACCGCTTGCGGCAAATCAATTAATCCAAAAAGATTTAGCGGATATGTTTACAGAAATTGTCAAAGCTCAATGTCTTAATTTACAATTAGGTCGTTTAAAAGATGCTGGAAAAGCGACCGCGGTCATGATTTCTTTAGCAAAAATGAATGCTTGCCGAGAGGCTTTAAAAATTGCTCGCATGGCGAGGAATTTATTGGGAGCCAATGGGATTAGTGCAGAATACGATGTAATACGCCATATGAATAACTTGGAATCGGTGTTTACTTACGAGGGAACAGACAACATCCACCATTTAATTCTCGGACGGTATATCACTGGATTTGATGCGTTTTAATCTCTCATTTCATCAAGTTAAGAAACTCCGACAAAGATACCCCTCCAACTGACATTTTATTGACTAGACTAGCCAATATACTATAGTTAAAGTTAATGAGAAGTCTATTTTTTCAGTGGCAAAACCCTTAATAATTATATTACAAAAGAAGTTGCCTGTTTTGTAATACTACCAAACGGTATTATTATCATGAATAAAACGTATGAAATTATTAATGAATTATGGTGTAAGCTTTTTAATCGCGATACGTTTTCTGATGATGATACCTTTACATCATTGAAAGGATATGGCAAAAAAGCGGACGAATTATTCTCTCTTTTGGAAGAAACCTTTGGTAAAGGTTTGCATATTAGTCCAACCGTCGCCTATGACTATCCAACCATCGCAAAACAAGTTGCTTATATCGATGAATTAATCGCATTTGCATCACCTCGCACAACCAAACAAGAAATACGCGCAAAAAATCAAAGAACTTTGCTGCATGAACCTATTGCAATTATTGGGATGAGTTGCCGCCTTCCAGGTGGAATAAATACGGAAGAGGAATATTGGCAAGCATTAACAGAGGGGAAAAATCTACTTGAAGAAATTCCTGCTAATCGGTGGGATGTAGAAAGTTATTATGATCCTGATCCAAGGGCTTTAGGTAAGATGGCAATCCGACAAGGCGGATTTATTTCTGACCATGACAAATTTGATGCAGCCTTTTTTCATATCGCACCTAAAGAAGCAGAGTATATCGATCCTAATCAACGTATAACATTAGAAACTGCTTGGCACGCGCTAGAGGATGCAGGTATTGAACCTCGCTCTTTAAATGAATCAGCAACCGGTGTGTTTATTGGTTCTATGTTTCATGATTATGAGGTGCTTTTAGAACGTGCTAATTTAGCAGGTGAAAATTTAAAATATTTAGACATTGGTATTTCCCAAGCCGCATCAGCTGGACGGATATCGTATACGTTAGGATTGCAAGGACCTTCCATGACGATCGATACCGCTTGCTCCTCATCACTCACTGCAATCCATGAAGCCTGTTTGCATTTATGTAATGACGAATGTGATATTGCACTGGCTGGCGGTGTCAATTTAATGTTACTACCAGAAGTAACAATTAGCTTTTCACAAGCCCATATGTTATCTCCAGATGGCCAGTGTCGTAGTTTTTCGGATAATGCAAATGGTTATGTTCGTAGTGAAGGGTGTGGAATTATCGTTTTAAAACGCCTAAAAGATGCGTTAGCCGCTGGCGATAGAATACGCGCTGTTATAAAAGGAACTGCGGTAAATCAGGATGGCGCTAGTGGTGGTTTTACAGTTCCTAGTCGCCTAGCACAACAAGCCATTTTAGAAGGCGCATTAACAGTATCTGAGATAACACCTCATGATATTGATTATATTGAGGCCCATGGCACAGGAACCCCGTTAGGAGATCCTATTGAAATGGGCGCTATTGAAAATGTTTACAAAGGAAGAAATAAAACACTTTACATTGGTAGTGTTAAATCTAATATGGGTCATCTTGAAGCAGCCTCGGGTGTGACTGGTTTAATGAAAGTCATATTAGCATTACATCATGAAATGATTCCGCCTAATATTCATTTTCGTGCAATAAATCCCAGAATAAATTTAGAAACAATTCCTGCACAAATTGTTACACAAAATACTCCATGGCAAAAATCAAAAAATCATGTTAGACGTGCAGGCGTTAGTAATTTTGGTTTTACAGGAACAAATGTTCATTTAATTGTTGAGGAATCGCCAGAATTAAGTTACACACCGCGCGCTCCTTTGCCACTGACTGCATTTAATCGTCAACGCTATTGGGCACCTGTTTTAACTCATAAGAGAAACAACGGAAATGGAGGTCAGGAATTACACCCTTTATTAGGTTTTTGTCTACCAGCAACAGCAAAGCAAACAGCAACCATATTTGAACAAGTTATCGATTTGGATGAAGATTCGTGCGCCTATTTACAAGATCATTGTGTATTTAATTTTATTCTATTTCCTGCAGCTGGGTATATTGAGTTAGCCTTAGCCGCCTTATCGCAACACCATGTAGCACAGCAAGCTTGTGTGCTTGAACAATTGAGTATTGAACGTCCGCTAGCTTTATCATCAGCATTAGCGACCACTTTAGAGGTTGTATTGACTGATAAAAATATAGAGATATTTAGCAAGCAAGATACTGTTTGGCAGCTACAAGCGCAAGCGCAAGGATATATTACACCGGTTTCTTATCATGCGGAATCTCTAGAACAATTGCAAAAGCAATTAAATAATGAAATAAGTGCGCAATCGTTTTACGAATTATTAAAATCGCAGGGATTAGATTATGGTACAAGCTTTCAAGCTATTCAGTCATTGCAATATCGTGATAATGAAGCCTTGATTTCTTTAAAATCAACTAAATGGATAGATCATCGTTACCATGCTCACCCAGCATTAATTGATGGTGCCTTACAAGCGATGGTATGGCTTGTTAAGCCTGAGGAAAATGGTATTTATTTACCAGTTAGTGTTGATACGATTAAGCTTCATCAACCCCTTGGTGAATCCTGCATTGCCCATATTAAGATCACAGAAAAAACGCATAAACTACTTGTTGCTAATATCACTTGGTACAATCAGTCCGGTCAATTATTACTCAGCATGGAAGGTTTTAAGGCTAAGCGGGCAACACGTGCTGCTGTTACGAAGTTAATTACTGGTAATAGTAAGTGCAATGCTTGGTACCAAGTTCCTATTTGGCAGCCATATAAGATAACATTTGATGAGAATATAGAAAATCATACCTCTACTCATTGTGTATTTGATGCTAGAGGCAATAATAAGGATGCAACCAATCTACAAAACGCTTTAGATTTATTAGCCTATATACAAAAGCTAATTAGTGAAAATCAACAGATTGATAGATTAATCGTTATCACTGAGCAAGCCTATTCGCTTAATAATGAACTTATTTATTTAAATCAATCCTGTTTAAATGGATTTATTAAAACAGCTATTCTTGAACATCCCGAATTAAACATTCGCCAGTTGGATGTGATTGAAGGGCAAGTGATTGAACCTTTATTAGCTCTACTTAATAAGGATAAGAGCTCTGAGCAAATAATTGCATATCGTGATGAGCAATGGTTTACAGAAAAAGTAGTAAAACAAGCGCAGGCTGATAAAGTAGAAAAGCAATTAAGCATACCGGCTGGCGAATATAAATTAATTAAAAATAATAGTGGTGTAGTTGAAGAATTGAAATTGGCCGAAGGTGAGGAACTCACCCCAGAGGCAAATGAGGTTATTTTGGAACCTAAAGCAGTTGGGTTGAATTTCCGCGATGTACTTAATGCTATGAATTTATATCCTGGTGATCCAGGCCCATTAGGTAGTGATTGTGCGGGTATTATAAAAGCCATAGGTAAAGATGTTAAAGGTTATGCAATTGGAGACGAAGTTCTAGGTATTGCCCTGGGTAGTTTAGCAAGCAGTGCTGTAACAAAATCCGCATTAATTATTCATAAACCAAAACAATTGTCGTTTAGTGAAGCTGCTACAATTCCCACTATTTTTATGACAGCTTATTTGGCTTTAGTAAAATTAGCAAAACTTAAAGCAGGGGAGACGGTTTTAATCCATGCTGGTTCAGGTGGTGTAGGTTTGGCAGCCATACAAATAGCGCAGCACTTAAACGTACAAATTATTGCAACAGTAGGTAGTGATGAAAAGAAAGCCTATTTGAAATCACTTGGTATTGATGCAGTATTTAGCTCACGCCAGACAAGTTTTGAACAAGATATTAAACGTATTACCAAAGGTAAGGGTGTTGATGTAGTACTCAATTCATTATCTGGCCGAGGATTTATTGAGGCAAGTTTACAGAGCTGTGGTAAAAACGCTCGTTTTATTGAGATAGGTAAACGGGATATTTGGACAAATGAGGCAATAGCGCAAGTAAGATCTGATATTGAATATCATATCCTCGCACTAGATCAGTTATGGACTGAAAAACCCGATCAGATTCAACAGTTATTACAAGAGATAATAGCTTTATTCGAAACGCAAACATTAAAAACGATTAAGCATACAGTATTTCCGTTAAGTCACACAATTCAAGCTTTTAGTTATTTACAACAAGCTAAACAAATAGGTAAAGTAGTCATTGAATTAGCACCAACTGCACTAACATTGAATTGTAATGCGAGTTATATAATTACTGGTGGATTAGGTGGGATAGGTTTAGAGCTTTGTAAATATTTAAGTAAATGTGGCGTAAAACGCCTTCTTTTAGCAGCAAGAAAAACACCTAGTGATATTGTAAAAGCTCTGCTTGATAGCTTACAAACACAAGGTACTACTGTTGAGGTTATTAATTGTGATGTTGGCGATAAGGTAAACGTACAACAGTTGATTGAGAAATCACAAAATAATAAACAATACCCATTGAAGGGTATATTCCATACTGCTGGAATTTTGGATGATGCTCCAATAAGTAAACAAACACCGGAACATTTTGAAAAAATTTATGCTGCAAAAGCTTGTGGTGCATGGTATTTACATGAGATCACCCAAGCTCAGGCAATTAACTTGGATTATTTTGTTTTGTTTTCTTCTTTTACCTCATTAAATGGGGCAGTAGGTCAAAGTAATTATGTAACAGCAAATAGTTTTCTTGACGGGCTTGCTGCTCTTCGTCATCAACAAGGACTACCTGCTCAAAGTATAAATTGGGGACCATGGCAGGAAGTGGGTATGGCGAGAGATTTGATTATTAGTTACGAGCGCCAAGGTATTCATTCGTTAAATACCAATGACGCTTTAGCAGCGTTAACCTATGTTATGCGTCAAGATAGAGCACAAATTTCCGTGCTTAGTGCTAACTTCAAAATGCTGAGTGAGCATTATGTACAAGTCCCGTCCTGGTTAACGAATTTGCTCGATAGGAAACAAAATTCAGCGTTAATAAAACAATTGCAGGAATCTCCTAAAGAACGTCATGTAGATATTCTAAAGGCAGCAGTTATCTATGAGGTACGAAAAACATTAGGATTAACTAGCGATAAAACCATAGATGAGGAAAAAGGATTTTTTGAAATTGGTATGGACTCTTTGATGGCACTTGAGTTAAAAAATCGTTTACAAAATATTATTAATCAACCTTTATCGAACACTATTGCGTTTGATTACCCAACTATTAATGAAATGGTCGTGCAGTTAATTAAGGTTTTACATCTTAAGGATGATAAGGACATCGGTAAAAAAGCAATTGCCGATCAAGAAAAAACACTAGATGAAATAGATATTATAGCAGCAATAAATAATATGTATTCTAAAAAATTGGATGAAGATCATGAATGATCAGTATAAGGATGCGCTAAAAAAAGCATTTTCACTTATTCAGGAAAATGAGAAAAAGATAAAAGAATATGAACAAAGTATTAACTCACCCATTGCTGTTATAGGCCTGTCTTGCCGTTTCCCTGGTGGAGCTAATAATCCTGATGCATTTTGGCATCTATTAGAACAAGGGTTTGATAGTAGTATTGAAGTACCTAAAAGCCGTTGGAATATTGATGATTATTATGATCCCAATCCAGATGTACCTGGAAAAATTGTAACGCGTAAAGGCAGCTTTATTAATGAGCCAATTGATTTCTTTGATGCCGATTTTTTTGGAATAAGTCCAAGAGAGGCAGAGTATTTAGATCCACAACAACGACTTTTATTAGAGGTTAGTTTTGAGGCATTAATTAATTCAGGTATTGAGCCCAAAAGTTTACGCAATAGCAATACGGGTGTGTTTATTGGTCTTGCCACCCATGATTATGGCGATTTACTTTCACAGCATTTATCTGAAGAACATATCGAGGCCTATTTTGCTACAGGAAACATGGCCAGTACGGCATCAGGTAGAATTTCTTATACCTTAGGATTACAAGGTCCTAGTTTGGCGATAGATACAGCTTGCTCATCCTCCTTAGTTGCTTTACATCAAGCCTGTCAATCATTACGAAGTCGTGATTGTGATTTAGCTATTGCAGGTGGTGTTAATGCATTGCTATCGCCTCAATTAAGTATCAACTTTAGCCAAGCTAAAATGTTAGCTCCCGATGGCTATTGCAAAACCTTTGATAAAGATGCTGATGGTTATGTTCGTGGTGAAGGCTGCGGTATTATTATTTTAAAACGATTATCGGATGCGTTAAACGATGGCGATACTATTTTAGCAGTGATAAAAGGCAGTGCCGTGAATCAAGATGGTGCAAGTAGTGGTTTAACGGTGCCCAATGGTCCTGCGCAAGAAGCTGTTGTACAACGTGCATTAAACCAAGCTAAATTATTGCCTAATGATATTGATTATATTGAAGCGCATGGTACAGGTACTAGCCTTGGTGATCCTATTGAGGTCAATGCACTTGCCAATGTTTTTGGCAAAAATCGTTCAGAGCCTTTAATTATAGGAACAGTTAAAACAAATATTGGCCATCTAGAAGCAGCAGCTGGTATCGCAGGTTTAATTAAAACGATTCTTGCTTTACAACACGAGTGCATTCCACGTCATTTACATTTTAGAGAAAAAAACTCAGCAATTAATTTTGCTGCTATTCCAGCACAAATTCCATTACAAGCTATGGCTTGGAAAAAAGGAGATAAGCTCCGTCGTGCTGGTATTAGTTCATTTGGCTTTAGCGGTACCAACGCGCACGTGATTTTGGAAGAGGCGCCAGAATTAACCTATATACCAAGACCATCATTACCTTTATTGAAATTTAACCGACAACGCCACTGGGCACCTTCATTAGATGCAGCCTTAGTAAGGCAAATGATGTTACCAAAAGATTGGTTCTATGAAGAGCATTGGAATGAACGGGTACTTGATATAAATACCATGGAGAGTGCTCCATTTAAGCACCATGTAATAATAACTAAAGATGGTGAAAATTGTTTAATTGATACAACCCAATTACAAGCAAAAATTATAAAATCTGATGATTTGCGCATAACATTAGAGAATTTAGAAGATGTCTGTGTAATTGATGCTTGTAGCTATTTGGATTTTCAAGATAATGATTTATTAGTAGAAAAATCAGAACAGCTAATTGTGCGTTATCAAGAGTGGATAAAATTTGGTGCGCAGGTCAAACGTTGGGTTATCTTAAATGAGTTTTCTATTAATCCTGCAAGCGGTTTATTGTTGGGCCTAGCAAAAGTATTAAATTGGGAACAAGAGATACCAATTCATTATATAGCGACAGATACTCACAATAACTCTAAAGTTATTTCTGAAATCCAATATGGTGATGAACCTTATGTTCAGCTCCACTCGCAACAACGGTATGTTTATCGTATATCATCTGTTGATCCGCTATCCCTATTACAAAATGATCAAGCTATTAAAATAATGCCCGATGATGAAGGCACTTATTTAATCACTGGTGGCCTTGGTGGCTTGGGATTTCATTTATTAAAAGAATTATTATCTCTAGGTTTAAAACGTTTTATACTTGTTTCGCGTAGAAAGCCTTCAAAAGACCAACAGGCGCAATTACAAGAGTTAATGCAGGAATTTAATGCTGAAATTGAGCATCATGCTATTGATATTGGCAATGATAAAAAATTACGAGCTCTCATCAATTCGATAGATAGCTTGCAAGGTATTTTTCACTTTGCTGGCAATAACGTCAATGAGGCATTTGAAGATTTCACATCTGAACAAATTGATAACATTCTCAAGCCAAAACTAGCAGCCTGGAGCTTACACGAGGCCAGTAAAGATCTACCCTTACGCTACTTTGTTTTATTTTCCTCGATATCCTCTCAGTTTGGTTCAAATCACCAGGCTCCTTATGTAATGGCAAATAGCTATTTAGATGCTTTAGCCTATTATCGTCAATCTGCTGGATTACCAATTACCCACATTCAATGGGGGCCATGGGGTGATGTGGGAATGGCCGCACAAGAAGAAAGCTTTGCTAATTTGAAAGCAGCTTTTATTCCCTTGGATAAAGGAATGCAAGTATTTAAACAATTACTGACTTTACCGGCATTGACTGGTTTAAGTATCGTTGCCCCAAATTATTTATCATTTATGTTGGGATTTTATAAACAAATTCCCGCTTGGCTAAAAGAATTTGTTCATGCAGAGAATAAACCAGCAAATAATGAAAGTATTTTTATTAAGGATTATTACCAAACAGATAAAACCAAGCGTTATATGCTGATAGCTAATTTAGTTGAACGTGAATTAAAAGAAGTACTACACAAAGATGCTATTGATCAGCAACAAGGCTTTTTTGAAATGGGTATGGACTCATTGATGGCGGTAGAATTATATAATCGCCTGAAATTATCATTAGGGAATAGCACGCTACGTCCTATGGTAGTATTTGATTATCCTAGCATTGAAAAAATCTCCGACTATTTATATAAAACACTAGAAGGCGAGACCACACAAATTCAAATTAGTGCTCATCATTATGAGCACGAAGCAATAGCTATCATTGGTTTAGAAACACGCTTTCCAGGTGGCGCTAATGATAGTGATTTATTCTGGAACAATTTATTGGCTGGCAAAGATGCCATACGTTTTGCTGAACCATTGCGTTGGGACGCTGCAGAATATCCTTATCGCGCAGGGTTTGTAGATAATATCGACCAATTTGACGCAAAATTCTTTAATATCAGCCCACGTGAAGCTGAATTATTAGATCCACAACACCGTCTATTATTAGAAACCACCTGGCATGCTTTAGAAAATAGTGGTATTCAACCAATCGATTTAAATGGAACAGAAACTGGTGTATTTATTGGTATTACCCACAGTGAGTATGGCCAATTATTAGTAGGCAATTTAAGTGACCCCAATTTTTACCAAGCTACAGGTAATTTTTCAAACGTTGCTGCTGGTCGCTTAGCCTATACCTTTGGCCTACAAGGCCCAACCCTGGCGATAGATACCGCCTGTTCTTCTTCGCTAGTTTCTGTACATGAAGCGTGTCGTAGTTTAGAAAATCACGAGTGTGAATTAGCTATTGCAGGTGGTGTTAATGCGTTACTTGACCACAATGTGTTTGAATTGCTTATGCAAGGGAATATGTTGTCAGTAGATGGCTATTGCAAAACATTTGATGAAAAAGCAAATGGTTATGTTCGAGGTGAAGGTTGTGGTATTGTTATTCTCAAACGTCTTTCCGATGCTTTACGTGATAATGATAAGATTTTAGCTTTAATTAAAGGTAGTGCGGTAAATCAAGATGGTGCAAGTAGTGGCCTTACCGTTCCTAATGGACCAGCTCAAGAACGTGTAATTGCTAAAGCATTAGCCAATGCCAATGTTGAGCCTCATACTGTAAGCTATGTTGAAGCGCATGGTACAGGCACATCATTAGGTGATCCTATCGAGGTTAGTGCTTTACAGACAATTTATAGCGTTAATCGAACTGAACCACTTGTTATTAGCACAGTGAAAACACATATCGGTCATTTGGAATCTGCATCGGGTATTGCGGGATTAATTAAGACGGTATTATCACTGCAACATGAAACGATTCCACCGCATTTACATTTTGATACAGTAAATCCATCTATTCATCTTGAAGCAATTCCTGCACAAATTCCTTTAAAAGCAATAGAATGGAAAAAAGGAAAAACACCTCGTCGCGCAGGTATTAGCTCATTTGGTTTTAGCGGCACCAATGCACATATGATTCTAGAAGAGGCACCCTCGCAAAATAATAGCGAATTAAAACCCGCATTACCAAAAACCCAATTTCAGCGTCAACATTACTGGTTTCATAAAAAACCCACACAAACTATCACTTATGAAACCAATAGTCATCCTTTCTTGCAACATGCCATCGATTTGCCTGCAAGCGATGATTTATATTTTGAAAGTCAAATTACGCCTGAGTATCCAGAATTTATTCCTGACCATTTAATATACGGTTATCCTGTCATAGCGGGTGCTGATTATATTTCAATGGCTTTATCATTAGCTAAAGATTATTTGGGCGCGCGATATTGCAAACTGTCAAACATTGAATTTATCGAGGCTTTAGTCCTCGCTAATGATAACAAGCCAACTCGTCTTCTCGTTAAGGTTTCTGGTGAGCAAGATAAAAATAAAAAGACAATTGCTGTTTACAGTAAAGCCAGTGGGCAAGATCAATCTCAATTACGTGTAAAAATGCAGGTGGAATTACTCGATCAATTAATCATCTCAGAGCGTCTAGATTCTATACGTTCAGAGTTTACTGATGAAACATCTTACACTGGCGCTTACCATCTTGAGAAAGCTAACGAATTAGGCTTAGCATTAGGCCC